>Ga0316232_1002509_pt1 | contig 18834 bp, 16 predicted proteins | sample TBHtaG_FD_206006 | JGI IMG/M metagenome (GOLD analysis project Ga0316232, IMG submission 206006) | Freshwater microbial communities from Trout Bog Lake, Wisconsin, USA - TBH18025_13 | ecosystem: Environmental > Aquatic > Freshwater > Lake > Hypolimnion/Profundal zone | place: USA: Wisconsin... | reverse complement strand
TCCCGCCTTTTGCCGTCATCTCAACCTCATCGCTCATAGGAGGTTGAGCTCAAGGATAATCATCCACTAAACACTGAAATAGTACAATGTTAAATATTCAATTTTACAGATTCCTCACGGATTCAGGGGTCTGATAGCTGGTTCCCTGGTTCTCTGCCATTTTGGCCTCCTTAATGGTACCTACTGCCGCCAGGTATAAATAGATTCCTGGAACAATCAAAATAACCAAAAACAAGGAAGACAAGCCATCATTATTTTCTTGATTATTTTCATTAAAACTATTAATATCAATATTAGTATTAAAATTAATTAATTGCTATTTATTTTAAACAATTTTCATTAAATTGATTCATAGCGGCAGAGCGAATGCACGATGAAGCGCAGGCATACCTCGGCTATCGCGGAGGCCGGGATAGCCGAGGTCCGCCGGTCAAAGAAAAAAACCTTAAACGCTAACCTAAGACCCGATTCAGGGCGTGACGACCTTGGGCTTGGAAAGGCCCACCTTCTCGGAAAGCAGCGCGGCCAGCTTGGCGTCCGTGGGGGCCAGCTGGTCCAGCACCTTGGCGGCCTTCTTGGGCTGCATGCCGGCCAGCAGGCTCACTGAAACCTCCTGGTTGAGCCGGGCCAGTTCCTTGAGCGCCTGGGCCCCGGCGATGGGGTCCATGGCCTCGTAGGTGCGGATCAGCTGGGGGTCGATGATCGGCCGGGTGCGCAGGGCTTCGAGTTTCTCCGTGGCTTCCTTGACGCTCTTCTCCCGGGCGGCGAGATCGGCCCGGTCCTTGTCCAGCGTGCCCTGCAGGGTGGCAAGGCGCTGCTCCCGCTGCTGCAGGTCGCCTTCCCGCTGGGCCAGGGCCTTTTCCCGGGCCTGGAGCTTCTCCGCCAGCTCTCCGACCCGCACGCCTTCGGCGGGGGTCTTGGGATCCTGGGCCGACAGCCAGATGACGCCGGCGGACAGGGCGATGGGGGCCAGGATCCAGATCACGCTCTTCATGTTCATTGGGGCACCTCGCGGGCCGATGGGCCATTGCCGGGGCCGAGCCGGTAGCGCAGCACGGCCATTTCATCCATGTCCCGGGCCTCTTCGCGCAAGGTCTCCAGGGCATGCTGCTCCTGGCGCCGCTCCTTGAGCCGGACCAGCATCAGGTGGGCCCGGTGGGCCCGGAGCAGCTCCTGGCGGGCCTCGGCCACCCGGGCCTCGGCCTCGCGCAGCTGGTCCCGGCCGGCGGCGATGCGCCGCTCCAGCACCAGCAGGAAACGCTCGATGGCGCGCCAGCGCTCCAGGTCCACGGCCGCGTGCCTGGGCGTGCCGCGGGATTCGATCGTGGCGGCCTGGAGCAGCAGCTGCTCGGCCAGGTGGGCCTGGGCCTGGTCGCGCAGGGTCAGGGTGCGGGCCAGGGTGCGCTGGGCAACTTCTTCCAGGGAGTGCCGCAGCTTGAGCAGGGATTCGAGCCGGAAACGGAACCGGGTGGCCACGTCACACCGCCGGGTTCAGGAAGGGGGCCAGGTCGATGCCGAAGATCTTGCCCATGGCCAGGAGGGTCTCGTGGTAGGTGGAGCCTTCGGCCACGGCCTGGCGCAGGAAGGCGAGGATCGCCGGCTGGAACTGGATCGCCTGGTCGATGGTGGGGCTGGAACCCTTGGTGTAGGCGCCGATCTGGATCAGGTCTTCGGCTTCGGTGTAGGTGGCCAGGAGGTCCCGCAGCTTGGCCGAAAGCTGCTTCTGCTCGGGGATGGCCAGGGCGGAGAACAGACGGGAGATGCTGGGCAGGACGTCGATGGCGGGGAAGTGGTTCTTGGCGGCCAGGCGCCGGGTCAGGACGATGTGGCCGTCCAGGATGCCCCGGGCGGCGTCGGCGATCGGCTCGTTCATGTCGTCGCCTTCCACCAGCACCGTGTAGATCCCGGTGATCGAGCCCAGGCCTTCGAAGGTGCCGGCCCGCTCCATGAGCCGGGGCAGCAGGGCGAACACCGAGGGCGTGTAGCCCCGGGAGGAGGGCGGCTCGCCGGCCGACAGGCCCACTTCGCGCTGGGCCATGGCGAAGCGGGTGACGCTGTCCATCATCAGCAGGACGTCCTTGCCCTGGCGCATGAAATACTCGGCCACGGCCGTGCCGGCCAGGGCGCAGCGCAGGCGCAGCAGCGGGGTCTGGTCGCTGGTGGCCACCACCACCACGCTCCGGGCCAGGCCCTCGGGGCCCAGGTCGTTGTCGATGAACTCGCGCAGTTCGCGGCCGCGCTCGCCCACCAGGGCGATGACGTTCACCTGCGCTGTCGTGTTGCGCGCGATCATGCCCAACAGGGTTGACTTGCCCACCCCGGAACCGGAGAAGATGCCGATGCGCTGGCCCTTGCCCAGGGTGAGCAGGCCGTCCAGGCTGCGCACGCCGGTGGCCAGCACTTCGCTGATGCGCCGGCGCTGCATGGGATTGGGCGGGCGGCCGTGGATCGGCACCCGGTCCCGGATCAGGATGTCCGGGCCGTCGTCCAGGGCCCGGCCCAGGGGATCGATCACCCGGCCCAGCAGCTCGTCGGACACCGGCAGCTCGGGCTGGTGGCCGGTGGCTTCCACCAGGAGGCCGGGGCGGATGCCGTCGGTGTTCTCCACCGGCATGAGCATCACCTGCTCGTCGTGGAACCCCACCACCTCGGCCATGATCTGCCGGCCGTCGCCCAGGTGGATGATCATCTGCTCGCCCACGGAGCCTTCCGGCCCGCGCGACTCGACGACCAGGCCCACCACCTTGGACACCCGGCCCAGCCGCGTCCCGGCGGGGAGGCCGCGCACCTGGCGGGTGAGGGCGGCGAGATCCATCAGGCGTCCTGCTCGCGGAAGCGCTCGATCAGCGCCATCATCAGGGCCTGGCGGCGCTCCAGGGAGGCGTCCAGCACGCCGCTGGCGGCTTCGATCCGCAGGCTGCCCCGGGTCAGCTCGGGGTCCTCGCGCAGGGCCACGCCCGGGTGGTCATGGTGCGCGCCCAGGGCTTCCAGATCCTTGGGGTGCATATGGACGATCATGGCGATGACGCTGTCCTCCTGGGAGCCGGGGAAGGGGTGGGCGGCCAGGATGGCCTCCAGCATCGGCCGGATGGTCGCCTCGCCCTCGTTGATTTCCCGGCCCGCGAGATGCTCGCCGATGGCCAGGGTCAGGGCCAGGATCTCGTCCAGGGCAGCGCGCTGGTTGAGCGCGAGCGAATCGGAAAGCTGCTGGAGATGGCTGTCCAGCCGGTGGATGTGGGCCCGGTACTGGCTCTCGCCGAACTGCCGGCCCTCGATCTCCCCGGAGGCGAAGCCTTCCTCGTAGCCCTTGCGCGCGGTGTCCAGGGCGTCCCGCTCGGCCTGCTGCATCTTCTCGAAGATCACCTGGTCCACGGAGGCCAGGCGCTTGACGTCCTCCTCCGCGCTGGAGAGGACCTCGGCCAGCGGGGTGTCGTTGTCGTCGCCCTGGTCCGGCAGCGGGGTGGAGAACTGCGCGGTGAAATAGGGGAAGGTCTCGACCTTGCGATCCTGCGCGTGTCTGGCCGGGATCACCCGCTCAGCTGACATAGTCGTCCCCGCCGCCGCCGCCGATGCTGATGACGCCTTCCTCCTCCAGCTGCCTGACGATCTCGACGATCTCGTGCTGGGACTTCTCCACGTCCTTGAGTTTCACCGGGCCCATGAACTCCATTTCCTCCTTCATCAGCTCCACCGCCCGGGAGGACATGTTGCGGAAGAACTGGGTGCGCAGTTCCTCGCTGGTGCCCTTGAGCGCGGTGGTCAGCGACTTCTTGTCGACCCGCTTGAGGATCTCGGCGATGCCCAGGTCGTCGATCAGCAGGATGTCGTCGAACACGAACATGAGGTCGCGGATGCTGGCCGCCAGCTGGGGGTTCTCGTTCTCGATCTTCTCCAGCACCACCCGGCCGGTGGTGCGGTCCATGCGGTTGAACAGCTCGGCCACCGCCCGGACGCCGCCGTAGGCCTCGGTGGCGAACGAGCCGAGCGCCTCCAGCTTCTGTTCCAGGATGAGCGAAATGCGCCGCACCACCTCAGGGCTGATCTCCTGCAGGTTGGCCATGCGCATGACCACATCGGCGCGCAGCGCCTCGGGCAGGCTGGAGATCAGGTCGCCGGCTTGCGACGCGTTCAGGTGGGCCAGGATCAGGGCGATCGTCTGGGGGTGCTCGTTCTGGATGAACTTGCTCAGCTGCTGGGGGTTGGCCCGCTCGATGCTGGAGAACCCGGCGCTGGATTCCAGCGCCTTGGTGAGCCGGTCGATGATCTTGCGGGCCGCCTCGGGCCCCACCGACTTGATGAGCAGCTTCTTGGCATACTCGATGCCTCCCTGGGCGATGTAGGTCTTGGCCAGGGTCATCGTGTGGAATTCTTCCAGCACTTCGTCCGCGGTCTCCGGCTGGACGTGCTTGGTCAGCGCGATCTCCTTGGAGATGTTCTGGATCTCGTCTTCTTCCAGGAACTTGAAGATGTTCGAGGCGGTCTCGTCGCCAAGCGACACCATCAGCACCGCGGCTTTCTGGGTCCCGGTCAGCTTGGCCATGCTATCTCCCGTCCTCGAGGATCCACGAACGGACCAGGGAGGCGATGGTCTCCGCGTCGGACACCGTGCTTTCCTGGATGCGCTTCTTGATCAGGCCCCGGCGCTGGGCCTCGGGGGCGCCCGAGGCGCCTTCGGCGTTCAGTTCGGCCTCGATCTCCGCCTGGATCTCGCTCACCGACCGTCCGGGGGTGAACTTGCGCGGGCTGCCGTGCTCGCCTTCGCCGCCGCCTTCGCCGCCGCCCACCCGCACGCGCAGGGGGGCGGGACGGCTGAGAGCGGCTCCAAGACGCCTGAGCATGGGCATCACCACCACGAAGAAGATGATCAATCCAAGAATGGCCCAAAGAACGACCGGCGCCAGCTTCCAGCCAATATCCATCAGCCGCGCCTGGCGCTCCTCCTTCTCCTCCTTGGGATTGCCCAGGGGCGCGAATTCGATGTTCTCCACGGTCAGGTCGTCCCCGCGCTTGGATTGGAAGCCCACGGCCGATGACACCTGGTCGCGGATCTTCTTGAGCTCCTCGGGGGTGCGGGCCACCAGCTTCTGCAGCGGCTCGCCCTTGGGATCCTTGTCCCACTGGGTGGCGTGGTCGACGATCACCGCGATGGACATGCGCTTGACCGAGCCGGGCGCCTGCTCCACCGAGCGCAGCACCTTGCTGATCTCGTAGTGGGTGTCGGTCTCGTCCCTGTCCTTGACGTTGCTGCCCTTGGCGACGGCGGCGCCGGTGGCGGGGGCCAGGTTGCTGGTGGTCCCGGGCACCCCGCCCGAAGCGTCGCTCTTCTGCTCATGCTCCTTGACCACCTTGGTTTCCCGTTCCACCTGGCCCTGGGGGTTGAAGGTCTCCTCGTTGGTCTTCACCTTGTCGAAATCCAGATCCACATGGGCCGTGGCCCGGACCTTGCCGATGCCCACCACGGGCTCAAGCAGATCGGTCACCTGCTGCACCAGGTGGTCCTCCTCCTCCCGCTGGACCTTCTTCTGGGAGTCGGAGACCCCGGAGGCGGTGTCGGCGCCGGAGCGCGACAGGATCCGGCTGAACTGGTCGATCACCACCACGTGCTCGGGCTTGAGGCCCTCCACGCTGGCGGCCAGCAGGTTGACGATGGCCTGGGTGTTGTCCTCGGGCAGGATCTTGCTGCCCTTGAGCTTGAGCAGCACGGAGGCCTTGGCGTCCTCCTTCTCGGTGACGAAGGGGCTGTCGTTGCTGGGGGAGATGTGCACGGTGGCCTGGGCCACCTGCTGGATGGACATGATGGTCCGCGCCAGCTCCGACTCCATGGCCCGCCGGTACATGATCTTCTGGGTGAAGTCGGTGGTGGTGAGGCTGGGCGATTCCAGCTTCTCGAAGCCGATGCCCTCGCCCTTGGGCAGCCCCTCCCCGGCGAAGGTGAGGCGCAGTTCGCCGACCCGCTTTTCCGGCACGGAGATGGTCCGCTGATCCTGGCTCAGCTCGTACTTGATGTTGCTCTTCTTCAGCTCCTCGACGATCCGGTTGGCGTCCAGGGGCGGCAGGTTGGTGAACAGGGTCCCCATGGACTCCTGGCTGGCCCAAAGACCGAACCCCACCAGGACCAGGACCATGGTCAGGCTGATGGCAGCCACCATCCCCTTCTGGGTGCTGGACATGTCCTTGAGGGTCTGCTGGATCTGGGATGTGATGTTGCTGTCGTCGGCCATGGGTTCCTTTCGCTGGCCGCCGACCTATGCGCTACATCTGCATCTGCATGACCGCGCGGTAGGCGTCGACCAGCTTCGATCGAACGGCCATCATCATCTGGAAACTGACATCAGCCTTCTGGACCGCCAGAATAGCCGTGTGCATGTCAGTCGCATTTCCACTCATCAAGTTCCGTGCCTCTTGTTCGGAAGTGGTCTGGGTATCGTTCACTTCCTTGAGCGCCTGCTGCAGGAGGTCGCCGAACGAGGCGCCGTCCGCCGTGCTGGCGGCGCCCGGAGCCGCGCTGCTGGCGGTGCCGGACACGGAGGTCAGGCCTGGGAGCTGGTTGAGGTTCAACAGGGGATCCATGGGAGGGCCTTGGGGTGTCGCCTTAAGGGTGGGGCATTGCAGGTCTCGGGGCCAGTCAGATTTCCGTCACTGGGCTAATTCCGCCCACTACTGAACCCGAAGCAAATCCTGGGCCGATAGTTCCATGGTCCGGACCGCCCGGACCACGGCGATGTTCGCCTGGAAACTCTGGCTCGCTTCGGTCAGGTTGACCATCTCTTCCACGGGATTCACGTTGGGGTACTGGACCATGCCGTTGGCGTCGGCGTCGGGGTGGCTGGGGTCATACTTGCTGATGAAAGGCTCCTGGGAGGTTTGGATCCCGGCGATGCCAACCCCGGTCACCGGCGTGCCGTCCTTGGTCTCCTCCAGGAGCATGGCCTGGAAGACCGGATCCTTGCGCCGGTAGGGGCCGCCTTCCGGGGTCCGGGTGGTTTCGGCGTTGGCGATGTTGGAGGCCGCCAGCTGCACCCGGAGGCGCTGGGCGGACAGGCCCGAGGCGGCGATGTTCTTGATGGCGTCGAAGGTGGTCATTATTTGGCTCCGTCGCGGATGGCGCCGAGCACCTTGCGCAGCTCGGCCTGGGCGAAATTGGAACTCAACTGATAGGTTTCCTGGGTCTTGGACAGGAGCATGGTCTGCTGGTCGAGGTTGACGTCGTTCAGGTCGTTGCGTTCGAAGGCCGCCCCGATGCCGGTGGGCGAGACCTGGCTGGCGACGCTGGAAAAGGCGCTGGGCATGGACGGGGTGCCGGGCGAAAACTGCCTATCCATGGCGGCCATCTGCTGCTTGAAGGCATCCTCGAAGGACAGATCCTGGGCCTGGAAGTTGGGCGTGTCGATATTGGCGATGTTGCCGGCGATGAGGGTCATCCGGCGGGTGGCCACGGTCATGCTCTTGTCCATCATCTGGATCATGTAATTGTTTGAAACGAGATCGAACATGGGCGCACCTGATGGGGGGAGCCGGTCGCGGACACCCGCCCCGACCCATGCACGGTTCGTGCCGGGTGCCGCATCTATTTAAGGAACCTGTTGCCCGCAAAGCCCGGGGGCTTGCTAAACTGCACCCATACCCAATAAGGATCTGGCATGATTCTCACCCATCGGCAGTTGCAAGGCGTCACCATTATCAATCCGGAAGGAAAGATAACCCTGGGCGATGGTGACCAGGAACTGGGGGAGGCGGTCCGCGCCGTGCTGGACGAGGGCTGCCGCAAGATCATCATTAATTTCAGTAAAGTAAGCTACCTGGATTCGTCAGGGGTGGGCGAGCTGGTGGGCTGCTACACCTCCATCAAGAACAAGGGCGGGGAACTGCGGGTTTGCGGCATGAACAGCCGGATCTACAACCTCATCACCATGACCAGCCTGCACCTGGTGTTCGATGTCAAGGACACCGAGGACGAGTCGCTCGCCGGTTTCTGAACAAACCCCGCCCCGCCCGGACAGGTTCCGCATGGTCCTTCCCGCATTGCCACGCTTCGTTCTGGCGGCCTCCATGGTGTGCATGGCGGCCCCGGCCGGGGCGGCCCAGGGGGCCAGGCTGCTCGGGCTGGATATCCAGGGCGGCAGCGAGGATGACGTGGCCTTCGCCCGGGTGGCGGCCGGCCTGAGTGATGGCGCGCCGGTCACCGATGAGGCGCTCCAGTCCGCCTTGGCCGCCATCCGCCTCACCGACCGCTTCCGCCGGGTGGACGGCCAGCTGGTGCCCGGGCCGGACGGCGCGCGGATGCTGGTGCGGCTGGATCCCTGGCCCGCCATCCAGCGCCTGGAGTGGCGCGGCGACCTCCGCCGGGAAGGGGTCAAGAAGCACATCCACGGCTTGCGCGCCGGCATGCGCCCGGGGGAGCAGAGGCTGGCCGCCTGGTGCCGGGAACTGCAGGGACGGCTGGTGGAGCAGGGCTACCCCGAGGCCAAGGTCACCACGAGCCGGGCCAACGGCGATAGGACCGTCATTGCTTCCGTGATCACGGGCGAGGGCTCCCTGGTGCGCCAGGTGGCCCTGACCGGCAATCCGGCGCCCTACACCAAGGAGGAGATCCTGCGCTTCGCCAGGCTGGAGCCCGGGAAGACCCTCTGGAACCAGACGGTCCAATTGGCGACCTACCGGAACCTGCACAAGAAGCTCCACAATGACCTGCGCTACGAAGCCCGGACCGAGCTCAGCTGGGACGGCAAGGGCACCGTGAAACTCGAGGTCAGCCCGGGGCCAAGGGTGCTGCTGAAGGAGGAAGGCAGCGGGCTGGGGCTCACCACCTCGCTCAAGGACCTGATCCCCCTGGCCCGGGCCGATCGCTACAGCCCGGAGCTGCTGGATGAGGGGGACCGGCGCCTGGCGCGCTTCTTCCGCGCCAAGGGCTACCTGGACGCCCAGGTGAGCCACCGCCGGGAACAGACCAGGACCGACCCGCCGGGCTTCGAGGAAGTGACCGTCACCTACACCGTCGCCAAAGGCGAGGTGAGCAAGGTGGCGCGCCTGCGCTTCGAGGGCAACGTGGCCTTCGGCGAAGCGGCACTGGAGAAGGCCGCCGACCTGCCGCACGGGTTCCTGTGGCTGGCCGATCCCAAGGCGACCCCCGATCTGCTGGATGCGGTGGAAGGGCGGGTGCGGGATCTCTATTTGAGCCAGGGCTACACCGAGGTGGTCCTGCGCCGCCAGCTGGAGCGCAAGGACGGCCGGACCGAGCTGCTGTTCCGGATCACTGAGGGGCCCCAGCGGCTGTTGCGCTGGGTGCGGCTTTCGCTCCCGGCCGGGGGCTTCGGCGATCCCTGGGGCCTGGGCCAATGCCTGCCGCTGGTCTTCTCCGACAAGGCGGTGCAGGTGTCCGGCTCGGACCAGAGCCGGACCTTCGTCAGCGACCGCCGGCCCATGGCTGGCGTCACGGGGGTCCTGACCCGTTCCGGCGACGACCCGGTGGTGCTCACCTTCACCTTGAGCCGTCCGGTGCCCCTGCTCAAGGGCGACCTGGCCAAGGCGTTCACCGCCATCAAGCAGCAGCGCCTGCCCGCCCTGGGCGTGGTCCGGCCGCTGGTGCGGCTGAACCTCGAGGCCGCCGAGGACGGCACCGGGGTGCGCATCGACGTGCCGGCCCAGCCCGTGGAGACGGTCCAGCGCCTGGTGGTCTCGGGCAGCGACAAGACCCGGGCCAGGGCGGTGCTGCGGGAGACCAAGCTGCAGCCCGGCGCGCCCCTGGACACGGACCAGCTGTCCCGGGCCCAGTCCCGGCTCAGCTACCTGGGCGCCTTCCAGCGGGTGGACCTCAAGAGCCTGCTGGCGGAGCCGGACGCCGCCGCGCCGGTGGCCGGCAAGGAGGGCGCGGTGGCCGGGCAGGAGCCGGTCCCGCAGGCCGGGGAGGCCAAGGGCCCGCCGGTGCCGTGGAAGGAAGGGGATCTCCAGCTGAGCGTGGAGGAGCGCCCGCCCTACGTGATCTCCACCTCCTTCGGCTACGACCGGAGCCAGGGCTACCATGTGGGCGCCGGGCTCCAGCAGCTCAATGTCGGCGGCATGGGGCGCACCATCGACTACGCGATCCGCGCCGGCAACGGGACCATCGGCAACCCGACCCTGGCCCGGATCTTCCCCACCGGGACCTACAACCGGTCGGTGGATTCCTTCACCGTGGGCTACACCGATCCCTGGTTCGCGCCAGGCATGCTGAAGAACCTGCTGCAGGACCGCACCCAGTTCCGCACCGAGGGCGCCTACATCCAGGAGGAACAGGCCCTTTACGAGCTGCGCCGGCGCCGTTTCCTCAATTCCCTGCAGTGGAGCCTGACCCCCCAGGTGTCCTTCCAGGTGGGCTACCGCTGGGAGCGGGTGGACGTGGGCTCGACTCAGCCGGGGATCACCGCCAACGAGCTGGCACTCATCGCCCGCTATCCCACCAACACCACGGTGTCGGCGCCGTTCGCCCAGGTGGCGCGGGACACCCGCGACAACGCCTTCGATCCCACCCGCGGCATGTACTCCGTGGCGCGGATCGAGTTCGCCAACCAGCTCTTCCTCACCAGCAAGAACAGCAGTTTCGTCAAACTGGACCTGCGCAACCAGTGGACCTGGCCGGTGGGCTACAAGGCCAGGGCCGGCGTCGTGGCCCTGGGGCTGCGGGTGGGGCTGGCCAAGCCCACCGCCTCCTCGGCCCAGAACCTGCCCCTGTCCGAGCGCTTCTTCGCCGGCGGCCCGTTCAGCTTCCGGGGTGTGGAACCGGACGCCCTGGGGGTCCAGGCCCAGGTGCCCCTGCGCGACCCCGTCACCAACGCTGTCGAGGTCGGTGCCAACGGGCCCATCACCTATTCCACCCCGGTGGGCGGCCAGGGCCTGGCCCTGATCAACCTGGAATACCGGTTCCCGATCCTGGGGCCGTCGGTCTGGGGCGAGGTGTTCGTGGATTCCGGGCAGGTCTACCAGAGCCTGACGCGCCTGCCTGCAGCCGAACTGCAGGCCCAGGTCCAGGACGGCAACCCCTCGGCGGCCTTCCCGCCGTTCCGCACCGCCCTGGGTTTCGGTCTGATCTTCAAGATAGGCGTGCCGCTCAAGGTCGAGTACGCCGCCGACCTCAACCGGATCCTGGGCCGCCCGCGGTCCCAGAGCGACCGCGATACCCAGCTCAAATCCTTGCTGATCTCCGCGGGGTTCCAGTTCTGATCAGATTGAAGGAGCCGATCCCAGACGGGTCCGGCCTTTGATCATAAGTATAATATTTAAATATAGTTAGCTTCTGGCGCGCATGTTGCAGATGGCAAACCATCTGGAAGGTCCTCAGGCCACGCCAGGGGCGTCTTCAATTCCGCGGACGCCCGTTCGGAAGGAGTCTTTGTGAGCAGAATTGTCTTGAAACTGGTATTGCCCCTCGCGCTGGCCGTGCTGGCCGCGAGTCCCGCGGCCGCCCAGGTGCGGATCGGGGTCGGGATCGGGCCCCTGGAAGTGCACATGGCTTCGGACGCCCCCCCGCCCATGCGCCACGAGCGCCGCACGGTTTCACCCGGTGGCGACTATGTCTGGATCGGCGGCAACTGGGACCGTGAAGGCGACCGCTGGGCTTGGCGCGAAGGGCGCTGGGACCGGCCGCCGCAACAGGGCACCCGCTGGATCCAGACCCGCAACTTCAAGGAGGGACGCGACTACCGCCACGAGCCCGGCCATTGGTCCAACGAGCATGTCAACGAGGGTGATGCCTACCACAACTGGAAGAAGGAGCACGGCAAGGGCTAGCCGCCTGCGCCGGACTCGAGCCTCGACCGCGCCAACCCGCGCGGTCGAGGCTCGGCTTCTGGTCTACCGCTGCCTGGCGCTGCCCGGGATCAGGTCGAGCTGGCGCCGCAGTTCCTGCAGGCCAAACGGCTTGGCCAGCAGGGTGACGTGGCGGTAGGCATCGACCAGGTCCAGCGCAGTCTGGTCGCTGCGGCCGGTGGCGAGCAGGATGGGGACCTGAGGATGCAGGGCGCGCAGGCGGGGCAGGGTGCCGCCGCCGCCGAGGCCGGGCATGTTCAGGTCCAGGATCACCACGTCAGGCTCCAAGGTCACGAGCGCCAGGGCCTCTTCGCCGCTGACGGCGACGGTGACGCGGTGGCCGAGCGCCTCCAGCAGGGCCTGGATGGAACCTCGCACCAGCTCGTCATCGTCCACCAGGAGCACGCTGAGCGGCTCCTGGCCGGATCCGGGCAGCGCTTCCGGAAGCGGGTCTGGCGGGGCGGCGGGAACGCAGGACGGGAAGCGCACGCGCACCAGCGTGCCCTGGCCGGGCTCGCTCTGCAGTTCCAGGGTGCCCTGGTGCGCCTTCACGGTGCTGTAGACGATGGGCAGGCCCAGGCCGGTGCCCTTGCCCACGCCCTTGGTGGTGAAGAACGGGTCCAGGGCCTTCTCCATGACCTCCGCGGGCATGCCGCAGCCGGTGTCCTGGACCTGGACTTCGACCTGAGCGGGGTCCACGTTGCGGGTCCGGAGGGTGAGGGTGCCGGAACCGGCCATGGCGTCCACGGCGTTGACGCAGAGGTTCATGAAGGCGTGGGTGAGGGCGGCGGCGTCGCCCCGCATGGGCCGCAGGCCGGGCGCCAGGTCCAGCTCCAGGCGCACCTGGGACAGGGTGGTGTGCTCCAGCAGCCGGACCTCCTCCCGGAGCAGCGCGTTCAGGTCGAGTTCCTGAGCTTCGGCGGGGCTTTGCCGCGCCAGGTTGAGCAGGCTCTTCACCATCGTCCCGCCACGCTCGGCGGCCCTGGTGATGGTCGCCAGTCCCCGCTCCAGGTCCGACCCGGGCGGCGCCTGTGCCCGATGCAGGGAGGCCATGCCGAGAATGGCGCCCAGGACATTGTTCATGTCGTGGGCGACCCCGCCGGCCAGGCTGCCCAGGCTTTCCATCTTCTGGGCCTGATTCAGCTGGGCCTGGAGCAGGCGCCGCTCCTGTTCCAGCCGCCGGCGCTCGGTGATGTCGCGCACCACCAGGACCAGGCTGGTGGGGGCGCCTTCGGCATCCCGGATGAACTCGACGTTCGCCTCCACCTCCAGGATGCTGCCGTCGTTACGCAGGCAGCGGTACTCGCTGGGCCCCGCCATGACCCCCTGGAACATCCCGGCGATGGTGGCCATGGCGCGCGTCCGGTCCTCGGGCGCGACGAACTCCAGCAGCATGCGGCCCACCAGCTGGTCTTCCCGGGTGCAGCCGGCGAACTTGAGCGCCATGGGGGAGGCCATGAGGATGCGCCGCTGCAGGTCGGCGATGGTGATGGCGTCCGGCGAGGCGTTGAGGATCGAGCGGTAGCGCGCCTCGCTGGCCTGGAGGGCCTGCCCGGTGTGCCGGCGCTGGCGGACCTCCACCCGCAGCGCCCGGGTCCGGGCCGCCACGGTGCGGCGCAGCTGGGTGATCCACAGCACGACCAGCAGGCCGATCAGCACCGCCAGCGGCAAGCCCACCGTCACCACCCGGATCCAGGCCTGCCGGGTGGATACCGGGGGAGCGTAGATGAAGGCCTCCGGATCCCGGGTGCTTCGCGTGAAGCCCAGCTGCGCGCCCATCTCGGCGATGCGCCGGAACCGACCGGGATTCATGTGGCCGATGTCCACCAGGCCCGGCAGCACCAGGTCGCGCATCTGCGCCGCCTCGAAGCGCAGCTGATCCCGGGTGACGCCCCTGGCCGCCACGCCGGGCAGGGTGAGAATATGGTCGATCAGCTCCTCGGGGTGCTCCATGGCGTATTCCCAGCCCTGGAAGGAGGCCCGGCGGAAGGCGTCGGTGAGTTCCGCATGGGCCGAAGCGAAGGCCCCGGAGGTGAACAGCAGATCACCGTAGAAGTCCACCCCGTAGTCCGCAGGGCGCAGCTCGGTCAGGTCGGCGCCGCGCAGCTTCAAGGTGTATGGTTCATTGGTGGCGTAGGCCGACATGGCATCGACCCGCCCGCGCAGCAGATCATCCAGGTTCCAGCTGTGCGGCACCAGCTGGACCGAATCCAGGCGCATGCCTTCGGCATTGAGCATCACCCGCAGCTCGGTCAGGCCCTGGCCGCCCTGGAACATGACGGTCCGTCCGGCCAGGTCCGAGACGTGGCGGATGCCGCTCCTGCGCAGGGCCAGGATGATCGTCGGCGAATGCTGGAACACCACGCCGAGGGCGACCACCGGCCGCCCCGCCAGATAGGCCTGGAACACTTCCATGTCGCTCACGCCGAACTCGGCTTCGCCCGATTCGACCATGGGCAGGGGCAGGCGCCGCGGATCAGCCTCGCGCAGGGTCACGTCCAGGCCGGCCGCCCGGTAGAACCCCTTGAACTGGGCGGCATAGTAGCCGGCGAACTGGAACTGGTGATGCCACTTCAACTGCAGGGTCACCTTGGCCGGCGGGGCGCCCCAGGCGGGAACCAGGAACAGCATTGCCGCAGCCAGCCAGACCAGGATCCGGCGCCGCCTGGGTCTGGATACGCGAGATGGTGCTGGTTTGCACGCGTGCATGATCCGGGACCCGATCCAAGAGAAGTGGCGCAAGCCAAGTATGGAAGGTTCAAGTATACCCCAACCTGGTCTTTGCGCGTGATGGGCTCAGGACCGCCAGAAGGCCTGGACATCGGCGAGGATGGCGCTGGAGACCAGTTCCCGGGGCGAAGCCCGGAACCAGCCTTCGGGGAAGCAGGGGGCGTAGTCCTCGCCCAGGAACCGGGGGTCCAGGAAGATCAGCAGCCCCTTGTCGGCCGGGGTGCGGATGACCCGGCCCGCGGCCTGGAACGCCTTGGCCGCGGCCGGGTAGGTATAGGCGTAGGCCTCGCCGCAGCCGTACCGGCGGTCGAAGTACTGGCGGATCTGGTCCCGCTCCAGGTCGTAGGGTGGCAGGGCCGGGCCCACCACCACGCAGCCGACCAGGGTCTCCCCGGGGTAGTCGATGCCCTCGGACAGCGAGCCGCCCTGCACCGCCAGCACCACGATCCCGCTGCCGCCGCGCATCCGCTCCAGGATTTCGCCGAGCTGGGCGGCGGAGGCCCGGCGCGGCTGGGTCAGCACCTGGAAGCCCGGCAGGCGCAGGTGCGGCGCGGTCTTGTCCAGCATCTCGAAACTGGGGAAGAAGACGAAATAGTTGCCCAGGCGCAGCGTCAGCACGCGTTCGAGGAAATGGGCGATGCGCGGCGCCTCCCGGTCCCTGGACCGGTACAGGGTGGAGAGCTGGGGCACCACCAGCACCTTGCGGTTGCCGGCCGGGAAGGGCGAGGGCACTTCGGCGGTGGCCGTGCGCGGGTCGTCGAGTCCGCAGAGGCGCTGGTGGTAAAGGAACGGCTTGAGCGTCCCGGAGAACAGCACCGCGCCGTGCAGCCCGGCCATGCGTCCCTGCAGGTGGGCGGAGCCGTCGGCGCAGGTGATCTGCAGCCGGCCGGGGGGGATCCAGCTGACCACGTGCTGATCGCCCAGTTCGCGGAGCACCGCGCAGAACCCGGCCCAGGTCTGGTACAGCTCGGTCAGCGGATGGGCCGGGCCCAGCTCGATGCCGTTGCCGGCTGCCCAGGCCAGCAGCTGGCCGATCCGGCGCTCCTCGCCGAAGAACGGCTGCGGGTCGGGCCGCACCACCCGGTGGCCGCCCTCCTGGGTGAGCAGCAAATCGAGGCAGCGCCTGATCTGGGCCGTGAAGCGCCGGCGCAGCCCGGGCTGCGGCGGGGACTGCCGGCGCTTGCGCAGCTGCTCCAGTGCGGCGGCATCCAGGGCCGGGGAGAACCAGTCCGCGGCCCGGGCCGGCAGGTTGTGCGCCTCGTCCACCAGCACGATGCGCCGGCCGCTGTCCTCGGGGGTGCCGAACAGCCGGGACAGGGTGGCGTTGGGCGAGAACACGTAGTTGTAGTCGCCGATCACCACGTCCGCCTGGGGCGCCGCATCCAGGCTCAGTTCGAACGGGCAGAGCAGGTGCCGGTCGGCCTCCTGGACCACCTCGGCCGAGCTGGCGCAGCCCAGGCCGGCCAGATGGGCCAGGGCGCCCGATTCGCGCAGGCGGTCGTAGTAGAGGTTGGCCCTGGGGCAGATTTCGGGCCGGCAGTTGACCTCCGGCTGCGGGCAGACCCGCTCCTTGGCCCGGATGGTCACCGAGCGCACCGGGTGGCCCTGGGCCCGGAGCTGCCGGACGCAGTCCTCGGCCACCTGGTGCTGGCTGTTGCGCGGCGTGCAGTAGACCACCTGGAGGTCCTGGTCCAGGGCCCGGGCCAGGGCGGGGAACAGGATGGCCGCGGTCTTGCCGAGCCCGGTGGGGGCCTGGAGCAGGAGCCGGCGCTGCTCGGCCAGCGCCTGGGCCACCCGGCCGATCAGTTCCGTCTGGCCCGGGCGCGGTTCGGCGAACGGGAAGCTGATGCGGCGCCCCAGTTCCCGGCGCTCGGCGGCGCGCGCCCGGGCCCGGAGGAAGGCCGCGTGATGTTCGCCCAGCCGCTCGGCCACCCAGGCGTCGAACGGGGCCGGGTCGAAGGGCAGGTCGAGCAGGACTTCACTCTCATCCAGCAGGCCGATCACCCGCAGCCGGCAGAGCGGGGCCGAACCGGTCTCGCGCCAGCGCATCCAGGCGTACATCCGGGCCTGCAGGGCGAACGGATGTCCGGGATCCAGCGCCACGTCCTGGAGGATGGCGGCCGGGCGGAAGCCGGTCTTGATCTCCTCGACCCGGTCCGGATCGGCCAGCAGCAGGTCGATCCGGCCCCGCACCAGACACCGGAAGCCCGGCCGGGACAGCTCGGCCCGAACGGCGACCTCGCTCAGGTTCCGGCCGTCCTCCTTGAGCAGGCGCTTCTGGATGCGGGCGTGCATGCGCGCCCCCAGGGACATCGGTTCCTCCTCGGACAGCGAGGCCAGGCGCGCGTCGATGCTGCCGGTGGGCTCCAGGGGAGCCACGAACGCCCGCACCGAAAGGCTCAGGGCCAGCTCGTCCATGGAGCTAGAAGATGGCCGCGCCGCAGTGGGAGCAGTTGCCCGATTCCACCACCCGGTGGCTCAGGGGGCCGGACAGGCTCCGGTTGCAGTGGGGGCAATGCAGGCCGAGCCGCCGGGTCAGGCGCTGGATGGCGGAAATGCAGGCGTACACCACGATCCCGTAGCCGAGCAGGCTGAAGGTCCTGAAGGTGGTCCGGATGGCGTCGTGGGGATGCACCTTGTTCATGTACACCGAGGTGAGCAGGGTGACGAACAGGATGGACAGCGCGACCCGGATCAGCAGGATCTTGCGCTTCTTCACCGTCTCCAGGTTGGTCACGAAAGCCTGCTTATCCATTCATGTCTCCAGACCTTCAGGATATCAGCGCTCGATCCGGGTGGAGAGGACGATGGCCGAGGTGGTGCGTTCCACCCCTTCCAGCAGGCCGATGCGGTCGATCACCGCGTCCAGTTCGCCGATGGAGGCCGCCGCGACGATGGCCAGCAGATCGAAGGGACCGCTCACCGAGTGCAGGGTGCGCACCTCCGGCAACCGGCGCAGGGCCGCCTCGATCACCTTGGTCTGCCGGGGGGCCAGGGTGATCAGCACGAAGGTCCGCACCAGCCCGGCCTCCACCGCGTCCGCCAGCTTGACCGTATAGCCGGCCACCACCCCGCCGCGCTCCAGCCGTTCGATCCGGCTCTGCACCGTGGTCCGGGACAGGCCGAGGTTGCGGGCCAACTCCGCGGTGGAGGTGCGGGCATTCTCCCGCAGCAGGTTGAGCAGCATGTGGTCGGTGGCATCCAGGGTGGATTTCGTCATTGTGTTCAACCTTCTCTGTGAATACGCCGAATGATGGGCCTGGATTCGTCGGAATACCAGTGTTTTCCGACGGAGGAGAAACCGAAAATGAAGGACAAGAAGTTCCAATACCAGCCGCGTCAACGGGAGGCATGCCATGAGACATGAATCGAAAGTCCAACCTGCCGACGTGTTCGACGTGCTGAAAGCCAACATGCTGGTCGATGGGTTCCACCTGGTGATGGACCTGGAAAAATCCAAGGGCTCCTGGATCGTCGATGCCCGGGACGGGCGCCGCTACCTGGACTTCTACACCTTCTTCGCCACCACGCCGCTGGGCCACAACCATCCCAGGCTGTGCGAGCCGGAGTTCCAGGCGCGACTGGGCGCCATCGCGGTCAACAAGCCCGCCAACAGCGACATCTACACCACGGCCATGGCCGAGTGGGTGCGAAGTTTCGCCAGCTTCGCCGCCCCCTCCTACCTGCCGCACCTGTTCTGGGTCGACGGCGGCTCCCTGGCGGTGGAGAACGCCCTGAAGGCGGCGTTCGACTGGAAGGTGCGCAAGAACCTGGCGGCGCGCAAGGGCGAAAAAGGCTCCAAGGTGATCCACTTCCGCGAAGCCTTCCACGGCCGCAGCGGCTACACGCTGAGCCTGACCAACACCGCCGACCCGCGCAAATACATGTATTTCCCCAAGTTCGACTGGCCGCGGATCATCAATCCCAAGGTCAGCTTCCCCCTGGAGGGCGAGACCCTGGCCCGGGTGGTGGCGGCCGAGCAGGAGGCGGTGAACCAGATCCTGGCGGCCGTCCAGCAGAACCCCGACGACATCGCCTGCCTCATCATCGAGCCGATCCAGGGCGAGGGCGGCGACAACCATTTCCGTCCCGAGTTCTTCCGCATGCTGCGCAGCCTGGCGGATGAGCACGAGTTCCTGCTGATCTTCGACGAGGTGCAGACCGGCTTCGGCGCCACCGGCAAGCTGTGGGGCCACGAGCATTCCGGGGTGCGCCCCGACATCATCGCCTTCGGCAAGAAGACCCAGTGCTGCGGCATCGCCGCCGGCTACCGGCTGGACGAGGTCGACAGCGTGTTCAAGGTGCCCAGCCGGATCAACAGCA
>Ga0316232_1002502_pt1 | contig 18872 bp, 11 predicted proteins | sample TBHtaG_FD_206006 | JGI IMG/M metagenome (GOLD analysis project Ga0316232, IMG submission 206006) | Freshwater microbial communities from Trout Bog Lake, Wisconsin, USA - TBH18025_13 | ecosystem: Environmental > Aquatic > Freshwater > Lake > Hypolimnion/Profundal zone | place: USA: Wisconsin... | reverse complement strand
TGCATGTTTGTTTTCCGGCGCGGCGTTTGGGTGCTGAGTGAACTCCGGGGTATTGGAAACACAGCCGTTGGCGAGGCAACACAGGCTATCGTTTTGAACTGGCTACGGACTGTGGAAACTTTGCCCTATCAGGGTGAAGTGGACGAGCCGTTCTGATAGAGCCGCCCCGGACGCCTCGGACGGGTTTGCGGCGACTCCAGCTATAGCAACAGAACGCGTAAATGCGTGCTCAGCGACAGAGAGGCACAAAGACACGCGTGCGCCCGCGCGCGTATCGTTCCGGGCGGGTATCGAGTCACGTTCAGTGACTTGACAGGCAACGCGTTACCGAGCCGATCCTCAAGTCCACAGATTCCGATCCAGTGTGCGGTATTGAATCGCTTCGCTCAGGTGGGCGGCGTCGATGTTCGGCGCGCCTTCAAGGTCTGCGATGGTGCGGGCGACTTTGAGAATGCGGTCGTGGGCGCGGGCGCTCAGGTTGAGCTCGTGCATGGCGGTGCGCAGCAGTTCGAGGGAAGACTCGTCGAGGACGCAGTGTTGCTTGAGGGGCTTCGACCCCATCCGGGCGTTGCAGCGCGTCTTCGGGGTGGACTCGAAGCGCTGCTGCTGGATGACCCGTGCAGCCAGCACCCGTTCGCGAATGGCATTGGAAGGCTCGGCGGGCTGGGTGGCAGTGAGCTCCTTGAACTGCACTGCGGGCACTTCCACGTGAATGTCGATGCGGTCCAGCAACGGCCCGGAGATGCGCTGGCGGTAGCGCTGCACTTGGACACTGGAGCAGCGGCACTCCCTTTTCAGATCCCCGAAGAAGCCACAAGGGCACGGGTTCATCGCGGCGACCAAGACCAGTTCGGCTGGGAACGTCAGCGATCCCGAGGCGCGCGATATGGTGACTTTCGAGTCTTCCAGGGGCTGCCTGAGGACTTCCAGCGTCGAGCGCCGAAACTCGGGGAGCTCGTCAAGGAAGAGAACGCCGTGGTGGGCCAGGGTCACCTCGCCGGGGGCGGGGTTGCTTCCTCCGCCCAGCAACCCGGCGTCGGAGATGGTGTGGTGCGGACTGCGGAACGGGCGCAGCGTAAGAAACGACCGTTTCTCGCTCAGAAACCCGCAGATGCTGTGGATTTTCGTAACGTCGATGGCTTCGTCAAAAGACATCGGCGGCATGATGGTGGGAATGCGTTTGGCCAGCATCGACTTTCCCGATCCGGGCGGTCCGATCATCAGGAGGTTGTGCCCGCCCGCAACGGCAACCTCAATGGCCCGTTTGGCAGCGTGCTGGCCCCGGACATCAGCAAAGTCTACGTCGTAGTCCGGCAGTTCTTCCATGCGCAGGTTCGCCACCACGGGTTGGAGCGTGTCGTTGCCGCGCAGGAACTCGAAAGTCTGCCGCAGGTTGCGCACCCCGTAAGTGGTGATGCCTTCGACCACCGCCGCTTCCTGCGCGTTGGCTTCCGGGACGATGATCGCTTTTTTGGCGCACCGGCGCGCTTCGAGAGCAACGGGCAGCACCCCGTTGACGGAGCGGACCGAACCGTCCAGCGCCAACTCGCCGACAAAGCAGTATTGGGCGAAATCGGTCAGGGTGATCTGCTCGGCGGCGGCGATCATGGCCAGGGCTATGGGCAAATCGAAGCTCGGCCCCTCCTTTTTCACGTCGGCGGGGGCGAGATTGATGGTGGTGCGCCCCTTGGGCCAGCGGTAGCCGCTGTTGGCGACGGCGGTGGTCACCCGATCCTTGCTTTCCTTGACGGCAGCATCGGGCAAACCGACGACGACGATCACCGGGTTTCCGCTCGCGGCGTTGACCTCGATTTCGACCTCGTAGGCGTCCACGCCGTAAACTGCCGCTGAGTAAACCTTTGCCAGCATTGGGGCAGTTTGGCAGAGACAACGCGCGAGGGGAAGCGGGAAGAACGGCTCACAATTTGGCACGTTGGGATCGCGCCAAGGATGCCAAGGACGCCAAGGACGCCAAGGACGCCAAGGACGCCAAGGAGCGGAAGCAGAAGGGTCCGCAGATTACGCCGATTTCCGCAGATTTATTGGGCGGCGCTTGTACTCGAATACACGACCGAGAACCCGTGTTCTCCGCGACTCTTTCATCCGTGGCAATCCGTGAAATCCGTGGTTTCGATGAAGCAAAAGTTCGCATCGGCGAGGGCGCCGACGCCATTTTCTTACTCCGTATAGATGCCCGTTATACACGGCCCTCCCGGTGATTGCGATCCGCCGGAAGAAATTTGTCCCGCACCCTTAAAATGAAATAGGGGATAAACTGCTTGCAGATTTAAAAAATGACGGCATTTTGGACAGATAAAACTTTAGGGGGAGAACGAGTGATTCTCTAAAGGTCGAACGAGGAAGAGCCCCGTGCGAGCTTTTTCCACCGTGTTTTCCCCTGTGACATTTAAGAATATGAGGTGTCTCTCCGCTCAGCCAGAAGAGCCGGCTTCGTTGCAAAAGCGACTCTTGCTCATCGAGGACGACGAATCCGTCCTGGACTCGTTGCGGATGTTCCTCAAGGCCGACTACGAAGTACATTCCGCTTCGACCGTGAGCGCGGCGGTCAACCTCTTCAAAGTGCTGGCGCCGTCGCTGGTCATTCTCGATTTGCGACTGCCCGATGGAGACGGTCTGGACGTTTTGCGTCAGATTCGCTGCCTGGATGCGAGCGCGCCGGTCATTATCCTGACCGGCTATGCGTCGATGCAAACCGTGGAGGAGTCGCTGCGGCTCGGAGCGTCGGATTACCTCCACAAGCCCTTTGACGGCTTTGCTCTCAAGTCCCGGGTCGATCAAATCACCCGGGGCGGAGGCCATCGAAAGCGAGCAGGGCAGATTGCGCAGGCGACCGCCATGGAGGAAATAGCGGACCTGGAACGCAAGGCGCGCGCGGCAGCGATGTTGTTGCACGACGTCGCCGGGCCGGTGACCACAGCACTGCATGCCGGGCATTTTCTGTGCGAGGAGATCAGCGAGAACCCCGGCAAGTTCGGATCGGACTTGCAAGCTGCCAGCCAGATGCTGCACCGGGCGATGTGCTTTGTTTCCGCCTTGTTTGAACAAAGCCGCTCGATCGAGCACCTGAGCCGGCTGGAGAAAACCGAGTTCTCCGTTGGAACGATTGTCGATTTTTGTGTCGAACTGGAGCGCGCCAAGGCGGCGGAACGCAAGGTTTCGGTGGTGGTGAAAGGGCAGGACCCCGGCGCGAAGATCTGCGTCAATCAGTTCGCCCTCATTCGGACGCTGTCGAATTTCATGCGAAACGCCATCGAAGCGGTTGAACCGGGTGCCGGTCGCGTCGTTTTGTCCGTCGAAACCAAATCCAACGAGGTCGAATTCGTCGTGGAAGACAACGGTCCCGGGATTCCGCCGCAGGTGCTGGAACGCGTTTTCGATGCCGGATTTACCACCAAGTCGCAAGGAACGGGCCTGGGCCTTTACATTTGCAAGCACCTGGTGGAGAGCATGAACGGCAAATTGACCGTCCGGAGCGAACCTGGACAGGGATGCCGTTTTTCCATTAGATTTATGCATTCAGTATGAGCGCCGTTGTGGCTGCGTCCGAAAACGATAGTGTCGTCCTCTGCGAGAACAGTCAGGGCGTGGTAGTCCGTGCCACGCTTTTGCGCATGACCCGGTACACGGTCAGTTTCGAAGTCTACAACCCCTACAGCATCCTTCAGCTCTCTGAAGTGCTACTTAGTTTCAGGATCGTCATCGACGGCAGGATTCTCTATTCGGGGCGGGCGATCGTCAGCGGCATGGTCAATACGGGCATCGTGCTGGTGTGCGAGGCGTCCCTGGACGAAGATAGCTGGCTGGATGTCGATCTTCTCTCCCCCGCTTTGCAGATCGAGCGACTGGCAAGCGATTTCGACCGGCTGCTGGGCGACTGGAGCAAGATGGAACAGGTCACGCCCGACCTGAAGGTCGTCGTGTCGGATTTGCAGACGCTTCTCTCCGACATGCGGCGATGGCTCGAACAGGTCGAACTGGCCATTCGCTCCTCCCATCCCAATGAACGGACCACCCTCGAATTGACGATGGCCGAGAAGCTCAACGAGCTGGTGCTTCCGGTGGCGAAAGGGGTTTTCCGGCGCTTTGAAGAGGTGGCCGAGAACGTGAAGGAAGAGGTCGTGGCGGTGCATCGCGCCTATGTGCGCCGGCAGATGCATCCCCTCGTGCTGTGCGCTCCGTTCGTGCATCGGGTGTTTCACAAACCGCTCGGCTATGCCGGGGACTACGAGATGGTCAACATGGTCCTGCGCGATCCGCTCGAAGGCTCCTCGCTCTTCGCCAAGATTGTGAACCGCTATTTCGTGACCGCGCCGGCCGGACAGGCGCACCGGAATCGCGTCAACTATCTGACCGATATGTTGAGGGATGAAACGCGGCGGCGTGCGAGATCGGGCTTGAACACGAAGATTCTCAACCTCGGCTGCGGCCCCGCCCGCGAGGTGCAGGACTTTCTGGCTTATGACGACCTGTGCGACCGCGCCGAGTTTGCGTTGCTCGATTTTAACGACGAAACGCTCGAATACACGACCCGGTTGCTGACGGACATCAAGATGAAGCACCGCAGATCGACGCGCATTCAAATGATCAAGCGCTCGGTCCACCAGATCCTCAAGGACGGCACCAAGGGCGAAGTTACAGACATCGCTCCCGCCGATGTAATCTACTGCGCGGGCCTCTTCGATTATCTTTCCGACCGCATCTGCGCCCGTCTGCTGGAAATCTTCTACGATGCGCTCGCGCCCGGCGGCCTCCTCGTCGGCACCAATGTGGATTTGTCCAATCCCGACCGCCATATGATGGAGTATTTCGGCGACTGGCACCTCACCTACCGCACGCTGGCGCAACTCAAGAACCTTGCGCCAAAGGCGGCGCCGCCTGAATGCTGCCGCGTGTTCGCCGACACCACCGGCGTCAATATCTTCATCGAGATCAGGAAGCCGCAATGAACGCAGCCGACGCAGCCGCCGATGCCGGGAAGGCGCTGGAGGCCGCGTATCACGAATACAACTCCGAGGCGCGCGCCACCGGAACCAAGATCGCCTTCATCCTGGTGGTAATCCTGCTCCCGTTTGGGGCGTCGCTCGATTACTTCGATTATCCCGCGCACCGCGCCTTCTTCCTGCTGTTGCGGCTCGTTTGCGCCGCGGTCGCGTTTGCCTTCTGGCTGCTCATGCGGACTCGCTTTGGACGCAGCAATTTTCGCTTTTTCGTGATGACCGGGTTCATCCTGCCGTCCCTGTTCATCGACCTGATGATCTACTTTTCCGACGGCGCCCATTCTTCCTATTATGGGGGACTCAACCTCCTGTTGATCGGGTATTCGTGGGTTGCGCAGATCGATTTTGTCGAGGCCCTGAGCGCCTCGGTGTTGACGCTGGTAATGTACGGGGCTGCCTGCCTCGCCCATGGAGGAGGCAGCGCTTCGGACTATTTCAGCAGCTACTTCTTCCTGACACTGAACGGGGTCATCGTTTCCACCGGCTGCTATTATCTCAATAATCTGCGCTTTCGCGAGTTCGAATCGCGTTCGAAATTGGACGACAGCCGCCGCGAACTGGAGCAGACCAACGCCAAGCTGGTGGAACTGGACCGCGCCAAGTCCAACTTCTTCGCCAATGTCAGCCACGAGTTGCGCACGCCGTTGACGCTGCTCATCGGGCCCCTCGACCGGTTGCGGCAACGGGACCCGGCACCCACGGCGGCGGAACGGGTCGAACTGCTCGACATCATGCACAACAACTCGTTGCGGCTGCTGCGCCTCATCAACGACTTGCTGGACCTGGTGCGGCTGGATTCGGGCGCATTCCGGATGCGGCGGGAGAAAGTGGAGTTGCTGCCGTTCCTGGACGGGATCGCCAGGTCGGTCGTGCCGATGGCCGATCAACGAAAGCTGCGCTTTGAGACCTGCTTCGACCCGCAGTGCCAGGCCACGGTCTGGATCGACCGCGACAAGCTCGAAAAAATCACCCTCAACCTGCTCTTTAACTCCTTCAAGTTCACCCCGGAACTCGGCACGGTGACCCTCGGCGCCTCGTTGGAAAACGAATGCCTGATCCTCCGCGTGCGCGATACCGGCAAAGGGATCGACCCCGTCGATCTGCCGCGGATTTTCGACCGCTTCTGGCAGGCGGAAGCCGCCGCAACACGCCATTACCAGGGAGTGGGCATCGGGCTTGCGCTGGTCAAGGAATTTGCCGAAAAGCACGGCGGCTCGGTATTCGCTGCCAGCGAACTCGGCAAGGGAACCGAAATGACGGTGAAAATCGACGCGCGCAGCCCTGCGGAAGCGGAGGCTGAGGCCGAAATTGAAGAGAATGCCTCGAAGTCCAAGCCCGATCTATCTCACAGCGACAGCGAATGGCTCACCCGCCTGTACCGGCGAGCCGAACTCTTTCCGTCCCATGTCTTCGGTGGTGAAGCGGCAGCGAACCCTTCATCGGAGGCCGGGGACGGCAAGCCTGCGGTGCTGGTGGCCGACGACGAACCCGAAATGCGGCGCTTCCTCACTTCGCAGTTGAAAGCGGCCTACTCGATTTTTGAGGCGCGCAACGGCAGCGAGGCGCTGGAATTGGCGCAAACCCGCGATTTCACGCTCATCCTGCTGGATTTGATGATGCCCGGCATCGACGGCATCACCCTGACGGGGCTTCTCCGCGAAGAGCCGAGGACGAAACACGTTCCCATCATCATGCTCACCGCGCGCGCCGACGAGGCTTCCAAGCTGCACGCGCTCAAATCGGGCGTGACGGATTTCCTGACCAAGCCGTTCTCCTCCAGCGAATTGGCGGTGCGCTGCCACAATTCGATCCTGCAGCAGCAGTTGCAGCAGGGGTTGGCGGCCAAGTCGCGCGATTTGGAGGCCGCCCTGGAGCAAATCAAGCAGACCGAAGCGCAAATGGTGCATCAGGCCAAGATGGCGTCCCTGGGGCAGTTGAGCTCCGGCCTCATGCACGAAATCAACAATCCGCTCAACTTCGCAAACACGGCGGCGCACCTGCTCCAGAAACGCCTGGGCAAAGTGGCGATCCAGGAGCGCGAGCCGATCGAGAAGCCGCTGCGGGATTTGCAGGACGGCATCCGGCGCGCGGCGGACATCGTTGGCCGGCTGCGCTCCTTCACTCACCCGGACGTCTCCACCTATTCAGCGGCGAACTTGAAGGAAATCGTCCAGACCGCGGCCCGGTTCGTGCAGGCGGAAGTATCCGAAGTGCGGGTGGAAATCGCCATCGCCGACGACCTGGCAGTCTGGGGCAACGCAAACGAACTCGTTCACCTGTTCATCAACCTGCTGCAAAACGCGTGCGACAGCTTGCGGGAAAAAAATGCCCCCGAAAAGAAAATTTCTGTATCTACAGCCTTGCAAAATGGCCGGGTTGTGGTGGAATGTGAAGACAATGGCAAAGGTATCAATGCCGAAGAGTGCGAGAAAGTGTTCGAAGCCTTTTTCACGACCAAACCCGTGGGTGCGGGCGTCGGACTTGGGCTTTACATCAGCCATCGGATCGTTCAAAACCATCGAGGCGAGATTCGGGTGGAAAGTAAGGAAAACGAGTATTGCCGCTTCATTATCACTCTAAATCAGTATGACCAGTTACTACGACTACCGTAAATTTGCCGTCCTGTTCGTGGACGACGAGGCCCAGACCGCCTCCAACTTTGAGGCCTACTTCACGGACGATTTTGACGTGAAGGTGGCGACGAGCGGGGAGGAGGCGTGGGAAATCTTCTGCAAGACCCCGGACCGCTTCGGCATCGTCATGACCGACCAGCGCATGCCCAACAGCACCGGCGTCGAGTTGCTGGAAAAAGTGCGCGCCAAGCGGCCCCGCGTCCTGCGCATCCTCGCAACGGCTTATTCGGACATCAGTGCCGCGATCGCCGCTGTGAACAACGGCGCCATTTACAAGTACATCACCAAGCCGTGGGATCCGCCCTCTTTGGAAATGTCCCTGAAGCGGGCCATGGAGTTCTACCTCGTCCAACGCGAACGGGATCTCCTGATGCGGGAGAAAATGGCGGCCCTTCAGCGCATGATGATGACCGACCGCCTTCTGAGCCTGGGGGTTTTCTCCGCCGGCCTGAATCATCATTTGCGCAATTCCCTCACCGCGGTGAAGACCTTCCTCGACCTCGCGCCCTTCCACCTGCAAGGCGAGAACGTCGATATCCAGAATCTGCGGAACCCGAATTACTGGCGCGATTTCTACGGCACCGTGCAAACTCAGATCGGGAAAATCGTTTCGCTGCTTCAAGAACTCAACCAGATTCCCGCCCCCGCGGGGATGCCGCTGGACGAGTCCGTATCCCTCAACGAACTGGTCGAGATGGCGTGGCAATGCCATCGGGACGGTTTTGAACAGAAGAACATCGAGACCAGCCTGGACTTGGCCGAGATCGAACCGGTGAGAGGAAACCGGTGCTTGCTCGAAAAGGCGCTGCGACTGCTTGTCGAAGACGAGTGGACAAACGTTTCCGTCGCCGGGCATGTGAGTTTTTCGACAAGAAACGCCACGGACGAGACCGGGTGCCGGGGAGTCAAGATCGACATCGTCGACGACGGGCCGGGGGTTACGGCGGCGAACCTCAATTGCATCTTCGATCCGTTCTTTGTCCGGCGGGATAACCCGGAGGAATACGGGCTGAACCTGCTGACGTGCTTTTTCATCGTCTACCACCACAGCGGAACGATGACGGTAGAGCGGAGCGCCCAGGGCGGCGCCCAGTTCAAGCTCTTCCTGCCGCTGGAGCCGCGCGAGAAGGAAAAAGGCGAGGAGGAAACGTTCCTGCAGCGGGTCTTCGACATGGAAAAAGCGTGGGAGAAGATGCTCGTGGATTAATTCTCGGCCAGCACCCGGGTAGGGCGCGTCGCCGCTTCGAAGAACACCTCCAGGGTAACGATTTTCTTCGGTTCGGCTGTAATGCGGACGCATCGGTCCTCAAATTGCGGCCGCGCGGCGACCGGTTCTTCGTTGAGGTCGGTATACAGCGCGTCGCGAATGGGACTCGCGAACGTCAGGGTGCCGCTTTGCGCTTCTGCGCCGGGATTGAATAGGCGCACGATGAGCGCCTCGCTCCTCGCTGCTTGTTTGATTGCGCTGAAGACCAGCTTCGGATTGTCCAATGCGGCAAGGCTGCATTCCATCGGCAAATCGCCCCGGCGTGCTTTCGTCTCCGCCACAATCATCGGCGCGTGCATGGCATCCGCCTCCGTGAACAGGGCTGCGTGATCGGAACCGGGCTGGCCGACGAAAATGCGGTATTCGCACGTGTGGCGGCCGATGGACTGCGAGAGATCGCCGGGACGGTGCTCCAGATCGAAATCGCCCGAGGTGCAGAGCCGATTTTCGTAGGCTCGGAAGATCGTGAGCGCAAACGTGCGGTCGGAATCCTCAAGCGCTTCGTATTCTTTGAGCCCGCCGGAGACGACCGCGAAATGGCGCGCGCCGTCGCTGACCCCGGCAAACCGGACCATCGGAAAGGTGAGTTCCGGGAAGTGGCTGTATGGGTTCTTTTCGCCGCGAACGGCGGCGCGCCGAACCACGTCAAAAGGCGCCTCGGCGTAGCTTGCATCGGCCTGGATGCCGGTGGGGAAGAGCGCCCGCAGGCGGTGATTGCGGCATTGGTTGTCGACGGAAAGGCTCACCTCGAGACTGCGCGCGCCCTTGCGCAACGTGTAAACGACCTCGACAGGCAGTTCGCGCAGGTCTTCCTGCTTGCGCGCGGATTGCCGCCAGTCCTGACGATCGGCGGAGAGCGCCATGGTCGCCGGGATTCGCAATGCAAATGCCGCCTTGACGCTCGCAACCACCGGCGATGCCATTTCCCTTGTGCGCACCGCCACGACGCCCCGCGATGAGACCACCCAGTCCTCGATCGGTGTCACATGCGACCATACGTGGCCGATTTCGCCTCCGTCTTCGAATCGGTTCAGCCCCACGAACCGCTGGCCGGTCGCTTTGTCGAGCAGATCGACCGTGCCGTCTTCGCGCACTTCCGCGTGGAGATGCTCGTTTTCCAGGATGAACTCGTTCGCGTCTCCTGGCGCTTCCGCGGCTTCCGCCTGCTGCGCGCCCGGTTTCAGAATGAAGGTCTTGTACCCGAGCGCGGGCACCGCGGCGGCCTCAAAGTGCAGGCGGTATTCGTCGGTCGTGCTCATCAGCGCGAGATCGGCGCGATCCCGGAACACCTTGAAGCGGTGGTTGGTGGGAGCGATGGAGAAGGCGGCCTCACATCCAGTATGGTCGATCATCGCGAAGCCGTCGTACGGCAATTCGCGGGGAACGTCGACGTAGGCTTTCACCACCTCGGTGCGCGGCGTGAGCATGGGGTTGAACACCGTGAGCACGACCGCGCCGGTTCCGATGGATGAAGTATCGATGCGGCTCTGGATCGCCATGAGCGACTCGCTGGAAACCAGCATGGCCAGCGACATCGTGTCGCGCAACCGGTAGGTGGCGTCCTCTTCGAGGCGGTCGATGCCGCACCCGCCGATGGTGTCGTGCGGATGACACTTCAGGAACTGCTTCCAGGCGAGGTCGAGGTATTTGCCCGGCCATGTCACGCCCGCAAGGAGCGCCATCGCCGCGAAAGGCTCCGCCTGCCGCACCAGCTTGCTTTCCACCTCCGCCGTCAACGTTTTCTGCCGGGCGCGCGCCGAGACGATGTCGTTGGCGATATAGGAAAAGCCAAACTCATTCATCTTGAGATGCCGCACCTCGCCCGTCACACGCGCCAGTTTCATTCCGCGCGTCTGGTCACGAATGGCTGCCGCGTAGCGCGGAAGCGAACTGTATTCAAGCGTTTCGCCCTCCCGAAGATGCTTGCGGCACTCACGCAGAATCTCATCCTCTCGAATGTCCGGCGACGAGGTGTCCATTCCATGCATGAAAGCGATCTCGCCGACCGAGAAGTGTTCTTGTTCGCGTTCCAACAGGTCGCGGAACGCCTCGCGCACCCGCTCGGCGTCCAACGGGCGGCTCTCGGCAAACACGCTGCCGTGATTGTAGCGATGGGCCTCGTCACAGAGTTTAAACGGAGCCGCGTCCTCCAGCCAGTGGAAGCGGCGGTTCAACCGCTGCGGCAGGTCCGAATAAAACCCCTTCCGCCATACGTCGAAGTAAAAGTTGTAGCGCGCGCCCGTCCCGAATCGGGAGGTAAGCAACTCGCTTCCGTCCGCGCCCTCCCAAATGAATTCCGACCGGGGCGTTTCCTTCGCCGTGATCCCGCGATAAAAGAAGGCCACGTCGATGCCAAAGCCACGATAAATCTGCGGCAACTGGCTCATCTGGCCCCAACCGAAGGGAGTGTAGCCCACTTTCATCACCGGCCCGAACGCCTCCACGGTAAGGTGTCCATAGAGCAGATTGCGCACGATCGATTCGCCGCAAAGGCAGTTCATATCCAGCGCCGAATACCATGGGCCGGCATCGATGCGCCCCGCCCGGATGAGCGCCCCGAGTCGTTCCCGGTTCTCGGGCATGATTTCCAGGTAGTCCTCGATCGGGACGGCCTGGGAATCGAGCAGAAACGTGTATCCGGGAATGCGTTCCATGATTTCGAGCAGGTCATTGAGGAACTCGACCGTGAGTTTGCGGGTGTGCTGGAAATCCATGGTCCACTCGCGGTCGAGATGAGTATTGGAGATAAAATGGCCGTTCATGAGAGGGGAGAACTTACCAGCGCAAAGGCCGGCCGGCAATTCAAATACCAAAGTTGGTTCACTTCATTAGATTCAGGCATGCAAAACGCCCCGCAAAACGCATTGACACCCGAAATTTTTCCTGAGTTAATAGGCCAGTGGCGTTCTACGCCAAAACCTGCGATGGCGAAACCCAGAATCAAAGCCGAAACGGCCAGCCAACTTATCCGCAAGCGGATCTTGCACGGGGATCACGTGCTGACGGGCATCCCCAGCGAACGCACGCTTGCGCACGAATTCGGTATCAGCCGGGAGACGTTGCGGCGCGGACTGAAACCGCTTGAAGACGAGGGCCTGCTCGTGCGCCAGCCCAACGGGCGGCTCGTGGTGGCATCGACCCAGCATTCCGCGGGACGCAGAGGCGTCCTGGGGTTGGTCAAACACTCGAACCCCTCGCACGATCACCAGTTGTGGAGCGAAGCCGTTCATGGAGCGCTCGACGGACTCAATTGCACCCTGCGGACCGTGACTTTCGAGCATTACGGCGATTCTTCCATTGCCGCGGGCATCAGCGGTTTCGACGGCCTGTTCTTCCTTCCGCCCGCGGCGGAGATCCCGGGGTGGCTCTCCTCCAAAATGCGGGATGCGGAGTGCCGCGTGGTGGTGCTCGATCAGGATGCCACCGCGGCGAAACTTCCTTCCGTGGTAATGTTCCCCCCGCAATCGGAACGCAAGCTGCTCGACCACCTCGTGGAGTTTGGACACCACCGCATTGACTGTCTTAACACGCAGGCCATCGACCGCGTCATTCAGGCCCGCATCGATACCTGGAGCGCCTACATCGAAGAGAAAGGTCTGGCCGGGCAGTTATACTCGCTCACAGAGTTTCGGCCTATCACTTCTGCCTACCAACTCGTGACCAATCGCCTGAAAGAAGAGAAGACTTTCGCCTCCGCTCTCATCTGCACCACCGGTCCGGCGGCTGTCGGCGCGATGCGCGCGTTCTACGATGCGGGCTTCAAGCTCGGGCGGGATGTCTCGGTTTGCGCCGTGAACGACGAGGGCCTCGGGCCCTACCTCATCCCGTCGCTCACCTGCCTGCAAACCCCTCCCCGGGCCCGCTATCTCGCCACGGCTGTCCGTTGGATGCTCGGTGGAAAATGGGAAGGGCCGCTCCTTATTCAACCCGAGGACGTCCCGATGTTTGTCGGCGCCTCGACCGGCCCCGCGCATCCTCTCGGGGCCCCTGTTGTCTTCGCTACCGCCACCGCAAAGCAGGCGTAGTTATAAGGGCCCTGCAAGGCTGCGGGGCAGTTCTCGAAATCAGTAAGCGCCTTGCCCCACTGCCATTAAGTTAAGCTTGGAGGCTCTAGTAACGCGCGCTCGTTCCCAGGCTCCTGCCTGGGAATGCAGTATTCTCGGAGGCTCCAGCCTCCTGCCGGACCTCCAAAAACACAGCGCACCGGAGGGGAACGGGAGGCTGCAAGACAGGGGCGTTCCCAGGCTGGAGCCTGGGAACGAGCAAAACGGGAGGCTGGAGCCTCCAAGACAGGGGCGTTCCCAGGCTGGAGCCTGGGAACGAGCATCTCAACGGGAGGCTGGAGCCTCCAAGACAGTGGCGTTCCCAGGCTGGAGCCTGGGAACGAGACCGAGAATTTCTTAACTTAATGGCAGTGGGGCGTTGCCCCATCTGGTATGGAGTCGCGCCTTCGGCGCTGAATTCCTGAATTCCGGCTCGATGGACTTTAGGGCAATGGAAAGACAGGGCTGGCGCGCTCCCCTGAACTCCCAACGCAACGACGGTCGGTTTTGTCTGAATGCCGATTTTTCTTGCAGGGACCCCGCAGCCCGGCATTTAATAGACCGCATATGGTCCGCGCTAATTCTGCAATGACGAATACGAATTCAACCGCGCGGCACCGTCCCTGATTTACCTCCAATGCGCCTATTCTTGAAACGACTGCCTGCCGCCCTTTTCCTAGCTTTGTATTTCCATCCGTCCGCCCACGGCGCGGAAACGGCGATGTCCGCCTGCCCCCGCGATGGGCGACCGGTTGCCAAAGCGGACTACTGGAGATGCGACGACTCCACACCAGCCCTGTTTTTCAATCCCGACCAACGCTTTGCCATTCCCGCCTCGGGCGTCGTTTATCTCACCGTGGCGTATATGGACGAAGGCTACGGAAAGATCGACGTGCAGGTGAGCGGCCCAAACGGCGCCTTCGTCAAACCAGACCGGTTTCTCGGGCTCTGGCGCTCCGACACTCGCACGATTGTCAACGCAACGATGCGCGTCGCCGGACTGCAAGCGAGCGGTTCGGGGGGATTGACGGTGCGCGTCGGCCTCGAACACCCCAAGAGCAACCCGCTTCTCATCCGGAGCCTGGCAGTGCGGGACACGCCGCCCGCGGATCCGCGGTTCGCCTGGATGCTCACCGACCCGTGGAAGCGTCCATATGACGGACCCACGGTAAAACCGTCGGACAGCACCACGCTCAAGCGCAAGGTGATGGTCGGCTATCAGGGGTGGTTTCGAACCCCGAACGATCCCGAAGGGCGCGGCTGGGGTCACTGGGGCGACATCGCCAACAAGTCTTTCACCACCGACATGTGGCCCGATGTGTCGCAATATCCCGCGGGCGCTCTCGAAAAGGCCGCCGACGTGAAGACGCGCTCGGGTAAACCGGGAAGGCTTTTCTCCTCCGACTGGCCCGCCGCGGTGGACCTGCATTTCCGCTGGATGCGCGAACACGACATCGACGGCGCCTTTCTCCAGCGGTTCGTGCATGCGGACCGCTTTTGGGCGACCGGGGGAGCCCCGGAATGGGTGCTGGCGAACGTTCGCGAGGCGGCGCACCGCAACGGACGGCTCTGGGCTGTGGAATACGACGTGAGCGGCTGCCCGGACGCCAACCTGCTCGACACTCTGAAGACGGACTGGAAATGGCTCTGCGATAGCTTCGGCGTGCAAACGGATGCCAATTACGCGCACGAAGACAACAAGCCGGTCGTTTTCATCTGGGGCCTTCCATTTCCCGATCGGAACTTCACGCCCGAGACCGCCAATGCTGCCGTTGAGTTTTTCAAGAAAGAGGGCGCTTACGTGATCGGAGGCATCCCAGCCAGTTGGCGCAATCTGGATGCGCGCTGGCGCGATCACATCAAGAAATACGACTGCGTGAGCCCCTGGATGTCCCAAAGCTACGCCGAGGACATCGCGGACTTCAACCAGCTGGGCCTCGCCTACTACGGCCATGTGAAGCCGGGCTTCTCGTGGGCGAACCTGATGCACCTGCCCGGTGACGAACCGGTCGCCTTCACGCCGCGCGAAGGAGGGGCTGCTTACTGGCGGCTCCTCTCGAAAGCCGCCCAAGCGCATGTCGAGCGGCTCTTTGTCGGCATGTTCGACGAGTATGACGAAGGCACCGCCATCATGCCGATGAGCGACGATCCTCCGCCCACTCCCGAACGCCCCGGAGTAACCGCCCTCTTCAATAAAGGACCGAAGCATCAGGGCCACGGGCACCCGGTGGTGCTGCCCGCCGCGGAGCTCGCCTTCGGTGGGGTTCTGCCCGACAAATCTCTGCCGTCCAGCGATTTTTTTGTCCGGATGGCCACCCGGATCGCCTTCCCCAAAGCAGGCACCTATCGTTTCTCCGTCGAGGGCGCTCCCGGCGATGACGTGACGCTCTTTGTTGGCGGCAAGAAACTGATGGAGGCGAAGCGCCTCGCGGGGATCGTCACCTCATCCCTGCCGGTAACCGTCTCCGCGGGTCAATCGCTCAATTGCCGGCTCGAATACCGGCATGGCTCGGAGCCGGGCAGGCTGCGGCTGCTTTGGGAGAGCCCGGACCTCGCGCGCGGACCGGTTCCCGCGGAAGCGTTGCACGACGCCTGGGGGCGCTTCCTCACCAACGAGGGCAAATCGAGCGATCGCTGGCTTCAACTCACCGGCATGGGCAAGGAAATGCTCTTCGGCAAACGTCCCGCCGACAGCCCGCCGCCGCAATGACCGCGCGCGCTCCTTATTCTAAGTCTCATCTTGAAAGCTCATTAGAATTAGGGGTCCCAACGCAACGCCGGCAAGGATCGTCCGCGTACTTTAAACCAAATCCCTTTGCTGCGCACCGTCCGATACCCCGGTGTGGAGTGGCGAATGCGATGGAGCGTTCTGGCGGCGGTTGTACTGGTGGCGATAAGCGGTTGCGATTCGCCGCCACCGCCCCCCGCGCCCCCCGACACCGCTGAACTATGGCGTTTCGACGGCGAACGAATCCGTCGTTCGGTGGACGCATTTAAATCCCAGCCGACTCGATTGCACCGTCGCGAGGTCGAAACAGCCTTCGCCGAGTTCGACCGCAAACTGGTGACCCTGCGAAGGCGTGCCGGCGGTGAAACCGGCGACCAACGCACCGCCACCGAAACGCGCATCGCTGCAATGCTCCGGTGCCGGGAAATCCAGCGGATGCGCTGCATGGCGACCCCGGTGCCGGTGCCGGTACGGGCGGCCCAGCGAATCGTGCGCCGCGCCGAACGCATCACGCGACGATAGCGGTCTCCGGCTTACAGGCCCTTGTGGGAACCGTCGCAAAGCACGCCATTCTGGCCGTGTTTGCAGCCGCAGAAATAGACGGCGCCGTCCTTTTCGGCGGTGTAGGGGATGGGGCGGAATTCGCTCCCCTTGTGGGCGCCGTCGCACAACGGCTGCGCGGCGCTCTTGCCGCAGGAGCACCAGTAGTAGGTCTTCCCCGCTTCAACGTTCACGGGAATCGGCGATTTTTGGGCGATAACAGGCTCGGACATAGGATTTGATGGTTGTAGTGATCCCGCGCACAACCCGCTGGATCGATGCAGCGAATACCACGACGGATTCCCTTTGTAAACGCCGCGCAGCGTTCTTCGGGCGCGGTGTGACACAGGACAACTGCTACTGGAGGCATCTTCTTAGGGCGCGCCGGTGGCCCTGACCGGCAGACACACCGGACGTCATACGAGTGCCATCCCTTCCTTCCTGCCCCAAAATCGACTTTTCACCCAACCGGCCATCGGTCAGCTTGCGAATAACTTCTCCGAACCCTGAAAGGAACCGGTAGTTTCTTCAGGGATCGAGAGTCCGCTTCGGCGGGATACCCGTAACCCTTTGACACCCATTAATTCTGAGCCGCTTCATTAAGAAGAACTGCTAATAGTTGGCGTTATGATCGAGACAAAAAGAAGCCGCGTAAATCATAGCCAAGATTTGGTGCATGCTCATCAATTAACGGGTAGCCATTTTTATCCGTAACAACCATATTCGTCACATTCCTTTTGGAGGCCAATCCGATGTCACTGAACCCGTCAATCAAACCAGTCGCCTTTAACAATACCGTCCTCCGCGACGGCCACCAGTCTCTGGCGGCCACGCGCATGACCACCGCGCAGATGGAACCGATCACGCCCGATCTCGACGGGCTCGGATTCGGTGCGCTGGAAACCTGGGGAGGCGCGACCATCGATTCGTGCCTTCGTTATCTGGGTGAAAATCCATTCGACCGGCTCGACACGCTCAAGCGTCTCGCGCCCAAAACGCCGCACATGATGCTGCTGCGCGGCCAGAACCTCGTGCAGTACACCAGTTTTCCCGATGACGTGGTGGAAGCCTTTATCGCCTGCTCGGCCAAGCACGGCATGGATATCTTCCGCATTTTCGACGCGCTCAACGACACGCGCAATCTGACCACGGCCATTCGCGCGGTGAAGAAAGCCGGCAAGCATGCGCAAGGGGCGATCTGCTATACGTGCAGTCCGGTGCATACGCTGGAGGCATTCGTCAATTTGGGCGCGGAACTGGAGGCTCTCGGGTGTGACTCGATCTGTATCAAGGACATGGCGGGGCTGATTTCGCCCTCGATGGCCGCCGATCTGGTGCGCGAACTGAAGGCGCGTGTAAAACTGCCGCTGATCCTTCACAGCCACAACACCGCGGGCCTGGCCGGCGCCGCCTATTACGCGGCAATCGAGGCGGGCATCGATGCGGTGGACACTTCCATCGTTCCATTCGCCAACGGCACGGGCCAGCCGGACACCATGCTCATGCTGGCGATGCTTGAACGCAGCCCGCGCAAACCGAAGTTTGCAATGGAACCGTTCAAGAAAATCCGGCGCCACCTGGAAGGCGTATATCAGGAACTGAAGGCTTACACGAGTCCCAACAACGAGAAGACCGACGCGGATATTCTGGAATACCAGGTGCCCGGGGGGATGCTCAGTAACTTCCGCAACCAGCTTAAGGAGCAGGGCATGGCGGATCGGATGGATGAGGTGCTGCACGAGATTCCGTATGTGCGCGAAAGCCTGGGGTGGATTCCTCTGGTGACGCCGACCTCGCAGATCGTCGGCACGCAGGCGATGCTCAATGTGAAGTTTGGGCGCTGGAAGATGGTCTCGCAACCGGCGATGGACGTGGCGCTTGGCAAGTATGGAAAGACGCCCGGTCCGGTGAATCCCGAGTTGTTGCAGGAAGTCGTCAAGCGCGCGCATCAGCAGCCCGTCGAGGGCCGTCCCGCCGACCTGCTGGCGCCGCGGATGGAAACCCTCAAGGAGGCGTTGCGGTCGAAGGGATTGCCTGACACCGATGAAAACGCGGTGTTGTTCGCGATGTTCCCGTTGGAGACCGAGCGGGTGCTCAAAGGGGAGACGCCCCGTGTCGCGGTGGTCGTTCCATCGCCATCCGCCGAGACACCGAGCCGTGGTTCGTCGGCGAAACAAAACGCACGCCGTTACCGGCTGAACGTGGACGGCAAATTCCACGACGTGCAGGTGGAGGAGTTAAATTAGCAGTCAGTGAGAAGAGCGGACAGAGATCGATTTTGCGCTCGTTCCCAGGTCTCAGCATGGGATCGAGCGCGCGCAAAGCGCTTTGGAGTGCGGCGGCCCTTCCTTTCCATTACCCGGATAGTCGGAAACCGGGCATTGGAGCCGGAGCGGCTCTCGTTAGCTGTCATCCTAAGGCATGCAGGCGGCCAAAGCGCGGCGTTGAATGTTGGGCAAGAACCGGTTGTCACCCGCCGCCTCTCAGGGCCAACGGCCCGGCTCCATACCAGCCTGGGGCAACGCCCCAGGACCTCGAAAAACAGCGCTAACGGCCTGTCGCCCAAAGACCTAGTATGCTGTAACACGATAACTTTCGCCTTTCAGGAGTGGCGATGGAGCCGAGTGGGGCTTCCGATAAGCA
>Ga0316232_1002479_pt1 | contig 19007 bp, 21 predicted proteins | sample TBHtaG_FD_206006 | JGI IMG/M metagenome (GOLD analysis project Ga0316232, IMG submission 206006) | Freshwater microbial communities from Trout Bog Lake, Wisconsin, USA - TBH18025_13 | ecosystem: Environmental > Aquatic > Freshwater > Lake > Hypolimnion/Profundal zone | place: USA: Wisconsin... | reverse complement strand
CGAACGCGAACAGCATGGCCACACCAACACCGATCAGGAATGCCGCGTCGATCAGGCCAGCCAGCAGGAACATCTTCGTTTGCAGCGGGTTCATCAGTTCAGGCTGACGTGCGCAGGCTTCGATGTACTTACCGCCCATCAGTGCGATGCCGAGGCAGGCGCCGATAGCACCCAGGCCAATGATGATGCCGATACCGATGGCGGTCAGACCTTGGATGTTGGCGAGAAATGCTTGCATGATGACTCCCTTTTACGTGAAAGACTAAGAACTTGAGAACTTGGAAAAATCAAACGGAACCGGAGAACCTGAACCGCAACTACTTAGTGGTGTTCATGTGCCTGGCCGATATACACCAGCGTCAGCATCATGAAGATGAAGGCTTGCAGCAGCACGATCAGGATGTGGAAGATCGCCCACACTGCGCCAGCCACCACGTGACCCACGAAACCCAGTGCCGACGTATCAGCACCGAACGTCCAGACCGAGCCAAGCAGCGCGATCAGCAGGAACACCAGTTCGCCCGCGTACATGTTGCCGAACAACCGCATGCCCAGCGACACAGCCTTGGCGAGGAATTCAATGATGTTGAGGATCAGGTTGAATGGCGCGAGGTACCACTTGGCGCCGAACGGTGCCGACAGCAGCTCGTGTGCAAAGCCGCCGGCGCCCTTGATCTTGAAGCTGTAGTAGATCATCAGGATCAGCACAGCGAACGACATGCCGAACGTACCGTTCAGGTCAGCCGTGGCCACCGCGCGGTGGTGCGGGACGTGCACGCCGAAGGTACCGAGCAGGTGGTTGACGCCCGTGACCCAGTCCACCGGGATCAGGTCGACCGCGTTCATCAGCGTAACCCACACGAAGACCATCAGCGCCAGCGGAGCGATCCAGGAACGATCGCCGTGGATGATGCCCTTGGCCTGATCGTCGACCATCTCGACAACGAGTTCAACGAAAGCCTGGAAGCGACCCGGAACGCCGGCGGTGACGCGGCGTGCGGCAATGCCCAGGACGATGATGCCGATCAGGCCCATCAACACGGACCAGAACATCGTGTCCCAGTTGATGACGGAGAAGTCGACGACGGAGGCCTGCTTGCCACCGATGCTGTTGAAATTCTGCAAATGCTCCGCGATATACGCGGAAGGCGTAAGAGCGTGCTCGGCGGCGTGGCCGGCGGCTTCTGCGACTTCAGTTGCCATGATGATTCAGTCCAATATTGCGAAACATTCTTCGTGACCCGTTCCGACTCGCGCCCGATGCAACCAGGTTTCCCCTGGAGATCGCGGACTGCACGCGGCTGAAACACGCCACCTTATTCTTGCGGAGTGTCAGCGCAATGAACCTGGCTTCTCCTGCATCAGGTCCTTGCCGTGTACCAACACGTCCAGTGTGCCCGCCATGTCGTGGTGGGCTGGAGCCGATTCAACGCACTATCGCAGCGCGAGACCGACCCAATACATCTTGAGCGCCAGGATCAGGGTGATCAGCAAGGGCGGCCAATGCAGGCCCTTGAACACCACCACCACGATCACCAGCAGCGCGACCGTGCCAAGCACCTTGATCGCTTCGCCCACTACCAGACGGGCGATGGATTCGAACCCCTTGGCCGTCGACAGCCGCATCGCGAACCATGCCGAAGGCACCACGCATACGCCACCGCCCAGCAGCGCCGACAATCCAGCCTCGGCGGCTGACGCAGCGCCCGCTCCCGCGAACCAAGTGCCGACATACCAACCGAGCGCACACAACAGTGTGATGGCCACCTGGCCGAGCACGATGGAAAAGGGCGTGATACGCGAGGCCTGCAGAGCCTGCTCGCCGAACAGGGCGACCGCTTCGTCATGCGAGAGCACATGCACCGGCGGCTCCGCCTGCTCCTCATCGTCCCAACCGTCGCGCTTCGGATCCTGCGCCGACGTGGGTCGGGCGGCTTTCAACGAAGCGTAAGAATCGGGCCGTTGCCGGTCGGTTGGCTGCATGGAAGAATGCGCTTTCATCATGCCGCACCGCTTTGGGTCAGGCGGATTTAAAACCGCACGATTTTACGGGACATGGCGTTCGCCAGTCAACGCGCAAGCGAATGCTCGTGCGGGCGCCTTCGACAGCACTCCGTGCGGCCGCGTTCCATACGGCGAGCGCAATACGGTGCTGTCGCCGGGGCACCGAATCCGCCTGATGGTGCTGCACCCCGTTGATTCCATGATGGTGCTGGCGAAGCGCGGCGTCGATGACGCGCGAGGTAATTGCACCAATTCCGTGCCAAAGGGTGCCCGTACACGGCGCCACGACGACGGCTCCAATACGTGCGTCAAACTGTCGCAGGGAAACTCAGGCCGCCTCTTCGTTGCCGTCCGGTCGCAGGCGCGCGAGCAAGCCGTCGAACTCGTCAAGACTGCTGAACTGCACGGTCAACTGACCACGGCCCTTGGCCGCCAGCTTGATCTGCACACCCAGGCCCAGTTGATCGGCCAACTCCTCTTCCAGGCGCGCGACGTCACGACCACCTTGGTGACCGCCCTTTTGCTTGAGTGACTTCAGCTCGAATGGCTTGAGCGTCAACGCGACCAGTTTTTCCGTCTCGCGCACCGACAGGCGCTTGTTGACGATCTGGTTGGCCAATGTGATCTGCGTAGCGCCATCGACGGCGAGCAGCGCGCGGGCGTGGCCCATGTCGAGGTCGCCGGCCATCAGCATGGTCTGCACGGGCTGAGCGAGATTGAGCAGGCGCAACAGGTTCGACACCGCGCTGCGCGAACGCCCTACCGATTCCGCCGCCTGCTCGTGCGTGAACTGGAATTCACGCACCAGGCGCGCAATGCCCTGCGCCTCTTCCAGCGGGTTGAGATCTTCGCGCTGGATGTTCTCGATCAGCGCCATGGCAGCGGCTGATTCATCCGGCACGTCCTTCACGAGGACGGGCACTTCGGTCAGGCCGGCGAGGCGCGAAGCGCGGAAGCGGCGTTCACCCGCGATGATTTCGTACTTCGGCTTCGCGCCGTCTGACTCGACCTTGCGCACCAGAATCGGCTGCATCAGGCCTTGTGCGCGGATGCTGGCGGCGAGCTCCTGCAGCGCGCCTTCGTCCATGCGCGTGCGCGGCTGATATTTGCCGGGCTGCATCTGTTCCAGCTTCAGGACCGTCGGGGCGCCCTCCTGCTTGGCGGCTTCGACAATCTCGGCTGGACTGCCGAGCAGCGCTTCGAGGCCGCGGCCCAGTCCCTTTTTTTTCATCGTGCTCATGTTGTTCCTCTTACCGCTCAGGCCGGCGTGTCGGCCATCTGCCGCACGCGCGCGATCATCTCGGCACCGAAATCCAGATAGGCCTTGGCCCCCTTCGATGCCACGTCAAACGCCACGCCCGGCATGCCGTACGACGGCGCTTCGGCCAGACGCACATTGCGCGGGATGACCGTCTTGAACACCTTGTCGCCGAAGTGCGATTCGAGTTGCGCCGAGACCTGCTGCTGCAACGTCACGCGCGGGTCAAACATCACGCGCAACAGACCGATCACCTTGAGATCGCGGTTCAGGTTGGCGTGCACCTGCTTGATGGTGTTGACCAGATCCGACAGGCCTTCGAGCGCGAAGTACTCGCACTGCATTGGCACGACCACGCCATGCGCGGCGCACAGGCCGTTGAGCGTGAGCAGCGAGAGCGACGGCGGACAATCGATGAGGACAAAGTCGTAGTCGGCTTCCACCTCGGCGAGCGCAAGCTTGAGGCGGTTCTCGCGATGTTCCAGATCGACCAGTTCGACTTCGGCGCCGGCCAGGTCGCGGTTGGCGGGCAGCACGTCATAGCGCCCTGCCTCCGAGCGCTGGCGCGCCTGCGGAATCGTCGCCAGCCCGACAAGCACCTGGTAGACGCTGAATTCCAGCGTGTGCTTGTCGATGCCGGAGCCCATCGAAGCATTGCCCTGAGGGTCGAGGTCGACCAGCAGCACGCGTTGCCCTTGCGCGGCCAGTCCGGCCGCGAGATTCACCGTGGTGGTGGTCTTGCCGACCCCGCCCTTCTGGTTGGCGATCACGAAAATATTCGACATGACTCCTCTGCGGTGAATGGCTCGCTACAACGTTCGCTCACGCCGACGGCGCGAGGATGACCAGGTGACGCTCAGCCGGCAGCCCCGGCACGGTCAGGCGCTCGATGGCTTCGACGGTCCAGCCGGCGGGCAGGCGTTCGATTTCGGCATCCGGGCGCACGCCCTTCATGGCGACCATGCGGCCGCCGGGCGCCAGCAGGTGCCCGGCCAGATTCACGAAATCGACCAACTCGGCAAACGCGCGTGACGTGATGACGCCGTAGCCGGTGGCATCGGCCAGTTTTTCTACATGGCCCCAATGCGATTGGGCATTGGCCAAGCCAAGCTCGGCGCGGCACTGCGTCAGGAAGGCGGTCTTCTTCTGCACGATGTCGACCATCGTGACGCTTACATCTGGGAAAGCGATGGCCAGCGGAATGCCCGGCAGCCCACCACCCGAACCGACGTCCAGCACGCGCGGTGCGTCGGGTTGGGCACGGCGGGCCAAACCGGCGATGCGCGACACGGCCGAGAGCGAATCCAGCAGGTGATGCGTCAGCATGTCGCCGGCATCACGAATGGCGGTCAGGTTATAGACGCGGTTCCATTTGGCCAGCAGCCCTTGATACGCCAGCAGGCGATCGACCTGCGCGTCGTCCAGCGACAAGCCAAGCGCACGGGCGCCGGCTTCCAACTCTGCCCGGGCGTCTGTCAGTGCATTCGCCATCAAGCGGCCTCGCCTTCTGAACTGGCGCGCGGGCCAACTTGGCCACGCAGCACGCCCTTCTTGAGGTGCACGAGCAGCAGCGACACGGCGGCCGGCGTGATGCCGGAGATACGTGAAGCCTGTCCGATGGTCTCGGGCTTGTGCTTAGCGAGCTTCTGCTGGACCTCGATCGACAGACCGCGCACTTGCGAATAATCGAAATCGGCCGGCAGACGGGTGTTCTCGTTCGCACCGAGGCGCTCCACTTCATCGGCTTGCCGGGCGATATAGCCGTGGTATTTGATGCCGATCTCGACCTGCTCGCGGATCTGCTCGGCCAGCAACGGGTCTTCAGCCAACGGCGATTCGAGCGCGTACTTGCCGCCCTGCATGCCCATAAGGGTTTCGTACGTCACGTTAGGCCGGCGCAGCAAGTCGGCCAAGGCGTACTCGCGCTCAATGCCTTTGCCCAGGACCGGCTCAGCGTCTTCCAACGGAAGCGTGGCCGGATTCACCCAAGTCGACTTGAGGCGCTCTGTTTCACGTGAAACAGCGTCACGCTTCCGGTTGAAGGCATCCCAGCGAGCGTCGTCGACCACGCCCAGCGTGCGGCCGACTTCGGTCAAGCGCATGTCGGCGTTGTCTTCCCGCAGGCTGAGGCGGAACTCGGCCCGGCTGGTGAACATGCGATACGGCTCGGTCACGCCCCGGGTGATGAGGTCGTCGACGAGCACGCCCAGATAAGCCTGGTCGCGGCGCGGCGTCCAGGCATCCTTGCCCTGCACTTGCAGGCCGGCGTTGATGCCCGCCAGCAGGCCTTGCGCCGCGGCCTCTTCGTAACCGGTCGTCCCGTTGATCTGGCCAGCGAAGAACAGGCCGGAAATCGCCTTCGACTCCAGCGAGGCCTTGAGGCCGCGCGGGTCGAAGTAGTCGTACTCGATGGCGTAACCGGGACGCAGGATGTGGGCATTCTCCAGCCCGCGCATTGAGTGGATCAGGTCGAGCTGCACATCAAACGGCAGGCTGGTCGACACGCCGTTCGGGTAAAACTCGTTGGTCGCCAAGCCCTCCGGTTCCAGGAAGATCTGGTGGCTGTCCTTGCTGGCGAAGCGATGGATCTTGTCTTCAATGCTAGGGCAGTAGCGTGGCCCCACCCCTTCGATCACGCCCGTGTACATGGGGGAGCGGTCCAGCCCGGCGCGGATGATGTCGTGCGTGCGCTCGTTGGTGTGCGTTACCCAGCACGGCACTTGACGCGGATGCATGTCCGCGCGGCCCATGAACGAGAACACCGGCACCGGATCGAGATCACCCGGCTGCTCTTCGAGCACCGAAAAATCGATGGAGCGGCCGTCAATGCGCGGCGGCGTGCCGGTTTTGAGGCGGCCTTGCGGCAGCTTCAATTCCTTCAGACGCGCCGACAGCGATACCGCAGCCGGGTCGCCCGCGCGACCGCCGGTGTAGTTGTTTAGCCCGACGTGGATCTTGCCGTCGAGGAACGTGCCGGCCGTCAGTACCACAGCACGTGCACGGAACTGCACGCCAACCTGCGTCACCGCCCCGATTACGCGATCGCCTTCTACCACCAGGTCTTCCACAGCCTGCTGGAACAGCATCAGGTTCGGCTGGTTTTCCAGGCGATGACGGATCGCCGCCTTGTACAGCACGCGGTCTGCCTGCGCGCGAGTCGCCCTCACGGCCGGGCCCTTGCTGGAATTGAGGATACGGAACTGGATCCCGCCCTCGTCCGTCGCAATGGCCATGGCGCCGCCGAGCGCATCCACTTCCTTGACCAGGTGACCCTTGCCGATGCCGCCGATGGACGGATTGCAGCTCATCTGCCCCAAGGTCTCGATGTTGTGCGTCAGCAGCAGGGTCTGGCAGCCCATGCGCGCCGCCGCCAGGGCGGCCTCGGTGCCGGCGTGTCCGCCGCCCACCACGATCACATCGAATTCAATTGGATACAGCATGGCTTCCTCCTCGCATGGAGGCATTGAAAATTTGGAGAAGCGGAATTATAAGTCGCGCAGCTACACCACAGTTCGACGATGCGGTAATCGAGACGAAATTCCCCCGCTTTTCGTGTTTCACGTGAAACATGCACCGCTTGTCGGGCAGGCTTGTGTTTCACGTGAAACACACCGAGGGTTGGCCTTCAGGCATCGTGACCCGAGTGCGTCCGCAGAAAGTCGATGAAGACGCGCAGCTTGCCCGGCATCCGAGGCGTGCCTGGGAAATAGAGATGAAAGCGATACATCGGCGGACACCACGGCTCGAGCACTCGAACCAGGCGGCCAGCCGCCACATGCTCGGTAACGAGGTCTTCCAACACGTGCGCCAAGCCCATGCCCTGCTTCGCCGCCTCGACCATCGCCAGCACATCATTGGCGATGAAGCCCCCGTCACATCGGCCGACTGAATGGCACCACCGCGGGGTTCGACAAACGCCCAGTCATACAAGGCGCCGCTACTCGGAAAGCGATATCGGATGCACCGATGCCCGCGCAGTGCGTCCAGCGATTCAGGAGTGCCATACGCTTGCAAATAGCCTGCGCTGCCCACCACCGCGATACGGCGCGCCGGTCCAATCGGCACGCCGACCATGTCGCGGCGCTGCCCACAACCGCGGCATCGCCAGTACCGAAAAGCCTCGCCAGCACTTGAGCCCCAAAAGCAAAACGCACGGCGCGAACCGTGCGTTTTGCTTTGGGCAATGACGTGGGCTACGTCATTAATTCTGCAGCTTCCACTTCCCGTCCTTGATCTCCACCATCACCCGCGCCCGCTGATCCAGCCCGAGGTGATCCTTCGCATTCATATTCATCACGCCGTGCGAGATGGCCAGGTTGGTCGTCGTCTCCATCGCATCGCGCAGCCCCTTGCGGAACGCCGGCGTGCCGGGTTGCCCCTTCTTCAGCGCTTCGGGCATCGCCTGCGTGAACAACAAACCGGCATCCCACATGTGGCCACCGAAGGTGGAAACCTGCCCGCCGTAGGCCTTCTCATATGCAGTCTTGTACGCCAGCGCCGGCTTCTTTACCAGATTGCTGTCCGGCAGTTGCTCGGCAACCAGGATCGGGCCCGCGGGCAGGTACGTGCCTTCGCAGTCCTTGCCACACACACGCAGGAAGTCGGCGTTCGCCACGCCGTGCGTCTGATACAGCTTGCCCTTGTAGCCGCGCTCCTTGAGCGCCCGTTCCGGCAACGCGGCCGGCGTACCCGAGCCTGCGATCAGCACCGCATCCGGATTGGCTGACATGATCTTCAGCACCTGCCCCGTCACCGACGTATCGGTCCGAGCAAAGCGCTCATTGGCGACGACCTTCAGCTTGCGCAATGCAGCCACCTTGTCGAACTCCTGCGCCCACGAATCGCCATAGGCATCGGCAAAACCGATCAGCGCGACCGTCTTCACGCCGTGGTTGGCCATGTGCTCGGCAATGGCGGTCGCCATGTGGGAATCGTTTTGCGGCGTCTTGAAGACCCACGCCCGCTTGGCGTCCATCGGCTCGATGATCCGCGCTGATGCGGCCAAGGTGATCATTGGCGTTTCGTTCTCGGCCACCACATCCACCATCGCCAGCGAGTTCGGCGTGACGGTCGAACCGATCACCAGGTCGACCTTGTCTTCGGTGATCAACTTGCGCGTGTTCTTGACGGCCGTGGTCGTGTCAGACGCATCGTCGAGCACGATGTACTCGATTTTCTTGCCGGCGATTTCCTTGGGGAGCAGCGCGACGGTGTTCTTTTCCGGAATGCCTAGGGAAGCGGCCGGCCCCGTGGCAGACACCGTGATGCCGACCTTCACCTGGGCGAACGCCGTACCTGCCAACAGTGCCGTCGCGGCGAGTGCAATGCGGGATGCGCGCGAAACCTTCATGCCGTCCGTCTCCTGAGATATGCGAAGCGGGTCTGCGCCCGCCCTGGATCTGCGATTTGGCCGACCGCTGGGTCGGGGATGAACGAGTCTAGAAGGAGTCACGCCACGCGAGCAAGGGGGGAGATACCCCAAACCTTAACGTGTTCACGATCTGGGCAGATTCAGCCTACGCGATACACCCGGCCGCTCTGCACGCCCTCCACGCTGCGTCGGTACGCCAGCGCCGCACGCGCTGCCGGCACAGGCTAGAAGCCCGGAAAGAACGCGCCATACGCCTCCATCGATTCGGTCAGCACCGTCGGGCTCACCGCGTTCATGCGGATGCCGCGCGGCAGTTCGCACGCGGCGGCGCGCACAAAACCCTCCACGCCCGCGTTGACGGCGCTCGCGTTGGCGCCTTGTGCAACAGGCTCCTGCCCCACGATACCGGTCGTCAGCGTGATCGAGCCGCCGTCGTTCAGATAATGCTGGCCGACGAGCGCCAGGCGCACCTGACCGAGCAGCTTGTCCTGCAGGCCAACGGTGAAATCCGCGGCCGTCATCTTTGTCAGCGGCCCGAAGAACAGGTTGCCGGCGGTGGAGACGATCGCATCAACGCGGCCAACCTTGTCGAACAGTGCGGCCACGCTGTCGGCATTGGTGATGTCGACCTGATGCTCACCCTGCGTGCGGCCGACGCGGATGATTTCGTGCGCACCGCCCTGCTCCAGTTCCGCCACCACGGCGCGGCCCAGCGTGCCGCTGGCACCAATCACGACGATCTTCCTGTCTTGCTCCCTCGCAAATCCGGTTGGAATGGCGCCTACGACGGCCATGGCTTGCGCGCGGCAGCGCTGACCGGTGCCGGCCTGCTGCTGCAGCCCGAAGTGCTCGTCGCCGAAGACCTGGCAAGCGGCCGACTCGTACGCGTGCTGCAAGCGTATGCGCCCGGGCCGCGGCCGATTCATGTCGTGTATCGGCAGGACCGGCGGCCGCTACCGAAGCTCTCCGGTTTTGTGGAGCATTTGCTGGCGCAGGTGCCCACGTTCGTCCCCGCATCGGCGGCACAATAGCGCCCATGAACCCCGAAGACCTCCACCGCCTCGTCACCACGCAGATGCCCTTTGGCAAATACAAGGGCCGCCTGATTGCCGACCTGCCGGGTCATTACCTCAACTGGTTTGCACGCGAAGGGTTTCCGCCGGGGCAGATCGGCCGACTGCTGGCGCTGATGCAGGAGCTGGATCACAACGGCCTGAAGGGCCTGCTCGACCCACTGCGCCAGGGCCGCTGACAACGCGATCGATCAATCGCCGTTGATGTAACGCAGCAGCCCCGTCGCCAGCGCATCAAACACCACGCGGCAGCGCGGGCTGTCACGCAGGTCTTCGTGCATGGCGAGCCAGGTGTCGAGCGTGATGGAAATCTGATCGCCGAACAGCCGAACCAGATCTGCGTTGTTCCGCACCAGCCCGATCTGGCAGAAGCCGATGCCAAAGCCCGCACGCAGCGCGGCAATCGCAGCCAGGTCACTGTCGGTGCGCAGTGCGAAGCGGTTGCGTTGAACCCACGGCAGTTGCGCTCGCATGCTGCGCAGGAACGCGTTCTCTTTGTCGTAGCCGATCAAGGTGTGGGCCGCGAGTTCTTCCACCGTGCTTGGCGTGCCGCGCTGCGCCAGATAGCGCCGGTGGGCAAATATCCCCAGCTCGATCGCGCCGATGTGCCGCGCGACGAGCACGCCCTGGCTCGGTGGCTGCATGCGCACGGCGATATCCGCCTCGCGGCGCAGCAGGTCTTCCATCCGGTTGGAGGGCACCAGTTCGAGCGTCAGCTCCGGATAGGCGGCGTGCAGGTCGGCGAGGATGGGCGGCAACACTTCCACCGCCACCACCTCGCTGGCAGTGATGCGCACGGTGCCGCGCACGCCCTCGCCCTGGCTGGAAGCGGCGCGCAGCAAGGCGGCGCTCGTGGCTTCGAGCGATTCCGCAAACGGCCGCAGCGATAGCGCCGCTTCTGTGGGGCTCAGCCCTTGCTGCGTTCGGAGGAAGAGCGACATGCCCAGCGCCCGTTCGAGCGCATCGACATGTCGCCCCACGGTCGGCTGCGTCAGCCCCAACGCGCGGGCGGCGCCCGACAGCGATCCTTCTCGCACGACGGCAAGAAACGTCCGATACAACTCCCAACCCGGTTCTGATCCGCTCATACAAATTTGTATAGCTGTACGCTTGATATCAACAATTCCATTGAAGCATAGCTGCGCCCAGAATGCCTCCATCGCAACGCTCTCTCTCACATCAGGAGCACGATCATGGAACAGGTAAAACGCATCGCATTGGTACTGGGCGCCACTGGCGGCATTGGCGGCGAAGTGGCACGTCGGCTGGTGGCACGTGGCTGGCATGTGCGGGCGCTGCAGCGCAATCCGGTCGCGCTGACGAACCGCAACACCGCATTCGAGTGGATTCGCGGCGACGCGATGGTGCGCGAAGACGTGGTCGGCGCGGCGCAAGGCGCGGAGCTGATCATCCACGCCGTCAACCCGCCGGGCTACCAGAACTGGGCCGGCCTGGTGCTGCCGATGATCGACAACACCATCGCCGCCGCCCGCGCCTCGGGTGCGCGCATCGTGCTGCCGGGCACGGTGTACAACTTCGCGCCGGACACGTTTCCCGTGCTGCGCGAAACCACCCCGCAGGCACCGCTCACGCGCAAGGGCAAGATCCGCGCGGAGCTGGAGCGCCGCATGCAGGCCGCCAGCGCCGACGGTGTGCGCAGCCTGATCGTGCGCGCCGGCGATTTCTTCGGGCCGCAAACCAGCAACACCTGGTTTGCCGGCGCGCTGGTCAAGCCGGGCAAGCCTGTCCGCACCGTTACGCATCCGGGCGCCGCCGGCATCGGTCATCAATGGGCGTATTTGCCCGATGTGGCCGAAACGATGTTGCGTCTTGTCGAGCAAGGCGACCGTCTGCCGGACTTCGCCGTCTATCACATGCGCGGCCACTGGGATGCCGATGGCACGCAGATGGTCGCATCGATTGGCCGCGCGGTGGGCCACCCCGTCAAGACGCGCGCATTCCCGTGGTGGCTGATGCCCGCGCTGACACCGTTCTCGGAGATGCTGCGCGAGATGCGCGAGATGCGTTATCTGTGGCAGCACCCGGTGCGCATGGACAATGCCAAGCTCGTGCAGGCACTCGGCGCCGAACCGCACACGCCGTGGGACGAAGCCGTGGGCGCGACGTTACGCAGTCTAGGCTGCCGCTGAAACCCGCGCGGCCATCGCCAGGAAGTGCGCAAGGTCAGGCGTGCGCTGCCCCGCCACCTTGGCAAGGTCATCCCACTGGCGCAATTGCAGCGCATCGGCAGCGTATGGACGCTGCATGAAGGCCTCGGCCTCGTGTGTCGAAAACACGCCGCCCTGCAGCGCCAGGCTGCGTACCGAATCCGCTGATAGGCGTGCGTAGTAATGCGCGTCCATCGCGCACAGGCAGCGCTTGGCATCCACGTGCAGGCGGATCGGCTCCAGCACGGCGTCCGGAAACGTGGCGCGCAGAAATGGCAGCGCAACGTACTGGTGCTGATCGTCGATGCCGTGCGCGGTGGGGGTCTCACCTTGCAGGTTCAGCAAATGACCGAGGTCATGCAGCAACGCCGCCGTGATCAGCGCATCCGACGCGCCGGCCGCCTCCGCCAGCGCCGCCGTCTGCAACGCATGTTCGAGTTGGGTGACGGGCTCGCCACTGTAGGCAATGCTGCCGTGGCGATCGAACAGCGTGCGGATGTCGTCAAGACTCAGGGCCATGATGCTGCGCAGTAAAAGCGGAACTTTGCAGCCTAGCCAGCCCGTGCGGCAACACGGTGACAACGCACCGCGCATTAGCCCGCGTGATCGGCGCGATTAGAAAGTTTGGTTGGGAATGCGCGGCGGGCGCCCGTATCTTCAGTGCCTTCCCACCCATCGGAGCGCACCATGCTCGCAGGACACGCCGTACAGGTCACGCACGCGCTGGAACAGGTCACGGACTATTGGTCGCCGCGCATTGTCGGCCAAGTCAACGACCAATACATCAAGGTCGCCAAGCTCAAGGGCGAATTCGTCTGGCACGACCACCCGAATGAAGACGAACTGTTTTTCGTGGTCTATGGCCACCTGAAAATCGCCTTCGAGGACCGCGCCGATGTGCATCTCGGCCCCGGTGACTTCTGCGTCGTACCGCGTGGCGTGCGGCATTTTCCGGTTGCCGACGAGGAATGCGGAATCATGCTGATCGAAACCGTGACCACGCAGCACACGGGCGATGTCATTACCGAGCGCAGCGTGACGCTCGAGAAGCAACTCAACGGATGAACGCGTCGTAAGCCGTCTTCAAAATCAACGCCAGCACCACCACGATGAACACCTTGCGCACGAAGCGGCTGCCGTGCCGCAACGCGAGGTGGCTGCCGACCTGATTGCCGGCCACGTTGGCGACTGCCATCACCACGCCAAGCTGCCACCACACGTGGCCCTTGGCGGCCAACAGTAACAGGGCCGCCACGTTGGTCGCCAGATTCACGATCTTGGTGGACGCCGACGCGTGCAGAAAGTCGTACCCAAACACGCGCACAAACACGATCATCAGAAAGCTGCCGGTGCCCGGGCCGAAGACGCCGTCGTAGAAACCGATGGCGGCGCCAGCCAGCAACGCCGTCGCCCGCTCGCGCCAGCCCTGGAGGCTCGGGGCGTGATCGGCGCCCAGATTCTTCTTGGCCACCGTGTAGACGAGCAGCACCGCCAGCACGAACGGCAGCGCACGGCGCAGCGGTTCGGCGGGAATATGCATGAGCGCCCACGCGCCCAGTAGCGAAAACATAAACGCGGTGACCACCGCCGGTGCCGTCGCGCCCCAATAGATGCGCACCGTGCGGCCGTAGCGCACCGCCGCCGTCGCGGTGCCCGACATCGACGCGACCTTGTTCGTACCGATGAGCGTAGCGGGCGCGATGTTCGGATACGCAGAGAACAGGGCGGGAATCTGCACTAGGCCGCCGCCACCGGCTACGGCATCGATCAGGCCGGCCAGAAAGCCGGCCACGGCGAGCAAAGCGAATTCCATCAGGAGAAACGAAACACGAAGGATTAGCCCAGCGACTTGGGCGACGGGCGTGCGCTGCGCCGCCAGCAGCCCGACGCGTCGGGCACAAAGCCGAGCGCTGCGGCGTCTTCAGCCGAAAGCGCCGCGGGCGGCAGCAGGACGTGGAGTATGCCGTGTGCCCTGGCGTACTCATTGACGGCCGCCAAGGCGGCCTCACGCGTGGCCATGTCACCGGTAAATAGCATCACGCCAGCCGGCAACCACGCCACCAGACCGCCCAGCATCAGATGCGGCACGAGCGTGATCGGCACCACGCCGGCCAACACCTCACCCGTCTCCACCAGGAAGCATGGATGCACGCTCGGATGAGCGAGCAGCGTATCGACGGCATGCGCCAGCTGCAGCGGCGAGGCGGTCGACGCGACGGCGGTCAGCAGGTGCGCGCGGTCTTCAGGCGTGGCAAGGCGGGTGGACAGGATCATGGGCGGCTCTGGCGAAGGCGCCATTGTCATGCAGCGCGCGCATAGGCGTCGACGCCTAATGCATTTCTCTTGTGAATCTGCACGAACCAGAATGGATGCGTCGCCCCACGGAGCCCGCCATGGCAGACCCGACCCGCGCCCTCACCCTGCAATTGCTGCAGTCGCTGGCCGAGCGGCCCCGGCCCTACGCCGAAGTGCTGGAAACGTGGCGGACGTCGTGCCCGCGCTTGTCGATCTGGGAGGATGCCTGTATCGACGGGCTGGTCGACTGCGCGCCCGAATCCCCGCCTGAGCTGCAGCTAGTGACGGTCAGCGCCCGGGGGCGGGCACTGCTGGCCGGCGCTCTCGCGGAAGGAGACCGCACAAACTAAAAGGCCCTGCCGGGGATCGCCTGGCAGGGCCTTTATCTATTTTGCATCTCCACCGTACATGCGGTGTGTGCTGTCGTCTCCTCGCTCCCGCCTCATTTATCTCGTGCGAAAACCGTAACGAGACTGTAAAAGATGCACCGCAATGCAGCAACTAGAGCAAACCCTTACGGTGCATGAGGCACCAAGTGCAGCCGTTCGGGTGAAATTTACCGGCATCTTCGCGCATTGTGGCGTCAACGTCGCAGCCAGGGCACACGCGCCGCAATTTCGCCCATGATGCCGCGCCGGAACGTCAGCACACAGATCACGAAGATCGCGCCCGTGACCGTGGTGACTGATTCGCCAAGGATATTGAAGCCGTCGATGCCAGTGGCGCCAGCGAGGAAACTGCCGATGTCGCCGAGCTTGTTTTCCAGCGCGATCACGAGCGCCGCACCCAGCAGCGGGCCAGACAGGATACCCAGGCCGCCTACCAGCGTCATCAGGATGACCGAGCCGGACATCGACCAGTGCACGTCGGTGAGCGTCTCGAAGCCGAGCACCAGCGTCTTGAGCGAACCGGCCAGGCCCGTCAGCGCCGCCGACAGCACGAAGGCCAGCAGCTTGAAACGATCGGTGTCGTAGCCGAGGGACGTGGCGCGCGGCTCGTTCTCCTTGATGGCCTTGAGGATCTGCCCGAACGGCGAGTGGATCGTGCGCACGATCAGCAGGAACGCCAGCACCACGATAGCGAGCACGACGTAATACAGCGTGAGGTCGGACGACAGATCCAGCACGCCGAACAGCTTGCCGCGCGGCACGCCCTGCAGGCCGTCTTCGCCGCCGGTGAATGGCACCTGAAGGCAGAAGAAATACAGCATCTGTGCCAGCGCCAGTGTGATCATCGCGAAGTAGATCCCCTGACGACGGATGGCGAGCAGGCCGACGATCAAACCGATGAACGCGCCCGCTGCAGTGCCCGCCAGCAGGCCAAGCTCCGGCGTGACATGCAGGTCGCGCATCATGTAGCCGGCCACGTAGCCCGCGCCGCCAAAGAACGCCGCATGCCCGAACGATAGCAGCCCTGTGTAACCCAGCAGCAGGTTGAAGGCGGAGGCAAACAGCGCAAAGCACAGCAGCTTGGCGACGAACACCGGATACGCGCCCACCAGCGGCGCGGCAATCAGCGCCACCAGAAGCAGCCCGTACAGCACGTATTTGAGGGAAGAAGAGTTGGTCATGTTGGCCGCGCCGCTCATTTCTCTTTACCGAACAGGCCCGCCGGACGCACCAGCAGCACCAGCACCATGATCACGAACACCACGGTCGCCGACGCCTGTGGATAAAACACCTTGGTCAGCCCCTCGATCACGCCCAGGCCCAGCCCGGTGACGATCGAACCGAGAATCGACCCCATGCCGCCAATCACCACCACCGCAAACACGGTGATGATCATGCTCTGCCCCATCAGCGGCGAGATCTGGATGACCGGCGCCGCCAGCACACCAGCAAACGCCGCCAGCGCCACGCCAAAGCCGTAGGTAAGCGTGACCATCAGCGGCACGTTCACGCCAAAGGCTTCGACCAGCTTGGGGTTCTCCGTGCCGGCGCGCAGGTAAGCGCCCAGCTTCGTCTTCTCGATCATGAACCACGTGGCAAAGCACACCGCCAGCGACGCCACCACCACCCACGCGCGATAGTTGGGCAGCATCATGAAGCCGAGGTCGGTGGCACCCTGCAGCAGTTGGGGCGTGTCATATGGCAGGCCAGACACACCGTAGATGGCGCGGAACACGCCTTCGATGACGAGCGTCACGCCCAACGTGAGCAGCAGGCCATAGAGGTGATCGAGCTTGTAGATGAACCGCAGCAGCGTGCGTTCGATCACCACGCCCAGCAAGCCGATCGCCAGCGGCGAGAGCGCGAGCATCGCCCAATAAGGCACGCCCAGGTACGAGAAGCCCATCCACGTGAGCACCGCGCCCAGCATGAACAGCGCGCCGTGCGCAAAATTGATGACGTTGAGCAGCCCGAAGATGACCGCAAGGCCCAGGCTCAACATCGCATAGAAGGAACCGTTGACCAGACCCAGCAGCAGCTGGCTGAGCATGGCCGGTAGCGGAACGCCGAAGATTTCCATCGCGGTCAGGGGAAGAACACCAACACAACGTTGATGGCGCCGCCCTCCACACGGACGGCGGCGCCGGATTGCCTACGCTTTTACTTCTTCATCAGCGAGCACTTGGACTCGGCCGGCGTGGTGAAAGCCTGCTCGCCCGGGATCGTCGCGACAACCTTCAGGTAATCCCACGGCTTCTTCGATTCGGCCGGCGTCTTCACCTGCAGCAGGTACATGTCGTGGATGGCACGGCCGTCCTGGCGGATATAGCCCTTCGTGTAGAAGTCGTCGATCTTGGTCTTCTTGAGCTGGGCGATGACCTTGTCCGGATCATCCGTGCCAGCAGCGGCCACGGCCTTGATGTAGTTCGACACCGCCGAGTAATCCGCTGCCTGCAGGCTGCTCGGCATCTTCTTCATCTTCATGAAGTAGCGGTTGGCGAACTTGCGCGACGCGTCGGTCATGTCCCAGTACCAGCTGTCGGTCATCAGCAGGCCTTCGGCCGTCTGCAGACCCAGGCTGTGCACGTCGTTGATGAACATCAGCAGGCCTGCGATCTTCATCGTCTTGGTGATGCCGAATTCCTTGGCTGCCTTGATCGAGTTGATCGTGTCGCCGCCGGCGTTGGCCAGGCCCAGGATCTGTGCCTTGGACGACTGCGCCTGCAGCAGGTACGACGAGAAGTCCGATGCCGACAGCGGGTGCTTGACCGAACCGACCACCGTGCCGCCGTTGGCCTTCACCACAGCCGTGGTGTCGTTCTCCAGCGAGTGACCGAACGCGTAATCGGCGGTCAGGAAGAACCACGACTTGCCGCCCTGCTTGACCACCGCGCTGCCCGTGCCCTTGGCCAGTGCCACGGTGTCGTACGCATAGTGGATCGTGTACGGCGTGCACTCTTCGTTGGTCAGGCGCGCCGTGCCGGCACCGATGTCGATAAACACGCGCTTCTTCTCGGAAGCCACCTTGTTCATGGCCAGGCCCGTGGCAGAGTTCGTGCCGCCCAGCAGCATGTCCAGGCCTTGCTGGTCCATCCATTCACGCGCCTTCGATGCGGCAATGTCGGCCTTGTTCTGGTGGTCCGCCGTCACGAGTTCGATCGGCTTGCCGAGCACCTTGCCGCCCGCATCCTCGATCGCCATCTTCACCGCCTCGACACCGCCCTGCCCGTCGATGTCGGCATACAGCCCCGAAAGATCGGTGATGTAGCCGATCTTCACCTTGTCGCCGCTCACCTGCGCATGCGCGCCGAATGCGGCCGCCCCCAGCCCTACCGCCATCAATGCACCAGCCAGCTTCTTGAGTGTCATGGTCTTGTCTCCTGTGTCGTGCGCGCCGCGGATCACGCTGGCGCATGGGTCTTGCAAGTCGATCGGGAAAACCTCTTAAACGCCGAGCAGCTCGTGCAGCACCGGCATCTTGTCCTGCAACTGCGCCGCCTCGAAACGCTCGACGATGCGGCCGTGTTCCATCACATAAAACCGGTCTGCCAGCGGCGCGGCAAAGCGGAAGTTCTGCTCCACCATCACCACCGTGTAGCCGCGCTTCTTGAGCATCAGGATCATGCGGGCCAGCGCCTGCACGATCACCGGCGCCAGTCCTTCGGAAATCTCGTCGAGCAGCAACAGGTTCGCGCCGGTGCGCAGGATGCGCCCGACCGCCAGCATCTGCTGCTCGCCGCCCGACAGGCGCGTGCCCTGGCTTTGGCGGCGCTCGGCCAGGTTGGGGAACATCTCGTAGATCTCGTCGATGCTCATACCGGCATTGCCGGTCTTGGCCACCTGGCCCTTCAGCACCGGCGGCAGCATCAGGTTCTCTTCGCACGACAGGCTCGAGAAAATGCCGCGCTCCTCGGGGCAGTACCCGATGCCGCAGTGGGCGATCTTGTGCGTGGGCAGGTCGATCGTTTCCACACCCTGGCCGCCAGCGTCATGCACGACGATGGAGCCTTTGCGCGTGCCCACCAGGCCCATGATGGCGCGCAGCGTGGTGGTACGGCCCGCACCGTTGCGGCCGAGCAGCGTGACCACCTCGCCGCGGTTCACGGTCAGGTCGACACCATGCAGGATGTGCGATTCGCCGTACCAGGCGTGCAGGTCCTTGATCTGGAGCGCGGGCGTGCTCATGCAGTGTTCTCGTGTGTTCGGGTCTAGCGTTCGCTTACGTTTGATGCGCGGCGTGTGGCCGCGTCGCGTGATCGATCAGCGTCGATCAGTGGCCTCAATGGCCTTCCAGCGCCGCATCGGCGGTGCCCATATAGGCTTCCATCACCTGCGGGTTCTTCGAGACGTCTTCGTACGGGCCTTCGGCCAGGATCTGGCCGCGCTGCAGCACCGTGATCTTGTCGGCGATGGACGAGACCACGTTCATGTTGTGTTCGACCATCAGGA
>Ga0316232_1002476_pt1 | contig 19012 bp, 12 predicted proteins | sample TBHtaG_FD_206006 | JGI IMG/M metagenome (GOLD analysis project Ga0316232, IMG submission 206006) | Freshwater microbial communities from Trout Bog Lake, Wisconsin, USA - TBH18025_13 | ecosystem: Environmental > Aquatic > Freshwater > Lake > Hypolimnion/Profundal zone | place: USA: Wisconsin... | reverse complement strand
CGCCGACGCGGACTTCCAGTCTCCCCAGTGCATTGCGGCGACTCCACGCGCAAAGTTCGCCGAGGCGGGACGCCTCGGCCAGCACCCGGGACGGGTGCGCTCCCCGGAACTCGCATTCCGACGCGATCAGCCGCGAAGATGCCTTTGGCGAGGGCGCCAAAGGCCGCACGCGAGGGCGCGTGCGCTCCCCGGAAGCTGGCGCGACGCAGGTTCATGCCCAACAACCACCCTCGCGCTTTGGCGAGGTTAGCTCCTCAGGATGACAACGCTCGGGGCTCCGTTCTCACTCCTGCGCCCGATTTGCAAACTTGTGGGTAATGGATAGGAGTCTCCACCGCTTTCGAAGCGGTTGGGTCTCAGGAAGTACCCAAAGCGTTTCCTGCGCCCATCGACTCGTCGCTGTGGAGGCAACCAGGCCTCGCCGCAGTTTTATACGTTGGCGCGACCACAACGCAACACGCCTTCGCCGCTCCGAATGGTCTCACGTCCATTACAGGAAGAGGTCAGGAGGTCTGACTCTCGAAGTCGCGAACCCGCATAGGGGCGGAATGCTGAAGTTTTCAGGCGTCATCTGTTGACAGCGCGAGGGAACTAGGGGTCAGGTGGAGACCGGACCCCCGAACGTTGTCATCCTGAGCCTGCGAAGAGCCTGTCCTGAGTCTGTCGAAGGAATCTCACGAGGCGATTGCGACGTTCGTTTCGGTCGGCACGCAATCGGAACTGACGGCTCATCGAGCGGCATCCCCTCGGTCTCTCTCTGGTCATTTTGCCCTATAACTCGTGCGCGTTGGCAAAGCGTTGGATGACCGGGTCATGCCGCACCGGTTGCAAATAGCGCATTGCCAACCCGAAAATGGGATTGATCAGAGGGGACATGTGCCGCGCGTAAAGGTCCAACGGCGCAAGGTCGAGCTTGAGGTGCAGCTTTGGGTCGTAATTCAGCGGCCCTGTGTAGTAGTGCTTGAGTTTCGCTTCGATCGCCCAGGTGACGATATCCCGCCACGTGATAAAATACATGTGGAAATCCAGCGCCGCCGGGTAGTCCATGCCGACGTTGAGATCGTAAATGGTCTCGCCAAGCACCAGGCACAGCGCGAACGCGATGATGCGCCCCTCGTGGCGCCAGAGGAAAAACCGGGTCCGTTCCGGCATGCGTCGTCCGACCTCGCAAAAGTAGGCTTTGGTAAGCTCCTCGAATTTGAGTTCGGAACGATGATGGGTTTGGAGATAGAGCGGGTGAACCTCGTCGATATAAGGCGTCACATCGTTGACCACCTCCAGGCTCAATGCGCCGAGCCGGCTTGCGTCCCGGAATTTTCGCCGCAGATTTTTGCGGTAAATGCGCCCGAGCTTCTTCTCCATGAAGTCCTCGAAACTCGCAAAGTCCAGGTCCATCCGCGCGGCGGGCATGCTCGGGGCGCGCGTAAAACCGCGTTCTTTGTAGGCGCGAAGCGGCTCACGATATTTTGACGGCACATCCTTGAAGAGAACGATCGGCGCGCCCGACTGCCGCGCGTGCTTGGCGACAGCCTCGTGAAGGGCTTCGACCGCCCATGGCTCGGCGCAGTCGAGATGCCCCTCGCCGGCGACACAGCCCACCATGGCGATCCGCATCGTCAGGAATCGCGGGAAACGCTTGCGCACGCGGTCCACCACCGATCGGAACCTGGCCGGCAGCCCGGCGCAAATATCCTGATCGACAAAGAAAAACGGCTGCACCGCGGTCGCTGCCGTCTGCGCATTGCGCAGGATCGCATAACGATACGCAAACCCCTGGTCGATCGTTTCCTCGACCATTTGGTAATACCGGGAATCCATGAACTGCCCGGCGAAAGCGTTCTGCCAGATGGCGGGATCGATCTGTGCGACGGATTCCACGATGCGCACCGGGCCATGCTTTGTTTCGATTCGGACATCCTGACGGGGGGCTGATTGCGCGGCGGACCGCGTTGCCGCGTTCGCGCTGTCGAGTGCCGATTGCCGGGCGACTTTTTCCATAAATGCTTAGAAGCGTCCCGCCAGCGAAACTTGTCCGTAAAGCGCGCCGTGGTCGCTTTCAATATTCAACGAGGTCTTGTAGAAGTCGAATTTGCGATAGGGCATGTAGCCGCTCTCCATTTCCGCCGTCCACGCATGGCTGAGTTTCCATGAAGCGCCCACGCCCGCCCGAAACTCCATGTATTCCATGACAGCGTCGTTGAGCTCCGGCCGGCCGCGGTCGCTTCCAAACGTGCTGTTCATCCGGTAGCTGCCGGTCTTGAAGTCGAACCCGCCGTAGATTGTCAACGACCTGCTGAAGGAATACTCCGCGCGCGGAGTCGGCAGGACGGCATTAAGCACCCACTTGTCCGAGAACTGCCACCGGACACCGGCTCCCGGAAGCACGGGATACTGGCCGAAGAGATCGACCTCAATTCCAAGGATCCACTGAAGCTCCGGGCTGGCGAGGTACGAAGCGCCAATGACAAACGGAACGGCGAAGTCGTTTTCGAGAAGGTTTTCATTGCCGTAAAATCCGGGCTTGGCTTCGATGCGCAAAAGCCAGCTTTCCCCAAGCTGCGAATCCAGCCCCACCACGAGGCTGGCGGATTGCAGGGTGTTGGGTATCTGCGTGCGCTCTGGCACCGCGAAACTGTAGCGTTCCAATTCCGCGCCAAAACGGACGAGCAAACCCTCCTTGAGCTGCGGCGAAGCGACAAGGCGCATCAGACCGCACTGCTCGAAGACCGTCCCGTGGCGCCCCCCCGGCAGATCGGTGCGAACCCCGCCGACCAGCGAGTAGTTCGAATCGACTTCGTACGAAACCTCGTCCGCGCCCGCCGGGCCGGTCGCCGCCACACCCGGCAGCAGAGCGATTGCGGCGATGATTGCAACGCGTGTTCGTGTCATTGCTAGCGTCCCGCCGCCGCGTCGGCCTGGAGACAGCCGATGGTTTTCTGGATTTCTTTCTTCATTGCGGCGACGGACCCCGCCCGCTCCATGCCGTGCAAGTCCGCCAGAGAAGCCGAGGAAAGCAAATCGCCGCGCCAGACGAGCGTCGCGGGCCCATCCGCCGTGGCGACCGGCCAGAATTGGTAAAAACTGAGCAACACAAAATAGCCGTCGCTGCCGTAGTACTGGACATCCAGGTTCTGCCAGCCCTCTTTCACAGGTTTGGAATAGGAAGCGCCCAGAGTAAATGCCGCCCGGTGCTCGACATCGAACAACTCGAACGAAAGCGCCGGCTTGCCACCTCCGCTATTGAGGGAGGCGGCATCGAGCAGCGGTTGAAATTGGGCGCGGACTTTCGGCTGGCTCTTGAGCAGGTGGGTCAACTCCTCCGAAGCGCGGATCGTCTCGCCACCGAAGTCGTACGCCGGCTGTTTGGCGATCCCGCCGGAGAGGAATGCCAGAGTCCGCTGGTGAAGCAGGTTGCTCCAAAATGCAGCCACTGAAGCGGGGAAAGGCCCCTTCGCCGTGTTGTCCGAGGCCGGCTTCGAAAACTCCCCGGCCTCAGCAGCGCTCATTTGAAGCAATCCCGGACCGCCGCCCAGTTTCTCGGTCGCTTCAACCAGCGCTCGCACCGCCCCATTGTTCGGCGCTCCGGAAAACGCCTGGAAATCGGCGAGCGTCGGTTTCGCCGGGAGTTCCCGGTGCAGGTAAACTTTCAGCTCCGAGTGGCGTGTGGCATTAAACTGTTTGTGCGCCTCCACGGTTTTTTGCAACGGCAGCGGCACCAGATAACATGCCTGGACCGACATCCCGCGGGGGAAGCCGCTCATGGAAACCCCTTGGGCGGTTATCGCCTTGCCGCCGGCCAGCTTGCCGAGGTCAACGTCGCGAAGTTCGGAAAAGGACGCGAGTTCGTCCAGAGCGCCCGCTCGGACGACCTGCCGTCCCGAAATCGTCAAGCAGAGGGAGAGCCCAAGAATAGCCCAGCGCGGGCCAAATGACCGAACAGAGAGTAACATGAGGTGAGGATGTGTGAGGAAAGTATTTCATTGAACCGAACCCGTGCGGGATTGTCAACCAGAGGCTTCCGGGGACACCGGGCAGGGCGCAGGACAAATTTCTTCTATTATTTGGCCCGCCGATTCTTGCAGGCCGACGCCGTTTTCTTACTCCGTGACGCATGGGTCACGCTTGGGCTGCTGCCAGTTCCTCACGCGGCCAGCGGAAGCTCACGTTTCGTCGGGACTTCAGCGTGCGCCGGTCGGGCAAGGCCATGGTGTAGACTTCGACGCTCACATGGCGGGGGCGATAGGCCCCGTCGAGCAGCTTGCGAATCCGGTGCCAAAGAATCGCCGGCGTTTTGAGCATGACCGCCGGCCCCATTTCGCGGCTCCAGCGTCTTCGTTCGTCCACGGCCACGGGGGCCTGCCCGAGGTTCTTGCCGGTCATCGTGAATACCGAGAGCGCTTCGCCGAGCACGGCCATCCGGATTCCCGCCCGCAGCATCGACGCGATCCAGACCCCGTCGGAGATGGTCTTCCAGCGCGTCTCCAGAAGCATGCCGCGCTCGACGATGGACCGCCGGACGAACGTGGCGCAACTGAAGGTGCAGAGATGCACCAACTGGGTGTGCAACAGCGTCGGCTTCATCGCTTTGCGGTAGGAGAGGATTTCGCCTTGCCGATTCAGAAGGATGGCATCGCCGAAAAGCACATCCACGCCGGGGTTTTCCTGGAAAAACCGCGTGACCCGGGCCAGGGTGCCGGGAAGATACTGCTCATCGCAGTTCAGCCAGGCGACGATATCCCCGCCGGCGCGTGAAAAGCCGCGGTTGATGGCGTCATACATTCCGTTGTCTTTTTCCACAAACACCTTCGCGCGCGTGTGGGACTCAAACCACTCCGCCAGTTGCGGGCCGGTGCCCGCGTCCTGAACGATATGCTCGAACTCGGCCCCCTGCTGGTCGTCGATGGAGCGGGCGCAAAGCGTGAGCCACTCAAACTGCTTGTAGCTGGGGGTGACAATGCTGAGTTTCATCGTGCCGGGGAAGGGACAGAAGGTCGCGCCGTTGGCGCTGGGAAATCGGCACGGAGTTCCATCCCTGCCATCCTCCCTGAAAGAATCTGCGGAAATCTGCGTAATCTGCGGACCATTCTCTTCCTCCGCGGATTATCTGGCGGACGCCGCCAGCAGCGCTTCGCGTCCGATGCCGTGTAACTCGAACAACCGCAGGATGGTGTCCGCGATCAGGTTATTGGGACACGAGGCGCCGGCGGTGATGCCGATGGTCAACGGAACCGGGGGCAGCCAGTTCTCGGTGACGGTTTCGCGGCGGGCGTGCAGATCGTAATGGCGGATTCTCTCCCTCGATTCGAGCCGGCTGGCGTTGCGGACGAAATAGGTGGGCAGCTTGGCCTCGCCCATCTCGGCAAGATGCGACGTGTTGGAGGAGTTGTAGCCGCCAACCACGAGAAGCAGATCCATCGGTTCGTCGAGCATCTCGCGCAGGGCGTTCTGCCGTTCCTGCGTCGCGCCGCAGATCGTGTCGAAGAAGCGAAAGTTCTCGCGGGCGCTTTCGGCTCCATCGCGGTCCCGGATCGCGGCTTCAATGCGCCGTTGCACCTCCTCGGTTTCGCCGCGCAACATCGTCGTTTGATTGGCCACGCCCACACGCTGAAGATGAACGTCGGGGTCGAATCCCTCCGAGTGCGCCCCGCGAAACTTCGCCAGAAACGCCGCCTTGTTTCCGCCGCGGCGGATGTAGTTGCAGACGAAATCGGATTCCTCCAGCGTGAGTACAATGAGGTAATGTCCCTTGCCTGTCATGAGCGCGCGGCTGGCGGTGGCCTTGGTTTCCTCGTGGGCGGCTTTGCCGTGGATGATGGAGGTGACGTCGTCGCTGGCGTTCTGGCGCACCCGTTTCCAGACGCTCATGACATCCCCGCACGTGGTATCGACGATCTGGCAGCCCACGTTCTTGATATGCGCCAGCGTGGCCACATCGGTGCCAAACGCGGGAACGATGACAACGTCCTCGGCGGTGAGCCCTTCGACATCGGCCTCCTTCGTTTCGCCCACCAGATTGCGAATCCCGAGCGTGCGAATCTGCTCGTTTACCTCCGGGTTGTGAATGATCTCGCCCAGAATGAACAAGCGCCGTCCGGCAAAGACCTTGGCGGCGGCGTACGCGAGGTCGATGGCCCGTTCCACCCCATAGCAGAAGCCGAATTGTTTGGCGAGTTTCACCGTCAGGCCGCCCGTTGCGATCGAACCGCCGCTCGACCGCAACCGCTCGACGATCTCGCTGCGGTAATGGGACTCCACCTGCGCCTGCACCTGCGCCATCACGTCTGGCGTTCGGAGGTTGACCCGCCCGACGGCGGCTGGTTCGGAAACGGGAAGGGCGTCAGGCGTGCTCATGATGAAAAGTCTGCCACGGTGGAAAGGTTACTGCAAAAGCGCGCCGGGCGGATTGGCAAACACTTTTTCTGAGAACAGGTAGTCCAGCGGCAATTCCGGGTCGTTGTAATCGGTTGGGCGCGGCACGTTTTTGCCGATGGTGGCGTCCTCGGGCTGGGTTTGGGCGATATTGACTGGAGTGCCCACCTTGACGAGCGCAAAGAACTTTGCGGCGGCGTTTGGATGCAAGCGCAGGCAGCCGTGGGTGTGCGGGATGGGATGCACCCACCCTTGATGGAAACCGTAAGCTGGTGTGAATTCCACCCAGAACGGCATCGGATACCCCCTGTACTGCCCGGAGCCCTTTCCGGCGTTTGCTTGATAATACTGCCCGCCGCTGCGGTAAATACCGTACGAGTTTGAGCGTTTGTCGGCGATCTTGCCGATGACTTTGTACTGCCCGGTCGGGGTGCGTGAGCCCGCCTTGCCCACGCACGTGGCGGCGATCAGCAGCGGGCGGTCGCCTTCCATAACGTACACCTGCTGCGTGGAGAGGGATACTTTGACGCGGACCGCGCCCGGGTTATGCGGGCGGTAGGCCACGGGGTTGGGTTGAGGGCCGCGAGGCGTGACACAGCCGGCGAGAAGCGCCAGCGCCATCGCGCCCGCGCCCAATGCGAGAAATCGGGAGATATTCATGTGCCAGCATGAAGCGCGACGTTGGGTGGTTTGTCAAACCCGCGCTGCGTTGGGAGGCGGTGCGGAAGCAAAAAGTTGATTTTGTGGGAAAAATCTACCGTTCAGCCGGGCCGACCGGGCAATAACTTCCTTTCTGAAATTCCGCTACATTTCGCCGTTTGCGGGGTGAAACGTCTAAATGCACAAAACCATTCTCTTCCTGCTCCTGCGTCGATTCTCGATGGCCGTTTTGCTCGGCCTGGCAGTGAGGGCTCGGGCGGACATGCCTCATGCCGTCGTTGGCGACCCCGCAGCGCCCGCAAAGCTCCCCGCCGCGCTGCTGGGCGCCTACGAAAAGGGTGCGCGCGATATTTCGATAACGACCGGCACCTATACGCTGCCCGCATTCGGAAAGCCGTCCATCGAACTGGTCGGTTGGAAAGATGCGGTCATCCACGCGAACAACGTGACCATCGTGTTTGAAGAACTGAAGCACCGGCCGCTGCACCTGCTTCAGTGTGAGCGTGTGACGTTTGAAGGGGCCGTGCTGCGGTTTGCAAAGCCTGCTTTCACGCAGGGCAGAATCAAGGCCATGGGAAAAGACGCGAAGGGAATCTGGCTGGACTGGCAAGTCGATGCCGGGTACCCGACGGACCTCGATCCCTCCACGTTCTGTCTGGACGTGGTCGACCAATCCACTCGCCTGCTGCGGGTCGGGACCGGCGATATCGGATGCGTTTCTTGCGAAACGTCCGGTTCCGGTCTTTTCCGGATGCACGGTGTCAACGGCAGGCTCGGTCCGGCGACGGTGAACGATTGGCTTTTCACCCGCTATGGCGGGGCTGGCAGCAGCGTTGTTCATCTCGACGGATGCAGTCACTGCACGATCGCAAAAACGACGCTGCAAAACGCGGGATTCGGCGCCTTTCTCGAAACGAACGGCGAGGGAGCGAATGTGTGCAGAGAATGCCGCGTGATGCCCGCACCCAAGCCCGCGGGAGCAACCGAAGACGAACTGGCCGGGTGCGGCGCCGATGGGTTTCACTCCGTTGGAACGAGAATCGGGCCGACCATCGACCGATGCTCCTGGGAGGGGGTGCTTCACGATGACTGCATCGCCATTCACGGTTCGCTTCAACAGGTGATCCGGGCGGAGGGCAACAAGTTGATGCTTGTTCAAGGAAACCGCGGCGGCTTTGCAGTCGGGGAACCGGTCCGGATCTCCGGCAGTGACGGGTTCTACGGAGAATTCACCTGTGTTGGGCTTCGAAACGGCCGGGAGAAGGCCGAGTATCTGGAACTGAGCCTGCACCGGCGCGCAGGGCGTCCTCCGGTAACCCTTTCCATCAAGAAGAACTCGGGAGAGGCGTTCGCTCTCAACGATCCGGTCCGGATTTCCGGAAAGCACGGCGTGTACGGAGACTTCACCTGCAAGGAGATCCGCACCGTCACGCGCGATGAGGGATTTCTGGAACTCACGCTCGACCGGCCTTGCGAGGCGCCGCCCGATGCCAGGGCGTCCAACCCTCGCCGCAACGGCGCCGGGTTCAAGATTCTGAACTGCACGCTTGGGAATTGCCGGTCGCGCGGCATCCTGGTCAAGGCAGACAACGGGCTGATCGAGGGCTGCACCATCAGCGGATGCGGCATGTCCGCCATTAGCATTGGCCCGGAGTATTTCTGGGCCGAATCCGACTATTCGAGGCATGTGACCGTGCGCAACAATACACTTCGCTGCAACGAGGTGAGCGGCGAAGCCACGGGCGCGGTGTTCGTCCACGGCGAGGGCGCTATCGGGAACGCCGATATTACGATTGCTGGAAACATCTTTGACAGGAACTACGGGCAGAAGGCCGTCTACGTCGAGGACACCGACGGAGTTGCGATTTCCGGCAACCGGTTTATCGCGTCTCCGCTGCCTTTGGCCAACCGGCCCAGAACAGTCCTGGACTTCGGAGCGACCAAGCACGTTTCCCTGCAAAACAATGTTGTGGAGAACCCCGCCGCGGGCGACACGCTGGTAAACCTGGGCAAGGGCGTCGAAGGAGTCAGCGGGAACGATGCCACTGGCATCGCCGTGGCTCCGGCGAAAAGCGGCAGCGCCCCGGCCGGAACGCATGAAGCGACGAACCCAAGCGTGCCGGTTCCAAAGCTGACCGCGCCCCTCTGGCCCGCAGGAAAAATGCCCGGTCACGGAGCGTCTGCGCCCGAGCAGGAGCAACCCTCCAGCGGCGATGGAGTCGTGCGCCTCACCAATGTTAGCGAACCGACGCTCGCTGTTTACCCGGCGATCGGCGGAAACCATCCGGCGCCCGTGATTATCGTATGCCCCGGTGGCGGCTATGGAATTCTGGCAATCAACAAAGAGGGAACCGAAATTGCCGCGTGGCTGAACTCGATCGGCATCGACGCCGCGGTGCTGAAATACCGCGTGCCCGGCAATCGGGACGGAGCTTTTCAAGACATTCAGCGCGCCATCCGGTTGGTCCGCGCAAACGCGCAGTCCTGGAACATGGATGCGCACCGTGTGGGTGTCATGGGCTTTTCCGCGGGCGGGCATCTATGCGCGCGCGCAAGCACGGATTTTGGCCGCGAAAGCTACCCGAGGCTGGATGGCCCGGACGCCCTCTCCTGCCGGCCGGACTTCGCGGTTCTCGTATACCCGGCCTACCTCAACCTGCAAGAGAAGGTGGCGCCGGAGTTGCCAATCTCCGCCGGCATGCCGCCGATCCTCATTGTGCATACCGAGGATGACCGGAGCTTCATTCCCGGAAGCAGACTATTCAACGCCGCGCTGGACTCCGCCAAAGTGCCGCACCGCTTCGAGCTATTTGCAACCGGCGGCCATGGTTATGGACTGCGCTGCCAGAAGGAAGCTAAAGCCTGGCCCGAGCGTTGCAGGCGCTGGCTGGAGCAAAACGGGTTCTCCAGCAAACCCACGGCCAGCCATCCTGCGTTGCTGGTTGCCAGCTACACGAAGCACGCGGCTTATCTAGTCTCTTCCGATGACCGCGTGTTATGGAAGTGCGAGGTTCCGGGGGCATGTCAGGACGCCTGGCTTCTCGACAACGGCAACGTGCTATTGAGCGGCGGCAATCAGGTGAAGGTTGTGCGTCCAGATTGTTCGGTCGTTTGGAAATACGAAGCGCCCGCGGGGCAGAAGGTTGAGATTCACAACTGCCAGCCGCTTCCGAACGGAGGCGTGTTGTTTGGCGAGGGAGGCACGGCGCGGCTGGTCGAACTCGATGGCGCCGGCAGGTTTGCGCGTGAAATCAAGCTGCCGCTGACTGGCGGCGCTCATGACCAGATGCGACAGGTTCGCAAGTTGCTGGATGGGAATTACCTGGTTTGCGCGAAAGGCGAAAATAACGTGCGCATTTTCGGGCCTGACGGCAAACAGATCAGGGAGATTCTGGGCGCGGAGATGAAGAAGCAGGGAGTGGTTTGGAATGCGCTTCACAGTGCGATTCGGCTGGACAACGGGAACTTGCTTGTGGGCGGCGGATACGACTCGTCGGTGGCGGAGGTCGATGCCGCGGGCAAAGTGGTTTGGAATCTGACGAAGGCCGACGTGTCGGAGATGGGTTTCACTTACGCCGCGGGCTGCCTGCGGTTGCAGGATGGAACAACTGTGGTGGCGGCGTATCGCAGCGCGACACCCATCTTTGCGGTCTCGCCCGAGAAACGTGTTTTGTGGACGTGCGGGAACAAGGAGATTGGATGGCCCACGCATGTGAAGCTCATTAGCGATTGCGATCTCTCAGCGTTTCTGTCCGCAACGACAAAGAAGGTGGAAGCGCAAAGCGGAGCCGGAATCGAGCGCGAGATTGCCGACGCCGTGAGCGAAGCCGGGCGGGCCATTGCCGCGGCGGAGTTCCTCACAAAGACCTACCCGGCGCAATATGACGCTTCTTTTCTTAACAAGCTAAACGCGTCGGCCAAGGCGCTCGATGCCTTGCGCCAGGCGCCGCCGAAGGATGATGCCGCCATGCAAAGCGCCTCGGAAGAGATCAAGCGTTTCCGTGAAATCCGCCGGGCCGCTCTGTTTGCGAATCCGCTGCTCGATTTCAACTCCATCCTCTTTGCCAAACGCCAGTTTCTTCCGGGCGTCGAGCGCCAGGGCAACCACATGTGCGACCAGTATTTCGGATTTCACGCCGTCCCCGGAGGCGGTGTTTATATTCTGGAAAACGCTTTCCGGGGCGAACCGAAAGTGCGCGATCTCGTGAGCGGCGCCACGTGCTGCAACGGGCGGTTTGCCGGCAGAAAGCTAACACCCGGCGGATTTCTGTCGCCGGAGCTATCCTACGACGCGAAGACCGTTCTCTTTTGTTATACCGAAGCGCAGAAAGATCTATACGAGTGGAACGAGCACAGCACGTTTCACATTTTCAAGATTAACGCCGATGGAACCGGGTTGACCCAACTGACCGACGGCCCGGTCAACGACCTGCATCCGTGCTTTCTGCCCAACGGACGGATTGCGTTTATGTCCGAGCGCCGGGGCGGTTACGGGCGATGCCACGGCCGCCCGGTACCGGTCTATACTCTGCATAGCATGAGGGCGGACGGCTCCGACATCGTGTGCCTGAGCTGGCACGAATCCAACGAGTGGTACCCGAGCGTCACCAACGACGGTATGATTGTATATACGCGATGGGATTACGTGGACCGCGGATTCAATCAGGCGCACCATCCTTGGATTACGACGCCCGACGGGTGCGACCCGCGCGCGCTGCAAGGCAATTACGGCAAGAACCAGAATGCGCGACCGTTGATGGAAAACAACGTGCGCGCCATCCCCGGCTCGCGAAAGTTTGTCGCCACGGCGGCGGCGCATCACGGGCAGGCTTACGGTTCGCTGGTCATTGTCGATCCCCAGGTGGAAGACGACGATGCCATGGGGCCGCTCAAGGTGCTGACTCCGGAGACCGGCTTGCCGGAAGCCACTGTGTCCAGTCGAAGCGGCCAGGAGTACGCCACCGCATGGCCGCTCAGCGAACAGTTCTATTTGTGTGTTCACGATCCGATGGGCAGCGCCGATCGCGGTGTCGATAACCGCTTCGGCATCTACCTGATCGACTCTTTCGGGAACCGCGAACTCGTCTATCGCGATTCGGAAATCTCCTGCCTCAGTCCGATTCCGTTTAAGGCGCGTCCGGTTCCGCCGATCGTGCCGCCCCGCTGCACGGAAGGCGCGGCGTCAGCGGATTCGCTCACAATGGGAGCGTTGGGAACGCCGGCGGCTGTGTCATCCGGCAGCACGGGGAAGCCGGTTTCGGAGACAGCGCCAGTCGGTCTCGTCAACGTTTACGACAGCCTGCTGCCTTTGCCGAAGGGCGTCGCCATCAAGGCGCTGCGAATCGTCGCGCTGCTCAGCAAGACAACACCCGTTGCGGACAGCCCGCGGATGGGTTACGGCCATCAAAAGAACGGGCGGGCCGTCCTGGGAACAGTGCCTGTCGAGGCCGACGGCAGCGCGTTCTTTTCCGTGCCGGTGCATCGGCCCATTTATTTCCAGGCGCTCGACGAAAACGGCCTCGCGGTGCAGTCGATGCGCAGCGACACGTATTTGCACTCCGGCGAAATGCTTACCTGCCAGGGCTGCCACAATCCCGTTCACCGCGCTCCGCTGAACAAGCTGCAAACTCCGGCGGCGTTCCGGCGCGCGCCTTCGCGGATTGTTCCGGAACCCGAAGACTCGAACCCGTTCAGCTTCGTGCGTTTGGTGCAGCCCGTGCTGGACCGCAATTGCGTGGAGTGTCACGCGAAGGAAAAGGCCATCGATCTTTCCAAGGGCGACTGGGAGAAGAATCCCAACCAATGGCACACGTCGTATCTCCGATTGCAGCCCTTCGCGTTCTTTTACGACAACGCGGTCTTCACGGAACCGCGCACCATTCCGGGCAAGTTCGGAGCGCGGGCGTCGCGGCTGTATCAAATCCTCTCAAGCGAGCATCACGGTCTGAAGCTGTCCAAAGACGACCTGCACCGGGTTACGCTCTGGCTCGATTGCAATTCCGACTATTTCGGCAGCTTCCTGAACGCCGCCCGGCAGGCCAGGGGAGAGGCGATTGCGCCCGAGGAATGAATTATTGCGAAGACCGTAATGACCCCCGGAAGCCGGGCGGTTCTACAAGGGTTGTTTGCGTCAATGCGGTGCGCTACCGAAGAATCTGAGCGCTTTATCAGCTGTCATCCTTCGCAAGCTGCCAATGAACCTGCCGGTTGTGGGAGGGCGACATCCGACGTTTGCCGTGGGGCGTTCGTCAACGCGACAGCGTCGTGGAGTGCGGCAGTCCTGTGCCGCCTTCGCGAGCCGGATCGATTTTCGACCCACCGGAAGACGTCTCCGCAAAGGAAGTCTTCGTTCGGTGTCTCATTCCTTCAGAGAGCGTTAGTCGCAGACGACGTCTTTTCCCAAGGCGGCACAGGACTGCCGCACTCCACGACGCTCGCGCGACTGCGAAGCCGCTCCCAGGTTCATGCCCAACAATCACCCTCGAGCTTTGGCGAGGTTAGCTCCTCAGGATGACAACGTTCGAGGCTCCGTTCTCACTCCTGCGCCCGATTTGCAAACTTGTGGGTAATGGAAAGGAATCTCTGAGGCTGGAGCCTCGGAACGAGCATCTCACTCGACGCGGACGCCGTCTGTTGGAAAAAAGGACGAGCGCATGTTTTAGTGCCCTGTCCGAACGGTATTGGGCGGGGGATTTCCTGTCCTTCCCTTTTTCCGAACGGCCCCCCTGCGTCACGCCAGTGTGGCGATGAAATTTCGCAAGATCTGCAAGCCCACCTTCTGGCTCTTTTCCGGGTGGAACTGCACGCCCGCTACGTTTCCCTTCGCTGCTGCCGCGGCGAAGACCTCGCCGTAATCGGAGGTGGCGATCACCGCTTCCGGTTCGACGGGGACAGGGAAGTAGGAATGCACGAAGAACACGTGCGCGTTCTTGGGAAGGCCCCGCCAGAGAGGGTGGTCGGGAGCCGTGAACGCAAGGGCGTTCCAGCCGATTTGCGGCACTTTAAGGCCGGGCGTGCTAAATCGCTTTACCTTTCCCGGAAAAAACCCGAAGCCGCGAGCGCCGTCGGCAGCTTCTTCGCTTTCTTCAAAAAGAAGCTGGTAGCCGACGCAGATGCCGAGAAACGGCTTTCCGCTGCCGAGCCATTCCTGAAGCGGCTCCCACAGCCCGCGGGACTCGATGCCGTGGACGCAGTCCGCAAACGCGCCGACCCCCGGCAACACCACCGCATCGGCGGAGGCGATTCCCTCCGGCGTCCCGACGAGCCGGACTTCCGCCCCCTCATGTTCCAGGGCCTTGTGGACGCTGCGGATATTCCCGCTGCCGTAGTCGATGAGCGCGATCATTCAGTTCCCCAAGGCCAGGCGGTCGGCGAGGCGCTGGGGAAGACCGGCTTCCACCACCTTGTCCTGGGCGGTGTAAATATCGTATTCGATCCGGCGCAGTTCCACGTAATTTTTGTCCGCGTGGTAGATGCAGTAGGCGGCGTGCCAGTCCCCGTCGCGCGGCTGGCCGACGCTGCCAACGTTGATGAAATACTTCTTGCCGGGTTCGACGTGCAGGATGTCGAGCTGGACGGCATGTACGGTCTCATCGCGGACGTAAGCGCGAGGGGCGTGGGTGTGACCGTAGAAGCAGATGTTGGTGAACTGGTAATTGAAGCTCGCGGCGGCGTCGAGCTGGTTGAAGACGTATCCCCACTGGTGAGGGGTGTCGAGGGTGGCGTGGACGATGGAGAAATCGCGCACCTGGCGCACGAGCCGCAGCCCGGAGAGCCATTGCCGGTCCTCTTGGGTGAGATGGTCGCGCGTCCAGCGGATGGCCACTTCAGCCAGCGGGTTGAAATTTTCCAGATCGTTGGTGAGATGCGCCTGTTCGTCGTGGTTGCCCTTGACGATCGGGCAGCCGAGTTCGCGAATCAGCTGGACGCACTCGTGCGGGTTGGCGTTGTAACCGACCACGTCGCCGATGCAGACGTGATGTGTACAGCCGCGGTCCTTGGCGTCCGCAAGCACAGCTTGCAGCGCTTCCAAGTTGGCGTGAATGTCTCCGAAGATCGCAAAACGCATTGGATGGGCTTATTGGGGAAAGCCCTATTATTGGAGTGTTCCCGGTGCAATGTAAACCCTTTGATTCTCAGGAATCGATAATTTTTGCTCCATTGCCCGCAAACGGCGCAATAAAGTGGGCAGTCGTTCCTGCTGGCCCAGGTCGTAGAGCCTGCGCAAGCTCGCGTAGGCCTCCGCTTCCCGACCGTCGCAGTACGAAAGTTCGTAGGCGGCGAACCGTTTTTCGTAAGAATACGCGTCCTTGAATTCTGCCGCCTTCGCGTACGCCGCCGCCGAAGCAGCGTGGTCCTTGACCTTCTCCTTCAAGAGCATCCCCAGCCGGTCGAAAAGAATGAATCGGTCGGGATTGTTTCGAATACCGCGCTCCAGATAGTCGCGCCCCAGCTCGATGTACTGCCGTTCGGCCCGGATTCGAAGCGCTTCGCGGGGCTGATTGGGGTTGTCGCGGGCGTTGCGGGAGGCGTTCCACGCCATCTGCCACGCAGCCTCCTCCCAGAAGAGCGTCAGGCGCGGTTGCAGGGTGGTCATGCTATTGTACAAGATAACCATGCGGCCCCACTCGGTGCGCTCCCACGCCGTCGCGGTCTGAATCCAGAGGAAATCGGCCACCACCGAGCGGAACCCGCTTAAGGCGGCGATGAAGGCGCCCTGTCCGATTTGCTCACGCAGGTGCAGGTCCAGCTTTGCGCCGTGGAAGAACGCAGCGCGGTGTTTGCGGGCGATGTCGCGTTCCAGCGGCAGCCTGGCAAGGCCGAATGCCAGAAGCATGGCGAGCAGCGCGGCAATGCGTTGGGTTTGAGACATCGGTTCTAGTGCCTGCTTGGAAAAGACATCGCAATTATACAGGTCCTCGCAACTCCCACCACTCTGCCCCCCCCGCTCCTACGCCGCTGTAAACGAAGCCGTCCGCGCCCCACCCTCCGGGCGGGTGTCGCCGCGCGGCTCGGGCCTGCTGTCGGATGCGGACATTTGTTTGGGATACGCCACGCGGCTGTGGAGCATGCTCAGGAGGGTCGATTTGAAGCTGGTGGTGATCGTTTTGATTTCCTTCAGGCTGAGGTCGCACTCATCGAGCTGGCCGTCGGCCATGCGGCGCTCGATGACGTCGTGGATCAACTGGTCGATGCGCTGCGGAGTCACCTTCTCCATGCTTCGCGAGGCGCTTTCGACGCAGTCGGCCAGCGAGATAATGGCGCACTCCTTGGTTTGCGGCAGCGGCCCGGAATACCGGAAGCTTTCCTCGCGTACCTCGGGAATGTCCTCGGCGCGGATGTTCATAATTTTGCCGCCCTGGCGCGCGTCCTCCTGCTGCTGGAGCGCCCGGTTGTAGAAGAAATACATCACCGAGGTGCCGTGGTGTTGCTGAATGACGTCGATGATTTCCTTCTTGAGGTTGTTCTTCAGCGCCAGATCGACCCCTTCCTTGACGTGCGCGATGATGATCAGCGCGCTCATGGTCGGGGCGAGGTCGTTGTGCGGGTTTTGTTCCGGCGTTGTGTTTTCGGTGAAGTAATCGGGTTTGACCAGCTTGCCGATGTCGTGGAAGTAAGCGCACACGCGGGCCATGGTGGCGTTGGCGCCGATCGCTTCGGCGGCGGCCTCGGCCAGATTTGCGACGACCAGGCTGTGGTGATACGTGCCGGGCGCCTCGATGGTCATTCGCTTCAGGAGCGGGTGGTTGAGGTCCGCCGCTTCGAGCCAGGAAATGTCGGTGGTGATCCCGAAGGCGTTCTCCAGGATCGGCAGCGAGCCGCTGACCAAGATCGCCGTGATAATCCCGCTGGCCACCGTCACCGCGCTTTCAATGGCGATATTCTTCCAGTCGATGCCCTCGAAAATTTGCCAGACGATCAGGCCGAACACCATGGCCAGCATCCATGTGGCGAGCCCGACAAAGAGCCCCGCCCGGATGAATTGCGTCCGACGCCGGATCCGCTGGGTGACAAACACGGCGATGAACCCGGTGATCAGGCTGATGACGATGAACTTATCCGGTTCTGGTTGGACTTCGCGCACAACGATCGACCCCCACAGACTGACGAAAATGGCGGCAAAAATGCCGTGGTTCTTCCCCAGCAACGCCGAGAGGATCAACGGGGCGAAAGCGTAGGGAATGATCAGCGGCCCGAAATCGCGGTAAGCCGGGCTGTGCCAGGTGACCAGCAGGATCGTTTTGACGATAACGAGATGGGCCAGGCAAACGCCAAAGACCAACGCGACCCGGAAGTTGCGGGCGAAGGTTTGCGGATGATTGATCCAGAGCTGCGCCAAAGCCGTCAGGAAAATCAGCAGGCTGATGAAGAACTTCTCGATCGGCTGCGGACGGTTCCCGCTGAAGATGAGGAAGCCGAGGCCTGTGACGAAGGCCAGGTAAATGAGCAGCTTGACCCAGAGCCCCGATTCCATGGCCTGCATGGTCTCGTTGTTGCCATGGCGGCGGCGGGTCTTGCCGGAAGCGAGCCCCTTTTTGATGAGGCGATGACGTTCGAAGAATTGAAGCATGGAGTTGGTTCGTAGTTAGCACGGGCCGACGTCGCCGGAACGATGGCGTTTGTAAGCGCGGACGATTTGCCGCACCAGTTCGTGCCGGACGACATCGCGTTCCCCAAACGTGCAGAAGGCGATGCCGGGCACATCCTTGAGCGCTTGCAGGCTTTCGATGAGGCCGGAGCGTTTGTTGCTGGGAAGATCGATCTGGGTGGTGTCCCCGGTGATGACGCATCGGGAATCGACGCCGAGCCGGGTGAGGAACATCAACATTTGTTCGGTGGTGGTGTTCTGGGCTTCGTCGAGGATGACAAAAGCGTGGTTGAGGGTGCGCCCGCGCATGAAGGCAAGCGGCGCGATCTCGATGATGTTGCGCTCCACGAACCGCTCCCGTTCCTCGTCCTCCAGCATGTCCTGAAGGGCGTCGTAGAGCGGGCGCAGATACGGCGCGATTTTCTCCTTCAGGTCGCCGGGGAGAAAACCGAGCGCCTCGCCGGCTTCGACAGCGGGCCGGGTAAGGACGATGCGGGTGACTTCCTCCTTCTTGAGGGCGACCAGCGCCATGGCCATCGCGAGATAGGTTTTTCCGGTGCCGGCCGGGCCGACGCCGAAGACGAGGTCATGCTGCTGGATCGCCTGAACGTAAGCGCGCTGCGTGGCGGTTTTGGGAATGATCGGCGAGCGCCGGGGGGATGTCAAAAGCTTGGTGTCGGCCAGTTCGTGCAGCTGGCCGCCGCCGTCCGGCTCGGTGACCGAGAGCAGCGCGTAGTTGAACTCGTGGCGGCGAATCGGCATGCCACTCTGTCGGGCGCGGTCGAGCTCTTCAAACACGCGGCGGGCGCGGTCGATGTTCTCCGTGGGCCCCTCGATGCGCACCCATCCCTCGCGGGTGGTGACACGGACGGTCAGCGCCTCTTCGAGACTCTTGAGCAGCTTGAGGTCGCCTGCATACAGGGATTGGAGCACCCGCGCGCTCTCAAACTGCAAGGTTTGACTATCAGACATCGGAGGACGTTAAAATAATGCCGCGCTGCCGGGTGTCAAACCGGAGGAAAAATCCCTTGCGATGAGGCCGTGCGATGAAGCCGATAGGCGCTTTGGATGAACGCGCCAGCGTCTTGGAGTGCGGTAGTCCTCTCTTTCCATTACCCACAACTTTGAAGACCAGACGCCCGAGCGAGGACGGCGGCCCGATTGCTGTCATCCTGAGGAGCTGACCTCGCCAAAGCGCGAGGGTGATTGTTGGGCATGAACCTGACATCGCTTGGCGCCTTTCCGGGCCAACGGCCCAGCCCCGTACCAGCCTAGGGCAACGCCCCACTGCCATTAAGTTAAGCCTGGGGCCTTTAGAAACGCACGCTCGTTCGCGCTCTCGTTCCCAATCTCTGATTGGGAACGCACTTGTCTTCGAATCTCTGATTCGTGAAC
>Ga0316232_1002475_pt1 | contig 19021 bp, 14 predicted proteins | sample TBHtaG_FD_206006 | JGI IMG/M metagenome (GOLD analysis project Ga0316232, IMG submission 206006) | Freshwater microbial communities from Trout Bog Lake, Wisconsin, USA - TBH18025_13 | ecosystem: Environmental > Aquatic > Freshwater > Lake > Hypolimnion/Profundal zone | place: USA: Wisconsin... | reverse complement strand
CTGAGCGCCACCAGAAAGATGACCAGAATGGTAACAGTAAGCTTGGTTTGAATGCTTTTCACTGTAAATCCTCCCAATACGAAAGCTGTTTTTGAGTAGCTTCGACAAAAATCGTCAACTTCCTATGCAATTCATTCATTATTAAGTATTATTATCATTATTATAGCAAATTCGACAAACTCAGCTTCCTGCCGACCGCCCCCAGCGGCGGAGTGGCAGCCCCGCCGCCGACGCCCCACAAACAATAAAAGACCCGCGTATTTCGCGGGTCTGGTTTCGCTCCTATACCTTGAAACTGCTGACAGCCTGCGTCAGCTCCTCTGCCATCTTTGCCAGCGCCTGACTCGATGCGGCGATTTCTTCCATGGTCGCTGACTGCTCTTCAGTGGCGGCGGATACCGTTTGAGCCTTGCCTGCCGCTCCTTTGCTGATGGCGTCGATTTCCCTCACCGAGGCCACGACCTGCTGACTGCCGCTCGCCATCTGCTGAATGGCGGCTGAGATCTCCCGCATCTGGGTCGAGACATCGGCGATTGACCGGTATATCAACTGGAAAGCTTTCCCGGCGTCATTGACTACTTCAGCCCCGACGCGGACTTCCTTAGTTCCATCGTTCATCGCCGCCACCGCGCTATCAGTGTCCTCGCGGATTTCGCCGATAAGGTCGGCGATCTGCTTGGCAGCCTCCTGGGACTGCTCGGCCAGTTTACGAACTTCTTCGGCGACCACGGCGAACCCGCGGCCCTGTTCACCAGCCCGGGCGGCCTCGATGGCGGCGTTTAGGGCCAGAAGATTGGTCTGCCCGGCGATACCGGATATCGTATCGACGATGGCCCCGATTTCTTTGGACCGCTCGCCAAGCTTGGCAACTACCTGGGCTGACCGGGTCACGGTCTGCTCAATCTGACTCATTTGAGCGACGGCTTTTTCCACCGCTTTGCTGCCTTCCTGGGCGGCTTCGGCCGATTGGGCCGAGGTGCCGGTCACTGTATTGACGTTGGCGGCGATCTGCTGGACCCCTGCCGACATTTGCCCCACCACCGCGGCGGTATCATCGACGGCTTTCAGTTGCTTTTCTGCGCCGGTCGCCACTTCACCAATGACGATGGCCACTTGATTGGCCGCCTGAGCCGACTGTTCGGCGCTGGCGGTAAGCTCTTCACTGGAGGCGGCTACCTGGTCGGTGGCCTGGGTGATTTTGCGGATTAGTCCGCGCAGATTTTCGGTCATTATTTCAAAGGCCTGCCCTAAACGGCCAATTTCGTCATTGGAGATGATGCCGAGCCTGTTCAACGAGATGTCGCCGGCGGCGATCCGGTTGGCCGCAGACTCAAGTTCCTGAATGGGTCTGGCGATGCGGCGGGCATACCAGGCAACAAGCCCCCCCGCAATGACAAGCACTACCACAATAGTTATCAGCGATATCGTCGTCAGGGAGGAAACCGTTCCTGTGACTTCAGACACGGGCACACGTATTGCCAGGGACCAACCAACCCCAGGTACCGGAGCGTAGGAATAATATACGTCCGTTCCCTTGGCAGAAAGTTTGGTTATGCCTTGTTCCCCTTTGACCATTCGCTCGGTAACTGCCTTTTGCCCGGCATCAGCACTTGCATCCTTCAGTGGATTGTTCTTCATCATCTGTTCCTTATTGGGATGAATAATTCTCAGACCATCCGCCTGAGTCAAAGAGGCGTAGCCCGTCTGACCAACTTTTATATCCAGCACTTTCTTTGTGAGGCTGTCCACGTTAAAGGAGCCAAATAGTACTCCGATGATCTTACCATCCACCTTGACAGGCATCGATATGGCTGTAACCAGATGACCCGTGGATTTCGAAATCATGGGGTCATATATCCCTGTTTCGCCTTTAAGCGCCCGGGTGAAAAACTCACGATCATTGACGTCATTCACGATTCCCTGAGAGTTATAGGATTTCCCTGTAGGAAATACAAAACCAAGGACATCATACGATTTATTTACCTGAGCAACATTCTTAAGAAAAGGGATGATAGCCTCAGGATTGCCGCTCTGAACCACCGGCGCCACCGATATAACGATCAGCTCGTCCTTGCGGGCCTCAAGCCAGTCGCCGATGTCACCGGCGGAGGTGACTGCGTCCTTGGCAATAGCATTCGTGATGTTTTCGGTAATAATGCTTCGGGCTTTCCAGTAGTTGAGGCCACCCAGCACGCTGAGCGCCACTAGAAAGATGGCCAGAATGGTAACAGTAAGCTTGGTCTGAATGCTTTTCACAGTCAGTCCTCCTAATACAAAGTCTACATCCTAATAATTACGGTAAAAAACGCCAAATTCCTTCAAAATTTCCCAAATACATCGAGGTATTTTGGCGTTTTTTGTCTAACATCGATAGTTTCAGCCCACTCTCCCTCCACACACACAGCAAAGAACCGCTCACCGCGCGGTTCCTTGAGGCTTTTATGATTTACATGGGAGCGAGAAGGGCTTAGCTGAGACGTTGCTGTGCATTTCTCCTCCTACAAAGACTCCCGGACTTCATCCGATAAATTTGCCTAGAAGGCCCCTGTAATTACTGCTTCTCGAATACATAGATGATCTTCCAGTCGTTCTTCATGTCTACAACTGTCCAGCCTTTCGCCTGGGCTTCGTCCAGGGCCTTGTCCAGGCGACCTACGGCGGATGTGCGGTCATAGGCCCATTCGCGGTCTACGTCGGTGTGGTGGACGATGAGTGCGAAACGCGCACCGCTGCCGGCGGTTGTCCACTGGAACATTTGCAAGTCACCGTCGGAGTTGCCGAAGGCGGCGATGGGACGGCGGCCGATGTATTGCTCGATGCCGATGGCTTTGCCTGCACCGTCATCCATGAAGTTGATCTCCGGCAAGAATACAATCACCGGCTTGCCGTCCCGCAGCTCGAATTTCGTCTTGAGGCTGCTGCCGACTACCTGCTCGGGAGGGATTCCATAGACCTTCTCGGTCCATGGGCGCATGAAATCGATCTCGCCGCCGGACACGATGAAGGTCTTGAAACCGTTGGCCCGCAAGTAGTCGAGCAGTTCGAGCATCGGCTGGTAGGCCATTTCGGTGTAGAGCCGGCCGGTCCTGGGGTGCTTTGCTGTTAGCGCCCATTCCTTGACGCTTTGAGCTAACTCTTCAGTGGTGATGCCGGCGTGGGAAGCACAATCGAGTTCGAGCCAGGCTTTCTCACCGCCGGCGGAAAGGGTCTTCATGTCATCCTCCAGCACGGCCTTGAAGGGCTGTTGGTTCTTCCATTCAGGGTGCTGCGGCGCAAGGGCTTTTATGTGGTAGTACAAAAAAGCTTCCGGGAAATAATTCGGCTGCTCAGACCACAGCGTGCCGTCATTGTCGAAAGTGGCGATCCGCTCGGCAGGCGGCACAAAGTCTGGCGAGCCTTCCCGGGTCACATCCTCGACAAAGGTGACGATGGCTTTTTTTGCTGCGGTGTCGTTCCAGGATGGCAATGGATCGGCGGCAGCGGCGGCAAAGGCTGTGTTGACAAGCAGCAGCAAAATAAGAAGACTCTTCAACAATAAACTCTTCACAGGCAAACTTCTCATATTTGTCCTCCTGAATTTCGGTTTCATCTATTTGGCTTCACCCATCAAGGTCAATACTTGTAGCCGACAGTAAGCTGTCCGTAATCGCCGTGCAGGCGGTTGGTCTGACTATTGTCATGGATCCACTTGGCGATCACCGAGAGGTTGCCCTTGCCAGCCTTGGGCATCCACAGCACGGCTGGCCCGATACCGAACGCCTTGCCCTCGAAGCTGCCAAAACTTGCACCACTGCCACTGTCACCCGACACCTGGCGGTAGTAGTAGCCCTGAAGACCCACGGCAAAGTCTTGCGCGAGGAATTGGTTCAGCGCGAAGTCAACATGGAACTCATTCCCTGACTTGTAATCGGTGGCGGTGTTCTTGGTATTGAACATGATCCCTGGTACTACGGAGATTTCAGTCCCGGTCTTCATCTTCAGCCAGGTCATGGCGAAAGAGGTGTCGAAACCCCAGTAATTCCTGCCGACATTGGCGATGTTGTTGACATTGTAACCCCCTGTCGGGGCAAAGACCGATTCAATAAGCTTATAGTGGAAGTCACCGTCCTTCCAGTACAGCGCAGCCGAGAGCATCGAATCACCGATATCGGTTCTGTTGTCAGAAGCGTTGAAGGAATGGAAAGGGGTACCAAGGTTTGCGTTGATATTGACATGCCCGATGGGGACAACAGCCCCCAGCTGCAGCTTGCTGCCAAGCACAGGCTTGTCAAAGGTATAGAGGCCCCCGACATAATCGTAAAAAGCTTCGGCTTTCTGATTCAGATTGAGATATCCCCTCAGCAAAGCCGTGTCGGCTGTCCCGCGATAATACAACATCTGGTTGACCGCCATGAATCCGGGAGCCGGCGCGACTGCGGCGCCGAAGGTGGTGGATGAACCAGGGAAGTAGTAGCTTGATGCGCCTTCGGTGGCCTGGGCTGTGTGCTGCCCCAGCATCAGGCTGCAAACCAGTAATGAAACAACCAGGAACATTCGCTTCATATGTGTATCTCCTTTTTTCCTATGAAAATTGCTGCATCGCAAACTTTGCGGAATACACTTCATTACTCGCGAATTGGTGTTCCGCAGCTTTGAATCTTGGCCTGCATTTCAGGGCTCAGTTGCTTCATAAGCTCGGCATTGTACGAACCGGTGGGTAGGAAAGGTATCGCATTGTTGAATATCTGCTGCGCCGCGACAGCATAAGAACGCGATATCGCAGCAGGCGACCCTTCTTTGACGGCCGGATCAACGTCGGTCGTGAAGATAGAAACAGTACTGTCGCTGTTGCGGACAATCTCAAAAGTACGGAATTGCTGGGGGAAATCACGCAGTGATGAGGTTTCAACCTGCCAGAAGCCGAGCTCAGGACGGCTTGGATCAGGTGACGTAAACGCGGTGACTGTATTCATATGACGATGTCCTGCGATCCACATGATGAGGTTCGGATATTCGTGAAGCTTGGTAAACAGCTGCACTTCGGACAGAGGGGCGGTTTGGTTCCAGCCCATCATGGAATCCTCCGACTCGACGCCTATCGGAATGTGCGCGGCGATAATCATGAGCTTACCTTCAGCCTGACCCTTTTCGAGTTCGCTTACAAGCCAGGAATACCGCGCCTTGTCAAGAGATGCGTGCCCATAGCCGAGGGTCTTGGGATTGTTGGGATCATCGTTCCGCTGGGTATCGTCGAGCACGATAACCTTGAGCGGCAGATGCGACTTCGGCTCGAAGCTATAACAGGCAAAATCTTTTTCCAGATTGGTCTTGGTAAAACCGTGGCCGACAGGATGGGAAGATGTTGTGAAGAACTCGTTCATCCACTCTTTTTTCGAAAGCGAACGGCGGTTCGGATCAGCTGCAACCTTCGGAGGGGTTGCGAAGTCGCTGACAAGTCCTGCACCGATAACGTCTCCAAAAGGCGTTGAACCGTCGATGGAACCCATATAAAAGCCGCGACTATCCAGACCGTGGGGGTCGGTGAACAGGTTGCCCAAGTTGACTACTTCCTCGCCGATGAGACTCTGCCGGATATAATCATTCGGCGGCATGAAACCCAGCCAGAAATGATCGTGGTTGCCGAGTGTCTGATACCAGGGGATGGTCTTATCAAGCCCTGCCGCCTTATAAGGTTTCTGATATTCGATGCTGTTGGCTCCGGCATGAGCCCCGGAGCTTGGGGTGATTACCTTGCCGTCAAGGACATCGACATACCAGCGAAGTTCGTTATACTGAGTGCTGTTGCAGGTGTCGCCCAAAGAGATACCAAAATCAAGCGGATCTTGCTTGTGAATGGTGTTGATCGTCTGGACGGCTGCGTCCAGAACATGAGTGGTATACAGCATAACCGGAGAATATCCCGAAGAGACCCCGCCTTTGTAGCCATAAAAGATCGCCTGGGCCGGAGTTTCTTTGTCGCTGATGTGGATATCGCTTATGGTGAAAAACCGCAGCAGCTTTGCCGTATTATTTACCGATATGCCGGTATATCCGGAGGGCATAAGATCCAGCCGTTTTTCATAGCCAAGGCCTTCGCCATCCTGCCAAACGCCATAACTATACTGGGCGAATTTAGAAATTTCGGTAGGAAGAATCTTCGGCGAAGCGGATGGCACGGCAACAGGCATCACTGTGCGCGTAGTTGTTGTCTGGAAACCCGGCGCCGCTTCTACCGGATGCAGGAGCCATTTGGTGCCGGACAGAAGCCCACCGCACGCCACCAGGGCCGCCCCGGACAGACCGGTTTTGATGAAAGTCCGTCTTGATAATCTTTTCATAACCAAACTCCTTTAGCATCTTCTTATTGTTGGTTCAAGAAAACCTTGGTCCTGTTTTCGGCATTTTCTCTGAGATTGTAGTAATAAAACGGAATATCAAAGCTATGGAAGACCCCCCTGCCAAAGACCGGATTACCCGGAGCAAATTTTTGCACATCAACGGTACTGCAAATCACTACACCTCTGGCTTTGTCAACACGAGCATCAGCAAAATCTTTGGCGTTGTTGGATAAAATTTCCCGCTCTGTACTGATTACAATTGATCCTAAGTTTTGCGCAGCGGTTGCTAATGTTTCTTCTCTGGTCCAGGTAATCGGGTTAATCGCAATAGCGCCAGGTAATACCATCGGATTGGCAACAACATTGGGGGCCTCCGTATTATAGGAAATGATAACTCCGGTATCATTCGGACCTTCGGCAAACTTTAAGTGGGGATTTTTCGCCAAATACTCCCCGGTAACTGAATATCCGATAACGTATGCGGCAATCATTCTGGCATACACCTCGGGATGTTCCTTCATATATTCCGATAGTAAATACACCATTACATTCGAGCCTTGGGAATGCCCGGCCAGAATAAACGGACGGCCATTATTGAAGTTTTTGATGTAATAGTCGAAAGCTGCAATTGCGTCGGTTTTTGGTATACCACCAACAAGTTTATCAAGGTCTTCCGAAGACAAGGATAAAGCATATGCAGCATCATCTTGGCGATAATAGGGCGCATAAATATTCCCCGCGGTTTCAAAAGCGGTAGCTTGTACTGAAAATGCCATCTTTGCCCCTTTTAACATGGAAGGATTATCAATTTCACACACATTTGGCTCATTGGCAGCAACCTTTTGCCATGCAGTTGGATAAAGGTAAAAAACATCGACTTCTTTATCAGCCACACCAGGTTGCGACAACCAATGCTCAGCTTTGGAATAATCGGTTGCCTGCGTTTCAGCTGCGAATGCTGCCAACGTGAAAGTGAAACACAAGGCAATAACCAATACCAGTATTCTGGTGACGTTCATTTTCTGTCTCCTCAATTTGCGTTTATTACTTACTTATTTAAAAACTTTTCAATTCTGTTGGCGGCATTTTCTCTAAGATTGTAGTAATAAAAAAGATAATCATAGCTGTGGAAAACGCCTTTAACGAATCCTGTTTTTAATTGCTCGGCATCAACAGTACTGCAGATCACCACACCTTTCGCTTTGTCGACCCGGGCATCGGCATAATGCTCCACAGGCACCAATACTCCTCCTGCAGGCATGATCGAGCCTGCATTTTCCGAAGCTGCCGCCAGGGTTTCGTCTCTGGTCCAGGTTATCGGGTTGATGGCAATGCCACCAGGTAATAAGACTTGATTGGTGCCGACAGCAACATCAGGGGATTCGGTGTTGTAGGAAACGATCACCCCGGTGTCATCAGGGCCTTCGGCGAATTTTAAGTGCGGATTTGCCGCAAGGTAGGCGGCGGTGACTGAATACCCGACAATATAGGCAGCAACCATTCTGGCCTGAACCTCGGGATGTTCTTTCATGTATCCGGCCAGTAGGTTGCTCAGCACATTGGAGCCTTGGGAATGTCCGGCCAAAATAAACGGCCGGCCGTTGTTGTAGTGCCTGATATAGTAGTCGAAAGCCGCAGTCGCATCGAGTGTCGGTATGCCGCCGATAACCTTTTCCCGATCAACTGGCGACAGGTCTGCTTGCCGGTAGTAAGGGGCGTACATATTGCCCACCGTCTCAAAGGCTGTGGCCTGTCGTCCAAAGGCTGCCTTTGAACCGATAAGCATCGTCGGATTATCAATCTCGCAAATGTTGGACTCATTGGCAGCAACCTTTTTCCAGGCAGTGGGATACAGGTAAAAAACATCGACTTTCTTGTCAACCACCACCGGCAAAGCCAGCCAATGCCCAGCATTGGAATAATCGCTGGCCTGAATCTCACTGGCGGCTGCTGCCAGCGTTGCACTGAAACAAAGGGCAATCATCAAGATGAGAACTCTCTTTGCGATCATTTGCGGCCTCCTCTAAATGTTGATCCAGCTTCCGAGAGACAAAAAAAGACCTGCTTCAGGTCGGCTCCGCGCCGGACCGGCAAGTCGTGCTTTTCATAAAAAAAGTCGCAACCTGGCAGTCATAGGCTCAGCCCTTAGACCCATAGCTTTGCGCCCTCACCTTTCGATAAGTTTGCCCTCATGTAATTATTGACATGTTTCGACAAAATAGCCAATTGTCCTGCGAGTAACAAGAAATAGTAAAACCCAGAATTGCTCGTACAATTTATTACATCTTTACGCGCTATTCTATTTATAGCCTGTCGATTCAATCTTCATTATACAAATATCCCCATAACTTTTTATCCACTCAAGGAAAAATTGCAGGTTTTTTAGGAAAATTGACGAAAATAAAGGAGCCATATGTCTTTATTGACACCTGGCCCCACAGCACACTATCCTCTATTGGTTATGAAGAAGAGAGAAGAAATACTCCCTGGCCTTTTCCTTATAGATTCGACTGATCGGAATGACCGTGCCCTCTCTCAGCACAAACTTATCACTTGCGTACTGCTCAATATATAAGAAATTGACAATATAGCTCTGGTGAGACCGTATCCACATTTTGCTCTGATGAAGCTGTTCGAATCCATCCAGTGTAGTATAAACAGCTAATCGCTCGCCTGTCGGCGCCAAAACGATCAGCACCCTATTCTTCTGGCTTTCTAGGTAAAGGATATCTTTGATCAGTATTCTCCGGGTTACTCCACCGCTGGTAATAGCGATGCTTTCTTTAGCTACATCTTGTAGCTGGTCAATGGTCTTGTCCAAAATAGCAGCTAATTGATTCGCAGGGATGGGTTTTACCAAATAGGCCGTGGCGTTGACCTCGTACCCCTCATAGACATAATCAGTTGAAGTGGTTAAAAATACGATCTTGACCAGCTTGTCCTGCTGGCGGATCAGCCGCGCGCAAGTCATGCCATCCATGTCGCTCATGATGATATCCAAAAATACAATGTCAAACGTTAATCTTTTACTCTCCAGCACTGAATTCAGCTTTTCAGCACTGTCATAGGCGAATACTTTCCCGTCGATACACTGGTTTTGCAAATAAGTTTCTATGGCTTTACCTATCTGAGTTCTATCGCTATGATTGTCGTCACAAACTGCTATGATTAGCATGAAATTTTCTCCATATAATCCTGCTAGTAGTCTTTAAGTGTACCGTTTTGACCTGCGTTATATCTTCTGCAAAATAATGGGTAGTCCTTCTTTTCAGATGTGGCAGTATCATAGGCGTTGCCATAGGACACAGGAAGGGGAGAGTGTATGCCGGAATCTATGATGATTTTAATAAATGTAAGCAGAGCCGTCTTCTTAATATCGAATATTTTGCTTACTTACTCCTTCTTAACACCGAAGCGTTCTTTGTGGTTTCAGATTATAGCCTTTGCAGGCACATGGTTTGCGCAGTACTTTTTGCGCGGTCTTTTGACACCAACCGGTATCGACACTTTTTTGATTGGCTATATGCTGACCATATTGTATCTGGTCCCTTTTATGCTGGTTTTCAAGGAAACACTTCATGCTAAAATATTTGTTCTTTTTATGGTTACCTCGTTGTCCCAGTTTAATTTTCTTATCTGTCTGTTTTTAGAACTATTGATATTCAACCATATGGTAGGCGGTTTAATTTTGGTGGGCCAATTACTGGAACTATCATCGATACCCTTAATAAGAAGATATATAACGCCCCATATCAAGAACATCCTTGAGATTATCAATCACCAAAATCCCATTTTTACATTGTTTCCGGTTTTTTCCTTTATATTACTGGCTTTCTATGGGGTACAGAGAACCTATTTATTGCCTGTTTTTATTCCCCTGGTGTTAGCTACCATCATCATTTCCTTTTCCTATTACCTGATCGCCATAGCCATCGATCGGACCAAGCGTCATCAACAACTTGAGAAACAATTGGCTTTGCAGCGTGATCACTATCGCAATCTAAGTGACAGTATCACTACCACAAAAGCAACCCGCCACGACCTACGCCATCATCTGGTGACAATCCTGGAGTTTTTGGGTAAAAAAGATGTCTCTGCTGCGCAAGACTACTTGAACAGGCTATGCACTTCCTATGACGACAGTTCTATCCCTACGGTGTGCCGCAACCAAGCCGCCGATGCCCTCATCTGTCATTACTTAAAACTGGCTAAGCAACAAGACATCGCCGTTGTCACCAAGCTGCATCTCCCGGACGATCTGGGCATTGATGATCTGGATATATGCGTTATTGTCGGCAACTGTCTGGAAAACGCCTTTGAGGCCTGCAGTGAAGTAAAAAGCGCTGAGCCGCGGTTCATCGACATAAGCACCACAATATCCAAAGGGCATCTGGTCATTAAAATCGCCAATTCCTTCAGTGGTCTCGTTCAACCTCAGGGTGATGTTTTTTCTTCTTCAAAAAGCGGCATTAACCACGGAATCGGGCTTGCCAGCGTAAAAACACTGGCAGCCAAATATCAGGGGCACTGCTCGGTCTCCATAGAGCAACAGGTTTTTAGAGTGTCTGTCTCCCTGAAACTGCCGCAAATCGTTTCATCGCAAAACGCAGTCAATCTTTTGGGATAATATTCTTTGATAAACTTCATACCCCAAACAATAAAAAAACAGCCTCTATAAGGCTTAAAATGTACCCTTAGCAAATAGCGTTTCTCCTTCTTTTGTGGGAGAAACGCTATTTTTGCCGGGCAAAGCGGATTTCTTATTGTACCCCAACCCTTTTAGGAAAGGCCTTGTTGCTATTATTTTTTAATGTTTAAAAGCCGCATTTATGAAGCCATCGTTAGCGGTCGGAACCGCCAGGAATATTAGCTGCATATCAGCATAACCGCCAGATTGGATAATAACGACCAAATCGTAATTCTGACCAGTTATCGCCGTTACACCTGCGGTGGAAGAAAAGTTGGGGTAAGCAAGTCCCGAAACGCTAAGAAATGGCGGGCATTGGATGGGTGTTCCTGGTGTTGTTCCGCCGACGCCTTTTTGCACATTGATTCCTGCCAGGTTATTGGTGATGGGTACCCAATTCTGTGTGCCTTGAATTTGTTTTTGTTGTATGGTCAGGAAATTGGTTACCCCCTTGCTCATCACAGAGTTATTAGGGCTTGTATCGCCGCTTTCCCAGCCATAATTATTAGTGCCGTCGCCGTAGCTGAGCGTTGTTGCCGGAAATTGATTCATTGCTTGTGACGCAAAACCGGCTGATGAGGTCACCATCAAATCCAGGGCGACAGTATTTGTCGCGGTACTTGACCCTGACCAGAATTTCAGACTATTAAATACAAGAGGTATCGTAGAATAAGATGTACTCCCCAGATAGGAATTTAGTGGTGAATCCAATACCCATGCTGCGTTCATAGAGGCAAGCGGTACTTGCAATGAATGATAGGCAAAGGCATTATTGACCTGATTATTGCCTGCTACTACAGGGGTATTCATACCCTTGAGCCAAAATGATTGTAATGGTGCAGCCGTCATACCCTTAAGTATTGTTGTGTTGGCAGACGGGCCGATAGAAATATCCCAGGGGGTCATATTGATAATGTCTAAAGTTCCTAATGTTTGCATGTTTGTAACCGCGCCTGACCCATTATTTTGATTATAAGCAAGAATACTTGCATAGGGAGGAGCGGCAAAAGTAGTGTTGCCAAATGCTACGATGAGCAGCAATAGACAACAAAGTAACATGTTCTTTTTCAACATTGGCATTTCCTCGCTTTATATTATATTTTGCGCACGGGTTTTTCTTAAAGCTTTGTGAGGTATTGTTCGATAACCATAGCCTCATTTTTATATGGTTTTAAAATTTCTTTTAATCTTGTATCGATGATTTTCAGAGCACCCGGATCTTTTTTAATTTCTTTGTATTTGCCATGAACGCCGAATATCTCGACAATATATTGAGCCTCTTGGGGATGTTGCTTGGCAATGGCGGTTAGTATTCCTAAAACTTCTTTCGTAGATTGAACTTGCTCTTTGGCTGGTTTTTGCTGCGAAGGCGCTACTGTCTGGGTAAGATGCTGGGTCAATTGCAGCGAGGAATAATAAGCTTCGTTGATTACAGCAACTATTAACAGGTCGGCTGCATTGCGTTCAGTTGTTACTGAGGTGTTTTGTGCACACTGCCTCCAGGTTGTAATCAACACACTGTTTTGGTTGGCTAATGAAAAGTTTTGGTCAGTGTTAGCAGGCGGCACTACTTGATATGTCAAAGAATCATTGTCCTGTTGAGTTAAACTGAATGTTTCATTGCCCCCATCGTGGAAGGTTGCTGTAGCTGAAACGGTAATTCCTTTCGATGCCGCATTATATGCAGGAACATTTACGGCAGGGTCAATCTGAGATTGTTCATAGATACCTTGTATCGAAGAGAGCGCGCCGACACCCATTTCGATAATGTCGAAGGCATCGGCTCCAGATAATATTGTGATGACATTACCTGCACCTGTAAGGATGCTGTCCAAAATCGATGTGATTGAGGTAGTTTGAGCTTTGGGGATGTTAGGAGACCCTTTACCTAAAGAGTTGATATTAATGTTATATGTGGCCTGTTTCACATTATTGTTCACTAAGTCCATATTGATGGAGCAGGTAGTCGAAGCTGCCGCATTGAGACCCATCGCGCTTGTATAATCACTTGATTTCTTCCAAACATCCGCGCCATTTCCATCAGGGTAACCATCGACAACGTTATAACTAGTGGCTGCCGCCCCCTGGTTAGTCAAGTTGGCTAGGGCTACATACTGAACTTTATTAATAGTAGCAGCACCAGTCCAAGACGGAAAAAGTGTAAACATGTTCATAAAATTCAACTGCGATGCAGCGGATGTTACCCCACTTACCGGCTCTAGAGATGCCAGATTTGCGCCGCCAGAGAGGCCTTGGTTATAAGGATTGGTAACCGTAGTCGTAGTACCATCGCTTTTCGGATAATAAACTCCCGACAGACCGGCTACTATCGGCAACCCCCAACCATTACTGTTGATGTAATATGTCGGGTTTGTTGTCGAAATATCGAAATTTATTTGTGAGTTCGTCAAATTTAAGACAATAACTGGTAACGATCCATAGGTAGCTAACTGAATAGGAGTTGAAGTTGTCGCTGAAGCAGCCGTTGCTTCAGCTTTCATACCTGAAAAAACGCTTAGCGCCAAAACCAACGCAAAAATGGTTGCTCTAAAAAAACTCATTGGTTATTCCTCCTTGATATTTGATAGTCTCTTACAATTACGCCCCGTTGGGACAAGGATTTTCGCACACCTAGCAAACAGCGTTCCTCCGTCTTTTGTGGGAGAAACGCTGTTTTCAACGGGCAAATTGGATTTTTTCCTGCTGTTATAGACCTTTTAGGAAGCCATCGTTGCTATTCGGCACCGCCATGAATATGAGCTGCATATCACCATAACCGCCGGCTTGGATAATAACGACCAAATCAAGCCCTTGGTTATCGCCGGCCACTGCCGAAAAATTAGGATAAGCAAGGCCGGAAACATTGAGATATTTCGGACCTTTCACCGGCGTGCCTGGCGCGGATCCGCCGACACCGCTATTCGTGGTGATTCCGCCCAGGTTGGCGGCTATCGGCTTCCAGCTATTTTCATTTGACCCCAACCCTTGAACCGTAAGAAAATGGGTCGTGTTTTTCCAGTTGCTGTAATAGATCATGGTGTCGTTGGTTTCCAAACCGTAATTATTGGTACCGTCACCAAAGCTAAGGGCTGTTGCCGGAAAGTTAGCGGTCGCACTATTGTAATTTACATCAAACCCCACGCTGGAGGTAGCGATAAAATTCAGGGCAACGGTATTTCCGCCCTGGGTGAAAGTATTGCTGTTGAATACCAGCGGTATCGAATCCCACCACAGCGGTTGCCCATAAACATTGGAAACCTCGTTTTTCAGTACCCAGCCGTTGTTCAGATTATTCAGCGCCACCTGATAGGAATGAAAGGCAAAGCTGCCGCCAAAATTGCTGGTGGAGCTTGGCTTGTGGAAACCTGCCAGCCAAAACCCATTAAACGAGGTTCCGGTTGTCAGACCGGGAAGCATGGGTTGATTCTGACCTGGGCCGATCGATATATCCCAGGGAGTCATATTGATAATGTCCAGCACTCCCAGGGGGGAGACTTCTGGATTACTTGATGATACCCCCCAGCCTGGAGCCATTTCATTATACGCGATAATGCTTGCATAGGGAGCGGTGGCAAAAGCAACGCTGCTAAATACCGTCAACAGCAGCACCAGCGAACAAAGCAGGATCTTTCTTTTTGACATTGACGTTTCCTCGCTTTATCTTTTATTTTGTTTCTTTATTTCTGGGCAAGTTTTGAGAGGTATTGTTCGATAGCAGGCAAGTCTTTTCTGTATTTTTCAAAAATGGTTTTTAATTGAGCGTGCATGGCGTTCACGGCGTTGGGATCATCTTTGATTTGGTCGAACTTGCCATGGGTGCCGAACATATCAATAATCGTTTTCGCATCCTGCGGATTCTTTTTGGAGATGGCTGTCAATATTTCCAGGATTTTCATCGTGTCCTGGGCCTGGGCCTTGGTTGGTTGGTATTTTGCTCCGCCGGCCATTTGCGTTGGGGCATTATTATTGATAGATTGTTGTATTTGGTTCGAGGCATAAATACCTTGATTTATTACAGTAACAAATAGCGCATCCGCTCCATTTGGTAGGGTGATTCCGTAATTGTCAGGTGGCGACTGCCGCCAGGTGGTAACAAACACCGCGTTTTGCTGGATGATGTCAGTTGGTGGTTGACCCGCACCGGCTTGTACTTCATACATCAGCGACTGGCTGTCGCCGGACACGGCGGTGAGTGTTAGGCCGGTATTTAAATTCGCCGTAGCCGAAACGTTAATTCCCTTGGACGTTGCCGGATAAGCCGTATTGGTGGTGATATTAACATTTGTGTTATTACTGTTATTGGAAACATCGGTAACGATACCGTCAATCGTAGCCGGTATGCCGGCAATGAAGTCGATAATCCCCAGCGGGTCTCCACTCGCACATGTTGCAATATCGGTTACCACATTAAGGACGCTATGCAAAGCTTTCAGTATCGAGAACCCTGATTGGGGAATGGAGACACTACCGGACATACCCCCGCCCAAACTATTGATGTTAATGTTATAGGTAGCTTGCACTATTCCATTTGGATTCAGCATGAACATCTTTAAGGTGGTGGTCGCAGCTTGTCCGGCGTTGAGAGCATTGGCGCTCGTGTAATGGCCGTTTTCTGTGGCGTTTTTGCCATTGCCGTCAGGGTAACCGGAGACCACGTTATAGCTGTCGGCCGCCGCCCCTTTGTTGTTTATATTATTCAAGGCCACGTACTGGACATAGTTATAGGTGCCGGGCTGCGTCCAGGAAGGGAAAACGGTAAACAGACTCATCCAGCCATAATTGTTACTGGGGGTAACGTCGTTTGTCGTCGTGTTAATAGTAGCTGCCGGCAGGAGCGAGGAATAACTTGTATTCGACATATTCCCACCATTGACATTGGGAGTAGTGATATTGGAAAACGTAGTCGTAGCATTGCCATTCACATAATAAACTCCTGGCAGGCCTGCCGCTACCGGAAGCCCTTGGAAGTTACCTGAAGAACCTGTCCAAATGTTCAAATTTATTGGTGATTGGGTCAAATTAAGCACCACCATTGGCAAACTGCCATAGGTGTTCAGCGCAACAGCCGTTGCCGTTGGCGGCGACGGCGGTGCACCATCAGCTTCCGCTACCGCACTTGAAAAAACGCTTACCGCCAAAACCAGGGGTAAAACAACTTTGAATATAGATCCTCTGGAAAAGTTCATTGGTTATTCCTCCTTGATATTTTATAGCCACTCTATCCACCGACCATGATCGGGACAAGGTTCCCCAAAACCCGCTTTTCAGCATTCCTCCCTCAAATTCGAGGTCCAGCCTCCGGGGACAAAAAAAGACCTGCATTAGGTCTGCTCCGCGTCGGACCGGCAAGTCGTGGCTTTTTACAAAAAGTCGCAACCCGGCAATCATAGGCGTCAGCCCTTAGACCCATAGCTTTGCGTCCTTACCTTTCGATAAGTTTGCCAAATATGCAATTATTTGCATTATTCGACAAGACGCCCTATTCACCTGCACGAAAAAGAAATAGACTTCGTTTTGTCATCAGAGCGCACACGGCAGGCCTTTCCGTGCTTCCGGCGATTGTTTTCAGTTTACATCATTCACCAATTCTTTTTCTTCAAACAAGGACAATTTGCACTTTTTTCGGGAAAATTGACACAAATAAAAAGCCATGTATCTTGTTGACACATGGCAACACAGTCACCTAAGGGGTCAGGCTTGACTTTTTCAACAGCCTGCCCCGGTTTTTACAGAAGCTCTATCCGTAGGTTTTCATGGGCATAAAAATCAATGATCCAGGAATCAAAATCGCCGTCTTTTACTGTTATGATCTGATATAGGCTGTGCATCGGCATATATATCTTGATAAAATCGGCTTCCACGGGAATGTTTTGTCCGATACCCATTTTTTTGTTTGCGACAACAATCTTGTCTGATTTAAAAACATTCAGGAAGGTCTCAAACCAAATACAGGCGTTTCGCTTAATTGTATAGGTACACTCGACATTTGCACTTAAATCAAACTTCTTGGTCTCTGATATATAGTAAGAACGGGTACTCTTAATCTCCTTGACGATCAATGGAAAATCGTAACCAACATGGCTGCGGATGGCTTTTAAATTAGCAAAAAAATAGTACGTACCACTCTGTAAATGCTTAAACACCGCTTTTCCGTTTTGATCCGTCTGAGCGCTATCTCTTTCCTTACCGGAAACATTGGCCTCAACCGCCGATAAATCGACGCCGACAAGAGGCTGACCGTCCTCATCCTGCAGTGTCAGAGTCAGGGTAGGCGGCAAAACTTTTTTTTGTTCTTTATCGGAAATTTGGCTGTCCTGACTGACGGCATTATTGCTCGCAGGATCTTGCTTTACTGCTTCTTGCCCATTTGCCGACGCATAAGCACTCTGGGTTAACAAGCCGCAACAAATAAAAGTAAAGACCAGGACAGCCGCCAGCTTCGACCACCAGTATTGCTTAAAATATTTTCTCGTCACAAGCATCCTCTACCTCCGCTCCTATAAGGCGCTAAAAAAATCTTCCTACTACCATCCCAAGGCGTCCTATTCCGGCAAAATGCGCACCGAAACCGTCAGCACACCAACCTTATGGGTCAGTTGTTTGATTTCCTGGCTAAATAAATACTTCAGAAAGGGGATATTCATTAAAACAGGTACTCCACTTACCGACTGTGTGTCCGTGTCTCCGGCGAAAACACCGGCAACATAGCTGCTGCTGTCCGCCTTAACAAACCCCGTGGTAGTCAGCGTTTTTGTGGAAAATTCTTTCGCCGACTGTTGCCCAACCGCAACAGTACCTGTAACGAGCGCCATTTGCATATAGACATCAAGCCTGACAACACTTTCACCCGGATTATCGGGATTATATTTCACAATGGTAGGGGTGATCTTGACATCACTGCTGATCGTCTGCGATGTCAATGTTGCGTTTCCGTTACTATCGGTTGTTTGCAACGGAACGATCGTTTGACTCAATAACTCACCTTGAACGCCGTTTGGCGTGTACAAAGTACTGCCCATAATAACTCTGCTCTTCGACAGAGAACGGGTCAGCTGGGCATTCATTCCCATACCGCCTGATGGTACAGTCAACCCGGCCGTTAATGTATCTGTGACAGTTCCTTGCACCGTTTTTAGCCACTGCCCCAGATTGGGAAGGTAAGTGTTGCCGCTGACCTGACGATTCCAGGCACTAATACCATAAGTCACATTTCCGGTTAATGACGACCAGTCGATCCCTGTCGACTGGTTATTAGCCATATCCAGTTCGCGCAAATAGGCGGAAATGATTACCCTATGCGGCCTGCCCACCTCTGACAGCAAACCCTGCAGCTTGACAGCCGCCCCGCGCAGCTGCGTTTCATCGGCACCGGAAAGCAGCACCACCGAGGCTGCACCCTTAGGCTGCAACAAAACCATCGCCATATTGGAAAACTCCGGCATTGCTTGCAAATAGGGCAGAAGACCGGTCACCGCCTGCTCGTTACCGTGAACCACCGTAAGCATGACCGTGCCATTTTCAACCACGATATCCAGAGCATTCTCTTGAGCCTGCGTTTTTGCGGCATCAGTGCCCAGCAACAAACACACTAAAGCCAATAACAGCAGGATTCGATTAACCCGGCCTATTTTTTTATCAATAATCATAGCCCTCTTCCTTATTCACAGGCAAAATACGTACTGAAAGGGTTAGTATCGACGCTAAATGCTGGAGGCTAACAGTTTCTGTGGCAAATAAATATCTCAGGATGGGAATATTCATTAATATTGGAATTCCACTGTTGGATTTTAGCCAGGTATCACTGGCAAAAAGTCCGCCAATGATTCGCTCATTGTTGGCCTTCACATAGTGGGTGGAGGTTAGCGTCTGGGTCGTATACTCCAAAGCTGAAGAGCCACCACTAAAGGTTACTGTATCTGTTGGTACACTAAGCTGGATAACGACGTCAAGGCGGACGATGCTCTCCTCGGGTTTCTCTTCGTTGTAGCGCACAATTGTCGGCGTTATCTTTACATCA
>Ga0316232_1002473_pt1 | contig 19028 bp, 18 predicted proteins | sample TBHtaG_FD_206006 | JGI IMG/M metagenome (GOLD analysis project Ga0316232, IMG submission 206006) | Freshwater microbial communities from Trout Bog Lake, Wisconsin, USA - TBH18025_13 | ecosystem: Environmental > Aquatic > Freshwater > Lake > Hypolimnion/Profundal zone | place: USA: Wisconsin... | reverse complement strand
CATCACAGGCGGCAAGGAATATGCCCTGACGCCCGGCACCAACATCACCGTCCCGCCGGGCATGCCGCATTGGACGGTGCTGAAGCCGGGTGCTCATTTTCGCGCCGTGGTGTTCAAACTCAAAGACTGACCCGTCCTGTTCCGTGCGGCGGAAAATGTACCGGAATGTCGCCATGGCTCCCGGTGGCTTTCGCGCGGCTTTAGAATCGCACTAGATTCACGCTTTCTATCGTCAAGAGGAGTTGTTGCATGGCTAAGAAGAAGAGCAAGCTGGCCAAGCGGGCGGATGAACTGAAGGCTGCGATGTCCGATCTGGTCGCGTCAGTCGTCCCGTCTGCGGCGCCTGCGAAGAAGAAAAAGAAGCGTAAGGCCAAGAAGGCCAAGGTGGTGAAGGCGGCGAAGAAGGCTGCCAAGACCGTCAAGAAGGCGGCGAAAAAGGCCGTCAAGAAAGCCAAGAAGAAGGCCAAGAAGGCCAAGAAGAAAAAGTAGTGGGGCGGAAGTGCCGAAGCCCCGATGGAGCTTCGGCCCGCCGAATGCCAAGCCGGGCATAGCGCGGCGCGGCAAGGGTTAAAGGCGTGCCTGAACCGGGCGCGCCTTTTTCTTTGCCCGGTTCAGGGATAGGCTCGCGGCACATAACAATCCTGAGGGGGGGAACATTCCATGCGCGCCATTCTGATTGCCGCCGTTCTGGCCGGGCTGACCGCCACTGCCGCGTTCGCCGCCGGCGACACTGACGCCTTCAAGTACATGACCAAGGAACAGGCGTTCGCCCTTGTGTCCAAGCCCATGGCCGATGGCAGCGCCACCTCAAACTTCCTTGCCAAGCATGACGATTTCAGCGAGCAGGTGGTGCAACGCACCGTCTCCGGCAAGGTGGAGACACATGACCTCTACACCGACTACATGGTGATCGTGGAAGGCAACGCCACCATCACTGTGGGCGGCACCGTCAAGGGCAATGCCAGGAACCCCAACGGCGCTGCCGGAGAATGGCTGGGCGCATCTTCCACCGGTGGCAAGGTTTATGACCTCAAGCCCGGCGTTACGATGATCATCCCCAAGGGCATCCCGCACTGGATGCAGTTGCCCAAGAACGGCATGGTCCACTACATCGCCTTCAAGCGGAAGGGGTGAGCCGGCGAACGCCGCAGGCGCGCGCGCTCAAGCGCGGCCAGGGCCGGACCTACCAGCTCAGAGCAGATAGGCTAGGGCGAACAGCACCGCCCCTGCCGCGCCCAGCCCCAGCGCCGCGAACCAGAAGGTGCGCCGCCGGGTGATGATCGCGACGGTGGAAAGGGCGATGCCAATCTCCACCAGCGTCGCTGCGCCGGTCAGCCAGTGATGCCGCTCCTCGTGCCGCGCGGAATCGGCGAGGGCGCGGTCGCGTGCGGCCTCGCCGGCCTGGGCCTGGGTATGGGCTCTCTCCTGCTCTACGCGCTGCTGGCGGATGTCTGCGGCATGATCGTGTCCTTCTTCACCTGCAATCTCGAAGAGGTGCCGTTTCAAGCTGTCGGCCTGGTACTCGTTCCAGGCGTCGGTGGCGCGATCTTGCGCCAGCACGGCCGCCGAAGAACCGGTGATGGCGCGGCTGCCCTCCACCGTCTCCAGGCTGCCGGCGGTGGCAGCCATGACTGCCAGCACGGCCACGGTGATGGAAACCTTCGAAATGAAGGGATCGCGTTCATGGGCCGCGTGATCGGCATGTTCGGCATGCTCATGCGCTTCCAGGGCAGGATCGTGGGACATGCGAATCGATTCGAACGGGGGCCGCGATGGCAAGCTAACGGCGCCAGCGGGCAGGCAAAAGCCCGCCGGCGGCCTTCGGTCGCCCAAAGGCCAGGCAAAAGATGACTTCAGAGCCGAAAATGGGAACTTTTTTGCCACATAAGTACCCCCTAAATCTGAAAAAGACTTACTTTTCAGTCGGTTCCGGTTGACGCCCCCGGGGGCGTCTGACAATTTATGCACGGGCCGGGTTCACCGGTGTGGGGCTTCGATGATCAAATCCGAACTGGTCGCGCGTCTGACTGCTCGCTATCCGCATCTTTATCACCGGGATGTGGAACGCATCGTCACCACCGTGCTGGATTCCATTACCAAGGCGCTGGCCGCGGGCCATCGCGTCGAACTGCGCGGCTTCGGCGCCTTTTCGGTCAAGACCCGTCCCAGCCGCATGGGCCGCAATCCCCGTACCGGCGAGCCGGTGGCGGTGGGCCAGAAGCGGGCGCCCTTCTTTCGCACCGGCAAGGAACTGCGCGAGCGCCTGAACATCGGAAAATCCCCGGAGTAAAATCCGCCGTCTCGTGCTAACCGTCGCGGCATGAACCCGACCCGCACGTCCAATCCGATATTTGTCGCCCTCGACACCCCCGACCTCGAATATGCCCTGAACCTGGCGGCCAGCGCGTCGCCGCATGTTGGCGGCCTGAAACTGGGCATGGAGTTCCTTGCCGCCAATGGGCCGCAGGGCATCCGCGAATTCGAGAAATTCGGCTTGCCGATCTTCGCCGACACCAAATTCCACGACATCCCCAACACGGTGGCCGGTGCGGTGCGCGCCACCGCCGCGCTGGGGGTGCAGATCATCAATGTCCATGCCGGCGGCGGCGAAGCCATGCTCAAGGCTGCCCGCGATGCCGCCAGGGCTGTGAACGCCAAGACCAAGGTGATCGCCGTCACCGTGCTGACCAGCCTTTCCGATGCCGACCTGACGGCAGTGGGCCAGATCCCGCCCGCCCGCGACCAGGTGCTGCGGCTGGCCACCCTGACGCGCGATTGCGGCCTGGATGGCGTGGTCTGCTCGGCGCACGAGATCGCGCCCCTGCGCGCCGCGCTGGGCGAGGATTTCCTGCTGGTGGTGCCGGGCATCCGCCCGGCCGGCAGCGAGGTGGGCGACCAGCGCCGGGTGATGGGCCCGAAGGAGGCCCGCGATGCCGGCGCCTCCATCCTGGTGATCGGGCGGCCCATCACGGCGGCAGCAGACCCTGGTGAAGCAGCTCGGGCGATTGCCGAAAGCCTAGGCTTTCAAGGCTCTTAGCCCGGTTTGCTTGATTTTGGGGTTCCCAGAGCCCATACACCGCCTTCCATGGTGACGACTGTCAAAATCTGTGGCCTGACCAGCGCCGAGGCGGCGGATGCCGCCGCACGTGCCGGCGCCGAATATGGCGGCCTGGTGTTTCACCCGGCAAGCCCGCGCAACCTGTCGCTGGACGCGGCCTGGGGCATTGCCAGCGCTGTGCGTGGCCGTTTGCGAATGGTGGCGCTGGTGGCCGATGCCAACGACGCCACCCTGACGGCGATCATCGATGCGGTGCGTCCCGACTTCCTGCAGCTGCACGGCAAGGAAAGCGTCGCCCGCACCCAGGATGTTCGTGTCCGTTTCGGCGCCGTGATCAAGGCGCTGCCGATCGCTGAAGCGGCCGATTTTGAAGCGGTGAAACCTTATGAAGCCGTTGCCGACATGCTGCTGTTCGACGCCAAGCCGCCAAAGGGCGCCGCGCGGGCAGGGGGGCATGGCGCCGCCTTCGACTGGTCGCTGCTCAAAGGGCGCAGCTTCAATCGTCCCTGGTTCCTGGCCGGTGGCTTGAATCCGGAGAATGTCGGCCGCGCCATCGAATTGTCCGGCGCGCAGATGGTTGACGTTTCCTCTGGCGTTGAAAGCGCCCCCGGCATCAAAGACGCCGAGCGCATCGCCCAATTCATTTCCGCCACCCGCCAACCGGTGCAGGCATGACACTTTTGAACTCTCTTCGTTCGGGCCCTGATGCGGGCGGCCATTTCGGCGCCTATGGCGGACGTTTCGTCGCCGAGACGCTGATGCCGCTGATCCTGGAGCTGGAAACGGCCTATGAGGCGTCCAAGACGGACGCCGCTTTCCAGGCCGAATTGTCGGGCCTGTTGAAGCACTATGTCGGGCGCGAAAGCCCGCTCTATTTCGCCGAGCGCCTGACCCAGCATCTGGGCGGCGCGAAAATCTATCTCAAGCGCGAAGACCTCAACCATACCGGGGCACACAAGATCAACAATTGCCTGGGCCAGATCCTGCTGGCCCGCCGCATGGGAAAAACCCGCATTATCGCCGAGACCGGAGCCGGACAGCATGGCGTCGCCACCGCCACCGTCGCCGCCCGCTTCGGTCTTCCGTGTACGGTCTATATGGGCGAGGTCGATATCGAGCGCCAGAAGCCCAACGTCTTCCGCATGAAGCTGCTGGGGGCGCAAGTGTGCCCCGTCACCTCCGGTTCGCGCACGCTGAAGGACGCCATGAACGAGGCGCTGCGCGACTGGGTCGCCAATGTCGAAGACACGTTCTACATCATCGGCTCGGCAGCAGGGCCGCATCCCTATCCCGCCATGGTGCGCGATTTCCAGACCGTGATCGGCAACGAGACCCGCGCCCAGATGCTGGACCGCGAAGGCCGTCTGCCTGACATGGTGGTGGCCTGCGTCGGTGGTGGTTCCAACGCCATCGGCATGTTCCATCCCTTTGTCGATGACGCCGCGGTGGAGATCCATGGCGTCGAGGCGGCGGGCGACGGCGTCGGCACGCCCCGCCATGCCGCGACCCTGTCCAAGGGCTCGCCCGGCGTGCTGCACGGTGCGCGCTCCTACCTGCTGCAGGATGGCGACGGCCAGATCATCGAGGCGCACAGCATCTCCGCCGGTCTCGACTATCCCGGCGTCGGCCCGGAGCATAGCTGGCTGAAGGATATCGGCCGGGTGAAGTACCACTCCGTCACCGACAAGGAGGCGCTGGAGGCTTTCCTGTTGCTGTCGAAGCTGGAAGGCATCATTCCGGCGCTGGAATCGGCGCATGCCATCGCTCATGTGGCGAAAATCGCGGGGCAGATGGAAAAGGACCAGATCATCGCCATCTGCCTGTCGGGCCGTGGCGACAAAGATGTTTTCTCCGTTGCCAGCGCATTGGGAGAAAAGCTGTGAGCCGGCTCGAAAAAACCTTCGCCGCTCTGAAGAAGGAAGGCCGCGCCGCCTTCATTCCCTTCCTCAGCGCCGGCGACCCCGACTTGGAGACGTCGCTCGCCATTCTGGAAGCGTTGCCGGCTTGCGGCGCCGACATCATCGAACTGGGCATGCCCTTCTCCGATCCCATGGCCGACGGCCCTGCCGTGCAGGCCTCCAGTACTCGCGCCTTGAAAGCCGGCGCGACGCTGCCCAAGGTGATCGAACTGGTGCGGAAATTCCGCAGGCGCGACAACAAGACCCCGATCGTGCTGATGGGCTATTTCAATCCCATCCATGCCTATGGCACGGCGAAGTTCGCTCGCGACGTGGCAGCGGCGGGTGTCGATGGTCTCATCGCGGTCGACCTTCCGATCGAGGAAGACGACGTGCTGCGTCTGCCGGCGGTGGCGCAGGGCGTTGATCTCATTCGTTTTGTTACGCCAACCACGGGCGAGGCGCGGCTGAAGCACATCGTCGAAGCCGCCAGCGGCTATCTCTATTATGTCTCGGTGGCGGGCGTAACCGGCACCAAGAGTTTCACCGAGGCCGATGTCGCCGCCGCGCTGGCACGTGTGCGCGCCGCGACGCAACTGCCGGTGGCGGTGGGCTTCGGCATCAAGACCCCCCACCAAGCCGCCACCATTGCGCGCCTGGCCGATGGCGTGGTGGTGGGCTCCGCCATCGTCAGCAAGGTGGCGGAAACCCAGGGCCAATCTTCGGAAAATGTGGTCAGGGCCGTGACGGATCTGTGCACGACGCTGGCGCAGGCGACCCACAAATCTGCTAAGGTGTCAGCATGAACTGGATCACCAATCTGGTACGGCCCAAGGTCAAGGGCATGCTCGGCGGCAAGGGCGATAGCGGCCGCGGCGACATGCCGGAAAACCTCTGGAAGAAGTGCCCGTCCTGCGGCGAGATGATTTTCCATCGCGACCTGCTCGCGAACATGAATGTCTGCCCCAAATGCGGCCATCACCTGCGCATCGGTCCGGCGGAACGCTTCGCCTATACCTTCGATCCGCACAGTTTCACCGAACTGCCGCCGGTCACCGTCGCGGCCGATCCGCTGCGCTTCAAGGCCGAGAAGAAATATGCCGACGAGATGAAGGCGGCCAAGGCCAAGACCGGCCGTCCCGAAGCCTTCAGCGCGGCCCGTGGCACCATTGATGGCCTGCCGGTGATGGTGGCGGTGCAGGCGTTCGATTTTCTGGGCGGCAGCCTGGGGATGGGGGTGGGCGAAAGCTTTGTCGCCGCCGCCGAGGCCGCCATCGCCGAAAAGCGCCCCTTCCTGCTGTATGTCGCTTCGGGCGGCGCCCGCATGCAGGAAAGCATGCTGTCGCTGATGCAGATGCCGCGCACCACCATCGCGGTGCAGATGCTCAAGGAAGCCGGCTTGCCGTATGTCATCGTGCTGACCGATCCCACCTTTGGCGGCGTTTCGGCGTCCTATGCCATGCTGGGTGACGTCCAGATCGCCGAACCGGGGGCGCAGATCGGTTTCGCCGGTGCGCGCGTGATCGCCCAGACCATCCGCGAGAAGCTGCCGGAAGGCTTCCAGCGGGCTGAATATCTGCTTAAGCACGGCATGCTGGACATGGTGGTGCATCGCCATGAGCTGCGCGAAACCCTGTCGCGCCTGCTGCACCTGCTGATGAAACAGCCGCGGCCCAGGTCGAAAAAGATGCCGGCCCCCGCTCCGAACGGCAACGGGCACGCCGCCGCGGCGCAATGAAGCTCTTGACCCGCAGCGAGGTCATTCTCGAACGGCTGCTGGCGCTGCATCCCAAGAAGATCGACCTGGCGCTGGACCGTATCCTTCGCCTGCTGGGCGCGCTGGGCAATCCGCAAGACAAGCTGCCGCCGGTCATTCATGTCGCGGGCACCAACGGCAAGGGCAGCGCCTGCGCTTTCTCTCGCGCCATGCTGGAAGCCCAGGGCCTGCGGGTTCACATGCACACTTCGCCGCATCTGGTGCGGTTTCACGAACGCATCCGGCTGGCGGGCGAGCTGATCGGCGAGGAAGAACTCTGCGACCTGTTGCAGGAAGTCGAGACCGTCAATGACGGCGCCCCCATCACCTTCTTCGAGATCACGGCGGCCGCCATGTTCCTGGCTTTCGCCCGCCATCCCGCCGACGCGGTGGTGCTGGAAGTGGGGCTGGGTGGCGCCTATGACGCCACCAATGTGGTGAAGCATCCGGTCATGACGGTCATCCAGCCTGTGGGCCTGGACCATTTGGAATTTCTCGGTCCCGACCTGGCCGGCATCGCCCGCGAAAAGGCCGGCATTATCAAGAAGGGTTCGCCCTTGGTGGTGGGGCCACAGGAGGGTGTGGCGCTGGACGCCATCCTGTCGCGCGCCGACCGGCTGGGCGTTTCCGCCTTCGTTTTCGGGCAGGATTTTGCCGCCCGGCAGGAACATGGCCGCATGGTCTATGAGGATGGCGACGGCTTGCTGGATCTGCCGCTGCCCAAGCTGATCGGCCGTCACCAGATCGACAATGCCGGCGTGGCCATCGCCGCCTTGCGCCATGCCCGAAAAGGCTGGGGCGCTGATGCCGCCATCGAGCGCGGCCTTCCCACGGTGGAATGGCCGGCGCGGTTGCAGCGGCTGCATCATGGCCCGCTGATTGATACCGCGCCGAAAGACGCGGAAGTCTGGCTGGATGGCGGCCACAACCCCCATTGCGCCGCCGCCGTCTCCCGCGCCATCGCCGATCTGGAAGAGCGGGGCGAGCGCCCGCTCTATCTGATCTGCGGCATGCTCAGGACCAAGGATGCGGAAGGCTTCCTCTCCGCCTTTCGCGGCCTGGCGCGGCATGTGGTGACGGTGGAGATACCGGGCGAGGCGGCATCGCTGGGCGCGGGCGCGCTCTACGACATCGCGCGCCATGCTGGCCTCGACGCCGCGCCGGGCGAAGACCTGGAAGACGCCATGCTGCAGATCGCGGCCCGGGCGCAGATGGATGCGGGTGAAGTCAGCCCGCGTATTTTGATCTGCGGTTCGCTGTATCTTGCCGGCCAGGTGCTGGCGGAAAACCGCTAGGCAAAGAAGAAGGGCGGCCGAAGCCGCCCCCCAATTCCTTCTTGCACGAAGAAGCTAGATCGAGCTTTCAATCCACTCTTTGATTTTGCTCTTGGGCAGCGCGCCGACCTTGGTGGCGGCGACCTGGCCCTGGGCGAAAATCATCATGGTGGGAATGCCGCGCACGCCATACTTGGTCGGGACATGCGGATTCTCGTCGATGTTCAGCTTGGCGATGGTGACTTTGCCGCCCAGTTCGGCGGACAGTTCGTCCAGTGCCGGGGCGATCATGCGGCAGGGGCCGCACCATTCCGCCCAGAAATCCACCAGCACCGGGGTCTTGGAATCCAGCACATCGGCCTGGAAGGAGGCGTCGGTGACTTTCACAGTGTCGGCCATGGTATTTCCTCGCAAAACTGGACCCAATATCTGGGCCCAATACTTAGGAACGCACGCTATCCGGATCAAGCCGCCCCGGACGGACGGCCGGATTTCCCTACAGCTTTAAAGCCAAACTGGCCCATTGCCGGTCCAGAAGCGCGTCGGAAAGCCGCAAAAGCCGGGGGCCATCGGTAAAGAGCAGGCCGCAGACGATTCGCCGGCCTGGAAAGACCTTGCCAGCCCCGGCCCGGTAGAGCGCCATCTGGTCCAGGTACAGGCCCGAGACATCCTCCTCGCGGGCGGGCGGCGGCCGGTTGGTCTTGAAATCCAGGATCAGGACTTCTTCCGCCGTCACCGCCAGCCGGTCGATGCGGCCATTGATGCGCGCACCGGCGCCCAGTTCCGGCAGCTCGGCCAGCAGCCCGGCTTCCGCCCGGCTGTCCGGCCCGAAGGCGGCGGTAAAGGCCGGATCATCCAGCACCGCCAGCGTCTCCGCCACCAGCGCGTCCGGATCGGGCATATCCTTGGCCCGCACGAAAGCCAGCGCGATGCGGGCGCGGTCGGGTCGCGGCACCTCCGGCAGCCGCGCCAGCAGCGCATGCACCACCAGGCCGCGCTTGAAGCGCTGCGCCGCCAGCGGCGACACGGTTGCGGACGTGTCGGTGGCGTCCGACGGGCGGATCAGGCGCGGCCGCGCCGGTTCGGGCGGGGCCGGTTGGCGGGCCCAGTCCGGCAGCGTGGCGGCGTCCTGGCGGGGGCGCATCCTTTCGCCCGCCGTCATCTCCAGCGTGCCGAAGCCCAGTCCGTCCGCCGTCGGCTGCATCTCCAGCGTCTTGGCCGCTTCCGCTGCCAGATCGTACCAAGAGCCTTCCTTGGTCCCGTGACGATTCTCGAAGCCGCAGATCACCAGCCGATCGCGCGCCCGCGTCAGCGCGACATAGAACAGGCGGCGATGTTCCTTGCGCCATTCCGCCTTCACCTGGTCCTGTGCCGCCTTCACCCGCGCCGGGGCCATGGCGCCGCTGGCGGGATACAGCACCGCGTCACCGTCATAGAGCAGATGGCCTTCGCGGGCGCCCGGTTCGCGCAAGGTGGTGGTGTCGGGCAGGAAGACGATGTCGGCCTCCAGTCCCTTGGCGCCATGCACCGTCATCACCCGCACTTCGTCGCGGCCCCGTTCCATGTCGCGCTTGATCTCGGTGCCGCCGCGTTCCAGCCAGTCGAGAAAGCCTTGCAGCGACGGTGTGGCGTTGCGCTCATAGGAGAGCGACAGCGAGAGGAATTCATCGATGGCGTCGGCGGCTTCGCTGCCAAGCCGCGCCAGTAGCTTTTCCTTGCCCCCCCGCGCCGCCAGGGCATGGGAATAAAATTCAAAGGGCGGGGCATAGTCGGCCAGCGCCAGCATTTCCGACAGAAAATCATGGGCCGCGGCGAGCTCCGGCCTGGCCTGTGCCGCCACCACGGCGCTCCATAGGTCTGCTTTGCGCGTGTGGGCCAGCTCGAACAGCGCTTCTTCCGACAGCCCGCACAAGGGCGAGCGCAGCAGCGCGGCCAGCGTGAGGTCGTCCTGGCGCTGCAGCACGAAACGCCCCAGCGCCATCAGATCCATGGCGGCGATCTGCTCGGTCAGGACGACGCGGTCGGCACCCGCCACTGGCACCTCGCGCTGCTTGAGCTGGCGGATCACCTCGCCGCCAAAGGGCTCGCGCCGGGGCAGCAGGATCATGATGTCTTTCGGCGAAACCGGCGCGTCATGGCCGGGCAGGGTGGCGCCGCTGTCCAGCCAATGCTTGATCCGCCCGGCGATCATCGCGGCCAGCGCCACCACCGGACTTCCCGGCGGTGTCGCGTCCACTGGGCGGTAGATGTCGAATTTCTCGGTTTCCTCCGGCTTCAGCGCCGGCCAGATCTCGATGCCGCCCTTCGCCTCGGTGCGATGGGCGCGATGATCCAGGGCCGCGTTGCCGAAGGTGAGGCCCTCGCGCGCGCTCACGCTGGCGAAGACCGTATCGACAAAGGTCAGAATTTCCGGCGCCGAGCGGCGCGAGGTCAGCAGCGGCTGGTCGCGCAGGGCCACGCCCGCGCCTTCCGCCAATTTCGCGAAATGCTCGCGGTTGATGGCGAACTGGGCCGGATCGGCGCCCTGGAAGCTGAAGATCGACTGCTTTTCGTCTCCCACGGCGAACAGAGTCCGTACCGTCCTGGCGCTGCTCTGGCCGGAGAAAAAATCCTCGGTCAGCTTGCGCAGAATTGCCCATTGCTCCGGGCTGGTATCCTGGGCTTCATCGACCAGAACATGGTCGATGCCGTTGTCGAGCTTGTAGAGAACCCACTCCGCCGCGCCCGGCTTCTCCAGCAGGTTGCGCGTCGTCAGGATCAAATCGTCATAATCCAGCACCCCGCGCGCCCGTTTTGCCGCTTCGTAATGCTGCCGGGCGGCGGCCAGCAGGGTCAGCGCCGCTTCGGCCAGGGCAGCGGCGCGGGCAGCGCGCCATCGTTCGGCCACGGCGCAGACGCGCGCCTGCAGCGACAACAGATAGGCGAGATGCGCCCCGGCCTTGTCCGCCAGTTTTTTCGTCATCAGGCTGGCGCGCGGTTCGCCGTCCTTGGTCAGCATGGCGTCCAGCATCAGGGCGAAGGCGCCTTCGCCCTCCGCTGCGAGAAACGCGGCAAGCCGCTCCGCCTGCTTGACGTCATTGGCGCTGCCGCCCGCCAGCGCATCGCGCGCCGCCTTGAGGGGGGCGATATCCCGCCGCAGGCCGTCGCAGAAATCCCGCGCCACCATTTCGGCGTTTTGCGCGGGCGCGCCATGCGCCGTGCGCACGTCGGCGGCAAGTCCGTCTTGCGTCAATGCGCTGAAGAAGCGATCCAGCTTGCGCCGGTCGGCGCGCATGGCGGTGTCGAGAATGGCGGCCAACGTGCTTTCGCCCGCTTCGTTCACCAGGTGATTGACGGCGGCGGCCAGAGGTTCGTCGCCGCCACCCGCCCGTTCCAGCACGGAAGTCCGCGCCTCGGCCGCCATTGCCCGCGCCGACTGTTCGTCCAGGACTTCAAAGGCGGGCGCGATCCCCGCCTCAATGGGGAACCGCGCCAGCACCTGCTGGCAGAAGGCATGGATGGTGAGAACCTTCAGTCCGCCCGGTGTTTCCAGCGCCTGGGCGAACAGCCGCCGCGCCTTTGGCAGATTGTCTGCGCTGCCGCCGATGGCGGCGATGCGGGCGGTGAGCGCGGCATTGTCCAGCATCGCCCACTCGCCCAGCTGACGGAACAGGCGATCCTGCATTTCCGCCGCCGCTGCCTTGGTGAAGGTGAGGCAGAGGATGCGCTCCGGCTTCGTCTCCGCCAGCAACAGCCGCGCCACCCGGTTGGCCAGGGTATAGGTCTTTCCGGCGCCGGCATTGGCCGCAACCCAGACCGAGTGCGCCGGATCGGAGGCCAAATTTGAGGCATTGAGTTTTGAGGGATCGGGATGAGTCTCGCTCATTCTTCCTCCCAACCCGACGGCGCCCATTCGCGCACCCGCGCCAGATGGTCGTAATCGCCGTCCTGGTCCTGCGTGCGCGGCCGAACGCGCGGGATGTAAGGTGTGGCGGGATCGTCGAACAGCGCCACCAGGCTTTGCAGTCTGGCCAATGCGGCGTCCGGCAGGGTGGTGGCGTTTTCCAGTTCGCGCGGTTCGCCCGGCTTGGCGCCGCCAGACAGCTTCACATAGAGAAGCTCGCCCGCCGCCATCTGCGGCACGCCGTCAAAGCCCCCCTTCGCCAGGATGGCGCCTTCCAATGGCAGTTGCGGCGCCAGGAAGGTGGCGGTCCAGTTCTTCTGCGGCAAGGCGCCGGTCTTGTAGTCGATGATGGCGGCGCTGCCGTCGTTGCGCCGGTCGATGCGGTCGGCGCGGGCGACCAGGGTGAAATCGCCGGCCCTTGCCGGAATGACCAGGCTTCCTTTTTTCTCCAGCCAGGACTGGGAAATGCAGGCGCGGCGCGGCCGCTCGAATTCCTCCACGAACCAGCGCGCCGCCGATGGCAGCCGCGCCCGCCACAGCGCCTGCACCGCTTGCGGTATCTTCATTTCCGCGAACACGGCTTCGGCGATGCCGGTCAGCCGCACCGCCGCATCGGGCGGCAATTCGCCGGGATATTCGGCAACGAACAGTTCCAGCGCCTTGTGCAAGGCATTGCCGCGTTCCAGCGGGCCGACCTCTTCGTCCAGCGGATCGCGGACCCGCAGCCGCAACACATGCTTGGCATATATCGCATAAGGATCGCGCAGCCAGGTCTCGATCTCGGTGACGGACAGGCGGCGTGGCCGCGCGTCCACCGGCGGCGTCGCCCGGGGCCGCGGCAAGCGCGGGCTTGCCGGCACGGTCATCAGCCGGGCCGCCATTCGCGCCATGTCCTGCTCGGGCTTCAACCGCGTCTCCAGCTTCAGCCCGCGCGCCAGTTGCGTCAGCCGCTGCAGCCAGCGCGACGGCACGGTGGGGGCGCCATCGGCCTTCCGGGCGCGGGTCAGCAACACGCGCGGCCCGGCTGCCTGCATGGCAAAATCATGCGCCGCCAGCCCGATGCCGCGTTCCGGCTGCTCCAGTCCCAGGCTGCTGCGCATCGGGCGCGAGAACCAGGGATCGGCCCCGGGGCTTTGCGGCCAGGCGCCTTCGTTCAGGCCGCCCAGTATCGTCAGGTCGTGGCGCTGAAGCCGTGCTTCCAGCGGCCCCAGGATGGCCAGGCGCGGATGCTGGCCAAAGGCGGTGCGCACCGGCTGCTGCATCGCCAGCCGCCGGAACAGCGGCGCATAGGAGTGCGGCTCGATGGCGGGCAGCGCGGCGGCGCTTTCCTGGAGCGCGGCGGCGAAGCGCGCGGCGACCTCGCCATCGGCATCGGACCAGAGCAGGCAGTTCGCTTCATGATCGCAGGCCAGCGCTTCCGCCGCTCGCAAATGCGCGGCGGCAAGGTCGGCCAAGGCGGCTTCGCGTCCAGTCAATATGACTTCCAGCGGTTGCAGGATCGTCGCCACGCTTTGCCACCAATGCTGCAACGCCTCGGCCTGGTCTTGCAGCGCCCGCGCCACGCCCGCCAGCCCGGGATCGGGACGCGGCCCTCTCAAGGCGGTGTCCAGCGCCCGCGCCATGGCGCGGAACGCAGCGGCGTCGCCGCCTGCCCGTGCGAAAGGATGCTTGAACAGCGCCAGAAGCGGCACGGGCGCGAAGCGCGCTTCAGCCGCTTCCGCCACCAGGCAGAGAAAGCTGCCCGCGCTGGTGTGCGCCAGCGGGCGGCCGGCGCTGTCATCGATGATGACGTTCCACCGTTTCATCTCGGCGGCGACACGGCGCGCCAGGCTGCGATCGGGCGTCACCAGCGCGGCGCTGCGGCCCGGTGTTTCCAACGCTTCGCGCAGGGCCAGGGCAATCGCCAGCGCTTCTTCGGCGGGATCGGCGGCTTCGATCAGCGACAGGCCATTCAGGCCCTGGGCGATGTCGCCGCCGCCGCGCTCGACCAGCGCCCGCCAGGCGTCGGTGGTGGGGGCGGGGCGCAGCGTCTCGCTCAGCAGATGCTCGCGCGCCGTGTTTGGGATGGTGTCACCCCAATTCTTCACCGCATCGCGCGTCACGCCAATGCGGTCGAGCAATTGCTTCAAGCCATATTGGGGATGGCCGGGATCGAGTTTGTCCCAGCTTTCGCCATCCAGCGCACAGTCCAGCCCGGGCAGTACCAGCGCGCCGCCCGGCAGTCGCGCGATCACGCCCAGCAGTTCGGCGGTGGCGGGAACGGAGCCGGTGGAGCCCGCCGCGATCACCAGCCCGGGCGGCGGCGCTTTTTCCATGCGGTTCGCCAGCGCGCGAATGGCCTGGTCGCGCCGCGCCGCGATATCGGCGCAACCTTCGTCTTCGAGAATGCCCGGCCACTTTTCATAGAGATAGGCGAGGAAGCCGCCGGCCTCTTGCCAGTGTTCCGCCAGCGGCAAGGGCGCCAGTTCCGGGATCTTCGCCGGATCGCAGCCCTGGCTGGCGATCTCGTCCATCAGCGCGGCCAGCTTGCGCGCCAGCGCCGCGCTCTGCGCAAATGACAGCGCCCCGCCGCGCTGGGTGGCATCCCAGCGCCGCACCAGATGCGCCAGCAGCAATTGCCGGCGCAGCGGCGCGATGGCCGGCGGCAGCGTCACTTCGCTGTCTGCATCGAACAGCAGATCGTCTTCATCGGCATCGCCCAGGGCGCGGAATTGCGGCAGCAGTGCCGCGCCACCCAGAACCTGGGCGAAGGCTTCGCCGAAACCACGGGCGGCGCGCCGCGTCGGCAGGTAGATCGTGACTTGCGCCAGCGCCAGGGGATCGTCGCCCAGCCGGGCCCGCAAACCTTGCGCCAGGGTAACGGCGAATGGCGCACTGGCCCCGATGGTGAAGAGTTTCGGGGCGCCGCCGCTCACTTGCCCATGCTCACTGGGACAGCTTGGCGAGATAGGCTTCGGCTTCGTCGCGCGCCTGCGGCGTGCCGACATGGATCCAGACTCCGTCCAGCCGTGTGCCGAACAGGCGCCTCACCCCGATGGCGCGATCCCACAACAGGTTGGTTGAGAATTCGCCCGCCGGTGCGCCATCGAACAGGCGGGGATGGACGATCTGCACGCCCGGATAGGCGAAGGGCGTCAGCGCATTCTCGCCGGGACGGGCGACATGGCCTTCGGCATCCAGCACGAAATCGCCACGGCCTTCATAGCCCATCGCCGTCACCATCGAGGCCATCAGCAGCAACCCGTCCATGCGCGCATCGTCCCAGAACTCGATCATGCGGCCAAGCGCGGGAGCGACGCCTTCCACCCAGATGGAATCGGAGTTGAGGATGAAGAAGGGCTGGCCTTCGAACATGGGCAGCGCCCGGGCAACGCCGCCGCCGGTGCCAAGCAATTCGCCGGTCTCGTCGGAATAGCGGATCTCGATGTCGCGGCGTTTCGCCAGATGCGCCCGCAACATGTCGGCCTTGTAGTGCAGATTGACGACGGCCTGCTTCACGCCTGCCGCCACCAGCCGGTCCAGGTCATGATCGATTAGCGCCTTGCCCGCCACCTGCACCAGCGGCTTGGGCCGGTCGTTGGTGAGGGGGCGCATGCGGGTGCCCAGCCCCGCCGCCATAATCATGGCCCGTTCAATCGTCACGCCGTATCCTTTTCGGCAAACCGTGTTTCCAGCGGAATCGTCCGATCATACCACGCCCGCAAGGGGGCAAGGGACGGGTGCGCCAGGTCGCTGGTCAGGTGGCCCCAGACCCGCGGCAGCAGCGCCAGGTAGCGGGGCTTGCCGTCGCGGCGGAACAGACGGGCGAAGATCCCCACGATCTTGGCGTTGCGCTGGGCCGCCATCGCCGCCATCTCGGCGGCGAACGCGGCTTCGTCCAGCGGCGTGCCCTGCGCCGTCATGGTATCGCGATAATGGCGCAGCGCCGCCTTGGCCACGGCGGGATCGACGTCGCGGCGGGCATCTTCCAGCAGCGAGATCAGGTCATAGGCGCGGGAACCGGCCACCGCATCCTGGAAATCGATCAGGCCGGTGCGGCCCGCGGCAGCGCGCTCAGGCAGCCAGAGCAGGTTCTGGGCGTGATAGTCACGATGGACGAAGACGCGCGGCGCCGCTGCGATGTCCGCCAGCGCCGCCCGCCACAAGGCCTGATGTTCCGCGACTTCGTCCGCCGTGGCGGCGCGCCCCAAGGCATGGGGCAGGTACCATTCGGTCAACAGGTCGATCTCCGCCAGCAGCGCCGTCTCGTCATAGGCGAAGAGCGGCTTGCCGCCCATCTGCGCGGGGGCCGCTTCTGTGTGCAGGCGGGCCAGCACTTCCACGGCGTTGTTGTAAAGCGCGGTTTCATTGCCGCCGCCAGCTACCACATCGACGAACAGCGCGTCGCCCAGGTCTTCCAGAACCAGGAAGCCTTGCGCCGTGTCGGCCGCAAAAATATCCGGCGCCGACAGGCCGCGATCCCTCAAGTATTGCGCCACGGCAGCAAAGCGCCCGACATCGGCGCCCGCCAGCCGTGCCACGGCGTTGTAGCCCAGGGCGCGGCGCTGTTCGGCGCTGGCGTCCGGCGGCGCGGTGGGCGTTTCGGCGCCTTGCGGCTGGTCCATCAGCAGCGCCTGGCGGGCGCCGTCGGTCAGCCGGAAATAGCGGCGGGTGGAGGCGTCGCCCGGCAACGCCGTCACCGCCGCGTTGCCCCAGCCATGGGCGGCGAGAAAATCCCGCCTCTGGTCTTCGCGGTTGCTCATGCGATGCCTGCCCAGCGTTGCGGTCCGGTGATCTTCACACGGCGGCCTTCGCCGTCAATCGACAGGCGCAGATGCAGGGTTTCGTCGGGCAGGTAATCGGGCGCCCGTTCCGGCCATTCCACCAGCGCGGCGCCATCCTCCAGCGCCTCGCGGAAGCCCAGTTCGTCCAGCTCGCGCGCGTTCTTGAGGCGATACCAGTCGTAATGCGCCACGGTGAGGCGCGGCGTCTCATAGCTTTGCACCAGGGTGAAGGTGGGACTGGGCACGTCCTCGGTCACGCCCAGGGCGCGCAGGATTTCGCGCGCCAGGCTGGTCTTGCCCGCGCCCAGATCGCCCCACAGCGCCAGCGCGTCGCCCGGTTCCAGCAGGGGGGCGATGCGGCCGGCCAAAGCCATGGTGGCGGCCAGGCCGGGCAGGGCGATTTCGGCGCGGAATATGGGAGAAATTGCTGTCATCGGGTCTGTTCTAACGTGCGCGCCGGGAAGGGGAAAAGCCCTATTTGCAATGTCCCGCTGGGCCATGCTACCGCCGCCTCCGCAATCGTCAGTCATAGCGGAATGTCCGAGAAAATCGTCATCATCGGCGCCGGCCAGGCCGGCGCCCAGGCCGTCCAGTCGCTGCGCGCCGAAGGCTTCACCGGCGCCATTACCATGGTGGGCGACGAGGCTTATCCGCCCTATCAGCGCCCGCCGCTGTCCAAGGCCTATCTGCTGGGCCAGCTGGAACGGCCGCGCCTGTTCCTCAAATCGGACGCTTTCTATGCCGAGGCGGGCTGCGAGCTGCTGCTGAACACTTCGGCCAAGGCGATCGACCGTGCGGCCAAGGCGGTGGAACTGACCGATGGCCGCAAACTGCCCTATGACAAGCTGCTGCTGACGACGGGCGGGCGGGTGCGCAAGCTGCGCTGCCCCGGCGCCGAGCTGCCGGGCATCTTCTATCTCAAGACCATCGCCGATGTGGACGCGCTGCAGGCCGCCTTCCTGCCGGGCAAGCGCATCGCCATTGTCGGCGCCGGCTATATCGGCCTGGAAGTGGCGGCGGTTGGAGCCAAGCGCGGTCTGCAGGTGACGGTGTTCGAGGCAACCGACCGGGTGATGTCCCGCGCCGTCTCGCCGGCCATGTCGGAATTCTTCGGGGCGGAGCATGCCAAGGCGGGCGTGACGCTGAAGCTGAACACCGGCGTCGAAGGCTTTGAAGGCAACGGCAAGGTCGAACGCATTCTTGCCGGCGGCCAGGCATATGATTGCGACCTGGTGCTGGTGGGAATCGGCGTGCTGGGCAATGACAATCTCGCCAGCGAGGCTGGCTTGGCCTGCAGCGACGGCATTGTGGTCGACCGCAATGCCATGACATCCGATCCCGCCATCTTCGCGGCGGGTGATTGCACCCGCCATTACGGCCGCGAAGGCATCGAACTGCGGCTGGAATGCGTGCAGAACGCCATCGACCAGGCCAAGCATGCGGCGCTGGCCATGACCGGCAAGCCCAAGGACTATAGCGAAGTGCCGTGGTTCTGGTCCGACCAGTATGACCTCAAGCTGCAGATCGCCGGTCTGGCGCGGCCCACCGACAGCCTGGCGCTGCGCGGTGATCCGGGGCAACGCAAATTTTCCGTTTTCCATTTGCGCGACGGCAAGGTCGCGGCGGTGGAGGCGGTGAATGCGGGCCAGGACTACATGATCGGCAAGAAGCTGATCGCCGAAGGCAAGCCGGTCGAGGCGGCGCGCATCGCCGACCTCTCCGTGCCGGTGAAGAACCTGCTCACATGAAACGTGCGTTCAAGGCCATCTTCATCGAGGACAATGGTGTAAAGCATACCATCGAGGTTCCCGAAGGCTGGTCGCTGATGGAAGGCGCGGTCAAGCATCTGGTGCCGGGCATCGACGCCGATTGCGGCGGCGCCTGCGCCTGCGCCACCTGCCAGGTCTATGTCGATCCGGAATGGTCGGCCAAGCTGCCCAAGAAGAATGACATGGAGGAAACCATGCTCGACTTCGCGCCGCTGGTTCAGCCGAACTCCCGCCTGTCATGCCAGCTGCGCATGAGCGCGGCGCTGGACGGGATCGTGCTGCGGATTCCCAAAAACCAACATTGAATCCGGCGTGAACACAAGACCCGGAATGTCCGCTTTGCATCAATGGCGGATGTTCGATTTCTGCGGCTCAGCAGGCTTCTGCGATTCTTTCCAGTTTCGCCAGATTGTGGATGTACAGGCGTCCGGCCTCCAGGGAAATCAGCCGTTCCCGGCGCAGCGATCCAATGGTGCGATTCAGATAGGCTTTCGTCATGCCTAGCTTGTTTGCCAGGAGTTCTTGACTGACAGGCAGATCAAACCCTCCATCCGAGAGCATTCCTCTTTTTTCGTGGCGCTTGTGCAGGTCGGCAAACAGGTGCCCCACGCGGGTCTTTGCGGATCG
>Ga0316232_1002466_pt1 | contig 19048 bp, 17 predicted proteins | sample TBHtaG_FD_206006 | JGI IMG/M metagenome (GOLD analysis project Ga0316232, IMG submission 206006) | Freshwater microbial communities from Trout Bog Lake, Wisconsin, USA - TBH18025_13 | ecosystem: Environmental > Aquatic > Freshwater > Lake > Hypolimnion/Profundal zone | place: USA: Wisconsin... | reverse complement strand
CGGCCACCACCCTTTCGGACAGCGGCCGCGATCTTCTCGTCCGTCGTTAGCGCCCGGGCGCGGGGGCACCGGCCGCACCAGCGGCAGGCGCGCCACGGCCGCGGCCACCACGGGCGGCCGGCGGCGGCGGCACGTAGTCAGACAGCTCATTGACCGGATGCTTACCGGCCCAGGCGATGCCGTGCAGGATCATCTTCTCGATCGAAGGATTGGCGAAGTTCGAATAGACATGGCCCTGCATCCAGACGAACGCGCGCGCCGGCTGGCCACCCGGCAGCGTGTGCTCATAGGTCCAGATCTGCGGGATGGTCTGGCCGGCGCCGCCGCCGGAAACACCGCTGGGCGTGGCGGCGATTACCACCGAAGCGAGATTGTGAATCCCGGTGGGGGCATAGGTCATCTTGTAGAATTCTTCGTCGGTGAACTTCAGGTCGCCCAGGTTGGTACCCGCCAGGATCGGACTGGCCGGATCCATGATGGTGTACTGCATGGGCGTTTCCAAGGTGAAGTTGGTTTCGCCATGGCGCTTGCCCGCACCCAGGAACATCGCCATGTCGGCCGGATCGGGGCCACAGAGCGAGTCATGGAAATTCACCAGGCCGCCGCCACGCTTCACATAGTCGGTCAGGTTCTGGTGCTGTTGCGGCGTCATGAAGCCGGCATCGCCCTTGTAGATGATGACGACTTCGGCGCGGCTGAGTTCGTCAGCCGTCGGGGGGTGGAAGCCGCCTTCGACAACGGCGCCATGATCGGTGAGCATCTTGCTGAAATCCGCCAGCAGCTGCGGATAGTCATGCTGGCCTTCGCCATGGCTCTTCAGGCCGCTCCACAGATAGATGTGCATGCCCTTGACGTTCTGACCCGGAATGCCGGGCGGAGCATAGACGCAGCAATTGGCCGGCGCGGTGACGGTGTAGGGCTGAGTGGTATTGGCGACCGATTCACCCTGGGCAAACGCGTGCGGCGCCACCAGCGCCGCCATGGCCGTGGCCGTCAGCAGCGCCGACAGGCTCTTCAACTTCAACATTCAGGCAACTCCCCTTCGAAGATTGTTATGTTTTTTGTCCACGACTGCCGCCGCCCGGACCATCCGGTGCGGCGGCGTCTGGTTGTTGCTTACTTGATGACCGCGCAGGCGACGCGGGCGCCGGCGCCGCCGATCGGCTGGGTGGTGTAGTCGTCCGGGCTGGCATGAATAACGACCGAAGACCCGTCAGCATCCATCAGCTGCGGCATCATCACCAGCTGCGAGAACAGCTCGGCATGGACGCTGCCATCGGCGGCGGCGTAGATATTGGGCAGATCGCCCAGGTCGTTGCCGGCGGGATTGAGCAGTCCATGCGTCGCCGGAGTCATGGTGTGCACATGGGCGCCGGCATTGGTGAAGGTATCGGGGCTGCAATCGCCCTTCTCATGGAAGTGAACGGCATGCCAGCCCGGCGTCAGGCCGGTGGCGTCGATCTTCACCAGCACACCCTTGGGGGCGGCGGTGACGGTGACATTGCCATGCATGGCATTGGCGGCGCCCATCAGCATGCCACCGGCGGCCAATGCGGGGGTGAGGATGGCCGAGCCAAGCAACGAAGCGGCCACGGCAAGAGAAATGGGGCGAAACATCGGGAATGTCCTTTCAGGAATTGTGCAAGCGTTTCCGGGCAGGACGCTAGCCGGTTCAAGAGCCCCCCGCAACGCGAGAAGGGCGGCTTTCCGGGGTTTTGCTGCGCTGCGGCAGAACAGTTCCGCGACAGTTGTTAAGCCGCTACTTCACCGCCACGCGCGCCAGGCGGGAGAGGTTTCCGGCACGGGCGATGCCGTTTTCCGCGCCCGGCGTTTCGTACTGACGGTATTCCGGCATCTGGTCGAGGCGTACGAAATTATAGCCTTCTTCGATCAGGGCGGGCACCACGGCCCGCACCAGCGCGGCGGAATTGATGTGAATGCAGTGCATCAGCACCACGCCGCCATCCTTGCGCCGGATCTCGCGCAAATATCCCTTGGCGCAAGTCTGCGCGCCCCAATGGATATGCCAGCAATCCCAGTCGGCGGCACTCATCACATAACCGTCACGCATGGAAATATCGCCGCCAACGTCCCAATAGACCGGACCGACATAATTGCGCAGGCGCGGATCGGCGTTGAGAATGTCGGCATGGGCGCTCTTCCAGGCGCCATAGGGCGCGCGAAAATACAGCTTGTCGCCGCGCTTCATCAGCGGCTGGATCTGCATGTCCACATCGCGCAATTCGGCCAGCAGCCGCTCCGGCGCCGCGTCGTAGCGGGCGCCCAGCAATTCATGATCGGCGCTGTGATTGGCCAGCAGATGGCCTTCCGCGGCGATGCGGGCCAGCAATTTCGGATTCCTGTGCGCCTGCTTGCCGACGATGAAGAAGGTCGCCTTGACGTTCATCTCCTTCAAAGCATCCAGCACCTCTGCCGTGTGGGCGTTGGGGCCGTCATCGAAAGTCAGCGCGATGGTATGGGCGCGCGGCAGGCCGGACTTGAAGATGGTCTTCTGCTGGAACAGGGCGAGCTCGGTCTTGGGCGCGGCGTCACGCGGCGACGATCCCGCCAGCGCCGGCGCCAGCAGGCCCAGCAAAGCGCCCGTCACGATCAGCATTTTCCGCATTGTCAGCCCAACCCTGCAACCGCGTACAATTTACCAACCAACTGGGCGGGAGCAAGTTTAATACGGGGGCGGATTGGCCTAGGATTCGGCGGAAATCAGGGGGTTGGGCGGCGATGGCGATGATCGACCGGCGAAGTATCATGGTAAATGGCGCCGCCCTGGCTCTGGCGGACCCGGCCCTGGCGGCGCCCTCTGCCGCCGCGCTGCATCAAAGGCTGATCTGCCTCGACACCCATCTCGACGCGCCGATGAACTTCGCGCGCCCCGGCTGGGACATCCTGCAGCGCCATGGCGGCGAGGTCGATTCCACCCAGCTCGACTATCCCCGTATGGTGCAAGGCGGCCTGGATGGCGGCTTCTTCGCGATCTACACGCCGCAGGGCCCCGAAACCCCGGAAGGCTTTTTCGCCATGCGCGATGCTGCGTTCCTGCGTGCGGTCGAAATTCGCGAGATGGTGGCGGCGCATCCCAAGCAGTTTGAACTCGCCTTCACCCCGGACGATGCCGCCCGCATCGCCGCCAAGGGCAAGCGCATCGTCTATCAGAGCATCGAGAACAGTTCGATCCTGGGCCAGGATGTAACGCTGTTGCGCGTGTTCCACCGCCTGGGCGTGCGCATGGCCGGGCCGATCCATTTCCGCAGCAACCAGCTGGGCGATTCCGCCACCGACGGCAAGCGCTGGAACGGGCTTTCGTCCATGGGCAGGGACTTCGTGGCGTCGTGCAACGATCTGGGCATCGTGGTGGACCAGAGCCATTCCTCCGACGATGTCTTCGACCAGATGATGGAACTGTCGCGAGCGCCAATCATTTGCTCCCATTCCGGGTGCCGCGCCGTCCATGATCACCCCCGCAATCTCGACGATACCCGCATCAAGCGGCTGGCCGCCGCCGGCAGCACCATCCAGATCAACAGCTACAATGAGTATCTGGTGACGGTGCCGCCCAATCCCGAGCGCACCCAGGCACAAGCGGCGATCCGTGCCGCCGCCCGCCTGCCCGCAGGCGCGAGCCGGGCGCAAGGTCTCGCCGCACAGAAGCAGCAGCGCGCGGCGATGAAGGAACTGGACCGCAAATATCCCATCCCGCGTGCCAGTTTCGAGGATTTCATGCAGCACGTCACCCATGCGCTCGACCTGGTGGGTCCGGATCATGTCGGCATCGGGCCCGACTGGGATGGCGGCGGCGGTGTCACCGGCATGGAAGATGTCGCTTCGTTGCCCAAGGTGACGGAGCGGCTGCTGAAGCTGGGTTATACCGAGCCGCAGCTGGCGCAATTCTGGGGCGGCAATGCCTTGCGGGTGCTGGGCGCGGCACAGGCCGCACGCAAGACCTGAAGATATCAGGTCAGCTTTTCCGCCTGCCCCTGCTGCGACTGGTCCCGCGCCAGCAGCACGATCGTGGCCAGGATGCAGGCGGTCCCCAGCCAGTCCATGCCGCCCCAGGAGACGCCCAGCCAGAACACCGCCAGCAGCGCGGCGGACAGTGGCTCGGCGCAGGCCAGCAGGCTGGTTTTTTGCGCCCCGATCAGGCGCAGCGCGGTGGAGTAGAGATAGAACGCCACCAGTGTGCCGAACAGAATGACAAAGGCGAAAAAGGCATAGCTTGTGGTGTCCCACACGCCCGGGATTTTCCATGGCGGATACACGAAGGCCAGCGCCACGCCGCCAACCAGCATGCCCCAGCCGCTCACCGTCGCGGCACCGTAGCGCCGCAATAGCCGTCCCGGCTGAATCGCGTTGAACGCCGCCGCCACCGCACTCGCCAGGCCCCAGAAAAAGGCCAGCGCCGAAATGGAAAGCGCGCCCAGCCTGCCCTGCGTCACCAGAAAAAAGGTTCCCAGCATGGCCATGGCGATGGCCGCCAGCGCACGGCCATTGGGCAGATGCCGTTTCCTGGCGGAAAGCCAGATCGCGATCATGGCAGGCGCCGTGAACTGCAGCACCGTGGCTGTGGCAGTGTTGGAGGCGTTGATGGCCGCCATGTAGGTGTACTGTACCGGCATCATCCCGATCAGGCCGAACAGAATGATGGCCATGGCATCGGTGCGCCAGATTTCAAGAATGCCCCGCCCCTGCCGGAGGATGGAAAACAGCAGAAGGGCGGAACCGGCACACAGGAGCCGCATGGTCACCAGCCACTCCACGCTGACGCCGCGCTGCTGGAACAGAAATTGGGCGAAGGTGTCACCCACACCGAACAGTGTGGCCGCCAGGACCGCCGCAACGAATCCGTATCTGGTCATGGACTGATAATGAATGGCCGTGCTGCAACGGGCCAGAGCGACGCGACATGACGCGGGCGTGAGCCTGCCGTGCGCCGGGGCCAGTTGCCGGCCCGCCTCGACCTCCCTAGTTTTCCCACCATGAAAACGCTGCCCCTGCGCCATTTCCTGCTTGCATTGGCCGTGGTCGCGGTCTGGGGCAGCAACTTCACCGTCGCCAAGCTGGGACTGCGCGATATTCCGCCGCTGTTCTTTACCTTCCTGCGCTTCTTCTTCGTCTTCTTTCCCCTCGCCTTCTTCATTCGCCGGCCACCGGTCCCCCTGCGTCTGCTGGCGGCCTATGGCCTGCTGATCGGGGCGGTGCAGTTCGGCTTCCTCTATGCCGCGCTGGAGCACGACATCTCGCCGGGCCTGGCCTCGCTGGTGGTGCAGAGCCAGGTATTCGTCACCATCGGCCTGTCCATGGGATTCAGTGGCGAGCGGGTGAAGCCGTTCCAGTGGATGGCGCTGCTGCTGGCCGCGTCGGGCCTTGGCATCATCGTGATCCATGGGGGCGCCGATGCCACGCCGTTGGGCGTGGTGCTGGTGCTGATCTCGGCCTGCGGCTGGGCGGGCGGCAACCAGGTCAGCCGCATCAGCGGCCCCGTGGACATGCTGGGCTATGTGGTGTGGTCCAGCGTCTTCGCCCTGCCGCCGCTGCTGCTGGCGGCGCTGGTGCTGGATGGCTGGCCGGCGATCGCGGCCGGTATCAGCCGCGCCGGGACCGCCACCTGGGCGGCGGTGGCCTACCAGTCGGTCGCCAACACCATGTTCGGTTATGGCGTCTGGGGCTGGCTGCTGGCGCGTTACCCCACGGCCACGGTGGCGCCCTTGTCGCTGCTGGTGCCGGTGTTCGGCTTCACCGTCTCCGCCCTGGTGCTGGGCGAGGCCTTTCCGTTGTGGAAACTGGCCGCCGGCCTGCTGGTCCTGGGCGGGCTGGCCTTCAATCTCCTCTGGCCCCGGATGGCCCGCCAGCCTCAGATATCAGCGTAGCAGCGTACTTCCTGGTCCGCGCCGGGCGTGGTCAGCGCGCCGTCGCGCGCCGGGCCGACATTCTTGGCATAGCGCGCCAGCGCACCGGTCCTGAAGCCCGCGGGCTTGGGCGTGAAGGCCTTCTTGCGTTCGGCCAGCTCGGCGTCGCTGAGTTCGACATCCATCGTGCCCTTGTCGGCGTCGATGACGATGATGTCGCCATCCTTGAGCAGACCGATGGGACCGGCATCGGCCGCTTCGGGCCCGACATGGCCGACGCAAAGGCCGCGGGTGGCGCCGCTGAAACGGCCATCGGTGATCAGGGCGATATTCTCGACCCCCTGCCCGTACAGCGCCGCCGTGGTGCTGAGCATCTCGCGCATGCCCGGACCGCCCTTGGGGCCTTCCCAGCGGATCACCAGCACATCGCCTTCCTTGTAGTCGCGCTTCTCGACCGCCGCGAAGCAATCTTCCTCGCAATCGAACACCCGCGCCGGGCCGCGATGCTTCACATGCTTGAGGCCGGCAATCTTCACGATGGCGCCTTCCGGCGCCAGGTTGCCGCGCAGGCCGACCACGCCACCGGTGGGGGCGAGCGCGTTCTTCACCTCGACCACGACCTTCTGGTCGGGATTGAACTTCACGTCCTTGAGATTTTCCGCGACGGTCTTGCCGGTAACGGTGATGCAGTCGCCATGCAGCAGGCCCGCATCCAGCAGCACCCGCATCAGCATCGGCACGCCGCCCGCTTCCCACATATCCTTGGCGACATACTTGCCGCCCGGCTTGAGCGAGGCGATGTAGGGCGTCTTCTTGAAGATATCGGCCACGTCGAAGAGATCGAACTTGATGCCGGCCTCGTTGGCCATGGCGGGCAGATGCAGCGCCGCATTGGTCGAACCGCCGGTGGCGGCGACAACCATCGCCGCATTCTCGAAGGCCTTGCGGGTGCAGATGTCGCGCGGGCGCAGATTCTTCGCCAGCAGGTCCATCACCGTCTGGCCGGCCTTCAAGGCGAAATCGTCGCGCGCCAGGATCTCGGCGGGCGGGCCCGACGAATAGGGCAGCGCGATGCCGATGGCTTCGGCAACGCAGGCCATGGTGTTGGCGGTGAACTGGCCGCCGCAGGCGCCGGCGCCGGGACAGGCAACCTTTTCCAGCGCGCACAAGCGGGTGTCGTCCATCTTGCCGGCCGAATACTGGCCGACACCTTCAAAGACATCGACGACGGTGACGTCCTTGCCTTCGAACCGGCCCGGCATGATCGAGCCGCCATAGAGGAAGACCGACGGCACGTTGAGGCGCAGCATCGCCATCATCATGCCCGGCAGCGACTTGTCGCAGCCCGCCAGACCGACCAACGCATCATAGCAATGGCCACGCACGGTCAGTTCGACGCTGTCGGCGATGACTTCGCGCGACACCAGCGACGAGCGCATGCCTTCATGGCCCATGGCGATGCCGTCCGTGACGGTGATGGTGCAGAATTCGCGCGGCGTGCCACCCGATTCCCAGACACCCTTCTTGGTCGATTGCGCCTGGCGCATCAGGGCGATGTTGCAGGGCGCGGCCTCGTTCCAGCAGGAGGCGACACCGACAAAGGGTTGGTGAATCTGCGCCTCGGTCAGGCCCATGGCGTAATAGTAGGAACGGTGCGGCGCGCGCTCCGGCCCCTCGGTGACATGGCGGCTGGGAAGCTTGGACTTGTCGAACTTGGTCATTGGCCTGCCTATTCGAACCGGTGAATTTTGTACCCCTCCCCCTCTCCCTTGGTGGCGGGAAAGCCGGAAGCGGTTGAAGCGGCGCGACTATTGCCGCCTATGGGACTGGGCTCAAGGTGGATTTCCGGATAGCGGGTTTGCGTGACCGGCGCGGCCTATGTCCTGAAAGCCGCAGAACAATTCCGGCGCGATAGCGGAAAGGTGACCAGTGGATAGCGTCCAGCGTCGCGAAAGCTTCTTGAGAATTATTCTAAACTGACTTGACAGGAGCAGCCCTCTCCATATTAGAATTATTCCAGATTAAAGGAGGCGTCATCATGGATACCAAGAGCGACAAGCCCGCCGGCAAGTGCCCGGTCATGCACGGCAGCGCTAAAGGCCATGCCAACCGGGACTGGTGGCCCCACCAGCTCGACCTGAAAATCCTGCACCAGCAGGGGCCCGCCGCCAATCCCATGGGCAAGGACTTCAACTATGCCGAGGCTTTCAAGACGCTCGACCTCGCGGCGGTGAAGCGCGACCTCACCGCGCTGATGACCGACAGTCAGGACTGGTGGCCCGCCGATTATGGCCATTACGGCCCCCTCTTCATCCGCATGGCCTGGCACAGCGCCGGCACCTATCGCGTCGCAGACGGACGCGGCGGCGCCGGTGGCGGCCAGCAACGCTTCGCGCCGCTGAACAGCTGGCCGGACAACGTCAATCTCGACAAGGCGCGCCGCCTGTTGTGGCCGGTCAAGCAGAAATACGGTCACGCCATCTCCTGGGCCGACCTGATGATCCTGGCCGGCAATGTCGCGCTGGAATCCATGGGCTTCAAGACTTTCGGCTTCGCGGGCGGCCGCGCCGACACCTGGGAGCCCGAGGAAGATGTCTATTGGGGCCCCGAGCGCAAATGGCTGGACGACGAACGCTACAGTGGCGACCGCGAATTGGGGGGGCCGCTGGGCGCGGTGCAGATGGGCTTGATTTACGTCAACCCGGAAGGTCCGAACGGCAATCCCGATCCCCTCGCCTCGGCGCGCGACATCCGCGAGACCTTTGCCCGCATGGCGATGGATGATGAGGAAACCGTGGCGCTGATCGCCGGTGGCCACACCTTCGGCAAGACCCATGGCGCGGGCGACGCATCGCTGGTCGGTGCGGAGCCGGAAGGCGCCGACATCGAGGCGCAGGGCCTGGGCTGGTCCAGCAAGTACGCCACCGGCATCGCGGGCGACGCCATCTCCAGCGGTCTGGAAGTGACCTGGACCACCACGCCGACAAGGTGGAGCAATGACTTCTTCAAGCATTTGTTCGGCTATGAGTGGGAACTGACCAAGAGCCCGGCCGGCGCGCATCAGTGGAAGCCGAAAGGCAATGCCGGTGACGGCACCGTGCCGGATGCGCATGGCGGCGCCCGCCGCGCGCCCGCCATGCTGACCAGCGATCTCGCCCTGCGCTTCGACCCGGCCTATGAGAAAATCTCGCGCCGCTTCCTGGAGCATCCGGAACAGTTCGCCGATGCCTTCGCGCGCGCCTGGTTCAAGCTGACCCATCGCGACATGGGACCGCGCCTGCGGTATCTGGGCCCGGAAGTCCCGAAGGAAGAGCTGATCTGGCAGGATCCAATTCCGGCCGTGGATCACCCGCTGATCGATGCCGCTGATATCGCGGCGCTTAAGGCGAAGATACTGGCCTCGGGTCTCACCGTGCCGCAACTGGTGTCCACCGCCTGGGCCTCGGCCTCGACCTTTCGCGGCTCCGACAAGCGCGGCGGCGCCAATGGCGCGCGCATCCGTCTGGCGCCGCAGAAGGACTGGGAGGTCAACAATCCCGCCGAACTGGCAACGGTGCTGGCGGCGCTGGACGCGATCCGCCAAGCCTTCGGCAAACCGGTCTCGCTGGCGGACCTGATCGTGCTGGCCGGTTCGGCGGCAATCGAGAAGGCGGCGAAGGATGGCGGCGTTGCCATCACCGTGCCGTTCACCCCGGGCCGCATGGACGCGACGCAGGAACAGACCGATGTGGCGTCCTTCGCACCGCTGCAGCCGGTCGCGGATGGCTTCCGCAACTATGCCCATGCGCGGCTGCGCATCCCGGCCGAGGAGCTGCTGCTGGACCGGGCGCAGCTGCTGCGGCTGACGGCGCCGGAAATGACGGTGCTGGTGGGTGGCCTGCGCGTCTTGGGGGCCAATAGCGGCGGCTCCAAGCATGGCGTCTTCACCGACCGGGTGGGCACACTCAGCAACGACTTCTTCGTCAACCTGCTGCAGATGGGGACGCAGTGGAAACTGGACGAACCCTCGCAGACCGTCTTCGAGGCCCGTGACCGCAAGACCGGTCAGGTCAAATGGACCGGTACGCGTGCCGACCTGATTTTCGGCTCGCATTCGCAGTTGCGCGCCCTGGCGGAAGTCTATGCCAGTGCCGACGCCAAGGAGAAGTTCGTGGCGGACTTCGTGGCGGCCTGGGTGAAGGTGATGAACGCGGATCGGTTCGACCTGGTCTGATTAAGGCACAAAGGCAAAGCCCCGAAGCGCGCGAGCGTTCCGGGGCTTTTTCTTTTCAGGGGCTTTTTCTTTTCAATCCGCGGTCAACGATGGAATCTTGCGACCGCCATGCCCTTGTCGAGAACGTGGCCGTCCATCGCCTTCAGCACATCCTCGCGGCTGGCGCTGTCGGTGAGGGCCAGCTTGCTGTCCAGCGCCCAGATCTCGAAGACATAGTGATGATAGATCGGGGCTGGCGCGCCCGGCCCCTGGAAGCCATAGGCGGTTCGGTTCAACGGCTGAACGGTGCCATCCGCCAGCGTCGGCGTGGTCGGCACATTCTGCGGCAGCGACGTGGCGGTGCCGGGAATATTGAAGGCCAGCCAGTGCAGATTGTCGGTGGTGCCCTTGCCGACCTGTACGTCCAGGTCATGCATGATCAGCACGAACGACTGTGTGCCGGCGGGCGTGCCGGTCCAGCTCAGCGCCGGAGATATCGCCTTGGGCGGCTGGCCGGCAACGTTCACCTTGCTGGTGAACTGGTCCGGCAAGATGCCGCCATCCTGGAAATCGGAACTGGACAGGGTCATGCCCACGGCCTTGATCGGCAGCGGCGGCGTCTGGGCCATGGCCGTCCCGGCAAGGGCCAGCAGACCGGCGGCCAGCAGAATGCGTTTCATCGAATGTTCTCCAAGATTCAGTTCTGAAAAATCAGCGGTGGAAACGGCCTTCATAGGCCGCCCGGCCAAGGATATGCCCGTTGGCGGCCGCCATCACGTCATCGCGTGAAGCCGTCGTGCCCAGCGCCAGCTTGGTGTCGAGCGCGAACAGCTCCGCCACATAGTGGTGATAGCTGGTGGGGCCAGGCCAGCCCGGCCCGACAAAGCCGATGGTGCCACGGTGGGTGATCTGCACGGTGCCATCGGGCAGCGTCGCCACGTTGGGCACGCCTTCGGGCAGCGATGTGGCGGTGGCAGGAATGTTCCAGGCCAGCCAGTGCAGGCTGTCGGCCAGTGTCTTGTTCGTGACCACATCGAGATCATGCAGGACGAACACGAAGCTCTGCGTTCCGGCGGGTGTTCCGGTCCAGGCAAACGGGATCGACGGCGACGGTTGCGGCGCCTTCTGGGTGTATTTGTCGGGAATGACGCCGCCATCCGCATAGGCCGGGCTGGTCAGCACCAGCGGCGGCGGGCGGTTCGCGGGCGGCGCCGCCGGCGTCTGCGCCATGGCGGCGGTCGCGGCGAAAAGGCCAAGCACGGTCAACGCGGTCAGGACACGCATGCAATCTCCTTGCGACACCTCGTAGGCATCCTAACATGGACAAAATGACATTTTCTGGACCCGAACGGTCTCAGCGCTTGAAGCGGGTCTCCATCACGGCCTTGCCCACCACATGGCCATCCATCGCCTTTTCGACATCGGCGCGGCTGGCGCTGGTGTCCAGCGGCAGTTTGATATCAAGGGCATAGAGATCGAAATTGTAGTGATGCACGAAGCCGGGCGGCGGCGCGAAAGGGAAGTAGCCCGCAGTGGCAGGTGCCCCGCCCCGTCCGGGACGGCCCATCTGCACCGAGCCATCCGTCAGGGTCGCGGTCGCCGGCAGACCTTCCGGCAGCGAGGTCGCGGTGGCGGGAATGTTGAAGACGACCCAGTGCGGATTGTCGCCCAAGCCCCGGCCCATCACCACATCCACGTCATGGACGATCAGAACAAAGCTTTGCGTTCCGGCGGGGGTATTGGTCCAGGCCAGCGGCGGCGTCACCGGGGCCGTGCTGGCGGCGGTGTACTTGTCGGGCACCATGCCACCATCCTGGAAAGCAGGGCTGGAGAGCATCAGCGGCGGCGGGCGCGGCCCGCCACGGCCCGGCGCTGCCGGAGCGGCGGGCGGCGGGGTTTGTGCCAGGGCGGCGCCCATGGCCGCCAGTAGAAGACATGCTGAAACAGTGATGCGCCGCATGGTTGATCCCTCCAAGGGTTGTTATTTGCGGCGAAGGAGAAACGTTTTCATTGAACCTGTCCAGAGGGGTGCGCCGGGAAATAGCAGAAGGTCCAGCGGACCTTCTGCCCCGGCGAACGCGGCAAGACCCGGGCGCGATCCTGCGGCAGGGCATAAAAAGGACAGCAAAAACCCCACCGGCAGAACCGGCGGGGCGTTTTGGGTCAGGCAAGGCGAGATCCGGTACTAGCGGTAGTAATAATGCCGGTGGCCATCACGATCGACATAGTAATGGCGGGTGCGGGCACTGCTGACACGGCGGTTGCAGTCATTGCTGCGGGCGACGGAGTTGCCGACCAGGCCGCCCGCCACGCCGCCGACCACGGCGCCGACGATGCTGTGGGAGGCCAGGCCGCCGATGGCGGCGCCGCCAACAGCGCCGACGGCGGTGCCGGTGTCATGATTGCGGCCGCTGCAGCCATCGGCATAGGCGGACACCGTGCCGAAGCTGCTGAGCAGCGCGGCGGCGGCGATGATCTTGCCAAAGGACTTCATGGGAACCTCCAAGGTACGTGGGTGGGAAACGTACCGGAGGAAGGAAAGGTTCCCTGACCTAAAGGGCCGGATAGTCGGTGTAGCCTTTTTCCGCGCCGGAATAGAACGTCGCGGCATTCCATGGGTTCAGCGGCGCGCCTTGCGCGAATCGCCTCGGCAGGTCGGGATTGGCGATGAAGAGCTTGCCGAAGGCGACCGCATCGGCCCAGCCCGCATCCAGCGCCGCCTGCGCGCTCTCGAACGTGAAGCTTTCATTGGCGATGTAGACGCCGCCGAACGCATCCTTCAGGCGTGGGCCGATGCTGTCGTCCTTGTCGGCCTCGCGCGACGCGATCCAGGCCAGCTTGCGCCGGCCCAGTTCGCGCGCGACGTAGGTGAAGGTGCCAAGCTGGTCGCTGTCGCCCATGTCGTGGCTGTCCATGCGCGGCGCCAGATGCATGCCGACGCGATCGGCGCCCCAGACCTCCGCCACCGCATCGGTGACTTCCAGCATCAGCCGGGCGCGCTTTTCCAGACTGCCGCCATAGGCATCGGTGCGCTGGTTGGTGGAATCTTGCAGGAACTGGTCCAGCAGATAGCCATTGGCGCCATGGATATGAACGGCGTCGAAACCGGCCAGCTTCGCGTTCTGCGCCCCCTTGCGGAATTCGGCGATGATGCGGGGAATCTCGGCGGTCTCGATGGCGCGCGGGGTGACATAGTCAGTCTCGGGCCGCACCAGGCTGACGCGGCCCGCAGGCCGGATGGCGCTGGGCGCTTCGGGCAGTTCACCGTTCAGGAACAGCGGGTGCGAGATGCGGCCGACATGCCAGAGCTGCAGCGCGATCAGCCCGCCCGCCTGGTGCACGGCGGATGTGACCTTCTTCCATCCCTCGACCTGTTCGTCCGACCAGATGCCCGGCGTGGCGGCATAACCGACACCGCGTGGCGTCACGCTGGTGGCCTCGGTGAAGATCAGCCCGGCGCTGGCGCGCTGGCGGTAATATTCCACCGCCAGAGCCGTGGGAACCCTGGTGTCGGGCGTGGCGCGGCTGCGGGTCAACGGCGCCATCAAGATGCGGTTGGGCAGGCTGAGCGCACCAGCTTGCAGGGGATCGAACAGGGTGGGCATGGCGGGCTCCCGAACAGTTAGACGATTATCTAACAGATAGGGACACCCCTGCCGACCTGCAAGCCCGGCCGCCTGTCATGCGGGCGAAAGCAGGCCACCGACCATCCTGGCACAGGAAACAACAGGTTGGATTCCCGCCTTCACGGAAATGACAAGACTATTGAAGCCGCTTGATCGCCTCTTCCAGCCGCGCCGCCAGCGCCGCCGCTTCGGCGCGCTTCTCACGCTGCTCAGCCAATACCTCTTCCGGGGCCTTGGCGACAAACTGTTCGTTGCCAAGCTTGGCGTCGAAGCGGGCGATTTCGTCCTGGGCCTTTTTCAGGTCCTTCTCCAGCCGTTGGCGTTCCTTGGCGAAGTCGATGACATCGCCCAGCGGCAGCGCCACCACGGCGTCTTCCAGCACGAACTGGGCCGAACCCTTGGGAATTGTGTCGGCAATCTCGGCCCTGGTCAGCCGCGCCATGGTCAGCACGACATCCTGGTTGCGGGACAGATAATCCTTCGCCGCCGCGCCGGCGCCGGTCAGCAGCGCCTCGATCCTCGCACCCGCGGGCACGTTCATTTCCGAACGCACCGAGCGCACGCCCTTGATGAATTCCATCACCCAGTTCATTTCCGAAGTGGCGGCATCCGCGCCGGTAGGCGCGGCGATCTGCGGCCATTCGGCTTCGATCAGCAGCGTGTCGCGCGGCGTCTCGGCCGTGCGGGCCCAGAGCTCTTCCGTGATGAAGGGCATGAAGGGATGTAGCAGCTTGAGGATCTGGTCGCGGGCCCAGGCGGTGGTGGCGCGGGTTTCGGCCTTCACGTCGTCGCCGCCCGACTGGAAGATCGGCTTGGTGATCTCAACATACCAGTCGCAGAAGACGTCATAGACGAAATGATAGGCCGCGCCCGCCGCATCGTTGAAGCGCAGCGCCTCGATGGCGCTAGTGACGGCCGAAACCGCCGAGAAAGTTTCCGCCACGATCCACTTGTTGACGGTCTGGCTGACGGCATCGGGATCGAAACCCGGCACCGTGTTGCAGCCATTCATCTCGCAGAAGCGCGCGGTGTTCCACAGCTTGGTGGCGAAGTTGCGCCCGCCTTCAACCCGGGCCGGACCGATGCGCATGTCGCGGCTCTGACCGGCGGCCAGCGCCAGCGTGAAGCGCAGCGCGTCGGCGCCGAACTCGTCGATCAGGGTCAGCGGATCGACGACGTTGCCCTTGGTCTTGGACATTTTCGCGCCCTGCTCGTCCAGGACGCGATTGTGGATGAAGACCCGTTCGAACGGCACCTTGCCGTCCATGAAGTGGATGCCGAACATCATCATGCGGGCGACCCAGAAGAAAATGATGTCGAAGCCCGTCACCAGAACGGATGTGGGATAAAAGCGCGCCAGTTCCGGCGTCTTGTCCGGCCAGCCCATGGTCGAGAACGGCCACAGCGCCGAGGAGAACCAGGTATCGAGGACGTCTTCGTCGCGCGTCAGTGGCTTGCCACTAGCCTGCACTTGCGCATCGGCTTCGGTTTCGGCGCAGAAGATTTCGCCGTCCGGCCCATACCAGACCGGAATCTGGTGGCCCCACCAGAGCTGGCGGCTGATGCACCAGGGGCGGATGTTCTTCAGCCAACTGAAATAGACATTGGTCCAGTTCTCGGGAACGAATTTGGTCTGGCCGCTCTCCACCGCCGCAATGGCCTTGTCGGCCAGCGGCTGGACGTTGAGATACCATTGCTCGGTCAGGAACGGCTCCAGCACCACCGTCTTGGTCTTTTCGTCATGCGGCACGGCATGGGTGATGGGCTCAATCTTCTCGAGCAGTTCCATTGCCTCCAGGTCGGCGATGATCTTCTTGCGCGCGGCTTCGCGGGTCAGGCCGCGATAGGGCGCCGGCACCTCGTCGTTCAGGGTGCCGTCGCGGTTGATCAGGTTTATCAGCGGCAGCTTGTGGCGCTTGCCGACTTCGAAGTCGTTGAAGTCGTGGCCGGGCGTGATCTTGACCGCGCCGCTGCCCTTTTCCGGATCGCTGTATTCGTCGGCGATGATGGGGATCAGCCGTCCGGTCAGGGGCAGCACCACCATCTTGCCCACCAGCGCCTTGTAGCGTTCGTCGTCGGGGTTCACCGCCACGGCGGTATCGCCCAGCATGGTTTCTGGCCGCGTGGTGGCGACGATGATGAAGCGGTCACTGTCCTCGACGGGATAGCGGATGTACCAGAGATGGCCCTTGACCTCGATGCTCTCGACTTCCAGATCGCTGACCGCCGTCTGCAGCCGCGGGTCCCAGTTCACCAGGCGCTTGTCCTTGTAGATCAGGCCTTGGCGGTAGAGTTCGACAAAGGTCTTGGTGACGGCCCTCGACAGTCCCTCGTCCATGGTGAAGCGTTCTCTGGACCAGTCGGCGGACGCGCCCAGGCGGCGCTGTTGCTCGACGATGGCGCCGCCGCTTTCGGCCTTCCACTTCCAGACTTCTTCGAGAAACTTTTCGCGGCCCAGGCCCAGGCGCGACATCTGCCGCTCGGCCAGCTGGCGCTCGACGATCAGCTGGGTGGCGATGCCGGCATGGTCGGTGCCCGGCTGCCACAATACGTCCTTGCCGCGCATGCGTTCGAAGCGGGCAAGGATGTCCTGCAGCGAATTGTTGAGGGCGTGGCCGATATGCAGCCGCCCGGTGACGTTGGGCGGCGGGATGACGATGGAAAAGGGCTCTGCACCGGGGCGGCGGCCGGGCTTGAACGCCCCGCTGGCTTCCCACTGGGCATAGATGCGGCCTTCAACGTCCGCGGGATTGAAAGTCTTGTCGAGCATAAGAAAAAACCGGAAAACCCAGACGGGCTTTCCGGTTTTTTGCGGTCCGGGTCAAGCCCGTCCCGAAATCGGGAGAGGAATCAGCGCTTGGCGCCACGGGCCTTTACGACCCGCTCGACTTCCGCGCGCACCGCGCCTTCCAGCAGGGGCGGGAAATGCTCGTCCATCCATTCGCGGATCAGGGGCTTCATGCTGTCGATCACGGCGGCGGAATTGTCGGACAGGTACCTCTGCAGCACCGGCTCGAAGCTTTCGCGCACGGCGCGCTCGAAGACATTTTCCACCGTCGCGCCATCCACCGGGGCGAAGGCCGGGGCGGCGGCGGCGCGCGGCGCGGGGGCCGGAGCGGGCTCTTCGTCCGGAATGGCGGCAAAAGCGTCGTCCATCGCCTTGCGGGTATGGTCGGAGAATATGTCGCCATGGTCGGCGGCGGGCGCGGGTGCGACAGTCTCAAACACGATGTCATCGTGCCGGGGCGGTTCGGGCATGTGGATTGGCATGGGGGCCGGCTCCGGCGCCGGCGGGGCCACGACCTGGGTCAGTTCCAGCACATCGGGCTCTTCCATGGGCGCAGGCGTCGGCGCCGCCATGGGGACCGGTGCCGGAGCGGGCGCCGCGGCCGGGGTCTCGGGACCGTCCTCGGAGATGATCTTGCGGATGGAGGCGAGAATCTCCTCCATCGTCGGTTCGTGCTGCGGGTCGGACATGCTGGCTCCCGGTTTTCCCTTTGGAGCCTAGGACAGTGACGCCGGGTTGCAAAGATATGGTTAAGTTTTCAGCCCCCCGGGGCCGAAAAGTCCGGAATTCCTAGAAGATGAAGCCCATGGCCTTCTTGAAACCGGCCAGCAGCGGGGCGGCGGCATCGAAAACGCCGCGGCGGCCGATCCCGCCATGCTCCTTGAGGAACAGGGTCGCCATGCCTTGCGGTCCGTCATTCATCACCGCCAACAGGCGGCCGCCTTCGGCCAGCTGGGACAGCAGCGTCTCGGGCACCTGCTCGATGGCGCCTTCCACCATGATGACATCGAACGGCGCTTCGGCCTTCACGCCCTCGATCAGGGCGCCCTGCACCAGGGTGACATTGCTGTTGGAAAGCCCGTCGCTGGCGATGCGCAGCAGATCGGCGTCCTGTTCCAGTGCGATCACCTTGCCGCCCAGCCGCGCCAGCACGGCGGACGAATAGCCGGTGGCGCAGCCGACATCGAGAATGCGGTCGTCAGGCTTGATCGCGGCCAGTTGCAGCAGCTTGGCGAAACAGCGCGGTTCCAGCATGAAGCGGCCCGGCGCCACCTCCACGGGCACGTCGGCATAGGCCAGAGCGCGCGCCGCCCGGGGCACATAGCCCTCCCGTGCCACCGCCTCAAAGGCCGCCAGGACCTGAGGATCGGTGACGTCGCTGGGCCGGATCTGGCTGTCGATCATATGAAGCCGCGCCGCGTCGAACATCAAAGCACCTGCAAAAAGCGGAAGGAATCCCGGAGCGCTTATACGGCTGCCGCTCCCAGGCTGACAACGCGCCCCGTTGCCACCGCCTTGTAGGGCTGGGGCGGTCTCTGTTATAGCCCCCGCCCCGTCTGATTTTGCGTATCAAGGCCTCGTGGCGGAGTGGTTACGCAGCGGATTGCAAATCCGTGCACCCCGGTTCGATTCCGGGCGAGGCCTCCAACTCCTTCCGGCGATGGGAGCGTTACCCCCTGATCCGGCACCTTTCACGGTCGCAAACCGCCTCCGGTGGAAGTTTCCCATTATTCTTAAGCTGTTATTAACCTTGGGTGGGCATTCTCCCCTCGTCTTCCTTGAAGACACCCCACCATTACCCAACGCCTTGGGGCCGGGCTAACCCCCGGCCTCATTTTTCTTTGGGGCCCGCCGCCGGGGCCATTTGCGGCGCCCCCATCGGACCTCTCCGCGGCGCCGCAGCCGCCGGGCCGCCGGCAGGTCGATGGACAGCACCACCAGCCCCACCGGAATCATCCAGAAGCCCAGGACCGGCAGGAAACCCAGGCAGCCGCCCAGAATCAGCAGGCAGCCTATGGGAATGCGCAAAAGGGCCGATCCGGGCAGCGGCATGTGCCATCGCCCCAGCCGGATTCGGTGTTTTCGCGCCATGCCCTTGGTCCCACTCACGAAAAAATCTTCAACATTCGTTAGTTTGATATGGTCATGGTAAAGCGAAGGCGCTAGATAGCGCCCGACCAAAGTGTTCCTCGGTAGCTCAGTGGTAGAGCAATCGGCTGTTAACCGGTTGGCCGCAAGTTCGAATCTTGCCCGGGGAGCCAATTCTTTTCAATATCTTAGCCACGAAATGGCCGGCCTAAAGGCTGGCCTTTTTCATTTGGGGCAGCAGCTGGGGCAGCACCAGGCGCTTTTCACCCCAGGCTTTTCGTTCTCGGACCCGATTCAATCGCAGGCTGCAGATTTAGGATCAGACCAGCGCAAAGTGATTCGTTCCATATATTCGGATCGAGGATCGCATGGTCAGCGACGAGGTGACACCGCGAGCGCCACCACGCAGAATAGCGCAACCGCCAATGACGTTTTGCCTTGGAGTGCCCCCCCTCCCAATCCGGTGACGTTGGACGCGCAGGTTCTCTCCACC
>Ga0316232_1002463_pt1 | contig 19068 bp, 14 predicted proteins | sample TBHtaG_FD_206006 | JGI IMG/M metagenome (GOLD analysis project Ga0316232, IMG submission 206006) | Freshwater microbial communities from Trout Bog Lake, Wisconsin, USA - TBH18025_13 | ecosystem: Environmental > Aquatic > Freshwater > Lake > Hypolimnion/Profundal zone | place: USA: Wisconsin... | reverse complement strand
GAAACGGCAAGAACGGAAAGTTTTGGGGTTGTTCCCGCTACCCGGAGTGCAGGGCGGCTTACGACGATAACAACGGTGAGCCGAAAAAGCCGAAACACTCCTGTCCGCGCTGCCAAGGCGGGGCGTTGCAGATGATAAAAGGAAAAAACGGGGCGTTCTGGGGCTGCACCAAATATCCAGTCTGCCGCGCAACTTATAATGACAAGGCGGGAGAGCCGGATATGCCGGCACGCCCCAGCAAAGTGTAATACCAATAGCGAACCGGAAAAGGGAAGATACTATTTATTAGGGAGAGGACAGGCACGCAAGGATGAATTATGTGGCGATCGACTTCGAAACCGCCAATCGCAGCAGAGCCAGTGCCTGCAGTATGGCGGCTGTTACGGTGGAAAATGGGCAAATCGTCAATTCGGCTTATTCGCTGATTTGTCCGCCGGTACTACAGTTCGATTATTGGAATACTAAGATCCATGGAATAACAGTGGAAGACGTGGCCGATAAACCGACGTTCGCCGAATTGTGGCCCAGGATCAGACCGCATCTTGAAAACAAAGTGGTGATCGCCCATAATGCGGCCTTCGATATCGGGGTTTTGCGCAGCATGCTTGATGAATATGGGCTGCCGCATCCGCATTTTCGCTATGCCTGCACGGTGGCTATCGCCAGACGGGTCTGGACGGATAGCGAGAATTATAAGTTGTCAACACTGGCGAAGCACCTGGCTATCGAATTCGATCATCATCATGCCCTGCATGACGCCCGGACCTGCGCGATGATTGCGCTGTCAGCCCAAGCGATGACCAGGGCGGGGAGTTTTAAACAGCTAATTGATAAACTGCAGATTGCTGTCGGCGATTTTTGACAACCGGTGAAGCGTTATAGAATAGGAGTGACTAGTATGAGTGATTTATTTGCCGGAATCGGGATAACCGAATCACTGGTAACCGGACTCAGCAAAGCGGGAATAACGACTCCCACAGGGATTCAGGCAGAGGTAATCCCATTGGTGCTCCTGGGCAAGGATGTTGTTGGCCAATCGGCAACCGGAACAGGAAAGACCCTGGCGTATCTGTTGCCGATGTTTCAGAAGATTGATACCGCCAAACGGGAAATGCAGGCCATGATTCTGGCCCCGACCCATGAACTGGCAATGCAGATTTTTCACCAGATTGAAACACTGGCAAAAGACGCGAATCTGCCGGTAAGCGCCGCCGCCATTATCGGCCAGGTCAATATAACGCGGCAGATCGATGCCTTAAAGGAAAAACCGCATATTATCGTCGGTTCGGCCGGCCGGATTCTCGAGCTGATTCAAAAACGGAAGATCAATACCCAAACCATCAAGACCCTTGTCATAGATGAAGCCGACAAGCTGCTGGATGATGCCAATTGGACCACAGTGAAAGCTGTGATTAAGACAACCATGAAAGACCGGCAGATGCTGCTGTTTTCGGCAACAATAACCCCGGCCGCCTTGTTGCGCACGAAAGAAGTAATGCAGAACCCTGAGGTTATTCTGGTTAAGGCCCAGACCGAGGTTCCGCCGGATATTGCCCATATGTATTTCTTGACCGAACAGCGTGATAAAATTGAGGTTTTACGCAAGCTGACCATTCATATGAAGGTAGGACAGGCGCTGGTGTTCATCAATCAAAGCGAAGCGATTGAGACAACTGTCGCCAAACTCAACTATCACGGCTTGGCGGCGGCCGGCATTTATGGCACCGCGGTGAAGGCCGATCGCCAAAAGGCGCTGGAGGATTTCCGCACAGGCAAAGTGCGCCTCTTGGTTGCCTCGGATTTGGCGGCCCGGGGGCTGGATATCCCGGGGGTGGAGTATGTGTTTAATCTGGAGCTGGACGAAGAGCCGCAAATATATCAGCACCGGGTGGGACGCACCGGACGGGCCGGGCATAGCGGCACCGCGGTGTCCATCGTTACCAAGAAGGAAGCGGCCCTCATCACCACAATTGAAAAAATGTTAAAAATCCGCATTCCGGCAAAGCAGATGCTGCGGGGGAGGATTGTTGACAGCGCTCCGCAGGCTAAGCTTTCGAAGCAGCAGCCTAGTATGAAATAGAAGGATTACATCATGAATTTACTGTCAATAGATAATCTGGCGAAAAGTTATGGGATGCGGATTTTGTTTGAGAAGGTGACCTTTGGGATTGACGAGGGCGATAAGATCGGCTTGATCGGGGTCAACGGCACAGGCAAATCCACCTTTTTGAAGGTCCTCGCCGGGATGGAACCCGCCGATGCCGGTAAAGTTACGATCGGGAGCAGCGTACAGCTTGAATATCTGCCGCAAAACCCGGAGTTTGACGCAAGTGTTACCGTGCTGGCACAAGTGTTTAAAGGCACTTCGCCGGTCATGGGTCTGATCAGGGAATATGAGCAGGCTTTGGATGAGGTCCAGCGTCATCCCGGCAGCAGCGAGTGGCAAAAAAAGCTGATCTCTCTGAGCCAGCGGATGGATGCCGAGAATGCCTGGCAACTGGAAAGCGACGCCAAAGCCATCCTCACCAAACTGGGCATCAGCGAATTTACGGCGCTGGTCAGCACTCTTTCCGGGGGACAACGAAAGCGGGTCGCTCTGGCGAGTGCTTTGGTGAATCCTGCCGATCTGCTGATTCTGGATGAGCCGACCAATCATATCGATAATGATATGGTGGCCTGGCTGGAGCAGTATCTGCACGTCTACAAAGGCGCGCTGGTCATGGTTACCCATGACCGCTACTTCCTGGACAGGGTGACCAATCGGATTATCGAAATCGATAAAGGCAAACTGTATAGTTATGGCGGTAATTATAGCAAATATCTTGAAATCAAGGCCGAACGGGAGGACGAGCTAGAGAGCAGCGAGCGGAAAAGGCAAAGCCTTCTGAGGAGTGAACTGGCCTGGATCCGGCGGGGCGCTCAGGCGCGATCCACCAAACAAAAGGCCCGTATTGAGCGCTTTGAACAGCTCAGCGCCCAGCAGGTCGACCGTCCGGGCGGCAAGCTGGATATGGAAGTTGGTGCGACCCGGCTGGGCCGGAAAATTGTTGAGCTGGAGAAGATTAACCAGGAGTTTGGTGACAAGGTCTTGCTCCGGGATTTTAGTTATATTGTACTGCGAGATGACCGGGTAGGCATTGTTGGACCCAACGGCAGCGGCAAGTCCACCCTGTTGAATATTATTGCCGGACGGTTGACCGCTGACAGTGGTACCTTGGATATTGGGCAGACAGTGAAGATTGGCTATTTTTCCCAGGAAAGCAGCGAGATGGACGAAGCCTTGCGGGTAATCGACTATATCAAGGAAGAAGCTCAGATTATAACCACTGCTGATGGAGTAGCCATCAGCGCCTCACAGATGCTGGAGCGTTTCCTGTTTCCGCCTGGTGTCCAGTGGATGCCGATAGCCAAGCTGTCGGGCGGGGAAAAGCGCCGCCTGTATTTGCTCCGGATTCTGATGAGCACCCCCAATGTATTGCTGCTGGACGAACCCACCAACGACCTTGATATTCAAACCTTGACCATTCTGGAAGACTATCTGGATGACTTTCCTGGTGCGGTGATCGCCGTGTCCCACGACCGCTATTTCCTGGACCGGGTGGCTGATAAAATATTCGCCTTTGAGGGCAATGGCGTTATCAGGCAGTATGCCGGCGGTTACTCTGACTATCAGGACAAGCGGCTGCCGCCCGAACCTGCTGCAAGCCTTAAAACCAGAAGCGGCGATGACAAGAAACCCACCGCCCCGGGCGAGGCTGCAAAACCGCGCCGCTTTACCTTTAAAGAGCAGCGGGAATACGAGCAAATTGATGCGGTAATTGCCGGTGTCGAACAAGAGTTACAAGCGATCATCGCTCAGATGGTCGCCGCCAGCAGTGACTTTGAACAACTGCAAAAATTGACGGGTGCCCAAAAAGAACTGGAACGCAAGCTGGATGAGCTGTTAGAGCGGTGGACCTATCTGAATGAGCTGGCAGAGGAAATGAATAACAAAAAAGACTCCTAGGAAGCACAGTAGAGCTTTCCAGGAGTCTTTTTATTGCCAAGGAGTTTATCGTCTTGCGCTGTTTATCCTACCTGTACGTTGCTTGTTCCGGCTTCGACCTGTTCACGCAGAACCCGCTTTAAGATCTTGCCTGTCTGATTCTTCGGCAAGGCATCAGCCAGGATGAAATCCCGGGGGATTTTATAAGCAGCAAGGTTGGTCTGAAGATAGTCCCTTATCGCCTTCTTGTCAAAGACATGTCCTTCCCCCAGAACAAGGTAGGCGCAGGAGGCCTGACCGCGAAGTTCGTCGGGAACGCCGATAACCGCCGCCTCGGTGATGCCGGGGTAAGCGTACAGCAGTTCTTCAATCTCGCGAGGGTAAATGTTTTCCCCGTTGGATATGATCATGTCTTTCAACCGGTCAACAATGAAGAAATATCCTTCGGTATCACGGTAGGCCAAATCGCCGGTATAAAGCCATCCGTCCCTTAAGGCCAGGGAGGTTTCAAGCGGCAGATTGAGGTAGCCCTGCATCACACTGGGGCCTTTGACCACAATCTCTCCCACCGCGCCGGGGGGCAAGATGTCTCCTTTGGGATTGACGACATGGACTTCCAGGCCCGGCAGGGCCTTCCCGATAGAATAGTATTTGGTTTTTTCGAGAGGACTGATGGTGACCACCGGTGAAGCCTCGGAAAGCCCGTATCCCTCAACAATCTCGGCGCCGTACTTTTCGCGGAACTGTTTCGCCACTTTTTCGGGAAGCGAAGCCCCGCCGGACACGAAAAGCCTGACTCCGGCCAGGTCTTCGGCCTCACCCATACGGGACAAGAAGTTATACATAGGAGGAACGCCATATACGACGGTTACGCCGAATTCCTTGATGGTGGCTGTCGTTTCCTTGGGGGCGAAGGCTTCCAGGATGGTGATGGATGCTCCGCAAAGAAGTGAGTTCAGTACCGCGCAGGTCCAGGCAAAACAGTGGTACATGGGAAGGACGCAAAGAACGTTATCGGTGGAATCAACCCGCAGGGCATCTCTGAAGGCCTGGGCGTTGCTGACAAGGTTCCGGTGGGTCAGAATGGCTCCCTTGGGCTTGCCTGTCGTTCCCGAAGTATAGATGATGGCACAGGGATGATTCTCCCCCAGACTGCTATCAAGGCAAGGGCTGTCTTCATGCTCTTCATGCTTGATTTTCTTTTTGAAAGCAGGAATGATGAGTTGGGTGACCTTCTGCCGGCGCTCGTATTGCGCCAGTTCAGCAGTCAGGTCGAGGTTCTCTGTTGTAATCAGATGGCTCATCTGAGCGTCATGTACGATATAGGCGATTTCCCTGAGAGTCAACTGGAAGTTGAGCGGTACTACCACTGCTCCCAGACTGATAATGGCCATATAACTGAAGACGAATTCAACCGAGTTGCGCGAAAATAAGCCAACCTTGTCATCGGGCCGTATTCCCGCCCGATGAAAGAAGCTGCGGTACTTCGCCACCTCTTGCTGGAGCGTCTTATAGGTTACAGTTTCCTTGCTATAAAAGGCCACATCGGTATCAGTTCCTTGATAAATAAGCTGGTGGACCAGCATCGGCGGTCACTCCTTTCGGACCCTGGATAGAAAACACACCTTGTATTGTATCTCGAAAAAACAGAATTGTCTATCTTTAGTACGAATACTAATATTATCCGTTGACAATGGTTCCGCCGTTAACGTGAAGAATCTGACCGGACATATATGTCGAGTCCTGCGAAGCCAGAAAGACGTAGCAGGGAGCCACCTCAGCCGGTTGACCCGCCCGCTTCATAGGGGTATTCTGCCCGAACTGCATCACATGCTGTTCTGAGAAAGAGGATGGAATAAGCGGGGTCCAGATTGGTCCCGGAGCTACACCGTTAACCCGGATGCCTTGGTCGATAAGCGAAAGGCATAACGAACGGGTAAAAGCAACAACAGCTCCTTTGGTTGCGGAGTAATCCAGCAGTTGCTCGTTGCCATGGTATGCAGTGACTGAGGTGGTGTTTATAATGACACTGCCGCTCTTTAAATGCGGTAAAGCCGCTTTACTAAGAAAGAAGTATGAGAAAATATTGGTGCGGAAGGTTCTTTCCAGTTGTTCGGCGGAAATGTTTTTCAGGCTTGTTTGAACATGCTGTTCAGCGGCGTTATTCACCAGAATGTCCAGTTGGCCGAATTCCTTAACAGTTTGAGCGACAACCTGCTGGCAGAATTGTTCGTCGCCTACATCCCCGGCGACTACAAGGCAGCGTTTACCGGCCTGTTCAACTCGCTGTTTTGTTTCGGCGGCGTCGTCGTGTTCATTCAGATAAGCGATAGCCACATTGGCTCCCTCACGGGCGAAGGCTAAGGCTACAGCCCGTCCGATGCCGCTGTCGCCGCCACTGATCAGGGCAACCTTGTTTTCAAGTTTGCCGCTTGCGCGGTAGTTAGCGGTGATCGAAACAGGCCGGGGATTCATCTGAGACTCAATTCCAGGCTGCTGGTGTTGATGTTGTGGTGGAAAGCCGGGGGTCGGCATTTCTTGATTCATGTTCATACCTCTTTAACGACGTATTTTACGGTTTGCTTTGTATTGCTGCACCGAATCCTTATCTATAGCAGTATTGCCATTGTTGGCTTGCTCTATTACAGGCAGATCAGCTGCAATTGAGCCGGCGCAGGGCGAACCGAAGTGATGTAAATCACCCTCAGATGTGATTTACATCAAAGTAATATGGGGAAAAAAAGGGTACCATAAAAGCAGAGAGTCGACCCAGTGAGTTGCGAGGAGGAAGAGGACGATGTTACCTAAAGGAGCGAATTTGCAAAAAATCCGTGATGGCAAAAAGACATATGCAATAACACCGCATTTGCCAGGCGGCTTTATTAAACCAGAGGCCATGGAGAGTTTTGCCCATGCAGCCAGAAAATACGGTGGAACACTGAAGCTGACGTCGGCTCAGCGGGTTATGATTACCGGCCTGCAGGCTGAGGATGTGGACAATGTCTGGAATGATCTGGGCATGGAACCGGCTATGGGGTTTGCCAACTGTGTTCGCAGTGTGAAGATCTGTCCAGGGACCGCTTTTTGCAAAAGAGGCAAGCAAGACAGCATAAAATTAGGGCTCGAGCTTGACCGGAGGTATATTCAAGAAAGAGATGCCCTCACGGATGAAGCTGGGTGTCTCCGGCTGCCCCAATTCCTGCTCGGAAGCCATAATCAAGGATATTGGCGTGATTGGCACTGATGACGGTTGGGATATCTATGTAGGCGGGAGCGCCGGATCCCATCCCCGGCTTGCCGATAAACTGATTACCGGGTTAGACTATGATGATACATTGAACATCGTGGACATTATCTTCAGATACTATCAAAAGAACGCCGACATCGAACGGGTTGGTCAGTTTATTGAAAGAATTGGTTTTGAAAAATTCAGCAATGACATCCTGGCGGAGTTTAGCAATCATCCTGTGGCTGAAGCCGCAGCCAAGCCTTATTCAGCAGGAGAACAGATTATCCCCAAGCCCGGGGGCTTGACCGAAGGTAATCTGGTATTGGGCGATAAAATTTCTAAAGAGAGTGTTATCGCCGATATCATCAGAATATATCCCCAGACCATTCCGGTTTTGCGCACCTTTGGCATGGGTTGTCTCGGCTGCCCGTCGGCTACCGGTGAGGCGCTGAAAAAAGCGGCCGATATTCACGGTATCAATGTTAACGAGCTGATCGAGTCGCTGAATAAAGTCGCGCTAAGGGGTGATGAAACATGAGCGCCTTCATCGGACCGATTCACTACTGGCTGTACGGAAAAATTCGGGTGGTCAGTGAGCGGGAAGAAGTTATTTATAAAGAAGCCTGCGAAATGTGCGGTTCAACAGCCGAAGAGCTTCGGGAGCAAGTGTGGCAGACGTACGGCGCGCCACTTTCTGACAGGAACTTGAGCGAATTCGTCGACCATGACAACATTCATGGCTGGTTACAGCGCCAGATCAATATCGCCGAATCCAGGGAAGCCGCTTTTATTAAAGAATTACTTGACAGCTGCGGCGTCGCTGCCGGCGATCTGGTGGAAAAAGCCTTTTCGGCCCATGGGAAGATGACCGGTCAAAGCGCCGCAGCCCAGGGGAAATACGATGTGGATACCGCGCCAGGCATTTATAAAGCGCTGCAGGATTACTTCCTTAACGGAATGCCGTGCGACCAGGCCGATAGGGTCATGGAATCTGAAGCCGACAGCATCATTTGGGAAACCGGCGCTTGTGAGCAGGCGCCGAACTGGAAGCGGGTCGGAATTGAGGACAAGACGATGACAAAGTTTTATCAGGCCTGGCTAAAAGAATTCGTCGCCGGGATGAATCCGGCTTTTGCTTTCAGACCCGCGACTGACATTCGTCCGCCAGGAGCTGCGGTAAACAGGTGCGAGATTTGCAAAAAATCAACATGAAGGAACAACAAAGAAGCCGCGAAAAAATCGCGGCTTCTTTGTTGTTCAGGCGCAGCATCAGTTCAGTAACAGCTGATGCTGCGCCAATATGCTTCTAGGAGCCCTGGAGGGCCTGGATGGCTTGGAGGATTGCGGTTATTTCATTGCCGACCATCTCTGTCAGGGAATCAAGAGTGGATTGGGCTTCCCGACCGTCAGGCCGGGTAACCGACTTATCAATCAGAAAAGCGTTGTCAGCAGTGGAATAGGTTTTTATGTCAATTGCCACATCAATAGGCCGTACCGAAATCAACACGATGTAATTCACATGACGGCTGGCGGCATAGGCGGAAAGATTCTCCGGGGTTGCGCCAGCGGCGCCGTTGACGCTGCAGCGGTTGAGATCCCGCAGTACTTCATTGCCGGATTGAACTTCACTACCCATAAATAAAGCGTTCACTTTGAAGCGGATGACCTCATTGAGAGCCTTGTTCAAAAGTTCAGCGCCAGGCACATAACGGCCGGATGTGTCGATATAAAGGGCGACGGCCGCAAGAGAGTTATCGTCCGCCGAAGCCGCAAGACAAGTTGCCGGACCGGCAATACACAGTACCAGAAAGCAAATGACGATTAATTTTTTCAACATGAATACACCCCAGTATCTTAGCATTTACTGTTTTTCATGATCCACTGACGATGATTATCGGCGCGAAAGTTTCGTCAGGTACTATATTCCCACTTTTTTTTAGGTTCGTCAAGCGGAGCGGCATCAAAACAGACCCCAAAGACTCTTTGCAGAAAAGGAAAAGAACTTTTTGGTTATTTGTGGGAACGGTTTTCTTTTTCCGCTTTACTTTTTTTGCTCTCTATACGATATATATATAGTAGAGTGAGTTGGTAACATGGTTATCGTGGGGGGACCTTTAATGCGCAGTATAAATTTAGATGAAATTCAGCCTGGCATGTACCTGTCAAGACCGCTCATTTCGTCTGATGGCACGGTTTTGCTTCATGAGGGTATTGAGATGAAGGACAGGTACATTCAGTATCTTCGCAAGCAAGGGTTTACATCTTTGTTTATCGGAGAACCGGAAGACGAAGATGCGACTGAGATTGAAGAAGAATTCTATGATCCAAAACAAAGGAAAGAAGCCGTGGATGCCGCCCGGGAGGTTGTTAATCACTTTCGGGTCGGCAAAGGGATACAACTCGACAGGGTAAAAAGCATTGTTAGCAACATGATCAATCAGCTCGCCCAGAACCCGGAAAAGATGATGCACCTTCTGGATTTGCGCCGAAAAGAAAAGTATATATTCTCTCATGCCGTCAATACTTGTATTTTATCGGTCATGACCGGTCTTGCCATGGGCTATGACGCCGAGAAGCTGGACGAGCTGGGTCTGGCTGCCATGCTTCACGATGTCGGCAAAATCAAGTTTGCCAGGCGTCTGGCGCTGCAGTTTCCTGACTATTTATCAGGGAGTGAAAGAAAAGAGTACAAGCAGCATCCAAATTACTCTTTAGAGATCCTGCAGGAAAATAGCGATTTGCCAGCCGGGGTTGTTAATGCCTGCTATCAGCATCACGAACGCTGGAACGGCAGCGGCTATCCTTTGGGTCTTAAGGGCGATGCCATTTCCGAGTATGCCCAGATTATCAGCATTGCCGATGTCTATGATCGTTTGATCTCAGGTATGCCGCATCGCCGGGCTACTCCGGTATATTATGCTGTCGCCATTTTGAACAAGGCTGCAGGAGAGTATTTTTCCCCGGCTATTGTAGAAAAGTTCAACCAGAATGTTGCCATGTATCCTATTGGCAAAACGGTACGGCTTAATAACCATCAGATTGGCGTGATTCTAGGGGTTGGCATAAAGAGCAAAACCACCCCTGTGGTTCGCATTACCTCCAGCCATAATAGTAATGACATCAATCAGCTTCTTGAGCTTGATCTGAAAAAAAATCCGGAGTGCTTTATCGTCGATTTTGAAGAAATCAATTCCAGTTATGTCCAGGCCTATGCTGATCGTGCCCCGGTATTCCGCACCAAAGAACCGTCTTTATGACCAGGACGATTCTTTCCCTCTGAGTCGAAAGTTTTCGCTGAAGCTCACGACTGCCGTTCGGCAGGGGTGAGCTTCAATTTTTACTCTCGGAGAGGCGGCATTCATGCCTGATAATTAGATTACTCATCAGGCCGGTTGCGAATGGTTATTATCTTTTGATGGCAAGCTAAACAAAATAAGGTGAGCAGATCAACTGTCGCTGGAGGGATTGATTTTGGGCATATTGTCGCGGTTATGGATAAAAAACACGGCGCGAAATTCCTATGTTCGCCGCTGGCTGGTGCAAGAACGCGAGAAGGATGACAGCTCACAGACCGATGTCTTTGCGCTCTTTGTGGAACTGATCAGCTCTGCCAGCTGTTTTGGCCAGGAGGCTTTAGAGGACCGGGACAGCCGGATTCAGGAGGTGGCCAAGCAATATTTAGGCGATACAACTCTGTTTGAAATTGCCTGCTACACTTATTACCGTATGACAGCCTGGTTTGCTGATAACCAATCTGAGTTTAGAACCAAGGTAGCAGATCCGGTAGCCACTTGGATAGTCGAAGTATTTTCCGTTGCCTGGAGAAAAGATGAGGAGCTTGTGGGTCGATTCTTTGCAGAACGTCTTGATCGATACCGGACCATCGCGGGAACCGGCAATGATGTTGAGGGAATTCGCCTTGAGCTGGAGCAAAGGATAATCAATACCCAAGGAGACCGATTTGGCAAAAACGATGAATCAAGCGGCCCTTCAAGGCTGGAGGCTGATCACCGGTTTGTCAAACACGCTCTGGAGCAATATGAGGCAAGCCATATTCCGGCGGTAATCAAGGCTGCGCAGGACTTCTGCCAGAATCAGACCCAACAACCCTTGCCACCCCAGAAATCTTTGAGCATCAAAGAACAATCAGACCAAGAGAACCGGGATTATTTATTTGCGATGGCGTTATTGGAGCAGAAAGATTGGGTGAAAGCCTGCAGCGCTTTCACCAAGGTAATAGGTTTTAACCCTGAAAACTATAACGCCCTGTTGCAGCGGGGCCAGCTACATGTTAAGTTGAATCAACCCATTGCTGCCATCGATGATTTTTCGCAGGCCATTGCAGTGAATCCCCGCGACTCCAGGGCCTATCTTCATCGTGGCAAATGCTACCACCAGGTTTTGCGGCAGGGAGACGAGTCTTTGGCTGATTATGCCAAGGTCATCGCCCTGGAGCCTGATAATCCAATTGGTTATTTTCAGCGTGGATCACTTTACGAAGAAATAGCACTGAGTTTTGAACAGCAGGCCAGCGAGAACAAAGACCAGGAAAGACATGATAAGGCTTCCAAGGGGTTCTTGGCGGCGATTCAAGAGTACAGTCAGGCCATCGCTTTAAACCCTGATTATGATGACGCTTATGTCAGCAGAGGGCTGGCCTTCGCGCGGAGGGCCAAGGCGGAAGGGGACGCCGCTTCTATTCCAAGAGCGGTTGCCGACCTGGAAAAAGCCATGAGTCTGAACTGGGAGCATGGGTATTTATATAAGACGCTGGACGAACTGCGCGACTTGTTGAAACACTCTAAAAGCAGCCAGGAATTAACAACTGTTTAAGAAGTATCCTGATGATTCTGGGCCGATTGATAAGGTCCACAGCGCCTGGGCGATTCAATTCAAAGCTGAAAGGCCGGATGGTTCGGCGTGGTTTGCTTTCATCCAATTTGTGGTTTATACTGTATTAGAGTCACCCTTACGGACGATTGGTCCACGCCGTGCGGGCAGTTCCCGGCGAAAACCGGCATGCGCTTGAGGCTGGCGGTCACGCCGCCGCTGGGTCGGTATGGAGCGGTGAAAATCAGAAAAGGACGGCTGTGAATGTGACGGAGACAACCGGAAATATCCGGCCAACAAGTACCGGGAGCCGTTTTTTCAGGGGCACCCTTATCCTGGCGGTTGCCGGCATAGTAGTCAAAGTCATCGGCAGCCTGAACTGGATCATTCTATCCCGGGTGCTGGGCGGCGAAGGCATTGGTATCTATCAGATGGCTTTCCCACTCTATTTATTGGCCCTGAGTATTTCGTCAGCAGGCGTTCCGGTAGCTATTTCCATTATAACCGCCGAAAAAATAGCTCTTCGGGACTACCGGGGAGCTAATCGCGTTTTTAATCTGTCTTTCCTGTTGCTTATTATTACCGGCATCACCCTGAGTCTTCTTCTTTACTCCGGAGCCGGCTGGCTGATCGAGCACCGGATTATTCGCGACCCGCGGGCGTATTATTCGCTTATCGCCCTGTCACCGGCGATCTTCTTCGTAACCCTTCTTTCCAGTTTCCGGGGTTATCTCCAAGGGTGGCAAATCATGACTCCGACTGCCATTTCCCAGATTGTTGAGCAGCTATTCCGTGTGGCGGCGATGCTTGTCTTTGCTACCCTTTTGTTGCCCAAGGGGCTGGAGTTCGCCGCCGGAGGCGCCAGTCTGGGAGCGGTTGTGGGATCGGTCGCCGCCTTAGTGGTGCTCATTGTCTGCTATTTTCGCCTGAGGAAGGAAACTCAGCTCAAGATTCAGACCGAGCCGGCAACCGTTTGCCGGGAAAGCGGCGCCAATATTATCCGGCGGATCGCCAAACTGGCCCTTCCGGTGTCGCTGTCAAGCATCATGCTGCCGCTGGTGGCAAACCTGGACTTGCTTGTTGTGCCGCTCAGGCTGGAAGACGCGGGGTATTCAGTACAACAAGCAACAGAACTGTTTGGCTATTTAACCGGAATGGCTGTGCCGCTGGTCAATCTTGCCACGATTTTGACCGCAGCCCTGGCTACCAGCCTTGTGCCGGCCGTTTCCCAGGCCTATTCGCTGGGGAAAAGGCAAGATGTCCTGTATCGGACAGCGGGAGCCATGCGGCTGGCCAACATAGCGACAATACCTTTCGGCGTAATGCTCTGGGTGCTGGCCAAACCGGTAGTAAGCGCTATTTACCATGCCCCGGGTGCAGCGGACGCCACTCAGGTGCTGGCAGTCGGAGTATTTCTTCTCGGCATTCACCAGGTTACCACCGGTGTGCTGCAAGGGCTGGGTCGGACGGTAATCCCGGTAATCAACATGGGGGCAGCCGCTCTGGTCAAAGTTGCTCTCAACTGGACGCTCACCGCCATCCCCACCCTGGGCATACAGGGGGCTGCCTGGGCGACCCTGGCTGATATCGGAATTGCCGCAGCCTTGAATCTCTATTTTGTCCACCGTTATACCGGTTTTTTTCTCAGTGGCGGCGACTTGCTCAAGAACAGCGGGGCAGCGGCGGTTATGGGAGCGGCCATGTATTTTGGCTACAGCCCGCTGCTGAGCGTAATGGGGAGTGAACTGCCGGCAATCATCCTGACCTCGCTATACGGCGGACTCGCTTATGGAGCAATCATGCTGATCAGCGGAGGCATAAACCGGCGAGACATCGAGCGGATTCCCTTCATCGGGGACATGCTGACAAGGCGCCTGTGGAGCTAGGATAAAACCGGTTCAGAAAATATGGGATTTTAAAAAACGCTTGCATTTAGCAAGCGTTTTTTTGTTGGCTATTCTTTGTTCAGGGCTGGTTTTTGAGTTTCTTTTATTGGTCCGTATTGATCCGGGTCATATTTCAATAAGACCCTCACCTGCAGTTCCACATGCCATTTTTCCTGGGCAGCTATTTGCCTAAAGAGGCTCCGGACGTCTTCGCAATATGCGTCCGCCGCATGCTGCTCGTACAGGATGACGGCTTCCATTTCTTCCTTTATGGCTTCCCGCAGATTGTTGAGGATGAGCTGTCGATCATATTGTGGTGAATAGGTTTGGGAAGTGATCTGCTTATCCAGTTTGAGATTTTTGGCTTCTAGATATCGTTCATGCTCCTCTGGGTCGTGTCGGCGCAGCGTCAGGAGGAACATGCCGAAATGCTCCTTTTCGCCCTGCATGATGCGACGCCAAACCTCATTGATTTCTTCCACATTCGAGTTGGCGATATTTTCGGCATACCCGTTTATGGCGTACACTTCGGCTATCAGCCCTTCGCGCAGGTTATTGGCGTCACAATACGGCTGACCCTGAGGCTGGGCTTTTGGACGTGTATAGCTCATTCCGGCGCTCCCCCCCAGCTATGGTGCTCTGTGATGTGTTTCGTAATATTTTATTCTGGTTTCAGTGTTGTTGCCACAACCAGGGACACCACCTCCGCTGTTTGCCGACAGACGCAGCGCCAAGGGCCTGGAATGGAGTTGACAGTAAAAATGTTCTATAATATGATTAAATATATATATGACAAGAAAAGCTAAAATTAGATAAAAATCATGAGAATTAGAGAAAAAAAGATATTATCATAAGGAAATGTCGGCAAACTGATCGAAAGATCAGGGCGCAAAGCTATGGGTCTAAAGTCGTTACTCGACCATGACTGCCAGGCCGCCGTTAGCGATAACGCACAAAGGTCTGGATATACTCAGATCTTTTTTCATTTGTTGAAAATGATGGTAATACCGCTAAAGACGTATCTAATGATGAATAGTGCTACTCAAACAGAGGCTAAAGTGGTGTTCAGTCTCCCTGTGGTTATGAAACAAAAAAGAAAGAGGTGCCGCAATGTTCCAGGGATTAAAAACCATCGCTAAAATTGACTCCATCAAGTCGAAGATGCTGCTGTTCGTACTCATTCCGGTGATCGTGTTTTTCGCTGTGGCCTCTGTGGTGTCTTATTACATAGCTGACGCCGCGGTGGTGAAAAATGTACATTCTTCGATGACTAACGATGCCCTTAACAGGGCCGGTGAAGTGGAAGCAGAAATCGCCGGGGTAAGAGGAACGGTTTTGACGATAGCCAATGTATTGGCAACCGATGTATCTGACGCTGAAGCAGAGGCTTTATTCAAGCGAGTGCAAAAAAGCGCCGGGAATATGGATAACGTATGCGTCGGGTATGCAGACAAACGCTTTATCAAATCGGCGGATGTCAACATGCCGCCGGGGTACGATCCCACTGCCAGGCCTTGGTATAAAAATGCGGCCGCCAGCCCGGACAAAGTCCTGGTAACCAACGCATACCAAAGTCAGACCACCGGGAAAATGATTGTCACCCTTACAAAGGCTGTTGTCCGCAACGGGGTCGTGGTGGGGGTTGCAGCCATTGAAGTCAACCTTGATGCAGTGAAAAAACTGGTGACAGAGGCAAAGGTGGCCAAGACAGGTTACGGGATGCTGTTGGACAACACCGGGATGTATGTGGTGCATCCGACCCGTAAAGCCGGAGACTTTATCCAAAAAGTCGATAATGGCGCACTGGAGCCGCTGTTTACTCAAATCAAGGCGGCGACAAACGGCTCGATCGTTCGTGTAGTTAATAATGGGGTTCTCAGATCATACTGTGTGACTATTATCGAAGGTACGCCGTTATTGTTTGTAACCTCAGTTCCGACGCAGGAGTTCTACGAAGACCTGGCGACCATGCGCAACTACAGTATGGGGATAGGCGCAGTTACTATCATCCTGCTGGGACTTATCATTATACTGTTCACCAACAGGATTACCAAGCCGCTGAATGCTTTGAGCAACACAGTGCAGGAAATGGCTCAGGGCAATTTGGCGGTCAGTGTCCGCGAGTTAGGTATTCATGCCAACGACGAGGTCGGCAGACTGGCGAGAAGCTGCTCAGAGATGGCCCAGAATATCCGTGGCTTGATACGTCAAGTATCGCAAGCTACCGAACAAGTAGGCGCCTCATCAGAGGAGCTGACCGCCAGCGCCGAGCAGTCGGCCCAGGCGGCCAACCAGGTGGCCGCGGTCATCACCGAAGTTGCCAGTGGCGCTGAAAAGCAGCTGAAAGCCGTTGAAGACACTTCGGCAGTTGTGCAGCAGATGTCGGTGAATGTGCAACATATTGCGGCCAACACCAATACCGTCGCTGACACCTCCGCGCGATCGGCCGATGCGGCCCAACAAGGCAGCAAAGCGGTGGAGAAGGCTATTGCCCAGATGAGCAATATCGAAGGTACGGTGACCCGCTCAGCCCAAGTGGTGGCCAAACTGGGCGAACGGTCCAAGGAGATCGGCCAGATCGTGGACACCATCTCCGGTATCGCGGGTCAGACAAACCTCCTGGCGCTCAACGCCGCCATCGAAGCCGCCCGGGCGGGCGAACAGGGGCGCGGTTTCGCCGTCGTAGCGGAAGAAGTCCGCAAACTCGCTGAGCAGTCCCAAGAAGCAGCAAAGCAGATCGCCGGACTGATAACCGAAATCCAGCAAGATACCGGCAGTGCCGTTGCGGCGATGACTGAGGGAACCAGGGAAGTCCGGGTCGGAACGGAAGTGGTCAATGAGGCCAGCCGGACATTCAAGGAAATCTTTGGGGCAGTGCAGGAAGTATCCACTCAGATCGGAGAAATTTCAGCCGCCATTCAGCAGATGGCGAGCGGCAGTCAGCAGATTGTTTCATCAGTGCGGGAAATTGACGCGATAAGCAGGGAAGCGGCGAGCCAGGCGCAGACGGTTTCCGCCGCCACAGAAGAGCAATCGGCGTCCATGGAAGAAATCGCCGCCTCCAGCCAGGCGCTGGCGAAGATGGCCGAGGAATTGACAAGCGTAGTCAACAAGTTCAAAGTGTAAACAGGTGTGATGTAAGACCGTGACTATGAACATCAGCCTGATAAAGACCAAAAGGCCGCGAATTTCGCGGCCTTTTGGTCTTTTGGTTTTATCGGGGCAGCAGGTGAATACGGAACCAACATCATCCGCTGGCTTGGACAAAGTCTGCCGTAATTTGATTAAACTTTTCCGCCTTGTCATAAAATAGAAGATGACCGCCGGTGTCAAAGGGGGCAAAAGAGGAACCAGGTATTTGGTCTGCCAGATACTGTCCCTGGTCTATTCCTCTGGGGAAGACGTGGGAATTGGCGGCGAAAACAATCGTAGGAATGGTGATTGTCGGCAGCACCGGGGTATAGTCGCGCATCAGGAAATCAGCGTGAATTGCGGTGGCAATCCATACCGGAGTCTTAAGCAGTTCGGCCACCATCCATTCGAATTCGTCCTCAGGAGGCTTGGTATCTCTGAATTTACCGGCAAATACGCCGGCAAAGCTTTTGGCGTCGGTGGCATGGAAATTATTTAACATATTCATACCATCGAAGGTATTCTCTTTCAGCATGTGGCAGTTCCAGGCCTCCTGGCTGAACGGGGCCGGATTGATGTCAACCAACCCCAGGGCTTTCAGGCGACTGTCGTCGGAGTACTGTTGCCAATAGGATAAGACTACCTGCCCAGCCAACGACCATCCGAATAGGGTTGCGCCGTCAAGGCCGAGGTGCTCGATGAGCTCCCTTACGTCCCGGGCATACTCGGGAATGGTATGGCCTGTAAGTATTTTGGATGAGTTGCCGTGACCGCGCATATCCATTGTAATGACCTGGAATTTTTTGGACAGCTCCGGGACGTTGTTCTGCCAGAACTTCGACGAGCAAGTCCAGCCGTGTACCAATACAAGAGGTTGGCCGCTGCCGGTGGTCTCATAGTAGATGTGGGCGCCGTCCTTTGTGGCAAAAGTATTCCCCATGGTTACTCCCCCTCGTTATTTGCCTTGAATCTCTTGTTTTTTTTACTGTAGATGTCGGGTTTTACTGATTATGATAATGAATTATGTCTTGGATTCCCAAATCCTTCCGGGCAGTAATTTTCTTATAAAAAGTTTTCGAAAAAGAAGGTTTTCCCAGATGATAAGCGAAATAATTATTTTCATGAAAACGTTTGCAGTCAGTGGCGGAGCCAAAAGCTTTTCGCTAAGATGGAGGCCGCAAGAATGGCGGATATCAGGGAAGTAGCAAAAATGGCGAATGTGTCGCCAAGCACCGTTTCCCGGGTCCTGGGGGGGAAGATCCCTGTGGCCGAGGAAACCAAGACCAAAGTATTGGCAGCTATTGCTAAGCTGAACTACCGCCCCAACATTGTGGCCCAGAGTCTGAAGGGCGGCAGGTTCAGGAGCATCGGACTGATAGTCCCTAATGTGCGCAGCCTGGTCTTTCCCGCGGCCATAAGAGGGATCGAGGATGTGGCGATGAAGCACGGGTACATCGTCGTGTTGTGCAATACCGACGAAAACCCGGAGCAGGAAAAAGCCTATATCCAAGGCCTGAGGAGCCGGCTGGTGGATGGATTCATTTTTTCTACAGCCAGACCGGATTATCATAATATCAAAGCCCTTGAAGAAGAGGAATTCCCGGTTGTGCTATTGATCCGGCAGATGGGTTCCAGCGCCAACGCCGTGGTTGTGGACAATTTCAACGGGGCCTATCAGGCGACGCAATACCTTATTGCCCGCGGCCTGAAAAGGATTGGACTCATCAATGGGGCCTTGGACATTCAGTTGTACCAGGAGCGTTTCCGGGGATATCAACAGGCGATGCAAGAAGGGGGACTGCCGCTGCCTGACGGCGCTGTCCTTCACGGGGTTTACGGGTGGGAAGACGCCCACCGCGAAACCATGCGGATGCTGCATGACGGAGTGAGAGTGGACGCTTTTTTCGCCACCAACGACCCGAAGGCGGCGGGGGTAATGCGGGCTATCAAGGATTTTGGCCTGACTATCCCGAAAGACATCTCGGTTATGGGGTTTGATAATATCG
>Ga0316232_1002460_pt1 | contig 19103 bp, 16 predicted proteins | sample TBHtaG_FD_206006 | JGI IMG/M metagenome (GOLD analysis project Ga0316232, IMG submission 206006) | Freshwater microbial communities from Trout Bog Lake, Wisconsin, USA - TBH18025_13 | ecosystem: Environmental > Aquatic > Freshwater > Lake > Hypolimnion/Profundal zone | place: USA: Wisconsin... | reverse complement strand
ATCAGCCAATCATTGGCAACGACCTCGTCGATATAAGCCTTGGTTGTTGAACGAATACGTTCTGCCGCCTGAGGGGTAGTGAATCGCTCAGAAAGCGTATAAACCTGAACCAAAGCCTTGGTTTCACCAGAGATAATGTCATTCGCGCTAGAGAAACGATCCATCCCGTCCACAACCACCAGCCCCAGGACGACCGCGTACATCGTTCCAATCACCTGAAAGAATCCACCAATCACTTCAGGATCATGCGTCTTCTTGATAAAAAACCGCGATACCACGTATTGGCTGATCACAAAAAACAGAACCAAAACGAAGATAAAGACCATACCCGTTTGATAATGATCAATATTGAAAGTGTGGATAATGTTCATTGATTAAAAAGGTAAAAGATTGAGTATACCGTTAGTCCCATAGAGACAATTCCGTTGCATAATCCGTGAATTCAATGGGCACGCAACTGGGTCCAGGCTGACAGGGCATTTCCTCGACAACACTGAGGCTTCCATCCTGAGCGGTCAACAGCTTCAGCGACCTCCCCTCTTGAGACTCTTTCTGGAAAAACAAGGAAACCTTTAACTTGATACGATCGAACTTCTTGCGATCAGCGTAGAGCATGATTTCGCGGGTCACCGACTCATTGGGTGATAACGCTGATACAGAACCATGGGCATCAGCACCTGCAAACAAAACGCCTTCTTTGAAAAGCAGCTCCTCTCTTTCAGGCTGACCCATATAACGAGATACGTTAATGCGGTGCGTGTTTGGCTCGGCTTGATTAAAGTCAGGATTGGTTTCCCCCTCTTTTATGAAGTGCTCTTTAATTCCCACCGCGTTATAGGTTACTGCCAGTATTCTGACGGTGTTTTGACCCGGATTCGTCCTCGTTAGGGACATTCTAATAGCGGTGATGTCATTTTGTTTTCCGACTTTTTCAAGACTACTGCTCAGTGTTACTGTGGGTGGCGCCAAACCGGGTGCAATCTGGGCCTGGTAGATGAAGGTGTAGACGCCCCATATTCCGGCCGCAATTAGAGCTACAGTCTGAGTGATCGCGTTTATGGCTTCAGCTCTAGATCTAGACGGTTCCTGGCTCATACTTCCACCTCATATGACGTGTTTACTTGTTCCCAAACTGGCTCGGATTGGATAGGGAGGAACCACCCATAGCCGAGGGACTGGAGGCTGACAGTTCTTCAGCCGAACCGCCTGATGCGTATACTAGAGCTGCTGCAGATTGCAATAGGCCTGCTTTGCTATCAATCTCGGTGTATCTCGCATTTGCAAGATTCTTTTCAGCCGTGAGTAATTCAATGACGGTCGCAACTCCTTGGACATAGGTTTCCTTGGCTGCATCATAAGACCTCTCTGCGGCTTTAAGCATTGCGACCGCAAACTCACGTTTTCTTAAGGCCGTTTTAAATTCGGCGTAGGCCTTCCAGACATCACGGATCACTCGAAGTTGGAGTTCGTCAAATTCAGCCTGTGCTGCATTACGTTTTGCTTCAGCTTGGGCAATACCGTTTGTACCGGCAAAACCTTCAAACAGATTCCAGTTCATGGTAATGAATGCATCTGTCAAAGGTGATCCGATATTGACTGTTTGACCTGGCGCACCCGTTGCATTCTGGTAGCTCCATTGCTTCCAACCCGCATCGCCCGAGAAGCCGATGGTCGGCCAGTAGGTTGCTTCCGCTTTACGAATTTCAGCTTCTTTCACTCTCAACTCAGCGAGCTTAGCAGCAAGATCTGGCCGATCGGTTAAGGCCTGATCAATGATTAAATCGGCCGACTCCTCGAGCCCCTTAGGCAACAGAACATCACTCAATGCTACCGTCTTAAGTTGAACATTTGGCGTGATACCCAAACTTTCTGCCAACTCCGCCTGCTTTTCCATCACAGAGCCTCTCGCTCCTTGAAGCTCATACCCTGCCTTTGCCTGATCCTGAATAGCCAAAAGAGCCTCAGGCTGGGTGGCAAGACCTTTATGGAATTGGGCTTCGATTGATTTTGCGTTCTGAACGGTTTGATTCAGTGTGATTTCAGAAGCCTGAACTCGAGATTCAGCGGCCAAAAGCCCATAGAATGATCGCTCAATGTCCCACAACACCCTCTGGTGCGTCCGGTTCAACGAAAAGTTAGCGGCAAACGACTGCTGCAACGCAACATCAATTTTGGCAGATCTGGACTTGTCAAATAGGTTCCACGTCATTGAAACAGCTGAATCAATTGCGGTACCTTTCAATGAAAAAGCAGAACCAGACTCTGGAAATGGGTAACGCCAATAGCCGCCATGCACATTCACTGAGATGACTGGAAGCCATTGCGCCTCCGCGATACCAAGTCCTGCCGCAGCTGCCCTAGCCTGCTCCCAGGAATTACGAGTGACCGGGTTCGATCGCATACCCAAGTCAACTAAGTCAGTCAACTCGTATGTTTTTTTAGACTCCACCAGACGATTGCCAGCGGGTAACATCGACGTGGTTTTGAGGTCAGGTGCCTCTGGGGCATCAGATGGTTGGGGTTTCCAGGTTTCGAAATGAGAAACTGGCGCCGAACTCATTGGATTCAGCGCGTGGTCTATGGAAGGTGTTGCGGATTTACTCGCACAGCCTTCTAGAAGGATTACCAAAAGGGTAAACGAAAGGTAACAGACAAGCTTCATTTCAGCTAACTGGATCCTAGTCTAGGCAGTGACTGGCAGGGAGATCTTCCACCGTGACAAATCTGAGCGGATCATTTAGAGTCCTATTAACCTGAGTGATGAAGGTTTGGTTGCGACATCACGTTTACCGCTTCTTGGATCTATGTTATCGCATCGCTTAATTGCTGAACAGGAACGACCCAAAACATACCCCACTAACTCAGTTAGATGTTAGAAGAATGCGTGCTCTGTCTCACTTGGTTATTATTTCTCTTGCCCTTACAGGGTGTGACCCTCTTCTTTCGCTTCAGGGTGCATTCTGGCCTCCTTGGATCATTTCCATGGTTTCAGGATCTTTCTTGACCGCACTTTGTTCAGCTTTGTTGTCTAGAGCAGGGTTGTCTGAACATCTAGGCCCCCCTGTCCTAATTTATACCTGCCTATGGGCCTTACTGACGTTCACATTCTGGCTGGTTGCGTTTAGTTCATGAGCATCCAAAGTGAAGAAGACCGTAAACGTTTGGGGCAAAGGATCGGAATTGCTATTGTTTTAGGGGCCCTTATTACAGGTTCATGGGTCTGGCATATCAACCTTGAAGACCCCAGAACCAACGATGCGATGGTTCGTGCCAATATCGTCGATGTGGTACTGCAACATGTGAATGGCCGAATACTCAACTTAAATGTGATTGATAACCAATATGTGAAGCAGGGCGACCTCCTGTATGAGATTGATCGCCGTCCCTATGAAGCTAATGTTGCTTTAGCGGAGTCTGAATTACGACTCGCAGAAAAAGAAGTCTCTGGACAAATAGCCGATCTACGAGGTTATGAAGCTAAAATAAAACAAGCCGAGCAAGCCATAAATGCAGCTTCTGCAGAAGTTTCAAGGCTTGAGGCGCAAGCAGGATATGCCAAGTCTTACTTAAAAAGAATTGAACCATTGGAACAAAAGGCCTATGTAACCAGCAATGCCGTCAATCAGGCGTCTGCGAACCAAAAATCAACTGAGGCGGCCGTTCAAAATGCTCAGGCTCAATTACTCGCCAGTACTGCTGCTCTGGAAACAGCCAAACAGGCAAGACTAGCCGCTGAGGCTAAAATCGCGCAATACGGAAACGCTTATGCTCGTGTTCAAGCTGCGGAAGCCAAGTTAAGGTCAGCCCAACTCGATTTGGAATACTGTACGGTGCATGCCTTATTTGATGGGTACGTAACCAACCTCAATATTGCAGTCGGTCAATACGTGCAACCTGGACAAAAGCTCTTTGCTTTGGTGGACGACCGAACTTGGTACGTTATAGCCAATTACAAAGAGACCTACCTCAGAAACATCAAGCCAGGGCAGCCCGTAGACGTGTTTTTGGCCGCTTATCCTGGAAAACACTTTAGTGGTGAGGTTCAAGGAATTGGCTGGGCCAATTACCCAGATAACCTGAAGGTAGAGGACGCACTACCCGAAGTTCAGCGAACACTGAGCTGGGTTGTCCTTGCAGCAAGATTCCCTGTCAGAATTAAACTATTAGACCGAGATCCTGCACACCCTTTTAGGATGGGCATGACGGCCTTCACTACAGTCCATAAGGACGTGGGTCATATCAAATCAAGCAACCAGCCCGTTTCCCCTTAAGAGACCACAATGAGTTTTTCTCGACTTAACCGGAAGAACTCAATCATAGAAAGCTTTTGTTTCGGCCTACCACTTAGGGTGTTTCTTCAACAGGAACTCAACCTCAATGAGGAACGTCGTGTCATTGCGCTCCGACTCTTTATTATCTTGATCGTCATCTGCACCTTAAATGCAACCTTTCATCCACCTATCGACATCTCACTTGCACTGGCGATGGTCTTGCTTTACAGCCAAACCTTATTTAATAACATTCGAGCGATTAAAAGTGCCCGCTCGCTTGCCATCCAAAGCTCGGCTTCAATCCTTCTGGGTCTTTACAGCATCATTCTTTGGACCGATCAGCCCTGGTTTTTTATACCTTGGGGTTTCTTAATACTGTTTGGACTACTGTGCCATGCACGAATCAATAGGATTCTAAACATACCTCCTTTAGTTTTTACATTAGCGGCGTTTTTATCACCGGAATACCCCGTCAACAGCATAGAACAAACGCTTTGGCTGGTGATCACCTTTTGTATCCTGCCTGGTGGACTGATTATTCTGGCTGAGTGGACACTGTGGCCCACTACGCCTTTCCAATTACTCAGGAAGCGGCTCGGCTCGAGTTTCTCAAAAATAGAAGCAAAGATAGATAGCCTTCTGGATAATCAGAAGCAGCGAGACACCTCTGGATTAGGTGCCTATCTGAGGCCCGGACGGGTCTCTGTGAGTCTCACGTTACTGAGAGAAAGTGAGGCGACCGATCTCAATGTCGAGGCAAAACATCTGGAATGGGCCAGCCTGATTTTTGAACTGGATAACTGGTTTAACATTTTATCGGAAATAGAGCGTGTTTTATCCCAAGGATCCCCCAGGGTTGATCTGAATACTCAGGACCGTGAAGACCTTTTGCGATTTAAACAAAATGCCATCCTCCTTAGAAACACGTTTATCGACAGAGCTGATAAACCGTCCATATTTCAGCCTTTAGAAACGAAAGATAGAACACGCTCTTCCCCGGATATGAGCTCACTCACTCCATTTTTTGATCGCGCCTATGAGGGTGGTCAAAGAATTGAGTCGGTACTCAAGGAACTGAATACCGCAACGCCCCACCGCTCCAAAGCCAAAGCAACCAAGGCCTTGAAGCGTCAAAGCATTCAACCCATGACATGGCTGTCGAGCCAGTTTGCCAAGGATCATGAGGACAGTTTTATTTGGGCACTCAAAGTTGCTCTGTCAACCACCCTAGCCCTTCTCTTGGTCCAATCGCTGAATTGGCCAGGGATCAATACAGCCATGATGACATGCATATTAGTCGCTGATAATTCCCTCGGGGCAGACTATAGAAAATCAATGATGCGGATTCTTGGCGCATCGATAGGCGGGGTATTTGCTTACTTTTACATTCTCGTCTTGATGCCAGCCACATCAACTATCGCCGGCTTTCTCCTTGCTATAAGCCCCTTCTTGTGGGTGAGCTCATGGATTGCAGCTGGAACTCCACGTGTGTCCTACATAGGCATGCAAATAGGTTTTGCTTTCGCCCTATCAGCCCTAAATAGCCCTGGCCCTATCATCGATTTAGTGCTCGCAAGAGATCGGATTCTGGGGATTTTAATTGGCCTCATCATTTCTGGAGCGCTTAACTATTTACTTTGGCCACAACGCTCCGAAACAATATCCAGCAGAAGACTCACTGGTTTACTGCGGAATCTGGCTAACACCATGCGTTCAAACCCTGCCAAGGAACTCAAAGAACAGGTGTCAGAAACCCTCATGAATGATCTGGACACCACTTTACAAGAATCCTTAAACATCTTAGAACATGCGCAGATGGAGCCCAAGGCACAATCAAGTGCTCAACTGAATCAGAACATCAAGCTTCGCTACATCATTCATAGCCTGCAATATATTTCCAATATCATTTTGGCGCGTCACCGCTTTTTCCTCAGCCAACGTTTCGGGTCATTGGTTACTCCGCTTGAGGCAGAAATGAATCAACTTCGAGAGGCTTATGGGGTCTACTACGATAATCTCGCCGATGTGCTAGATAAAAAAGCTTCTATGGTGATTCCAAATCTTAAGGAATACTTGACGCATCTGAACGAGGCATCAGTTTCAATGATGAAAGCTGATACGATGGAGGCCAGAGACCTAAGCAGCTTGCGGGCCATCATTGCGCTCGAGAATAAACTGGTTAATGTGATGATTGAGCTGGGTCAGCAAATGGCTGTAACAGAAACGCCCAATATTGAAGAGAGGCTGATGTCTTTCGGATTAATGCGCTCGTAATAGCCCACAGACTGCCTAAGGGTGCGGATGATCGCCAAGAGGCGAGCCTATTAATCTGCTCCAATCATCGGTGACTTGAACATGTAAAAAGCTTGAAGATTGTTTCATCTGAAGTAAAAAAAGGTATACGATTCGAGATTTGATGTTGTTTCCTAGAGACGCTTCACTGATCGGTGCTTACACTGTGGTTACAACAACTGGTTTTAGAGGAGATTGACCATGCAAATTGGAATGATAGGCTTGGGAAGAATGGGCGCCAATATGGTTCGACGCCTGATACGTGGGGGCCATGAATGTTCTGTGTTCGATGTCAACCAGGCGGCTGTAGAAGGCCTACAATCAGAAGGAGCCCAGGGTTTTCTAACGATCGAATCATTTGTTGAATCCCTGCAGAAACCTAGAGCCGTATGGATCATGGTCCCTGCTGCACTCGTGGATCAAACAGTAGATAAACTTAAACCTCTTCTGGATGCTGGTGATGTCATTATCGATGGTGGCAACTCCTACTATATCGATGACATCAGACGATCAACGGCTCTTATCAAAGACAAGATTGAGTATGTTGATGTTGGTACCAGTGGTGGTGTTTTTGGCCTTGATCGTGGTTATTGTTTGATGATCGGTGGCTCAGAACCTACCTTTAAGCACCTAGACCCCATTTTCAAAACCCTTGCGCCTGGAACCGGTGATATTCCGCTGACTGAGAGCCGGACCTTAGGTCAGTCCACCGCAGATCAAGGTTATCTTTATTGCGGCCCCTCAGGAGCCGGCCATTTCGTGAAAATGGTTCATAACGGCATTGAGTACGGTCTTATGGCAGCGTATTCGGAAGGTTTTAACATCTTAAAACGGGCAAACATTGGAAAAGCGGATGTTCAGTCGGACGCGGAAACCACTCCACTTAGACATCCCGAACATTTCCAATACGAATTGAATTTACCGGATATAGCAGAACTGTGGCGGCGTGGCAGTGTCGTGTCATCTTGGCTATTGGATTTAACAGCAGAGGCCCTAGCGGAGAATCCTGATTTGTCACTATTTTCCGGCAAAGTTTCAGATTCTGGAGAAGGCCGTTGGACGGTGAGTGCCGCTATTGACCAAGGAACCCCAACACCGGTTCTTAGTGCCTCGTTATTCCAGCGTTTCAGTTCGCGCGGTGAGGATGAGTTTGCCTGCAAACTACTCTCCGCCATGCGCTTCCAATTCGGTGGCCACCAGGAAAAGAAATGAATCTACCAATTCACACTTTAAAAAATGGGCCAGAGAATCTGGGCGATTCATGCGTGATGGTGATTTTCGGTGCGACGGGTGACTTAACCCACCGAAAGCTCTTACCTGCCCTCTATAACCTTGCAAAAGCAAACCTACTGTCCAAGCGCTTTGCCTTAATTGGTGCAGCCTTTGATCAGATAGGCTCGGACGCATTCAGAGAGCAGATGGTCAAAGCCATTAAGGAATACGCCAAAGATGACCTAGATACAAACGTTCTTGCTTGGTTTGAACAACGCATCCATTTTGTAAGTGGGGATTTCAGCGACCCTGATTTTTACCATCGTTTGGGTGCGGCTTGCGCCCAGACAAGAGCTGATCATGAGATTGACGACAGTTACTTTTACTACTTAGCCACAGCGCCTAATTTCTTTGGAGAAATCATACGCCAACTCGGAGATGCTGGACTTGCTAAGGAAGACAATGGCAGCTGGCGAAGAGTGATCATCGAAAAACCATTTGGACACGACCTTGAATCCGCTATAGAACTGAACAAAGAGATCAAAAAGGTTTTAAGAGAGCGTCAGATTTATAGGATTGATCACTATCTGGGCAAAGAAACCGTCCAGAATATTCTCGTGTTCCGCTTTGCTAATAGCATCTTCGAGCCCATTTGGAATAGACGTTATATTGATCACGTCCAAATTACAGCCGCAGAAACTGTCGGAGTGGAATCACGGGGCAATTATTATGAGACCTCAGGGGCTACCCGTGACATGGTCCCCAACCATCTCTTTCAGCTGTTGTCCCTCACGACGATGGAGCCCCCCGTTTCGTTCGAAGCCGATGCTGTTCGGGATGAACAAACAAAAGCACTCCGTTCTGTACAAATCCCATCCCCAGAGGATGTACTAAGCAAAATGGCGCGCGGCCAATATCAAAGTGGCATGTTGAATGGAGAGACACTGAGGGACTATCGGTCTGAACCCCATGTAGATCCTCACTCATGCACAGAAACCTATGTTGCGATGAAGCTGATGCTCGATAACTGGCGTTGGGCAGGAGTTCCTTTTTATCTAAGAACCGGAAAGCGCTTAGCTACACGTACCACACAGATTGTCATTCAATTTCGTCAAGCACCGCTTGTGCTGTTTCGAAACACCGCCATTGACCAGCTAAGAACCAACCGTCTGATCATCCGTCTCCAGCCCAACGAAGGCATCTCCTTAGAATTTGGAGCCAAGATTCCAGGACCGATCATGAAGCTGGGATCCGTCAATATGGACTTCGAATACGAGGATTATTTCGGATCAACAGCCAATACAGGCTATGAACGACTATTACTCGACTGCATGGCGGGTGATGCTACCTTATTCCAAAGAGCTGATATGGTAGAAGCCGGTTGGAGTCTAATCCAGCCAACTCTCGATGTATGGAAGGCCTTGCCACCCCGTGACTTCCCTAACTATGCAGCTGGCTCTTGGGGCCCAGCTGATGCTGATGATTTACTTACAAGAGATGGGCGTCAGTGGCTCAATATCATCTAGCTGCCACGCAAATGTGACGATCGTGATTTGCTTGATTAATTACTTCAACCTATAGGCCTTCTATGCACTCTCTTGAACTCTGGCAACGCTTTCAGGATCGACTTTACTATCACAGTGGCCTTGAGATCTTTCTAGATCTAAGTCGCATGGATTACACCGAACAGCACGTAGCAGCGCTTCAACCCAAATTCGAACAAGCCTTTTTAGCCATGGACAAACTGGAACTTGGAGAATTTTCCAATCCAGATGAACACAGGCGAGTAGGTCACTATTGGTTGAGAGATCCCGAGAGAGCCCTCGAACCAGAAATACGTTCTGATATCTTGGAAACGATGCAAAATATCGAGAAATTCGTGAGCTGGGTTGATCAATGTGTCATCAAGCCACCTCTTGCTGATAGTTTCACGGACATCCTATCGATAGGCATCGGCGGCTCAGCCCTAGGGCCTCAGTTTGTTTCTGAAGCGTTGAGTCCAGATACTGCCAAGCGGGTCATCCACTTCATCGATAACACGGACCCTGCAGGAATCGATTGGGTACTGGGGCGTATTGGTGAACGCTTAAAAAGCACGTTGGTAATCGTTACGAGTAAGTCCGGGGGAACACCAGAAACTCGAAACGGACTGCTTGAGGTTAAAAAAGCATTTAAAGATAAAGGGCTCGACTTTGCGAGCCAAGCGGTCGGCATTACCATGAAGGGTAGTGCGATGGACGAACTGGGTCATGAAGAAGGATGGCTTCACGAGTTCCCAATGTTTGATTGGGTGGGTGGGCGCACCTCTGAAATGTCAGCCGTAGGACTGCTCGCTGCTGCACTTCAGGGCATCAACATCAAAGAAATGCTTGCCGGCGCAAAGGAGATGGACGAAGCGACGCGAGTTCATGATATTCATGCCAATCCTGCGGCCCTTCTTGCGCTGGCCTGGCATTATGCAGGCAATGGCAAAGGCGATAAGGACATGGTCGTACTTCCTTACAAAGACAGTCTACTGCTCTTCAGTCGATATCTGCAGCAGCTTGTCATGGAGTCCCTAGGCAAAGAAAAAGATTTAGATGGGAACATCGTTCACCAAGGCATCGCCGTATACGGTAACAAGGGATCCACTGACCAACATGCTTATGTTCAACAGTTAAGAGACGGTCTGCACAACTTTTTCATTACTTTTATCGAGGTCCTAGAGGATCGCTCTGGGCCTTCCATCGAAGTCGAACCATCAGCCACATCGGGTGATTTTCTATCTGGCTTACTGCTAGGCACTCGACAAGCGCTATATGAAAACCACAGAGAATCTGTCACGTTGACGATACCTAGGGTTGACCCTAGGACCGTTGGGGCACTCATCGCTCTCTATGAACGTGCCGTAGGGTTTTATGCCTCTTTAGTGAATATCAATGCTTACCATCAACCAGGCGTTGAAGCAGGCAAAAAGGCTGCAGCGGGCGTTATTGAGCTCCAAAGAACGATCCTAGATCACATGAAAGCTAGTAAAGGTCCAATTTCTTTAAACTATTTAGCAGAAGGAATTGGTGCTAGTGAGCAGATTGAGACCGTCTACCAAATTGTGCGACATCTAGCTGCCAATCATCGAGGGATCAGTTTAATTGGAGATCCAGGCAGACCCATCGATCTACTGATTGAGAACAAACCTTGAGCCAAGCCCTTCATTAAGGCTACACAAGATTGGTTCTTAACTTTATTTAAGAGATATTTTGCGCTTTCAGCACCGAGTACAGGGAGATGTAATGACCCAGAGAAATCTGCTGATGGCATACGTACCAACGGGAATCGCTTGAGTAAACTGTATTGCCGTTTCCTTATAGCTCAATGGATCGTAGTGATGGGTCATGCTAAAGCAATATTCAAATAAACTTGGGTAATAAATACTTATTGAAGATGCCGTTTTTTTCTAAGAAGATTTGCTGCTCAGTCTTTTATGCAAATCTTCTCGCCAAGCGGTTGAGAGCGCTTGGACATCCAAAACCTTTTGAATCCAATACACCTGATCAGGCCCTGTAAGAATCGCTTTCATCGCATCCGGAATAGATACTCCAGAGGAGTCCGTGTGGATCTTAGTCACCGGATCCCCTTTTTTGAGGGTGCCTTCTTCCAATACTCTAAGATAAAAACCAGTCCGTCCAGAAGACAGGAATTGAGAAACAAACCGGGCATCGGCCATTCGAATACCCAACTTAAAGCAAGGAACCCTGGGTTGGGTAACCTCTAACGTGACACCCCCCATACGGAAACGATCACCGATATAGACCTGATGATCGTCTAAACCCTCTATGGTAAGGTTTTCACCCATATGACCCGCTGGATAGATCGAATCAAGTCGCAACTCCGCCCAGTATTTCAAGTTCTCTAGACTGTAAGCATAAATGGCCTTATCCGGCCCACCATGATTTTTTCGATCGACCTGAACGTCTTCTAATAAGCCATCAAAGGATACAAAAACGGGCCCTTCTGAGTTTGTTTTAAAGATCCCAGTTTGAACGGATTTGCCACGATATCGGACGATACTAAGCTTACCAGTCGATACGCCAGCGAGTTTCATAGGTCCACACTGACAAATGGGCTTGTGCGTTTAATCGATTCTATGCCGTCCACTGAATACACCCAAAAATTATGTTAGAGAAAATCCTTACATTTTTACGTATGTGTCTCAAGAGCTTGAAGCCAGGCCATCGTCGAAATAGGACTTTTAATCGCCTTTTCACCCAATAGAAGTTCCATATGATTGAGTTTAGGATCACTTAATACCTTAATCAACCGAAGCCAATCCTATTTTTGGTTTAAGCAAGCATCAATAATCATGGCGATGACGTCCATTTGAATCTAAAGTGATCTTGCATCGTGCTCATCCGACACAAATCAATGGACCAGAGGGATTCCCAAAAATGCTCTAAGCCCTCACCTACTCCCATTAATCATTAGGATAAGCGTATGGAATCCGAGATTGAACGATTAATTGATAATGGACGGAGGGCGCTCGCTCTTTTTGAAACCTTCGAACAGACTCAAGTGGATCAATTAGTTCATGCCATAGGCAAGACAATCTATGATCATGCGGATTCACCTTGGCCCTAAAAGAAACTGGTCTAGGGGTATTCGCTGACAAAATTCAGCATAATCGCGGCAAGGCCCAATTCATCTGGCATCACCTTATTAAAGTTCAGAGAATTGGCATGCCACTTAAAACCACGATCCCGAACCCAGAAGAAGTCTGGTCTTTTGGTGATTGAAGATTAGGAGAAACAGAATGGGTATCACTATCCTCCCAAATCCTCACATCCATCTTGGACTCCATAGCGAATCTTTAACCGTTGATTATCTTAAGGACTGGCATTGCCAAAAGACGTTAATTCTCACGGACCCAGGAATCCTCAACTCAGGACTCCACGATATTTTGATGGAAGCCCTGTCCAAAGCCCATATCCAAACCGAAGTTTTCTCAGAGGTCATCAGTGACCCTGACATCAATTCGATTGAGCAAGCGACTGCATTTGCTAGAAAGTACAAACCTGACGCGATCATTGGTCTAGGAGGCGGAAGTACTCTAGATACAGCCAAGGTGGTTGCGACCCTATGTCCAACTTCCATATCCGTATCATCGATCATAGGTACTAACCTAATCGAACGAGAAGGATTACCTCTAATTGCTATACCTACAACGGCTGGTACAGGAAGTGAAGTGACATCCATTGCTGTGGTCTCTGACCCCGATTTTATTTTGAAGAAGGCAGTCGTTTCACCCTACCTGATTCCTAAGGTGGCCTTATTAGATCCAGCACTGACACTCAGCTTACCGGGTCAGTCGACGGCGCACACCGGAATGGATGCGCTGTCTCACGCCATAGAATCCTACACATCCCTGAATGCGAACGCCTATACTGAGGCATTAAGCTTAGAAGCGATTGAACTCATTACGAATGCCCTCCCTATAGCCTATAGCAACCCTGGATCCCTTGAGCATCGAGAAGCCATGCTAAAGGGAAGCCTTCTCGCGGGACTGGCTTTTTCAAATGCTGGAGTCGCCGCAGCGCATGCTCTAGCCTATCCACTTGGGGCCGAGTTTCATTTGCCGCATGGATTAGCCGTCAGCCTGATGTTACTACCTGTATCCAACTTCAATCTCCCCAGCCAGCCACTCAAGTTTAAAAAAATGGCTGAGCGTCTGACCGGCAGACAAGATGCAAGCCCACAGGATACCGTTTCATTCCTAAAGAGACTGATGCAGCTACTCGAGATGCCGACTGATTTAAAATCTCTAGGTGTGCCAGAGACCGCGCTGAATGGCATGGCCAAAAAAGCGATGGAAGTCACCCGTTTGCTGAACAACAATCCTCGATCAATTAATCAGACCGATGCCGAAATGCTGTTCGTGCAAGCATTCGACAGTCGACAGATACTCTCAAACTGAAGTGATGAGAAAAGATCGGCGACAAACAAAGCTCATGTTCTTTCAATCCGGTACGCTGGAAAGTCAGAAGCATTTTTTTACTTCAGGTCGGGATGTTGGTGTTCCCTTTATTGTTCCAGTGCCCTTCTTCCTCATTGACCATCCTAAAGGAAGAGTACTCTTCGATACGGGCAATGCCGCTGAAGTAGCCTATGATGCTCATCGACATTGGGGGATTGCAACGAAAGCTTATCTCCCACACATGAAACCAGAAGAGTTTGTGGTTCCACAACTTATGTCGATCGGTATCGCGCCTGAAGAAATCGATATCGTTGTGCTCTCTCACCTGCATTTAGACCACGCTGGTGGAATAGGCTGCTTTCCAAATGCACGATACATCGTTCAGAAAATAGAATTGGAGTGGGCCTACCATCCGGATGACAATCAAAAACGCGCCTATATTCGACAAGATTTTGACAAACCAGTCGATTGGTGGCCCTTAAATGGTTGGGATGATGACCGCTTCGATTTATTTGGTGACGAACAAATACAGATTTGGTTCACGCCAGGACATACACCAGGTCATCAATCCCTATTCATCCGGCTAGACGACATGGGCGAAATTCTCCTTGCGGCAGACAGTTGCTATACGGATGAAATGCTCGATCAAGAAATCGTTCCCGGTCTTGTTTGGGACCGAGAAGCATCACTTCAAACGATGAGGCGCCTCAAAATGGCGAGAGACCAACAAAACATCAAGGTCATCGCGGGGCATGACCCGGAAGCCTGGAGCAATTTTAACTTAAGCCCCTACACGTATACTTGACTGGCCCCATCGATAGCCTCAAATACAATCCGAAAGATCTCTAACTCAAGCCGAAATCCTTAACTTTAAAGCCGCTTATTTCCCGTTTGCATGATCAAAAACAATGGAGGAATGGAGGCCGACTGATGATGCTCTAAGACGCCAAATAGTTCAGAACGAAATACGCTTAATTATCAGGTTTTTTAGGTAAGCCCCGAACCACACTGCTATTAAGAAAAATCAGACGGATATCAGTCTTTCGAAGTACGCTCCTAAGCACATTAGATTCAAATTCCCTATTTTTTTGCTGGGCCAAAGCCAAAAGAGCGTCTCTCTCAAAACAAGCTAACTCAATAGCAAGATCTGAAACCAAGAAGTCAGTGTAATAAAAATCCTTTTGCTTCTCGTACTGTTTCGAGAAGTCCGACACGTCCCCACCTGAAATACTCAATATCTGTTGCAGCAAGTTCCGGCGGTATTGATATTCTTTTCTTGCATCCTCAAGAAGATCGATTTTAGAACTTTGGGCGTCGCCCGCTTTGGCCTCATGGATCCATTTGTCAATTTGCTCAATCGACTTATCCGCTAAGTGAACCCATATCTTCATTTCATTGTGTTGAACATCTTTGCCATCGCTTAATTCAAGCCAACGAATAAGGGGTTTAATCGTCAGCGAGAGCATAATGGTCAGGATGATCACAACAAGTGCAATCGATATCGCCATGTCGCGACCCGGAACCGCTTCACCAGACGTCAAACTGACCGGGATCGCAAAGGCTGCCATCGAGGACACGGGACCTCTAACACCAAACCAAGAGAGCAAAAAACTTGAGCGCCAGTTGAGATGTCGCCTCGTTCGAAAAAGCTTCCGGAATATCACCAGAGAGAATACGCTCAGAAACCGGGTGATGATCAGTACAAAGACGATTAGAAAGGACACCAGAAAAACAGTATTCAGCTCTGAATCGGTGAGCCGCAAAAGAATATGGGGCAACTGCACCCCCATGAGCAGAAAGGCGGTTGCCTCAAGAATGAAGACCCAATGCTCCCATATGATAAAACTCTGTAAGCGGCCTTTGAATTCAAGATGCGTGTGCTGCTCCATGCCGATCATGATGGCAGCAATAACAATGGCTAATATTCCCGATCCTTCATAATGCTCAGAGACAGCATAGATCGAAAAGGGGATCACTAAAATAAGTGAGTTTACGCTTAAAGAATCTTTGGAACGCCTTAGAAACCAACAACCAAGAGATCCAGCCGCCACTCCAACCAAGGTACCCACGAGCAGGGTTTTACCAAATACTAGGCTGATTTCAGAGGTAGAGATACCTCCAGCCATAAGCGCTATGATTGCCAAATGAAGTGCGGTCAAACCTGATACATCATTAAACAGTGCTTCACCTTCCATGATATCGGTCAGTATGCTCGGGAGAGGATTCTTTGACACTATCGACTTTAGCGCCACAGTATCCGTTGGCGAAAGGATAGCCCCCAGAGCAAAGGCCAATGCCCAGGGGATGTCAGTGAGCAAGTGAGCAGAATATCCAACTGTAACTACTGATAAGGCAACGGGAACAAATGACATCAGAAGAATCGGCAGCCCAACCTTCATCAGGTCTCTCAGAGAGGCCACCATAGCGCTACCGAACACGAGCGGTACCAAGAAAAAAACCATCACCAGCTCGGGCTGTAGTTGGGTCTCACTAAGCGATGGTATAAAGCTCAACAAAACACCAACCAATATCAGAGGAATAAGGGTATCTCGATCCTTCAAGCGAAGAAAAGCTGAAAGCCCCACTGCAGCAATCAAATAGATAGCAAAGGCGCCAAGTGTGTCCGACATATGTTTACTCCATCATCCAAATTCCAAAATATCGTTTTTAACACTCGATGGCAAAAGCCATCTCTAGCTCATGGGGTAAGACATTTAAGTCGCATACTATCCGCATGATGGAGTGGTATTAAATAGCCTAAGACTCGTATTGGTGTGAATCCTGTTTCCCTTACCAACTGATTCAGTGATAAGTTCTCCTACAGATACATACAAAACACTTTTTTATTGGGGTAAGCCAAAAATGAAACTGAACCGATGTTCCGGGTACGCGTTGATTGCTGCAATGTTTTTGATCGTACCCGACATGGTGCACGCCGCCAAAAGCTATACAGATAAACAACTTCAGAATTTCGCTGCTTGTAACGGTTATTTAGACGAGGGTGTTGTCCGAGGCATCGACTTAGAGCAGTTACTGCCAAAAGATAGCTTTGCGTTTCTGACCGACAAAGGATTGTTTGTAGCGCATGAAAACATTGAAAAAGAGCTCAAATCAAAATGTGAAGGCATCAACTCTATTGACGCGTGCCTAAAAAAATTAGGTAAGGAATCAGCGGAGTACATTAAGCTCAAAATTCAGCAAAACAATGATGCAAAGCAGCTTGATGAAAAGAACTTCATCGTTGCGACACAACTGATGTGCAGCAAAGCAGCGCTATCAAAATGAAATCTTGGCTGTGGTGGGAGGATGCTCCTTTAAAGATGAAAATATAAAGGCCTAGTCAATACTCATGCTACCAATCACCACACTCCTCGCCTCAATCCTAGCTTTGCTTTATGTGTGGCTTGGCTTACAGGTCATAAAGCAGAGAAGAAAGCATCAAGTACTCATTGGTACTGGCGGAAAATCAGAGCTCGAATGGACCATACGTGCACACGCAAATTTTGCTGAATATGTCCCTATCGGACTTATTCTGTTTGCGTGCGCTGAGTACAACCAAACAAGTAGGTGGTTGTTGTCTTTATTTGCACTGATGCTTTTGGGTGGCCGAGGTTTACACGCATACGCCTTCATAAGCACAAAGAGAGCATTGAACCTGCGCGTTTATGGAATGCAATTAACTTTATGGACGATTATTGGGCTCGCTAACTGGAACATAGGCTACTTAATTTACACATTGCACATTCTTAAGATTTAGTCACTAGCGGTGGCACCTCGAAGCCCTATAGGGCAAGGATTGAGTCTGCTGGAGTCTGGTATCCCAAACCGAGATTGAGTATGTTGCACGATGCGTTAATATCGCGGTCGTGCTCTGGACCACAGTCTGAGCAAACCCATTCGCTTACTCCAAGTCCTGCTCTACCTTTCGGACTGCTTTCGGGAATAGTCCCATAGCACCAACAAACTTGAGTGCTGTTCGCTTCATTGACCTCTACAAACCAAAATCTCTGCCCTTTTGCTTTATAACGAGCGTTGAGTTTTAAACATTAACCAACCTGCATCGGTAATCCCCCCTGAAATTGGTTGAGATCGAAAGTAGAATTTCCCCTTAATGGAGGTTCTACATGAGAAAGTCGAAATTCAGTGATAGCCAGATCATGGACGCGATCAAAAGAGTTGATTCTGGTCTTCCCGTTTCAGAGTTATGCCGAGAGCTAGCTATTAGCACTCAATCGTTCTACAAGTGGCGATCAAAGTTCGGTGGCATGGATACATCCATGATCAGTCGCATGAAAGAACTAGAGATTGAGAATGCGCGGCTTAAGAAGATGTATGCCGAGGAGCGGCTAAAAGCCGAGATCCTTCAGGAGGCGATTACAAAAAAGTGGTAAGGCCATCTCATCGCCGTGAGATGGCCAAGAAAGCGGTTGAGGAAAAGGGCGTATCAATACGACTAGCGTGCATGATCTTCAAGGTCAGTGAACGTTGTTACCGGTATGTCGGCAAACTAAGCGATGAAAATTGCTTGGTCGCCGAATGGCTGATTCGGCTTACCGATCATAATCGGACTTGGGGGTTTGGACTTTGCTACCTGTATTTGCGGAATGTGAAAGGCATGCCCTTTAATCACAAGAGGGTCTACCGCATTTACCGTGAGTTAGAGTTGAATCTCCGGATTAAACCGAGGAAGCGATTGGTACGAAAAGCACCGGAACCATTGGCCGTTCCAGGATCCGTCAATCAAGTTTGGTCTATGGATTTTATGCATGACCAACTCGACAATGGTCGGTGCTTTCGGGTGCTCAATGTCATCGATGACTTTAACCGAGAGGCGCTGGGAATGGAGATCGATTTCTCGTTGCCTGCTGAACGTTTGATACGAAGCCTTAAGCAGATCATCGAGTGGCGAGGAAAGCCGAAAGTGATTCGTTGTGACAACGGCCCGGAAAATATTAGTGCTGCGCTACAAAACTGGGCTAAGGCGGAGGATATTAGCATTCAGTATATTCAGCCAGGCAAGCCGCAACAGAATGCTTATGTTGAGAGATTCAATCGAACCGTGAGGTATGAATGGTTATCCCAACACTACTGGGAAAATCTTGATCAGGTTCAATTGTTCGCAACAAATTGGATGTACAAATACAATTATGAACGTCCACACATGGCCCTGGACGGAATGACACCTAAACAGCGGTTGGCCATGACCGTATAACCCTACTTTTGGTTCATGCCAATAATGGGGGGATTACCGATTCTGGAATACGGTCAACCTCCTGATAGGTTAATCGCTCTGGCCTGATTAAGAGTTATTCAGCAGCGACTATTTAGGACAACCATTTATAGTGACAGTTTGCTTGCGAATAGTAGTGAGCTTCAAGCAA
>Ga0316232_1002458_pt1 | contig 19120 bp, 18 predicted proteins | sample TBHtaG_FD_206006 | JGI IMG/M metagenome (GOLD analysis project Ga0316232, IMG submission 206006) | Freshwater microbial communities from Trout Bog Lake, Wisconsin, USA - TBH18025_13 | ecosystem: Environmental > Aquatic > Freshwater > Lake > Hypolimnion/Profundal zone | place: USA: Wisconsin... | reverse complement strand
TGTTTGGCTTGTAGTCAGCGAGTAGAATTTTTTCAATTGAGGTGATATAGAAGCTGGCATTATCAATAAGAACAGCAAACTGATTTTTTGTAGTGCTAGAATTGACATAATTAATAAGGAGGTCTGCATTGAATTCTCGTCCAGTGAAATAAATGACCTCAACGCCAGCTTTGTCCAAATCACTAGCTAGCCTCTTGAGAACGCAACTTTTCCCCGCAAACGACCTCCCGTGGATTCCGATACAATATGCACTATTCTTATCATTATCGAATACACCATTGGCGATTTGTATCAGTTCATTTGAATGTGGACTTCTGAAATCCCATTCGGACAAGATATCTTCCCAACGAGGCTCGTAGCCTTCGTATAATTTGCTTATATAGTTTTGCTCCGGCTCATAGGCGGTTTTGATATCGCTAAAATTAGAAAAACCATTGATACTGAGGAGTTTCGATTGTTTTAAGACTTTCACTTGTGTAACACTAACTGTATTAACAAACTCTAAAAATTGCTCGGTTGTCCATCTAATTATATGGGCCCCTAAGATATTGGCTTTCTGTTCTAATAGTTTTCGTGGATGAGGTGTGATAAAGAATAATTTCCCTTTTTGAGACCTATATCCGCCTTGTTCATATAATTTCAAGTAATATTCAATGTCTAGTTCGTCAAAATTGGTACCGACAAATATAAAACTCTCACGTAGCATGTCCATGGCAAAAGAATTTAACCGATAATCGAACCTCTCCACTGTTGAATTGACATAGGAACTAGCACTAAAAACATACCCCAGGGCCGAGTTGTTAACGCAACCATGGAGCTTTATATATTCTATAGTTTTCGGCCCGATCAGACCTTTTTGTTTGGTATCATTTTGCACTATAAGTTTATACTCAGCACCTTTATAAATCGCTTCAACTAAGTCATCAATATTGGTGGTATAGATTTTTTTCCAAGGATATAATTGGAGGGTACTATGGCTTTTTGTAGGGCGAAGACCTTTGAATTTTTGTGTAAGATATTCTACCAAACTTTTTTTTGACTTCTCCATCTCTGCATAGTCACATATCTGAGCAAATGTGTACGAGAGCAGTTCTGCATAGTCTGGAGACTTCTCATCCAGTTTTAAAAACTCTGTAATTATTGACACCTGTAAATCAGCAGCTAATTCTGCTTTCTTTTTGTCTGACGTCAGAGCATCCCTTGAAAACCCAGCTCCCAGAAATAATATTGGAGAAGCATTTACTAAACAATGTTCTAATTCGCGAATAGCTAGATCATGCGTCACAATAACCCCTCCTCTCAACCAGCATATTTCTACCAAGCAATCTCAGAAACCTCTAAATTCCATTATGCTATCTCATATTTCTAGAATATTATTCCAACATAACCGGGCCATTGCTCTTCTCCAATTTGTCCGGGTCGCTAGGTGGTGTGCTCCAGTGTACTCGACTACCACGTCAGGTAGAATCGCCCCCTTCGACACCTGCATGCTTTTATTGTCAAATGCTTACATACTTCCGCTCGAACGCAGGAAATTCCTGCCAGATGGTCAAAAAAAGTGGCCCGACGAATACGGACCACTACAGCAGTTATGCTACCCACCTTTTTGCCATCTGGTCTCGGGAAATCCGGGCGGTCTGGCGACGATTGGCGGAGCTTCATGGTTATTCGGACAGGGGTTCACTCGACTGAGCCGCGCCCCTGCAAATCCACCCTTCGCGGAGGTCATCAGCAGCAAAGCCCGGCCAGTTGGCCGAGCTTAATACCTAATATGCCGATCGAACAGGGTAGTTATTTAGTTCGCATATACACTAATATTACTTCTTGGAACATATCCGCTATCTTTATCGTTGTTATACTTGACGAAGAAATACATACCACGAGTATCTTCATCAACAATCAATACTGTTTCTCCTGCTTTTATCGTAGCAACAGGACTTGCACCTGGAGACTGCACGGCGTAGACGTTGGTATCACTCTTTATTTTTCCATGAAGCCCTTTGTACGCTGATTTGTTGGTATCGGACGGAATTACTTTGCAATCATTCAGAACAACACCGGCAATTGATTTTCCATTGCCTATACCTTGTATAGTGACTGTCTGACCCTTTTTCAACTGCAATAAGATATTATCCTGGTCCTTGGAAAAGCTACACTGGATTGAAGTAAGAGCATCGACAGAGATTGATACTGTACGTCCATCTGATATGCGATCTATTGTACCAGTGATCTCGATCAAGTTCCCTTTATACTTCTTATCCGCTGCCATTTCATTCTCCCTATACTCATCCCTGAGTTGTTTGGGAGACATTTTGATTGCAGACTGGTTCTGTTGAGGTTGCTGTTGTTGTACTGATGCTACTAAGTTTTTATCATTAGCCCCAGAAATAAATCCAGAAACAACGTAGAGGGCAAAAACTACAAGTACAGCCCCAATCCAGGTCTTTTTATTTTTATACCATACTTTTTTCGGCGTTGGAATTGAGGGTGTGCTTTCAGTACCGACTACATTATTTTCTGTCTTTTGATTTTTCGAAGTCACCAAAGCTATGATACCGCCAATTAGCAGTATTGGAGCAGCAATTATATATCCCATCGAGATGCTAATAGTTCCTCCCACTGCCGAAATAATCATCATTATTCCTGCGGCTTTGGGCTTCACATTAGCCATGGCACCGCCAACAATACCCAAAATCGCAAATGGAATAGCTAAAATCCCCAATTTCGCTATCATACCAGCGCCACTAGCCCCAAAGGCTCCACCTATCCCCCCCACAAATAAAGCAAAAATAGCTCCACCTAGACCAGCAATTCCTCCGAGTATGCCCAAAATCATAGCTGCAACTTTCATAGTCAATTACCTTCCCATCCTATAATATTAGCGCTTAGCGCCATAACGGAAACAATTTCTGTCTAGATTTTCCAGGCCAGCTAATTATGTATTCCGTTATACCAGACAGACTTCCTCCTTTTCCCTTTCCATATTTCGACATATAGTCATATGATCTGTTGAAATTTTCTTATCACTGACACTATCTTGGACCGCAAATATCCAAGTCTCTCCTTAACGCGACATTGTGACACACAAACCAAACACTTTCGCGCTCTTTCATTCTTCCGACTACGCCACCCAACGCTTTGCCATGCCTAATAGCAATAGCGACCCTTCTGCATCTTCTGCAGAAGGGTCTATTTTTACCATTTAGGGCTCGAGTTATATGTGATCCTATTGGTACTTTTCACTACGCCGCCCACCGTTTTGCCATCTGATCTCTGGAAATCCGGGCAGTCAGGCGTAGGGACTCGGACTTCTCCGCCCCGACGCAAAAGAAGAAGACCACCTCGCAGTGGTCTTGGTAGACGACAACCTTCTCGATGTAGCTGCCGATGAATTTCCTGATCTCCGGCACGTCGCGATCCCGGATGTATTGCCGGAACATCCCGAACAGGCCTCGGAGTTCGTCCTCGGTCACTTCCTTGTGCTGCCCGGTGTCCCGTAGGGCCGCTACCCTGTACTCCAGGTTCGCCTTCTCCGCCTCAAGCTCAGCCAGTTTGGCCGCCATCGAAGCCTGAGCGAACCCCTTGGCCACGGCCTCGACGATGTTGCCGATTTCCTTGCCGACCTGCGCCGCCTGGAGGCTGATTGCCTGGATTTGGTCGGCGTTCCTGCCGCAGCGTTGGCGCTGGTAGTCGTTCAGCCGCTTGACCAGATTCGGTATAGCCTTTTCGCCGAAGATGTTCTTCTCCAGTTCGGCCAATACGAAACCCTCGACGGCATCCCTAGAAATTTCTTTGTTGGTGCAAACCTTGGTTCGCGCCCGCGCGCTGCACCTGTAGGTAATGTGTTTCAACTTGCTCCTGCCAGAGTGCTTGGTATTCCCCATGTATGCGTACTCCCGGCCCTCACGCTGCAAGCACTCTCCGCAGGTGATCAGCCCGCTCAGCAAATAGGCTTCCTTCGCCTTGTACCGTCCGGGCTGGTGTCGGTTTGCCGCCATCTTCTCCTGGACTCGCAGGAAAGTGTCATCGTCGACAATGGCCGGGACGCCGCCGGGAACGCGGATGACGCTGTCGTCCCCCTTGGCCTGGTGGTTGTTGCGCTGGCCGTCGGCGTTCTTCGAAGCCGACCGGTTGAAAGTGTAGACCCCACTGTACTTTTCGTTCACCAACAAGTCATGCAAGCTGTTTTTGCCGAAAGGATTGCCTGCCTTTGTCCGGTGACCTTGGGCGTTCAGTTCGTTTATCATCGTGCCATAGCCATAGCCTGCCAGGTACAGGTCAAAGATCAGGCGCACCGTTCCAGCCTCGCGTTCGTTGACCAAGTACCGCTTGGTCTTCGGATCCACGTCGTAGCCGAGCGGTGGGATGCCGCCGGTATGCTGGCATTTCAGGGCGTTCTCGGTCATGCCTTTCATGACCTCGCGAGCCAGATTCTTGCTAAAGTATTCCGCCATGCCCTCAAGCATAGACTCCAAAATTACACTCTCAGGGCTGTCGTCTAGGTGTTCGAGAACGCTGGCCAGCCGGACCCCATTCTTCTTCAGCTTGTGGCGGTAGCGGGCCGAGTCGTATCGGTCGCGGGCGAATCGGTCCAGCTTGTGGACGATCGCCACGTCGAAAAGTCCCTTGGCGCTGTCGGTGATCATCCGCTGGAATTCGGGCCGCTTGTCGCTGGTGGCCGACTTTGCGCTGTCCAGGTACGTGCCAACTACCGTCATGCCGTTGCGGGTAGCGAAATCCCTGCACCCCCTGATTTGTGCGTCCAACGACTCGGTTCTTTGATTGTCGGACGAATATCTTCCATATATAACTGCATTTACTTCAATGCTGATCCCCTCCCCTTTCCCGGCTGATCCTGTCCAACAGGGCCAGTGCTGGATCATAGAAACGCTCGTCTTCCCTGGCATCAAGAATCGTTTCCCGAAGGACTTCGGTCTGGTCCGCCCGGTAGTCACCCCGCTTGAGTTTACCGCGGGAGATGCTCACGCGATAGACCGTCAGGCTCGGCAAGCCCGGCGATGGCTGAGAAGCGATATTCTGTTTTGCATTGTTTGCCATCGTTCTCATCCTTTCGCCAGGCCCTTGCTTCGCCCGTAGCTACTTCGGTCTTCTTGCTGCTTTCTCCACCTGCTTTGATCAATGGTTTCTTTTCGTTAGGTTAGGCTCAGATTTTTTGCCCTAGTATTCTTCTTGCAACATCATCGCGGAGCCATTTTCATCTTCAACTACATACACACTGCCGTCGTAGGGCTTGGGGTCTCCAACTACCATCGCGTCTACGAAAGCCGGGCTTTCTTGCCGCTGGACGATGAGTTGCACCGTCGTCCCGGTGTCGGTTTTACGTGTTGACAATTCGAACATCTGGAGACGGTCGAGCTCCTCTCCCGCTTCCCGCTTTTCGCCAATCATCCGCCAAAGAGCTGCCTGTATCCCTGGAGGGATTACGGCAATGACTCCCGACGAAGTGTACCGATGTCCAGAATACCTCCTAGAATGGGCCTTCATCACTCGTCTCCTCCTCAGTTTCTTCTTCAAGGGGCTGCTCGTCAAGCCATTCCAAAATGACGTCGCTGGCTATGGAACGTGGCACCAGACAACGACAGCAGTAATCGTTATCCTGAACGAAATAGATCACGAAATAGGTTTCTTCTTCCAGCCGCAGTATCGATATCCATTCCGGCATCAGCAAATCTAATCTGTCGGGGAGGCCAGGAAGACCCGACAGACTCGTTTGGTGAGCCTCAAGTACCCCTATGGGGCCACTATTTTTCAGACTAAACTCTGTCACCGGCGTGTCCGGCTTTTCAAGCACTCTGTGCATTTGGTGCACCTTTCGCTCCAGGTAGGCAGCCAGTTCGCCGGAGATTTTCCCGGCTTCCACGAACCGCCGTACATCAGACAAAGTGTTTACTACCAGCATTTGTTGTTTCTCCTTTCGGAATTTTGCCAGCAAGGTATATCGCCGGTCATTATCCAAATTAATAGTACATATTCCAAATGTTGGTAGAAACGCTTTTCTAGTCCTCCCACGCCTCACAGAGATGACAAGCCAGATGGCTTTCGTTTGGGTCGGGCAGGTGGGGCTTCGGCATCTCCTTCCCACACGTCATGTTCCCTCATCATGGCGACGACGGGGTTGCGGCGGTCGTGGCATGCGTTGCGGTAGTTTCGCATCCCGCACAGGGCGGCAGTCGGAGGCAGACGCCCCAAGACACATCGCCCCGGCCCTCCCCTTTCTGATGGTACCAGTGTACTCGATTATACCTTCATCTTAACGACGGCAATCATAGTGCCATCTTCAGGGCTGTCGACCTCTACATCAGAAAAAGTGATGGATGACTTTTCAGAAAAGTCCAAATGGAAGCCAACGGCAATTTGCTTAGTCAAACTCTCCCTGTAAATCGTGGGTTTCCTGGTAGTGCTAATTTTATAGCTGTTTTTCATGTTCAGCTCTTTGCCGATCAACAGAACCTGTTCTTCAGTAACGATAGAAAACTGCACGGTTTCGGGTGACCCCAACGCTTCGTATAAAGTGGGAGTAATCGTAACGCGATTGCCGCACTTATGACGCACCACGGTAATCGCCATAGAGCCTATCACCCGTGTTTTTACAGGCGGCAATTCATTCGCCTTATCTTTGAGCGCTTGTAAATGTTCTTTTAACATACAACTATCACTTCTTTCTTATTTTTGACCTCAATTTTGATTTTTTTTTGGGGGAGTTGCCTCCGGTTTATCCAGGCCTTCTGACCCGGGATTCTCCGGGCGGTTGTGGCAGGCGTTGCGGTCGTTCCGAGTCCCGCAGCCAGAGTGGGCGGCCACAGACTCCGCAAGCCATTCCGGCAACCGTGTTTTCTGGATGATTTTTGCGGCGGACAAAGCGTTGAGCGCTTTACCGCCGCTTAGCTTTTTTCCTACGCGATCCTGGCGATCTCGACGATGTCCTCCCACAAGTTTCCTTTCGCGTCTTCCCAATGTTCGATCAGTACACGGACCCGCTGGCCTTTCAGTTCGATAAGGTCGGTTCCCTCCTCTGGATCGCGCCCGAGAATGCCCTTCACGATCTTGAACAGCCTGCTCTCAGGGGTGAGGCTCATGGCGGCTCGAAGAGGAACCGTTACGCTGCTCTTGTCGGCCTTTTTGATCTTGAAGAAGATCGATATTAGTGTGTACTTCCCGTACTCGCCCGTTTTTTCTTCGCCTTTGACGTTTTCTACAACCGCCGTATAGTTGCCCTCGTCGATTCTTGGCACGCGCAGAACTTGGCGCATCAGGAGAAGGTTGCGCTTGGGTTTCACTCCCGCCGTATTACCTTTCCCTCCTTCGAGGTCGTCGTCACTATCCCAATCACGGTCTGTGTCGTCAGGGCTGTCTTGGTCATCGTCAGAGTCATTTTCTTCCAGGTCGTCACCCGATCCTTCATCTATGAGGTCTTGGTCGTCATCGTCTGTCTCAACTTCATCCAGATCGTCATACCCGTCATCCGTAAGGTCTTGCTTGTCGATATTTTCCTGATCGTCATCTTGTAGTTCGAATCCTGTATTTTTCGTTTCTGGGGATACTTGACCATAATGCCTGCGTCCTTTGGGTGGCATATAGATTCGCCTTCTTTCTTTTTTTTGTTTTGGGGGGGAGGGAGTCCCGCCGGAATCAGCCCTGACTGCTTTTGGGCGCTGAGTGGGCGTGGTCCCTCCAGCTTGCAAGTTCAATTCGCCGCCACGACTGCCCCGGCCGTCCCATGCGGACTGTGCCCGTGGCGAGCGTGACGGTCGTTGCGCTCTACCGGAGCAAGATTGCCTTCACGCAGGGCCATTTTCCCTCTTGACTGACCGCCAAAAGCACCTGCTTTTTCCGGCAAGAGCGCAGCCGGGATGGAATGCTTCCCCATTGGGGTTCGCCGCCGAGTTCGCGGAGAACGTCCGTAAGGTCCTGGCCCTTGCTGATCACCTTGTATGTATCTCCTCCTTTTTTCAACGTTGTGCGGAATTCCAGTTCTACGACAAAGTAATCGTCCCTAAACTCATCGCCAGGCGACTCATGGATGATGCTGTAGTTCACCAGGTAGGCTTGTACAAGCGTCATTCCATTGCCTCCAAATCAACGTTCGCCGAAACTCTTTCCGTCTTTGCCGGGCCGTATCCCGGTACCAGCCTCAGTTCGGTTTTTCCCTGGATGCTCAAGGCCACGCCGCTTAGGAACCTTTCTCCTCCAGACTTTTCGGACCTGAAGTCGATTTTTTTATCGCGAAGCGCGTTTTTCAGCAGACCGTGGAACCGGTTCTCGGTCATCTCCGCTATTTTGTTGTGGCCCCGATCTTTGCACCAGGCCTCAAATAGCCGCCAGATAGTCCTGTTGCGTTCCCTGTGTAGCGCATCGCCTTGTTCGATTATCTCATCGACGAACGTCGAAATGGGGCTGATGGATTCGCGATATTCGGCAAGCGCGGCGTCGACTTTGCTCGACTGGGTGAAGCGGTATTCTTGCGCCCGCAGTCGCTGCAAGCCCCTGATCGCCAGGTTGAAGATCCCGGCCAGTTCGCCCTTCAGCTCGTCAACCAGGTTCACGTTGACCTCCTTGCCTGTAAACTGCCGTTCAAAGGGAAGAATCAGCAGCCTTCTCATGAGTCCGTAGCTTTGGTCTTTCGCGAACGGCAAGGCATTCATCGCGGCGACGATCTTGACCGTCGGCGTGACGGTGAAGCTGGGTCCGTGCTTGACCTCGACCCGGATGGCGTCCCCGGCTACGATGGATTTGAAGAACTCCGTATTGAAGCTGGAGCCGCTCACTTCGGTCTCGGTGACGAGGTTGACCGTTTTGTTGACCAGATCCAGCCGGGCAAACGAGTTTTTCATTTCGCCGAGCGAAACGCCAGAGACATTTTCCTGGCCGCAGAGCTGCCGCAGTATCTCGCAGAAGACACTTTTGCCATTTAGGCCTGAGCCTACAAGGAGAAAAGCTTTTTGCGCCCGGGTTTGGGTCGTTAAACAATATCCCAGGATTTCCTCCGCGATGGCAATCCGCTGGTGGTCTCCTTCGAAAACTTCTTCGAGGTATTTCTCGAAGCGGGGGCATTCCGCCGCTGGGTCGTAGGTCAGCGGGATTCGAACCGTCGACCTGAATCTCGGGTCGTGGGCTACGGTTTCCAGTGTGTTGATGTCCAGCATGCAATTATTGAGGTTGATTAGGTTTTTCCTGGAATTCATCGGCTCCGCCGAGTAGGTGAGGTTGCGCAGCGCCTGCATGCAGCCGTTCTCGAACGAGGGCCGCCAGGAGTCTGCAACAACGCCGTTGATGGCGCTGTACAATTCCGACTTAACCGCCGCCTCCTTCAGCAGCAGGAATACCCCTGCTTTATATCGGTAGAAGAGTTCTTCCGAACTGAAGCAAAGCGTCAGCCTCTTTGCGAAGTATCGGGCAAATGGACTTGGGTTTAGGCCGACCACTTGGCCATCGCCGAAGATGAACCCCACGTCATCCGGCTCCACTCGGGAACTAGATTTTTTCCCACTATTTTCCATGATCTTTATCTCCTTTCTTGTCAAAAAACATTGCCCAGGTGCCCCGCCTGCCACGACCGCCACTGCCACCCGAGACTTTGGCGCGAATTCTTCAGATCACCCCTCTCGTCTCATGATACGATCTACTATTTTTTGAACCGCAAACTCATAGTACACCGCTAGCAAAGAAGCGTCAATAACCCCCGTCATTGCTATGTTTTTTCATCTATTCACTATCTCATTTCCGTCTCAAATCCCTAAGCCTTTGCCTGACGAATACAACTTGCTTTCTCTCTGTATCATGATACAATATTAGATAGACACGTGGTTTTCCTTGACGTAATCGGCTTTGAAAAAATCCTTGTCTCATTTTAGGTAATTTTGTATCTTTTGGTTGGCTCATGGCTCTATACAACATTGGAGGAATGGTCGTGGAAAAAAATTCTTCAGCATCAAACAAACGCGGTGGCAATAAAGAGGTGCAGGAGCGCAGAGCACTGCTAAAGCAACTTTTGATGGAGTATCTGCCAGACCCGGATTTGAAAAAGAACCTTTCCCTTACCAAAATCACTGAAAAACTTCGAAAGGCATATCCCGATCCAACACTTGCACCTTCCCGCGCGACCGTGGCCCGCGATTTGGACGCGTTGAGTTTTGACTTGAAGCTCAAAGACTTCCGATTGAAGAAGTCTGAGAACAAGAAACTGAGCAAACGGCGATTGCAAACCATCGAGTATCACAAGCAGAATCTCCTCCGTTTCATTCATGAGGTTCTTGACAAGAACGTCTGCTGGCTGACGCTATTAGTCCAGCCCGGTTACGAAGAGGGCGTGTCCACTTCATTGCGGGACGTATATTCGAATCACATGTTGGGATGTATCCCCGGCGATGGCGTGGTTTTGGTCGCATTAAAAGGTAAAGTCCAGCAAAATTTTGTGCAACGTAAACTGCGTGAAATTCTGGATACATACGCTGAAGATTCGGAGCTCAACCCCGATTCTGAAGACATCCCCGACGCTAAGACATGATTGCAACCGCACAGGCGAGCAAAAAAAACAAGCCCCGCACCACTAAGGCCGGGGCTTGTCGCCAAGCGGCATTCTCCCTTCTCTGCCGCGCCTGGCAGGGGGCGATCGTGGTGATGGCAAACGGCAAGCGAAGTGCTGTCGGCGGCAGTCGGGTCGGTCGTGGCATTTGTTTCAACTTTTCTTCGCGCCCTCCCGGTCGCCCGCATCCCGCCTTGCCACAGGTTCGGAGGCGGGGAGCGGCAGGGGGCTTCTTCGACAGCCAGAATGTCCTCCTTCGTCGTATCGCCTGGACTGGTCGGGAACTGCTGTTCCAACGTCGTCACTTCGGAGTTCGAATGTCGCGCACACACAAAGACACGAATTGCCGTTTTCGTTGACCCGCAAGGGTTTCGGGCATTGGTGGGAGAGCGACAGCGGAGAAGTCCATGCTCGTCCCCCTGAAGAACGCGCCTCCCTAGTCAGGTTCGCGTCCCACAAACAGCAAAAACCCCTTCTTGCCTTGGTGGGCAAGAAGGGGTTCGTGTCGAAATTGTCAAAAAATCCGGATTTGGATGGTGGAGGCGAGCCGTGCCGAACCCCTGTCCTATTTCAGCCCTGACAAAAGCCCTACATCACAGCCAGTTTCCACAGATATAGCGACGCAACTGAGCCGTAAGGAGAGTAACGTTTTTTATAGTATTCAAATTTTGCTTTCGGCAAGTCTTTCAAGCCATAAAGATTCATCATCCCTCTCCGGATGGCAAGGTCACCGAAACTTACCACGTCAGGGCGGCACAGAGAAAACAAAAGCAGCATCTCAGCCGTCCACACCCCTATGCCGTCCAGGCCCACCAAGTTTTTAATAACTTCGGCATCAGGCAGAACACGAAGTTCTTCTAAATTTAATGTGCGAGTTAAGACCGCTTCCGCAAGGTTCTTTATATAGCCGGCTTTTTTCATCGTCATTCCACATTGCTGTATCCGATCCATTTCGGCGGCTGCAATATTATCCGGCGTAATATCGCCAATCAATTTGCAGAGCCTGTCCAGCACTGTGTCAGCTGCCTTGCTTGAGATCTGTTGGCTGATGATACTATCAACAATCGCCCCAAAAACATCCGGCTTTGTTTCGCGTTTAATGAAACCGATACGATCAATCGCCGCCCCAAGTTTTTTATCTTTCTTTTTCAGATGCTCAATTTCTTTTTGCCCATATTCAAAATACGGCATTAGCTATCCTCACTTTTCAGCACAGACATTCTAGTCTGTGACTTTTTGTGGGTTCCAGCAGCATTGATTCATATCCACGCGGCCATCGGCGGTGAATATAACTCCCTCTGCTTCAAGCAGTTGTCGCTGCACACCTTTGCCGCCAAAGGCAAATCCAGTAGCAAGCCCGCCATCCTTAAAAACCACTCGATGACAAGGAACTTTACCTTGGTATGGATTGCGGTGCAGTGCATAGCCTACCGCGCGAGATGCCCGCCAGCTTCCGGTCATAAAAGCAATTTGACCATAGGAAGTGACCTTTCCTTCCGGAATTTGACGAACAAGTTCATAAACTTTGCTGTTAAAACCCATGTAACCACCCTATATCGTATTCATGTTGTCTATCACCGAATGAATGCTACTCCATCCGGTTAACAACCGATGCTTATCCTTTTATCTCGCAAGGCGCGTCATTAGCAGGTTCAACAGTGGTTGCCAGAATAGCAACCGATAAGATGCCTGTAAAAGACAAGTACATGAATACACTATCCCAACTATAATTGTCTAAAAGAAAACCAACCAACAGCGGAGTAACCACTGTGCCAAGCTGCCCGCCGGTATTGATAACCCCATAGCAAAGCGGAAATGTTTCTTTATTGGCCAGGGCCATGGCATATACGCCGAACGCCGGATAACTAAGACCCATAAAGATTCCATTCACCAGTAGCATGGCTCCCAGGTAGATAGGATTATTCGGGGCATAAACAAGAGCATAAAGAGTAAATATGATGCCAATAAAGCCAAGCATCATCATCGGTTTTCTCCGCTTATCCAGAATGCGATCTGAAATTAGACCACATAAAAGATTCCCTATCACAGCACCTACAAATGGCGCTGATGCAAGAAACCCCATCTTTATGGCCGTAAACCCTTTCACCGAGATCAGGTACAGTGGTATCCAGGACGTAAATGTATTGGCTATGCCATTTACAAACAGATTCGCCAGAGTCGCGCCCATAAGATTCCAGGAAGTAAACACCTGGCGAACGCTTGCTAATGTTGTTACTGGTTGGGTCCGAATTAATCTATCCAACCAGGCTAAATTGCGTTTTTTACCCGCCCCGGCACTTGCGCTTTCCCCATTGATTGGCACAACGTCAGTTTGGATATATTCTGCCTCGGCTGGCGAACAGAATTTACTGTCGGTCGGTGAATTCTTAACCAAAAAAGGCCAGGCAAGGGCTAACAATATACCCGGAATAGCACATACGAAAAAGACTTCACGCCAGCCATACATTTGAATAACAATAGCGCCGACAATCGGCACAATCGCCGGACCAAGCTTGGATGCGGCGATCCAGATACCGGTGGCGGTTCCCTTTTCCCGCGGCGGAAACCACCGGTTGATAATATCTGTACAGCCGATACCCAGCGGTCCTTCGCCAATGCCAAGACCGACCCGAAAAAGTTTCAGCATTGTCGGTGATGAGGTCGTGCCCATAAAAAAAGTGCATAACGAGGTAATCGCCAGGAATACCGGAAACATGATTGAGCGGGCTGTACTGCCAACTCGCTTATATAATAACCCAACAGGAATTTGCATGATAGCATAAGCAGTGCCAAATAAACTAATAATTGCTCCAGCTTCGGTATTAGTAATCCCAAACTCCTTTTTCATATACGGTAAAGCAATCCCCATGTTGGCCCTGTCGGCACAGGCAACAGTCCATACAGCAAAAAGCAGCGCCATTACCACCCAGCGGTAATTAGTCTTCTTTCCCAGCTTCCCGCTGGACTTAGAAACATTGTCAGTAGGTTTGAGCATACTTATCCTCCGCCTTTTCCTTAACGATATTCTATTGCTTCATCTACCCAATCTTACCGCTAATGACAAGCTTTTTTAAAAACGGCATCGCAATCATTTCACATATTGGAATTATATTTTATATATTGATATTTTATCTTTATTAGAAAATCCCTTCTATTTTGAAAACTTATTTAATATCACTCGCTGCGGTGGGCTTATCAATACTCTCCAGTTATTAGCGAGAAGGTCAGAAAACATATGGGATTGGGACACCAATGGTGTCCCAATCCCAGTTCCAGCATAAAAAACGAGGACTAATCGCGCTTTTTTTCCACCCTACTACACACTAATGTGCATTGAGAGACAAGCGTAAAGAAAATTCAACTAGCAAGCAGTTTATACCTGACCTCATTTGAGCAGCATTCTAGGCAAGACCAGACTAAACCACGGTACGAAAGCAACTAACAACAATCCTGTGAACAATACGAGGAGATAGGGCCAAACACGACTGGAAGTCTGTTCCACCGATGCCCCGACAACAGCGCAAGACACAAAGAAACCTACACCAATCGGAGGCGAAAAAGCACCCAATCCCATAGCGAAAATCAGCACAATGCCATACTGCAGCGGATCAATGCCCAATTGCGCGGCAATGGGTATCAACATGGGCGCAAAGATCAAGATAGCAGGCAGGCCTTCCAACAATGAGCCCATGATCCACAACGCTATGATGGTGCCGACCATGAAGACCGCGTTGGACTCGCCGAGGGATGTGATGAAAGCGGCAAGATCATGCGGCACATTCGCCGCGGTCATGACCCAAGAAAATGCGCTTCCTGAAGCAATGATGAACAGGATCATCCCTGAAATCGCCCCTCCGTCTGTAAGGACTTTCGTGAAACAGCGGAGATCCATGCATCCTCTATATAATGTCGCCGATAGAAATAAACCATAGATAACAGCGATCGAAGAGACCTCCGTCGGTGTGGCAAGTCCGCCAGCAATTCCTGCGACCAGCAGAAAAGGTACAACCAAGGCCGGGAGTGCCAGAATGGTTGCTTTGCCGCGCTCACCCCAAGATGCCCGGCGCCCAGGTTTCCATTCAAACTTCCTTGCCCTTACATAAATCAGGAGCATCAGGCAAATTGCCATTACCAAAGCAGGTATCACTCCAGCCAGAAAGAGCGCTCCCACAGAAATCGTGGTAATAGAGCCCAAGACCAGCATCGGGAGACTTGGCGGAATTGTTTCCCCCATTACAGCAGCTGCGTCTAAAACCGCGGCGGTTTCAGCAGGCTCGTAGCCCTCTTTTTCCAGCATATCTTTCATGGTAGTACCGATAGCGGCAACATCAGCAATTTTCGATCCGGAGATCCCGGAAAAAATGAATATACAGACAATAACAGCCTGTAACAGCCCGCCCCGTAAGTGGCCGACAAGGGACGCCGCCCAATTTGCCAGGGGCCGGGTGAGTCCCCCCTCAGTCATGATAAACCCTGCCAGAATAAAAAACGGAATCGCCAGCATGACGAAACTCCCTACCCCTGCCTGCATCGCGCTCGGCACGACTTGCAGGATAGAAACCTGGGAGCTATGGACATGCATCAAAGAGACTATGGTCAGGGCAAAGCCGATCGGTACCCCGATGGCCACTATGGTTGAGAGCACAAATATCAGAAATAAAAGTCCGCCGTATCCATCCCATGGTCCCGTCAGTTCCACCATTGTCGCCCAAACCAGCAAAAGTGCCAAAACTGCCACACCTGTGAGGACCGATGTCTTACGGGGCAAACGAACCAGGCGTTCCACCGCAATGAACATGAAAAAAATCATTCCCAGCGCCAAAGGTATGTAATTCCATGATTTCCGCAACGCAAGAACAGATGTCCTGGCGTCCCACGATCCTTTAAAAATGGAGACAAACAGGACACATATCACAATGGCCATAATGAGGATCAGCCATTTCTCCAGCGCCTCAACAACCGGATGCCAGCGCTCCGGAATCTTATCCACAAGCACCCTGACCGACATGTGCTCTCCGCGTCGATAGGCAATAGCGCCGCCGATAAAAGTCAAGGCGACCAATGCCATTCCGGCGATTTCCTCAGCCCAGTGAAACGAAATACCAAATAGAGCACGGAGCACAATGCTCCCAAACAGCACCACCAATTCCGTGAGTATAATGGTGCCAAGAAGAGCTGTGGAAACCCGCTCTACCATATTTTCATACTTGGGGCGAACACTGTGAGAACTGTGTAACGGTTCCGACATAAGACAACCTCCAGTCAATGGTATTATGTCAATTGAGTGTGCGGTCCGATACTGCGACAAGCTTGTTGGCCAGCAGCAATTGCTGGCAGAACTTGCTTTACTCAGCTGTCTCGACCCGTACCCATTGAACAGCTGCCCAGGGCCAAATTCGAAAGCATCGGCCGCCGGTAGATTTTTCTGGCCGGCGACCTGCTTTTGTTCCAGTAGTTGAGGCTGCAAATCAAGGTTGATGGAAAACCGTCCACATTTCTTTCCCGGATCGCTTGCTTATCCCCCTTAGACTGGCACCATCGTCAATGCCAGGGGAGTATAGTCAGCCATATTGTAGTCAGCTGAATTAGGTTTATTTCGCAGTGGATTTTAGCGCCTCAGCGATAATGTCTTTACCGATCCGGTCTTCCAAATTTTTATAAACAGGTTTTGCGGCCTCGCGGAAAGGCGCGAGGTCCGGCGTGTTGACGATCATGCCCTTCGCTTTCAAATCAGCTAGCAGTTTATTCTCATCCTCTTGAATGAGTTTACGCATCGAGATTTTGGATTCTTCCGCCGCCTGGAGCATAATGTCCTGGACGTCCTTGGGGATCTTGTTCCAGGTATTCAGGTTCGCTATAAGGGGCGTGCTGGTATAAATGTGAGAAGTCAGGGACAAATATTTTTGAACTTCATAAAGTTTCCCGTAATAGATGTTTCCGAATGGATTTTCCTCACCATCGACCACTTTCTGTTGCAGGGCCAGGTACAGTTCAGCGAACGGCATTGCCATTACACTGCACCCCAGAGTCTTGAAGGTCTCAACATTAACGAACTCTTCAGGAGTGCGCACTTTAAGTCCCTTGAGATCTTCCGGCTTTTCGATAGGTTTGATGTTATTCGTCACATGCCGGAAACCGTGATCCCAGATCGACAGGAGAAAGAATCCTTTTTCCTGGGAAAGGGGAATCATTTTCTTGCCAAGAGGACCGTCGATAGATGCGTAGGCCTCCTGATAAGAGCCATATAAGAACGGCAGACCAAACACAGCGGATTCCGGTACATAGTTGGCGAAGGCAGGGCCAAGCGCCGAGAAATCAATAGATCCCATTTTTACCGCTTCGGCGATTTGTACTTCACTCCCCAATTGGCTGTTGGGGTAAACGACGATTTCAACTTTGCCTCCAGTCCGTTCCTTGACAAGTTCGGCAAATTTCAGCGCCGCCACATTTCGGGGATGGTCAACTGCCATGGAATGTGCCAGCTTGTAGACCTTTTTCTCTACAGCGGCCGGCTTATCCTTGTCCGTTTTGCTCGAGCAACCCACGATACCCAAAGACAGAACCGCTAGAATTAAAAACAGCACCACAAGCAACCTGTTTTGTCGCAACTTCATCTAATAATCCCCCTCATTTTTTTGTTCCGCGTGAAATAGCACAAATGAATTATTCCTTCTCGCCCCCTCCTTGGCTCGATTTGCTCGCTGCAGGCGGCAGCTCTTGGGACAATCCTTGTCAGCTCGTATATTGCAAGACCCAGTTTTCATGTAAACTATCGGATCGCAACTGGTATAATCATCGTTGAATTTCTTAATTTTTGCCGAGGTCGACATCCACCGATAGCAAGAGAATCGCTAGTCCATCTTTTCTTTTTGCGTTTTGCCGCGTTAGCCGTTTGATGCTTTTTGCTGTGATTGGCTATAAATTCGCCTACACTCCATCCAATCGTCCGCATATGCGAACAAGGTTCACAGGTTTTGGAATAAGCCCACCCATACAGCTCTGGCTACATCCTCTCTGGGATACATCTCTAATCGGCTTTGCGAAAGTATAATTTCGATCCAAGGAAACCCAATCGATGTGAGATAAGTAACGCGCTCTGGGTGATCAGTTGGCTGAATTTGTTAATCTTATCATTATCGATTGTTGCTGCAAGACAGCGTAAACTGATAGCCGCAACTGGCTGATTAAGACGATCATAGATGGGCGCAGCAAAACAGAACACATTACTTTCGCTTTCCTTATTATCAATGGAGTATCCTCTTTCTCGGATACACTTCAACTCTTTAACTAGTTCATCATAACTTTGAATACTGAAAGGAGTTTTCGGGATCAACCGGTCGCCCCCAGTTAGTTCCTTAACCTTCTCATGGCTGTACGCCGCTAATAGGGCTTTCCCAAGACCGGTACAGTGCAACAGGTTGCTTGAGCCAAGTTTCGCTTCTATTCTTACTACTTCGGCAGGGGGTTCAACTTTGTCCAGATATACTATTCTTCCATTGTGTTCCACCGCCATTAACACTGTATGGTCAGTTACAAGCATTAATTCCTCCATCACAGGCCGTGCCTCTTTATGGAGGCTGGTATTTGCCAAAAACGCAACACCGACTTGAAACAACTTAAAGCCAAGCCTAAATGTCTTTAGCTTTTCATCTGCCACTTCCAAGAAACCTTTATTAATTAGTGTATAGACAAGTTCAAAGGTACTGCTCTTGGGAAAGCCTAGCTCCCGGCAAATATCAGCCATCGATACCGGTCTTTCACCTTTGGCAATGAACTCTAATATCTCAACAGACCGGGCGGCAGATTTATTCAGTCTAAAATCTTTCATTTTCGCATCCTCATTCGCATATGTGATCTTCGTTCGCAAATTTGCAGCTCTCTCTATCCATAGAAAAACTGCAACTACGCTTGATAGATCCACAAGAAGGGTGATGACCCAACAAGCATTTATCTCTTGTTCCCGCAAAACAATAAAATGGTGGTGTCAAATGAGCCCACCATTTTATTGTTTTGCTGCAAGGCAAGCTGTTACACATTGTCTGCTACGTCAATTCGCTATTATTATCAAAAACCCTTCCAGATAATTCAAACAATTCTGTCCTTTTGCCTTTATAACAAACAAGGGATAAAACCGCAGTCATACCATGGAAAAAGACTGTTTCAAGGATGGCATCATGACCCAGTTATTACTTGTCCTTAAACACACAGAACCCCGTGAATGTTTGCCATTCCGGGGCTCGTAACACATTTTACTTTGAGTGTTGATTAGCTGTGCCGTTTCTTTCCACCAATGCCACACACTCAATGTGCATGGAGGAGTGTTAAAAGGTGCAAGGAAAACACCAGTTCAACCCAATATATATAAACTAGTGACCTCTTACAAGATGATCTGCAGATTATTCAGTTCAGAATACTGACAGCAAAATTCCTTTTAGCTCTTCTTTCTCTTGCTGACTTAAAGCCTTCAGCGGCGGTATCGGATCGCCGACCGGGAACCCCTGTATCTCCAGCGCCGCTTTGATACATGGAGCTAAGCCGTATTTTTGGAAGGATCTGTTTATATCCCACAGCTTTTTC
>Ga0316232_1002456_pt1 | contig 19135 bp, 26 predicted proteins | sample TBHtaG_FD_206006 | JGI IMG/M metagenome (GOLD analysis project Ga0316232, IMG submission 206006) | Freshwater microbial communities from Trout Bog Lake, Wisconsin, USA - TBH18025_13 | ecosystem: Environmental > Aquatic > Freshwater > Lake > Hypolimnion/Profundal zone | place: USA: Wisconsin... | reverse complement strand
GAAAAAGATAAAATTTATGCTCCTAATCCATCTTACTTATGTAATTACTGCCATTATAGAAAATCAAATGGTGGACCGTGTAAATGGTAGAAAAAGTATTAGAACGTGATCTTGAAAGACATTTTAGTAAAGAATGTAAACGATTAAAAATCACAAGTCTTAAACTTCATCTTCGATACAGCACAGGTTATCCTGATCGATTAGTGATACTTCCATTTAATAAAGTGTTATGGATAGAGTTAAAGACGCTTACAGGTAAATTATCAGCAAGACAAGAACAAATCCATTTTCAATTACGATTACATCATCATTGTGTACTTGTACTAAGAACAAAAGAGGAGATTACGAATGCTTTGGAAACCGCATCAATATCAGCATAATGCAGTACAATTCATGCTTGAAAATGGTTCAGGTCAGTTATGGTTAGAACCTGGATTAGGAAAAACTAGTATTACATTAGAAGCAATTCGTCAACTTAAAGACTCAGGCGCAATTAAAAAAGTATTGATTGTAGCGCCGTTAAGACCATGTTATGCAGTATGGCCTGATGAAGTAAAGAAATGGGATAATTTTCATGAATTAACAGTGAGTGTTCTTCATGGTTTTCATAAAGACAAAACACTACATGATAAATCATTAATCCATGTGATTAACTTTGAAGGCTTACAATGGTTATCAGCAACCTTGAGAAGGTTGAACATTAAAATGCCATATGATATGTTGGTGGTTGATGAAATAAGTTATTTAAAAAACACCAGGACCCAAAGATTCAAGTCTTTAAATCCTTTACTTGATCAGTTTAAAAGACGTTTTGGATTAACAGGGTCACCTGCGCCGAATGGATTAATGGATATATTTGGTCCACAATTAGTAATTGATAGAGGTGCCACATTTGGTAAATACATTACGCACTTTAGAGCAAATTATTTCTATCCTACAGGCTATGGTGGATACACATGGGCACTACAATCAGATGCAGAAGAAAAAATCTATGAAGCGCTTGCAGGTAAAGTTCTTCGTATGGCTGCAAAAGACTATTTAGATCTTCCTGAGCTAATTACAAATAAAGTATATGTAGACCTTCCAACTGATGCAAGAAAAATGTATAAAGAACTTGAAGACAAATTACTTACAGACATAGATCTCGGTCAGGTAACAGCAGCAACGGCTGCAGTGGCAATTGGTAAATGTCAGCAAATTGCAAATGGGGCAGTATACTTAGATGGTGATGAAAGACATGTCAAAATTGTGCATGAAGCTAAACTTGATGCAGTAAAAGATATTGTAGAAGAATTATCAGGTCAACCATGTCTTATTGGTTATCATTTTAAGCATGATTTAGATCAGTTAAAGACAATATTTCCTCATGCACCTGTCATTGGATCAGGAGTATCTGGTGATGCACTGACTAAGATTATTAATGTATGGAATGCAGGAAAAACACCTGTACTTCTTGCACACCCACAATCTGCCGGACATGGTCTTAATTTACAAGGTGCAGGACATGCTGTGATCTGGTTTAGTAATACATGGTCATTAGAAGTCTATGAGCAATTTGTAAGAAGATTATGGCGCCAAGGCCAGCGAAATAACATTATTGTGCACCAGATTATTGCTCGTAAAACAGTTGATGAAGCCATTGTAAAAGCAATCGAATCTAAAGACAAGACACAGCAAAGTCTGATGAATGCAATAAAAGATTATGCAGCTGTTTCACATGATGAAAACAAAGTGGTTACTTTTATGAAAAAATGTGGTACTATATTTAGGTAGTAAACACTTAACTAAGGAGAATAAATGAAAGCATTTCCGAATCCGCATTACAAAGATATAAATTGTGAAGGTATGGACTTAAGAGACTATTTTGCAGGTCAGGCAGTTACAGGATTGTTATCAGCAATAGGCCAATATACAACAGGTTTTCCTCAAGGCACAAGTTTTGCAGAGATCACTGCATATGATGCATATTGGATTGCAGATGCAATGTTAGAAATGAGAAAAAACACATCTGAACAACTTGATCAAATAGGAAATAAACGATGACTAAGAATCCATATATTTATATAGCAGGTCCGTTCTTTAATGACTGGGAATTAGGTGTCATTGAACGAATTAAGATGATTATTGAAACATATAACTTTAAATACTTTAGCCCTAAAGACGAACTGATGTATAAACCAGGCGTAACAACCCCTGAAGACATACTTAGAGCAAATGTTAATGGTCTAATGAAATCAGATTTATTGATTGTAGTTACTGACGGTAAAGACCCTGGCACAATGTTCGAGGCCGGCTGGGCATATGCTAAAGGTGTTCCTATGATCTATATGTGGCTTACAGGAACAAAGGAACAGAAGTTCAATGTAATGTTAGCAGCCACTGGTTCTGTGGTTAGATCATTTAATCAGTTATTTGAAGCACTTGATGACATTAGAGATACAGGCGAATTTCATCGTAAAATTTGGGGAGAAGGAGGAATGATGTATGAATAAAGAGGATCATGATTTCTTTATGCGTAGTTATTCATTAGAACATACTAAGCGTTACTCAATGAAACCTGTGATTCATCCAGAATCGGTAGCTACTCATAGTTATTTCGTAGCACTTGGTGTATTGATGATGTCTAAAGACTATGATTTTGATGTTGATCTTGCAATGAAAATTGCTATATGTCATGATCTTGCAGAGATGGAAATTAGTGATGTTAATCACTTAGTTAAAAAGAATTTTCCACAAGTTGCTATTGCACTTAAAACTGCAGAAGAAGAAATTGTCAATAATTTTCCTGATCAAGTAAAAGAATACTGCCATTTGTACCATGATGAAACGCCAGAAGCACTTGTAGTACATTATTGCGATGCATTTCAATGCTACCAATATGCAATGAATGAGATTAATATGGGAAATGGCGGTTACATGGTTGATGTTAGAGATAATAGCTTAATACGTATGGCAAAATTAGCAACTAAACTAGAGGCGTATAAAGTATGACAACAACTGATGATGTAATTACTGAACGTGGTAATGTCTATGGTGATTTTCATGAAGGCATTATGTTGGAAACGATTATCATTGAGTCAATTAAATTTAGACACCAAGAACATCATGGTAAACAAATGCCACCTGAGTTTGTGATGTACATGACTAAAATTGCTATGAAATTATCAAGATTAGCAATTACACCGAACCATATAGATAGCTGGACCGATATTGCAGGATATGCAAGACTTGTTGAATTACACTTAAAGAAAGAAGAAAATGCCTAAAGTAACTAAAGATCAAATGCCTCATTTACAAAAGATGCACACCGAATTAAAGTTCGGTAAACAACCTGGACCATTGCAATTTGTAAACCAACTTACTGCAATTGATGTCAAGATTGTGCATGCACCAACAGTTGCAGAGCTTCGTAAAACGATCTCTGTATTCTTAATGAATACATGGAATGATAAGATTCAGTGGACTTTTCCTGAAGAAGACATAGATCAGACCATTGACGAATTGTTTCGTTATGAATTACTACCCACTGCGATGGAAACGATCAATCTGACGTGGTCCGTAAATGGTATGGATATGATCGATACAACACATCTGATACGTCATCGCTTGTTTAGCTTTGCGGCACAAGTACATGGTGATCGTGATATGAGAGATGATAGAGTAATGGTAAAACCCTCTATTATGGCTAACCCTGAATTTTTTGATAGATACAGAAAGATAACTCAAGATGCTAGACAACTTTATATCGATATGCTTGATAGTGGGCTTGTGCATGGTCTCGATACCCGTACTATTATGCCTCGTAATTTTGAGCATTTTTATATGGTTCGCTGCACAATTAAAGACCTTATTGGTTATTGTGTTATGCGTGGTGATGAACAAATTCAAACAACAGTAGATAACATTATTGCAATGAAACTATGGTTAGAAGTATTAAAGATCTATCCATTCCTAAAAGGATTAGTTGACTTTAGAAAACCTGATGCATTTTATCAAAGACAATCTGCTAAAGGTAAAACAAATATCTTTCCACCTAATGCAAAGAACGATAACTTTGATTGGTGTGAAGAACAGTTTTACCACCCTATTGGAAGAGATGAATTCCCAGGCGGTGATGTCTATTTAAAAATACGAGAAGACTTATTAAGTCAAATTGATGCAATAGAAAAAAGGCATATACATGAGTGAAAGATGGTCAGTATATCAGTATAAGTTAAGTCAAAAGACTCACCAACAACGACTTCAGTTCTATCTTGATTTCTGTAAGCAACACCCTAAGCTTACAGAAAGAGTAAAGAGTGCATTATATGTTGTAGCAGTGAACTTAGAAACACAAAGTTTTACTGCAGAGATGTCAGGTCTTCCTAAACAAGTAGTGAATCGAGTAATTCGTAAGTTTAGAGACTTCTTACCTTTTTAACTTATCACTAAGATATTCATAACCTTCGTAGCCTAGGTATGGCAGTTGCATACCTAGTCCTACACCTCTTGCAAGAGGGTGAGGAACAGCACTTAATACACCTCCTGAACCACTGATTGCTTCAAGTGCACCTTTTAGCTTTTGACCTTTTTGCCAATCTTCAATGCCTTGAAGACCTTGAATAGTGCCTAACCCACCACCCACTGTAGGAAGCACATGACGAAGAACAGGGTTAGCATTCATTGCTGCATTTGCTTTAGCAAGTACGTCCATAGCTTCTTGTCCGTATGGCATTTTAGCAATTGTTTTACCAATAATAGATGGTTGATCAGTTGCTTTACCTAGTCTATCTAATGCTTGCTGTCTTTGTATATCAGCCTCTGTTAATTTCTTAGCAGCTTCTTTTTTACCTTCAGGTACAGCACTCTTTAGTTCTTCAAGTTGCTTACCGATTTTATGAGTAATCTCTGCATGACTATCATGCTCTGCTTTTGCAAGATCATATGCTCTTTTAGCAAGTCTTTGCTCACCAGGCGTAACTCCTTGTACAGGTGGTTTATAGAGTTCACCTTCTAGTTCACCTGAAAGACGATAATCACCAAGACCTAGTGCTTTTTGTTTAGCTGCTGCAATTCTATTCTTCTCAGCAATTTGCCATGCAGATGTGCCTTGCTCATTTGCTTTAGACATGTCTTCAACTTGTGTAAGTAGCTTATGCGGTATCTTTTCACCTGGAATGACTGCACCATAGTTATAGCTCATTGGCGCACCTGCAACTTTTCTTTCACCTAAATCAAGTGCATCAAGCATTGTGGCTCTATGTGTTGCTTCATTTAACTTATCTTTAAGCATTGATAATTTAGCTACATGATCATCATGCACATTTTGTAACTGCTCTATGCTGTTTAAATGTAGTCTATTAATATTATCTAAGCTTTTTTGGTATGAGTTCTTTGCAATCTCTGCATCAGATAACTTTGTTGTAGCTTCTTGAAACTCAGGTCTCATGTAATCAGGTTGAGGACCTTTTTTAAGTAGCATCTCACCTGCACCTGCGCCTAGTGCTGCAGGAATAACTGATTCAACTGAATTAATCGTAGGAGAACTAAGAGTGACTGTTCCTTTAGGCTCTGCTTGTGATGTATCTTGTGGTGCAGAAGAAATGGCAGGTGCAGGAGGTTCATCAAAAATACCTGCATAGTGTTCTGAAGGTATTTCAGGTTGTGACTGCTGATCAGTATTTTTAGGGTCCATATATTACCTTTATTGATAAGGATATCGTTTTAATGCTTCATTTATCATCTTTGTGTGATTATTAGGCAAATCTCTTCTATACAAATCAGAAGTAAAAAAGCCTCTAGGATTAGGCTCTTGATTTTTGTCGTATGCTTGTTTCACATAACTATTATATGCATCACTTAGCTCTAATAATGATGAGTTGTCAACTTGTCTTCTTGTTGCCCAACCTTTAATATAGTTAGGAAGCTGGCTTATGTTTGCGTTTAAAGCAGATAACTGTTGATCTTGGTAGTTAGTTACACGAGATCCACCGAATGCTGCAGTCTTATTAGCAATAATGTTATTAATTACCTGTTGTGAAATAATATTAGCAGCTCTTGAAGCCATTACTTTTTCTTGTGGCGTTAGTTTAAGATTTTGATAAACAGGTTCTAAATTAATACCTGCATGTGCATTTACATTATTAATCGATAAATTTCCGCCTTCTTTAAGAACTTGCATAGCAGCTTTACTAATTGCTTGAGCATAATTCTCTTTACCATTAAGTTGTAAAGGTGCAAAAATAGGGTTCGTACCATCAGGTCGTTTATACTCTGCATAGCTTTTTAACTCATTTAAGTCTGCATTGGATGTTTTAAGTGCATCAATATTCATTTTAGTAATTCCTGAAGCCATGTCATTATAGTCTTTGGCTGCCCCTGATGTAATGAGCTTTTTTCTTTCATTAAACTGTTCAGGCGTTTCATCATAACTTTTAATAAGTATATTACTTTGTACAGGTGTTGTCTGAGGTTGCGGTTGATTCGCTGTTGATGTCTGTTGTTTTCCTAAATCCACACCATTCAGTATCTTATTAACATATCCTGCGGCTTTAGATGGGTCACTATATCCACCATAAGCAGCAAGTGCTTTATAGTAGTCTCCTCCATTTTGCTTAACAAGCTGTTGAATATAGTAATCAGCAGCAGCTCTTGATTCTTTTTCATCAAAAGGGTTAAACTTAACACCTTGTTTGTTTAATGACGCAGCAGTATCAGGCATAAATTGATGTTTACCCATTGCTTTACTGTCTTTATTCACTGCATATGGATTATCAGTACTTTCCACCATTCCTAAGTTGTCTAAAAGTTTAGGGGGTGTCCCATAGCTTTTACTTATATCAAATGTAGTCATCGGTGTAGTCGCTTCTTCTACTGGTTTACCACGTAAACTTTCTTTTGAAAATGACTTAGGAAGTGGAACTCCTGTAATTTTAGACCATTGTTCCATATTATTGGCTAAATCGTCTCTTTGCTCTTGACTTAAATTTAATGTTGCTTTATTTAGTTCAATACCTTTGCCTAATAGTTCAATTGCATTCTTCATATCAGTCTGTTGTAGTTCAACACCTGTTTTAAGTGCATTTCCCATGTCTTTATCTACTGACATAAGTGCTACAATTTGCTGAGGAGTTGCCATTCTAGCAACAGAGGGTGCAACATTACCTGTCTGTAAGCTCTTTAACGCTTCTTGTGGTGATTCACCTCCCATAATATTGCTAAGAAGGTTCATACCTTGCTGTTTAAGTCCCATTTGATACTGCTGACCTAGCAATTGCGCTTTGATCATTGCAATATTAGGAGCTTGTTGCTGTTGCTGCTCTTGTTGTCTACCAACTTCAGTAGCTGCACTACCAAGAGCTTCACCTGCACTACCTGTTCGTCCTGGATTAAGAAGTGCGCCTGCAACTGAGAACCAGTTTGGGTTCTGTCTTTGGTTTAATGAAGAAACAAGCTCATTCAGTGCTTGGTTTTGCTTAGTAAGAATGCTAGAAGGTGAAGTGTCTTCAGTGGTTGTTTGATCATTCGAAGTGTAGTTAGGTAGTGCCATGTTTATTCCTTAGTTTTGAATATATGGAGTATAAGCCCCACTTGAATCATAAGTACCTATTGCATTTCCACTTGAATCAACTGCTGTACTGCCTGGAGCTCCTGTTGTGTCAACTGGCATTGATAGTGGTTGTGTTGAAGTGCCTTCTCCTGTGCTTTGCGATGCAGGAATCCCACCTGTACCTGTGTTATTTAACCCTAGCATTGCAGATAAACTTGTGCCTAGACCACTTAATCCTGTGCCTATAGCAGAGCCTAATGGCGTATTACTTACACCAGCAGCAAGAGCCCCTAGTCCTGCTATTTGCTGTAAAGGCGATGCGGCATAAGCACCAGGAATCGGACCAGTATACGAAGAACTTGTGCTAGTTGGCATGGTATAGCCACGTAAGAGAGCAGACTCATTGGTTAATTGCTGCATAGGGAATAACTGTTGGTTCTGAGCAATAGTTTGTTGCTGACCGCCGAGTGTAGCAAGTGCATTAACATCACCTAAACCTAGTGACTGTTGTTGGCTTGCTAAGTTTCCTAACTGCCCTGCAGCTGCTAATTGGTTGGCATAGTCTTGTTGCATAGCTTGTGCTTGCTGAGCTTGTGTTGCTATATCAGCAGCATTGATTGTTTGGCCTAGTGCTTGTGCACCTCTTGTTGAGCCAAACTGACCTGCCCCAACAATGCCTGCGGTTGTCTGAGGTGATAAGTTAGTCGCAATATTTTGCTGATTAAGATTTCCTAATGCATCAACGATGTTCGATTGACCTACGCCTTGTGCTAAGTTAATAGCACTATTTAATGTAGGCTGATAGTTTCCTACATTCTGTTGTGCTTGATTAAATGCTTGTTGCTGTAAAGGCTGTGCTCCTACATACTGAGCATTTTGCGCTGCTTGTCCGCCTTGCTGTGCTAACTGATTTAAATAATCGGTATAGAACTGAGGAGCAGCAGTTGCTTGTTGCTGAGTGGTTGTTATATTCGGTAGAGCTGAACCTTGTGTAAGATTTCCGCCTTGCGGAGAACCAGCAGTCGCTCCAATGTCAGGAACAGCAGGTGAATTAGTAGTCGGTGTAACAGATATTTGACTTAACGGATTAGTAGCCATATTAGATGTTCCTTGTGTTTGATTTACTGCACCTGTATTTAATAGTGAAGATAATCCGCCTGAAGAAGGTGAATTTGAGTAATTTACAGGACCAGTTGGGTTTGGGTCAGGTATCCACCCACCATTTGGTCCTTGTATCATAGGTGTTTCAGGCGTTATATTTTGTACAGGCGGATTTGGCGTCATCATAAATCCAGGGTCTACTTGTGGTGCATTAGGGTTATATGCATAGCCAGCTTGGGTAACAGGTGTGCCTTGAGAATCAACAAAACCTGTTGGGCTTGATGTTGACGGCGTAGGTGGGTATAAAGTATTTCCTATTTGACTAGGTGTTCCTGCTATTAATCCTGAGCTGTTTGATTCAAATTGGTCGTATGACATAGGTTCGTCCGCTGTTATAGGAGAACCTGAATTTGGATTATGATTTTGTTGCCATTGTTGCCAATAATTTTGATAAGCAGGGTCAGCCATTTGTTGATTAGACTGTTGTATACCTTGTGACCATTGGTCGTATGATGGAGGCGGTATATTCGAAGGTGTACCGTCTAAACTTACAGGAGCTTGATAACTAGATAAAAAGTTTTGATAGTCAGATTGTGAATATCCCTGTGGTTGAAAAGAAGTAGGCATGGCATCAGGTGTTGCCTGATTAGGGTTTACAGATGCCGATGCGGATGCGGGACTAAGTGCCATGACTATGCTTTCTTAAGGCTTCTTTCATATACATTAACGGTGACGCCTTAGGCGGTATTTTATCATTGGGAGCCGATCTTTTGTGAGCTCTTAATGATTCTCTGAAGTGGTCAAGAAGTTTTGCTCCAGCATCGCTACTACCATTTCCGAGGGCAGCCACAGTGTCAGCATCAAATACGTACTCACCGTCGGCCAGCATCGCAGGAATATCATCTGATTGCCCATCGCCTCTTCCTTTCACATAGTGACCAGTAGCACCGGTGATAAACTCAGGTTTGTGCTCGTAGTTACTATCATCATGTTCAATCCTACCACCTTTTTTATAACCTGGTGCAGAGCCACTTAATGATGCAAGCCCTGATGACAGCAATGAGTTCGTTGGATTAGATCCGCCTTTGTCTGATAGCATAGTCTGTAAAAGAGAAGCATAAGGGTTGGACTGTTGCTGACCACTGGTTGTTTGAGAAGAAGGGTTTAATGCTGATAGACCACTTTGCATTAATGCGCCAGACTGAGCAGAGGGTTTTACGAGTTGTGGTGCAATTTTTGCAAGTAAACTAGGGTCTAGTTGCTGTAATTGCTGTAGTAGTTGAGTATTTGTATTATACACGGGAGCACCTGCTAATGATTGACCAGAAATAGGAGTAGGAATACTTCCACCTGATGATGTTGTAGAACTTGGTGTTGCTGCTGCTATTTGCTGATTCTTTAAAGATGTTTGCAAAGCGCCTAGCTGTTGATTCGTGCTGCTTTGTACATTATTAATAGCTGCGGTTAAATTAACACCCATAGAAACTTGGTTTGCTACTTCTTGTTGTTGTGCTGAACTTAAGCTAGACAATGCATCGTTAGTTGCTTGTTGGTTAGCTTCGTTTGTAGCTTGGTTTTGCTCTACTGTAGTTCCTAAATTATTTATTGCACTTGTATTTGAGGCAATTCCTGTATTTGCACTTGATAAACCTGTGTTTAGATTTCCAACTTGTGTCCCCAAGCCACCAATTTGACCTTGTAAATTAGTTTGCACGGCATCAATTGCTTGCTGTGTTGTTGCCCCTTGATTAATCAGGGCCTGCGCTTGTGCTTGTTGGTCGGTTGTTAATGAGGCTAATTGGTTATTAATTGGTGTTAAGTCAACTGTAGGTGTTGTAGGTGTAACAGATGATGAAGGTGCTGTATTTGTTGCATCGCTTATTGGTGTAACTACAGTTGTGTCATTAGACGGGTTATAACCTGACAATTCCGATGCTGTTGCAGAATCCATTCCAGGTTCTTGCATTAATTGTTCATATTGTTGTTTTTGAGTTAATTCTTGAGTATTTGAAAGTGCATCATTACCGATTGATACGCTTGGAATACCTGTTCCACTACCTGCAACCAAACCGCTTGTATTTTGTGATGTATCGGTTGGATTTTGCATAGCATTCACTAATGCTTGGTTAAATGCATCATCAGGATTTGATGTAGCAGGAGTTGATGGATTTAATAATGCATTAGCGCCTGAAGTTAATCCTGCACTTGCTAAAGCACCCCCTACTAAGTTTTGGGCTAGGTTATTGGTGTTTCCTGATAGAGCTACGTTGGTTAAGCCAGTGGCTACACTTTGCCCTGCTGCTGTTACAGGCGCTGATTGGTCGCTTAGTAATTGATTAGTAGCGCCTGATACGCCACCTGTTAAAGCTCCTGTTAATGCCCCTTGTCCAACATTACCATTATTTAATAATGCGCCTGTTGTTCCTCCTGCAGTACCGCCTGCTACTCCTGAACCTACTGTTCCTGCGCCTAGTTGACCTGCAACATTTCCTGCAACACCACCTGCACCACCTGTAGCAGCGGATGTTAATAATCCTTGTGGTGTAATAGGTTGTCCTGTTATAGCGTCTATTGCGACGTTTGTAAGCGCACCTTTAGCCGCCCCTGATAGGGCTGCATTACCTACTTGAGGTAAACCTACTATTGTATTTCCTACAGCAGGGTACAAATCATTTTGCTGTGCTACAAGATTATCTAACCCAGTTTGGGCTGCTGTTTGTGCGCCAGCATCGGTTGCAACAGCACTTGTATCAACCGCTGGCAAAGTGTCGGCAGCTGCACTAGTCCCAACATCCGCAGCAGTAGTACCAACATCTGCAGCCGTGGCGGCAGTATCAGCCTCTGCAGCAGCCGCATCAAATGCACCAGCAGCCCCTGCGGTAGCGACAGTAGCAGCAACTGCGCCTACGGTAGCCCAACCGCCTGGGATATCATTATTTACTGATTGGTCAATTTGATTACCAACATCGCCTACAGTTTGAGCTGCATTGGAAACTTCATTACTAACTGGTTGTATTATTTGTTGGTCAATTTGTTGTGGAATATTAGTTATTGGCTCTATAATTTGTTGTATAGGTCCTTCTACTTCTGGAACTACATCTGAAACGGCATTTGAAACAAAATCTGAAATAGCACTAACAGGATCGCCACCACCTCCGTGTAAGCGCATTCGACCAAGTATAGGGCGAAAAGCATCAATAGGTAAAAATGAAAAGTGACTATATTTCATACTTTAGCCATCCAATTAAATTTATGATTATCCGATGGCATCACATCAACGCCTAAAGTTTTTAAGAACCGCAATATTTGTGGGTTTTCTGCTTTTCCATAAACTTCTTTAATGTCGGATTGCCTTATTTTTTGTATAAATTTTGTCAATGATTTTGCCAATATTAATGGCGTATCTTGAGTATATAAGTGTAGTTCTACTTTACCTTTAGCAAATCTAAATAAAAACAGAACAGAATTATTTTCTTGCAATAAAACAGCATGCCCTGTTTTAACAGCAGCATTTATTTTTAACAACACCGTTTTTGGGTCTTGGCTGTGTACGCTATTAGCAATAATTTCACTTGGTGTCATATCAATAATTCGCATTCGTATTAATAATGTTCATAATCCCAACAAGCTGACTTGCCCAATCTTGCCACGTTTTAAATCCCCTATGGTCAGGTACACCATTCTGTACAAAATACCCTATTCCTTGCATGCCTGAAGCCCAATCACGCCACTTATCTTCAGGAACAGTACCTAACTGATTGGAAGCAAATTGTTGTGCCATGGATGCGCACCAATAGTCCCAAGTCAGATTTCTAGGATCAAATGTTGTTGTCATTATGGATTACCAGTTCCACGAACATCGCCAATGTCAACACTAAGCACTATATTACCCATTTGATAGTCCCCGTCAAAAGTATTACTTTCGAAGCGTAATCTCATTTCACGATACTGTTCTTTCATGTCAATTTTAAGTGTACTTGAGTCATATACATAAGGAGATAATTGGCTGGTGACATTTACGTCATCAGCATAGCCTTTACCTTTCACATAAAGATTCATACTGCCACTTTGAACAAAATCAGGCTCAACTCTTTCTAGCCTTGTCCATACATTCAATCCAGCGCCTTGTGTTGAGCCGACACTTCCTGTTAAATTGCCTAAGTGCGGTGTTTCAAAATAGGACTGAATTGCATCTACATTTTTTGCATAAATTTGATTGGTGCCTGTTTCATGTTGCCAAAGCGTGTATTTATTGTTGCTATAAACTTGTGAATCTGCCCAAATCGGATACTTAAATACTTCTGAAAATGTGCCTGCCGAGCGATTAGCACCAACAGCAAACCCAGCATCATACCAAGTTTGTTCTCGCACATTGTAAATAATCGCATTGTTACATTCAGTTGATGAACCTGATGGGTAAAACCACCATATCTCACCAAAACGAGGAACTTTAGAAACCCATACTTTTTGTCGTTGAACAAAATTTAAATTGTCAAAGAAGTAGTTTTGATTGACGCCATTTGGTATTTCCTGTACTACTCCATTGTACATTAAGAATCTATCTACTCCAATCCAATAATAGATACCATCATACTCAATGACACAACTTGATGACATAATGGATGTCTGAGTAGAAATAATATCATACCGCCAATATAGAGTTGATGAGCCTACTGTTTGTGGAGCATAAGTCACTCTTGTTAATTGGTCAAGTGACCAAAATAATCCGGCAGGGGAAGTTGTACCACCTCTTAATGGCAAGCCTTTAACTACTTTTGTAGAAGATATATTATTGGCATTCGAATCAGAACTTACCCAATTTGTAAAATCTCCTGCTGATGAATTTTGTATTAGTCCGTTATTGCCATAAATGAATAAGTAAGGATAGAGCATACATGCCCCACCTGATACAGCTAATTGATTATCAAAAGTAATTGAAGCATTAGAAGTTACTGTCATTCCGCCTGTTGTTGTTACAGTTGTTACATTACTTGCAACACTTGCAGAGATCACTAAACAGTTAGACGGAATAATTCCGCCAGATGCAGTCACTAACTGACCATTAGCAATCTTATAATTTGCAGAGTTAATCACAATCGTTGTTGCATTTGTGATATTTGCTGTAACGGTAAATGTTCCTACTTTGCTTAAAGTGCCGTAAGGAAATTGCCCTAGTAATACTGGTGTATTGACCGTGCTATCAATAGCACTTAAATTTTGTCCTGGATGCGCAATTAAATTAAGATTCCCTGTACCATTAGGGTCAAATCCAATATCAAATTGCCAAAGATTATTTGCATTTGAAGAAAAGTTATTTAAAGTAATGTCGGTCGGACCAAACCCCACGCCGTCTTCATTTCCGGTTTGATATGCGACTAACTTTGTTGCTCCACCACTATACACATAGTTCAACCCTGCAGAGGATTGATTAACCATACCACGACTAATCTCAGGCACATTTTGAAATGCGCCTACAAACCCACCTATTTTACGAGGCAAACCTCTTTGAAATCTAACCCACATTCCATCTACATACTTTGTAGAAGAGAATTGAGTTCCGTCTCTTTGTATTCCAGGTGTTACAATTAAAGAAATTACATTAGTGGTCAAAATCCACCTCCGTAAATACCGCCAAGCGCAAAGAATCCAGTAGTATTAAAATACCCTGCTAAAGCATTGTTCACCACAAAACCTAGTTCTTGAGATGCAGGTAAGTATAATCCTGTGTTTAAGTCACCTTGAAATTTAAGTGATGGTACAGCAAGTGAACCATTGCCTAGTGTTAGAGACGTAATATTTGAAGACGACCCTGAAGCAGCATTGTAAACGTTTGTACCGTCGCAAATTAAAACAAGTGATGAACCTTGAGGAACAGTGACTGTTGCTGCTCCTGAACCTGCAGAGGTCGTTTCTACAGTAAAATTATACGAGCCTGTTGTATTATTTGTAAAAGTATATAGTTGCACTGTAGAAGGGACAACCACAATCTGATTGCTTGTTAGTGTGCCACTATATGTTTGTATTGTGTTATTGGCTTGTGTTGCAGACAAAGTAAATGTGCCGCCTGTGACTACCTGAGAAAATTGAGTATATGCAAAAGTATTTGAACGACCATAAGCATAAGAATACCAGCTTGTGCCATAAGACACTAATACGATGGACTCCGATAACTGTAATTGTTGGTTTGCATTACCGTCTATTGTATCTGTACCGTTCGGAGTTAATGTTAATATTCCTGTTCCATCATTCTTAAAAATAGTGAACCAACCTGAACCTACGGTCGATGCAGAAGGTAGAGTTAACGTGCCTGCCCCGCCTGTCCATACATTAATTTGCGCTCTTGCTGACGTCTGAATAGTGTAATTAGAGCTTAGACTTTGTGGTGTGGTTTGCTGATTAAGAGTTGCGCCTATTGCAGTTAATCCATAGCCGGCTAAAGTTGCTGCATTAGCAGCAGATGTTCCTGCACCAAACGTCACCGTTGCCCAAGTACCAGGAATAGTCGTGTTATCAGTCACATAAATATAATAAGCAACACCAGCAGTTGCTGATACGATGGTAGCGCTTGGAGGTGATGCTGTACTATTATTAGATGCAATAGTAAAAGTATTTGATCCAATATTTCTAACGATCATTGCCTGACCGGTAGACACTTGAGTTGCCGGTGGCATGTAAAGTGTTAATCCACCAGTAGTTGCCGATACTTCAATAATATTGGCAGTAACTTGATTTTGATTGTTACCATTAATAGACCATTGTAAAGTCGTGTTTGCGCTTAAAGTAATCGACTCATATGAGACAGCACTTGGAGATACAGTTTGGCCTGTAAATGGACTGGTATAGGTAGGATTAGATGTAGTCATAATTAGCTTTCAATAGCAATCGCTTGTCTATCGGCAAGACGTAATTGATCTTCTTGTTTGAGAACTTGCATTGCTTCTTGATACTTTTGTTCAAATATTTGTCGTTGATCATTTTTTACAAATAAAATAGCTTGAAGCAAAGTGCCAAACAGCATAGCATTTGGTGCATTCTGTGTTAACCAATTAGTTTGATTATCATTAGACAATGGAGCAAGCCTTTCATAGTACAAGACTTCAAATGGATAGTTTTGATCAGGTGTAGGAGCCACGATCCAATTATCATAGTTGTAATCCGCAAAATAAAGAGGAGTTCCTGTAGCAGTAGAACTAGGGCTGTATTGTCTTAAGTATTCATATTTACGTAAGAAAACAGGCTGAATCTGACCACTACTAGTTAAGTTCATACTAACTGTTTTACGCCATCTTGCAGGTTTAGGAATAACAGGATTAGTTGCAGTCATAGTAGACTCTGCTACTTGTAATTGACCTAATGTCTTAATCTGCTGAGCAATTTCAAACTCAGCAAGCATAATAAATTCAGGAATTTGATTAGTGACAGCACTATCATTACGTTCTAAATATTGCTGAACATCCAAGATCAGCGAATTATAAGTCATCGCTGCTGCATTAGTGTTTGACGGTGTGGTTTGAGTCGCCATAATTTATCCTAGTTCATCATGCCAACCATTTTTCCCAAACAGTTTTATTGATTTTAATATATTTCTTACTTATACAACCATATTTTCTGAAATAGTTTTTACTTCAGCAACACGATTAAGCCATCCTTTACCGAACGTCTGAAAAGTTGCTAACGATCTATAAAAACTTTCTTTTAAATGACTAAATTTTTCAATCAATTCTTTTGTATCAGCCTTTTGAATAGCCGATAAGCTCGCTGGTCCCAACACGCCATCCGAAGTAACTCCAGCTGCCTCTTGTATGAGTTTGGAAGCTCTGCCCACCCCCATGTTAACAGCACTATCAAATACGGCATAATCGATGCCAGCAGGAAGGTCATCACCATGTATCTTATCCCAATAAAGTTGTTTATATAAATCATGTACTTCTTGATCAGGAATAGCTCTTAGTTCATCTTTAGTAGCATGTTGGTTACGTTTCCAACCACGATAAACATTTAAAGTAATACCTTTCATAGTAGCGCCTCCTGGATCAGCTGGATTGTCTGACCAGCCTCCTTCGCTCTTTAGTACGTGGTTAAGAGCTGCTTGATAGTTATCCTTCATCTTTTTCTCCAATCTTAATACCTGTAATTAAGCCTATAAAACCACCGACAATAGTTTGAAATGCTGGACCAATAATCTCAAATACTTTTGTGTCATCAACTGCTGGATCTAATATAGCATACATAAACATCAGTATCATAGCAACTACAACTGCTACTAATGACCATGATGCAATTAACATAACGTGATCTTTAGTGTTCATTTACTTGCTACTCCTTGCACCTTTTCAAATGTTCTTAATCCACCCATACCTAGCATGCCCATCATAAGCTGCCATAAATTATCGTCAAGTCCGGGTAATGGCGGAGCAGTAATACCAAAAGTAGGTAGTATGCCTATGGATAGCGGTTTTAATAAATATTGGTAGAACAGTGCCAACGCGCATACCCACCCGATTGCTGGTCTCCAGCCCGATACAAATATTGATGCACTTTTAGCTTCCTCTTTGTTAATGTCAGTTTGTGCGGTCATAGTAGCCAAATCGCCTGACTGTTGTAACTTTAACAACTCTAACTTAGCGTTTGCGGCTTGCGCTGGATCTGGAAAAATTCTAGTAATTAAAGTATTACCTAAATCTAATGCCGCTGAAATTGGGTCTAAAGCCATATTAATCCTTTAGCAAAATAATTAACATCATACAAATCAATGCAAACATTGTCCACCATTTAAACAATTCATCATCCACGCACAATGTCCTTTTTCGTTCTTACAATAACCTTGTGTTCTTTGTCAAACTTTGGTTTTGGTAATCTTATTTTTTCTAGTTCTTTAATCTCAAAATGTAAATAAATAACATAAGACCAAATAGCTAATTCAACTAAAAACACCGCAAACCAATACTTAACCCAGCTCATACAAGATTAAAGTAATACAGCAAACAAGTAATAATGAATGCTGCAAACCAACAATAAAACTGCACTCGCCTTACATCTTCAAGTTTATGCCCGTAATACTTTTTACTTTCTTGGTGCTCTTTCTCTACTACTGCTTTTAACTCTAATACTTTTGACCACTCTTTAGCACCATACTTGGCTTTAAATTCTTTTTCAGCCTCGTTTTCAGCCTGAATAATTGCACTTTGATTCTGATACTCTTGGATAGCTCGATAGATCATCGAGTTTTCCATTGCTTCTTCGTGAATCTTGTGCTTCTTTCTTGCTTCTAATTCCTGTAATGCTACTTCTGTACCGTCACGTTGAATATTCTCAATACTTTTAGTTAACTTCTTGCCAGCCTCACGACTTTGTTCTAAGCTATTTGCTAAAGATTTTGCCCCTTCGGCAATTGGATTAATGTCTGGCATTTCATTTCACTAAGTGCTTCACCGTGTCAATTAAAAAGTCTTTACCAAAAAAGATTGAAACAATCACTGCATAAAGAAGATATTCAATACGTTCCATGCGCTTAGATCCTTTAGCAAAAGAATCTAGTATACCTTCGTAGCGCTCTGCACAAACTGCTTCATGTACAGACAAACGCTTATCTGTTTCTGCAATGACTGTTTCCATATCCATTACTTTGCTTCTTCAGTAGTTGTTTCAACTGTAGGAGGCACAACAACTGCTGGTGTATCATCTACTTTTACACGAGTAATGTCACCATGATCTGTATTGTAACCAAGTGCTGATTTCACTTCATCAATCACTTTTTCTGCAGTTTCTTCAATTTTCTTTAGTAAGTCCATAAACACTCCTTATTGAGTTGTGGTTGGTGCTTCTACAGGTGTTGGTGCTTCTACAGGTTGTGCACCTTGTTCACCTGCTTGTTTTTGAATCTCATTAATTAATCCCGCAACTTCAACAAAAGGTCTAGAACCAAGATACTGAAGAATACCGTTAATTAAATCAGTTGTTAATGCTATTTTTTCCATTTTTTAATATCCTAAAAAATTGCCATCAAAAAAGGGCTGATGGCTTACCCTAAAATTAAGACTGAACCCAAGGTAACGGTGGCTGTGTTACTGTTGGATTAATTAAATTGTTTAAATTTGTATTTACAGCAGCTTCAGTAGCTTCTTGATTAATGCCGTTTGACCAACACCATCCAACAACCTGTGATTGTGTTAATTGATTGTAAGGTGTAAATGAACCACCTTCTGCTGGCTCAGGGAATGTACAAGTCCCATATACGCTGTTTGTAAATTCTACAGGTGGAGTTGCTGTATTTGATTCTGTACCTGTGCATCTCCAGCCTGCTGTTAATACTACTTCTGAATGACCATTAATGGTTTGTGTACTAGCGTCCATCCAGTCGATTGTCCAGTTAATTGTTGCTGACATATTAAACTCCTATCTTTGTATAATTACCATGATATTTATTACGAGCTTCAATGGCAACAAGCTCGGCTAATTCTAAATCTTTAAAATAACCTATGTTTTTAGATTGCTTATTAACAGATA
>Ga0316232_1002446_pt1 | contig 19193 bp, 19 predicted proteins | sample TBHtaG_FD_206006 | JGI IMG/M metagenome (GOLD analysis project Ga0316232, IMG submission 206006) | Freshwater microbial communities from Trout Bog Lake, Wisconsin, USA - TBH18025_13 | ecosystem: Environmental > Aquatic > Freshwater > Lake > Hypolimnion/Profundal zone | place: USA: Wisconsin... | reverse complement strand
CCCATGCCAGCCTACCAATCGGAACCCGTGTCCGCGTCACCCTGGTAGGCAGTGGACGTAATGTGGTGGTGACCATCAACGACCGACCAGGCACGCGGCGGCGCATCATCGATCTCTCTCGCGAAGCCGCCCGAGAGCTCGGCATCCTCGAACGTGGCGTGGCTATGGTCACGCTTACCCCGCTCTGACCATCCGTACCATCGCTGTGTTGGTCGGCTGCTTTGTTGGTGCCAGCTGTGGTATGCCGCTCGCCCATCAGGCCCGCTACGTTGGCGCTCTTTCGGGTTGCGCAACTGGCCCGAGTGCACAGGCAACGCTGGTGCAAGCCGCGGACCGCTTCAGCTTCGCCCCATCCGATGGCGCTCTGGTTGTTTCGGGCAGCGTAGCGCCCGACGGCAGCTTCGCCGGTTCCCTGTCCACCGCTCCGCCCGGCCGCGACCGGCAGAACCATACCAGCTCCGAAGCCTTCACCCTTACCGTCACCGGCCACATAGAAGGTGAGACGGCCAGCGGCACCTACGTAACCCCACGCTGCCGAACAGTTTTCCGTCTGCCTCGCGTTAGCCAAACCCTGTTGCCGTAGAGACAACGCGGAGGCCGCTCGCTATTCAAGGAGCGAAGCCCGGCCAACGACCGGCCCCCATCCGTCGGCCGGTCAAGGGTCGCATCAAGGCACAGCGTTCAGCGCGCTGACGATCATCTCCACCCCTTGCGCATGCCAGCGTTGCACCGCCTTATGGTCTGCGCCAAGCATCATCCCCAAACGTCGCCACGGATACAGATACCGGTCTGTCAACGGATTCACCAGTGCCCTGGCTCCGACGATTCGACGCAGCACGCTGCGCTCACGCGGAATCAGCGGAATCCACCCCAACGCTTCGTCCATCCGGGTAATCCCTGCCGCCGAGGGCACCGGCGGATGTACCCGAGCGAGCGTCGGCTCACCGCCCTCGGCTTCGATCATGTGGCGGACCAGCACGGTCACGTTCATCCGCAGGCCGGTCCCGTAACCGCTCGGAGGCAATGCGAGCAACGTGCGTCCCGCCTCCTCCAGCCGCGCCAGCACTATCTGCGCATCATAAAACGTGCCGATAGGAGAACGTGTCGCACGGTCTCCCCGCGCATTCGAGGCACTGGATAGACTGCCACTGCCAGTCATGGCGCTCTTGCTTGCCGGCCTCACGCCGCATCTCCCCTGCTCACCGGCATCGGGTAACGGGTTCCAGCCAACCAAGTCCCCTGCGTGAGCACCCCCCAGGCCCGCGGGTGGCCGGCTGCCAGCGGTTCACGCGCCAGATCCTCGCGCGCGGTCAAGCCGGGCGGCGGTTGCTGTGCCCCGATCCGGTCCGCCTGCGCGATCGCAGCGTCCGGCGTGACCGCCAATGCATCCGCGATCTCCTCCCACGCGGCACCTTCCATACGCATCTGCCGCAGTCGGAAATCGCGGGGCGCAGTCCAGGTCTCGATGCTTGTTGCCATGGGAACCTTCACGCTCTGACGCCAAACAGTTAATCAGTCTAACTTTCCGATGTCAATATCTTTCACGTTGACGCGTTAGGCGCATTCACCTACAGGGTGGGCATGATCGATACCCACGCCATTGAGTTGGCCGCCCGCATCCGCGCCGCCCGCATCGCGTTGGGCCTCACCCAGGACCAGTTGGCACGCGCCGTCGGGGTCACCCGCAGTGCCGTTGCCCAATGGGAAACCGGCCGTGCGGGTCAGGTCGGTAGTAACCTGGCACGAATCGCCCGGGCACTCGGCACCAGCGCAGCCTACCTGCTCAGTGGCGAGCAGGATGCCGGTGCCGCTCCGGTGCCGTTGCGTGGCGACGAGATGGCACTGTTGCGTGCCTATCGGGATTGTACGCCTGAAGATCGCGCCCTACTGATTCGCACCGCCGTCCGCTTCGCCCGATTCGCCGGTAACCCAGATCCAGCGGTTCCCGCCCGCCTCGATAACAATTCATTGAAGTAACGCACCGCAACGCATCCAACCCGGGTGCCACTCGCACCTTGCCGAGTTTTGTCCCAAAATTGCGAATTAACTGCCTATTTTTTCGGCACCATGCCGCTTAGCGCGCCGTTCTACCCCGTCCACCCTCCCCAGACAGCTACTCAGGCAGGTGTAAGCGGCGCGCCCTACAACCAAAACTCCCCGGCAAGGCGCGCTTTTCGCCAGGTCCCCGCGACGTTAGTGCTTGCCCCTGCCTTCCGCAGTGCGTTAAGAAGCCATTAACGCGGATTAAAGCTTCTCCCGCGGGATGAGTGTTCTATGCAAGTCGTAACGATCTCTGCGCGAGGGACTAACGGTTCGTTGACCCCGTCACATGTCGGCGGGGGTTTGTCCTCGTCCGTCGTGAATACCGGCACTGTCAGTGCCGGGGATGGTCGCTTCGGTACGGCCTTCGTCGTCGCTGCCTCGACTCGTTTCTGAATTTTTGAAAATGATCCCGGGCTGGAGGTAGATATAGTGGTTGACACAACGGTAATTGGAAACGTCGGGGGGGTCGTAGTTACTGTCCCGTTCACGTCGAGCCAAAATTCCAGCTTGGCGCAGTTGGCTCTCGACAGCCTGAACGCTGGAACCATCCCGGCCAGTGCGTTTTACGTCCCCACAGTCAGCGACCCGAACGCCACCGTCTCGGCCACGACACAGGCGGTCTACGTAACCGTTCCCGGGTATACCGCTTTCAACGCACTGCCATCGTCCACCACGCTGCTGACCACCGATGGCAACAACACCGTCGCTGCAATCGGCAGTAGCAGCCCGACGACCGTCCTCGGTGGCGAAAATAGTTCGATCGTATTCATCAACAACGATACCAACCCTGCCGTCCCGTCTCAGATCTTCCTTGGTGGCGGCAACAACTACATCGCCGAGGGTTCCTCGCTCGCCAGTGCCGTCATCAACGTGGACGGTTCCACCGAGACTCTGCCGCAGGCAGCCTCGGGCACGTCGGGGCCCGGGCTCGGCGGCGCCTACATCGACGGTAGCCAAGGATCGACAACGGTCAATATGTACGCCAACGCCAACGTCAACATGGTGCTTGGTGGCCACGATCTGATCAACCTGGTGGCCAGTACGGTTAACGGAGGCTCCACCGATCTGCTGGCGATTTCGGGGCCCTCGACCGTCCCAGCCACCATCACAGCCGCCGCCGGCACCAACTTGTGGCTCATTGACAACGCCAATGCCTTCATTGAGCCGGCCGGCGGCAATGTTGTCATCATGCCCGGCGGCACCGGCAGCGCGACGCTGTTCGGCGGTGCGGCCTCCGTGTTCGGCGGCACCGGCACTGTGCCGGCTTTTACCGGGGCAGCGACCGTCTACGGCGGCACCGGCTACTTCCAGGGTGGTACCGGCGGTCGCAACGTTCTCGAGGCCAGTTCGATCTCCGGCGCAAGCGCGACTCTCGTCGGTGGTGGTAGTAGCAACACCCTGATCGGCGGAGCCAGCAGCACCAACAACGACAGTGTCCTCGGCTCGACCGTCGGTGGAAATGTCATCGGCTTCGGCGCCGGCGTTGACACTGCCATCGGTTATGGCGGCAACGCCAGCACCGCGGGCCTTACGGGCAATACCTACGCCCAGTACTTTGCTGGCGGCACCGATATCATCACCGACTTCAAAGTCGGACAGGATTTCTTCTCGCTCACATGGAGCAGTGCATTCGAGGGTGCCTCGACTGCCATCACAACCACGTCCTTTACAACGCTCCAAGGGGGCGGCACGGAAGTCAAGCTCAGCGACGGCAGCAAGATCGACTTCCTCCACGTCACTGTGACCCAAACCAGCTTCAGCTGAAGCTGCTCTCGACCGAACGCCCGCCGCACTGCGGCGGGCGTTTTTCGTTCAGGGCGCCGGCATCTCGCCAGCCGGATATGTCGTCGCCGTCACGTCAGCCGGCGCAATCGCCCAGGCCATCCGGCAAGGGCCGGTCTTACGCACGAGCACCGCTGAGCCCTCGAACCCGATGGCCTTTTCCGCCCCCTCTTTCTCAGGCGCCCATATCATCGGGATGATGTAGTGTGGGCGGTCCATCGCCCGTTCGACAATCTCGAAGCCGGTGTAGGTGTTAAACAGCCCATCCCAGGCAGTGTCAGAGAAGCGCCAGAAATCCCAGGGTAGGTCGTGCATGCCCAGCGTCTGGTGGGTGAACACCAACGCGATACCACCCGGCTTCAGCGCCGCATTCATCTGGGTGACGACGGTCCATGGCATCAGCAAATGCTCGAACACACTCACGGAGATGATCGCATCGAACGACGCCTCCGGAAACAACGCTGCCAACCCATGGGCATCGCCCACCACATCCACGTTGCTACCAGGCAGAATGTCCAGCACGACATAATCGCTGATGCGGAACTGCCGACGCCGGTCCAGGCCGCTGCGCGCCCGTCCGCCGATATCCAGCAGCCGCGCGTTGGGAATCGCCTCCACCGCGGCAATGAAACGCTGCATCATGCCGCCCGTCGCCATCCCCACGGCGTGCTCCTCGGACAACGCCGTGAGCGACGCCTCGCCGCGCCAGCCGCGTTTGGTCCGAAATTGCAGCCGACCAACCGGGCCGCCGTCAGCATGCCGCCGTAACGCTTGCACCGAGAACCCCTTGTTGGCCCCAAGCGAAGCCACGCCCTCGTGTGCCAGCCCGACCTCGCTCACGCTAGACAACAATTCCTCGCCGAGCAGTTCGACGCCGCTCAACGTGTCGTCTTGCCTGTGGAACCATCCCGAAATGCGCACCATATTATAGAACTTGGTCACGGCATCGACCATGTACGCGCTGCCTTCGCTGTGCACCGCCATCTCCTTCAGCAGCCTTCGCTGCAATGATTGATACGTGATCCGGCCACCCAGTGCGGCAGCCCGGACGCGACCCACGACCCCGGCAAAGCTTTGGCCTGCACCCACCGGAGCCCTTGGAACCCATCCGCATCGGGGTCATGGCCGATCAGCGGAACAGCGTAAGCTCAACAGCCCGGCGGCAGCACCGCAAGCTGGCTCAGTGTGCCCTTCATCACGAAGTCACCGAAATCCATATCAAGGTCATCGGCCACGCCGTTATCCCAGTAGTGCATGCCCACTTCGTAGTCGGGCTGCTGGCTGGCGGCATCGCGCTCGAAGAAAGCCACGTGCACCCGCCCGCTGGACAGCCCGGACAGTTCCGGCCATTTGCTCAGTTTCGGGCCGCCCCAGTTCACGATCGCCACCGAACTGTCCTGTGCCCCCTTCTCGCTGGTGCCATCGAATAGCGGCAGGGTAATGAACTTCTTGCCTGCATGCGCCGCCGCCAGGATCGCCTCGGTGTGGACCATCGGAAAAAGCGTACCCCCTGGCAGTCGCTTCGTCGCCGCTTCCGGCACAGTATAGTGTACCTCTCCAGGCCCGCCCGCTCGCTCCAGCGAGGCATCCCCTGCCACTTCACTGGTCACCGCGGTTTCGGTGGTTTGCCGCAGACGGAAGCGCATGCTCAGCCCGTCCTTGCTCTCCCAGGTCGTGTAGTCCGACAGCATCTGTATGTCCTGACCATCGCGGTTGGTCACGGTCATCTGCAACCGCTGCCGCGTCGCCCAGCCGTCACAGGCGTCCAGCACCTCGTAGGCCATGGTCCCGGAAGCGCCCGCCACTTCGGCACCGCGCGCCTGGTTCAACGTGAGTTGGTAAAGTGCGCGATGGGCAGCGAGCGGTGCCAGCCGGTCCGCTGCGGTCGCCGGCACGGCGCTAATGGACAGCGCAACCAGGATGGTCAGGGTAAGAAAGCGCATGCGGACACTCCGGCGGCTGCAGTCGTTCGAAGATAGGTATGGTCGGGCAGTAGCGCTAGCGTGCAAGCGCCGCGCCCTCGCGAGCATCCTCCTCCACCAGACGGCATCCGGGTGGCGCGGACAGCAGCCAAAGCGCGTCACCGACCAGCGTGCCGCCCGGAGCCCGAGCAACGGTGGCGCTGTTATCCCCTCGCCTTCGGCGTCAGGTCGAGCTTCAGCGACAGCTCCCTCAACCGTACCGGCGTCACCTCGGCCGGTGCACCCATCATCAAATCCTCGCCCTGCTGGTTCAGCGGGAACAGGATAACCTCGCGGATGTTTGGCTCATCGGCCAGCATCATAACGATGCGGTCGATCCCCGGCGCCGAGCCGCCATGCGGCGGCGCGCCGTAACGGAACGCATTCAGCATGCCGCCAAACCGCGCTTCGACATCGGCTGCTGAGTACCCGGCAATCTCGAATGCCTTGACCATGATGTCCGGCCGATGGTTGCGGATCGCTCCGGAGGACAACTCTATCCCGTTGCAGACGATGTCATACTGGAACGCCTTGACGGTCAGCGGATCCAGCGTGATCAGCGCCTCCATCCCACCCTGCGGCATGCTGAACGGGTTATGGCTGAAGTCGATCTGCCCGGATTCCTCGTTCAACTCGTACATTGGGAAATCGGTGATCCAACAGAAATCGAAGCGCCCCTGCTCGATCAGGCCGAGATCCTGGCCCAGCTTGGTGCGCACTGCCCCCGAGAATTTCGGCGCTTCGTCGCGCTTACCTGCGGCAAAGAACACCGCATCGCCGGCTTTCAACCCGCACGCCACGCGGATAGCCTCCGCCCGTTCCGCCTCTAGGTTGCGCGCGATCGGCCCCTTCGGCCCATCCGCCTCATAGACGATGTAACCCAGGCCCCCGGCGCCCTGTTCACGCGCCCACTCATTCAGCTTGTCGAAAAAGCTGCGCGGGTTGCCCGCCGCGCCCGGTGCTGGAATTGCCCGCACCAACCCGCCGGCGGCGGCAATCTTCGCGAACAGACCAAACCCCGACCCGGCGAACTGCGCGGTCACATCGGTGATACGCAATGGGTTACGCAGGTCTGGCTTGTCGCTGCCGTAAATCAGCATCGCCTCGTCATAGGGAATCCGCGGGAAGGGTGGCTTGGTCACCCCGCGCCCCTCGGCAAACTCCTCGAACACACCCGCGATCACCGGCTCGATCGTATTGAACACGTCCTCCTGCGTTACGTAGCTCATCTCGAAGTCGAGTTGGTAGAACTCGCCAGGCGAGCGGTCCGCCCGGCTGGCCTCGTCGCGAAAACATGGCGCGATCTGAAAGTAGCGGTCGAACCCCGCCACCATGATCAGCTGCTTGAACTGCTGAGGCGCTTGCGGCAACGCATAGAATTTGCCCGGGTGCAGCCGCGCCGGCACCAGGAAGTCGCGCGCGCCCTCGGGAGAGGAGGCCGTCAGGATCGGCGTCTGGAACTCGGTAAAACCGGCATCGATCATGCGCCGGCGAATGCTGGCGATCACCTTCGCGCGCAGCACGATATTCCGCTGCACCTTGTCCCGACGCAGATCGATGAAACGGTATTTCAGCCGGATATCGTCTGGGTATTTTTCGTCCCCCGCTACCTGCATGGGCAGCACTTCGGCCGCCGACTGCACCACCACCTCGGCGGCTTGCAGTTCCACCTCGCCGGTCGGCAGCTTCGGGTTCACCGTGCCGGGCTCACGCGGCACCACCGTACCGGTCACCGTGATCACGCTCTCTGCCCGCACCCGGTCCACCGCTTCGAAGGCCGGCGACCCTGCCGCGAACACGATTTGCGTCAACCCGTAATGGTCTCGCAGATCAACGAATAGCAACCCACCGTGGTCTCGCTTGCTGTGTATCCAACCGGACAGACGTGCGGTCTGGCCGGCATCGCTGGCGCGCAGCGCGCCGCATGTATGAGTCCGATAGGCGTGCATGAGGCTGGTCCTGGGCGGGTATGGAGGACGGCAGACAACCCCCCGCCCCCATTGGTGTCAAGCACCTACAGCCAGACCGCAGGGCAACGAGTCCAGGTTAACGCGGGTTGGGTGAGAGGACGCGGTTGAGTTCGTCAGGCTTCCAGCCCGCAACCTTACGCATGGTCTTATCGTGCGGCCGCCCTTTGCGAGGCGGACAGGGTTGATGGCGAAGTGGCGGACGACCGCCATGTTGCGAGCAACATGGCCGCGGCGAAGGCGGGACTGGTCTTCCTTGAAGATGACGTCGGGCAACCCAATGGCGACTGTTCTCAATGCCCCAGTGGCCACGTACGGCCTCGGCCAAGCGGGCCGGCGTGAGGGCGGCGGAGCACAGGTAATGGCGGCGGCGATGGTCACCACGGCGCCTTTGAGCGCCAGTCGGTCGAACTCCTCGGGGGATGGCGCCCCACTCGTTCTCCTTGGCGTCCACCGCCTGCTGGGCCAGCACCAAGCGTTGCGTGGTCGCCCAGGTGCAAAACAGGCCTGGAACAGCGCCGGGTCGATGCAGTTCATCACCACTCGCAGCAAGTCGGCACCGGGAATACCGAAGTGGAACACCGAGAGTCACCGCAGGGGATTCAGGTATGTTTTACCCCACTCGACAATCTCGTCATAATCGTCGCAGCTGCAAACGCTGGCGGCTACTGCCTGCAGCAGAACTTCCGGCAGTGGATAGCGGCCCCCCACTGGCTCGTGCGGGTCCCGTACCTCCGCGAAGTGGTCCAACAGGCTGCGCAGCCGGGCCTTGCCAAAGCCGGCCGCGAACTCCGCAGCCGCATCGCTTCCGTCCATCCCAGGCCACTCCCGTTCGGCCGTGACCCGCCATCAAATCATACCCGCCAAGCCGTTTACCTCACACCGCTAACCCGTCCTTCACCTGAAAACGTGGCTCTGAGCCGGAACCGCGGGCAAAACCGCACCGCGGCGCCGCCGGCCTCGACGCGGACGCGTTAGGATTGCGCAACCCCCATGCCGGTTCAGCGTTCCCCCCGCTTTCCTTAGTGCGGTCCTGGCGTGTAGAACCCGTCCATGCCTCGCAGTGCACGCGCCGAATTCCCGTCCCCCGTCCTGGTCACCGAAACCGCCGAACTCGAAGCGCTCTGTGCCCGTCTGCGCACACAGCGCTTCGTCACCGTCGACACCGAGTTCATGCGCGAGCGAACATACTGGCCTGAGCTCTGCGTCGTCCAACTCGCGGGCGAGACCGAGGTGGCCGTGGTCGACGCCCTCGCCCCCGATCTCGACCTCAGTGCCCTCGGCGTCCTGCTGGCCGACACCGCAGTGCAGAAAGTGTTCCACGCTGCTCGCCAGGATATCGAGATTTTCGTCCTTCGCTTTGGCGACGTGCCCCGACCGCTATTTGATACCCAGGTGGCCGCCATGGTGGCCGGATTCGGCGACCAGGTGGGCTATGATTCGCTTGTCTCCGCCCTCACCGGCGGGCACATCGACAAGGCGCATCGGTTCAGCGACTGGGCCGCCCGCCCACTCTCGCCTGCTCAAATCGCCTACGCCGCCGCCGACGTCACTCATCTGCGCCAAGTCTACGAACATCTGTGCGCGCGACTCGAGAAAGAGGAGCGGCTCGACTGGGTTGCCGAGGAGATGGCGCTGCTCACCAACCCAGCCACCTACCACCCCGACCCCGAGCTGATGTGGGAGCGGCTCCGCCCGCGCACCAGCAACCGCCGCATGCTGGGCGTGCTGCGCGCCATCGCCGCCTGGCGCGAGCGGGAGGCGCAGCGCGCCAATATCCCGCGCAGCCGCATGCTCAAGGACGAGACACTCCTGGAGATCGCCGCCACTGCTCCGGAAACGCCTGAGCAGCTAGCCCGCGCCCGCGGCGTCACCCGGGGCTTCGCCGAGGGTCGCATCGGCACCAGCCTGCTCGCCGCGATCGCCGAGGCCCGTGCGCTGCCAGACGACGCCCTGCCCATCGCTCCCACCACACGCGATGGCCCGCGCCCCTCCCCCGCGTTGGTCTCCCTCTTGAAGGTCCTGCTCGCCGCCAAATGCGAGCAGCATCACGTCGCTCCGAAACTGGTTGCCTCCAGCGAAGACATCGACCACTTGGCCGCCGAGGACGCTTCCGACCTACCGATACTGCATGGCTGGCGCCACGAGGTGTTCGGCGCCGACGCGCAGGCCCTTAAGCAGGGCCGCATCGCGCTCGGCGTAGAGGGGAAGCGGATCCGACTGATCGAGACACCGGCCTGATCGCCGGCTACGTTGCCACCGTGCTCACCGCGTTGAGCCCCATCACCTGCCCCAACCGCTCCAGTCGCCGCGTTATGCTCTCACCGGCGAACACGCCGCCGCCCGTCGCCAGGCGCAGGGTCAGTACGTGGTTCACCAGCAACTGCGTCCTCGCCAGCAGGTCCGGCGTTCCGGCCGAGAGCGTGTAAGCAAGCCGCATCGCCACTCCCAGGATCGTTGCCTGACGTCTCGCCTCATCGCTCAGCAACAAGCGTGCAATCGTCAGAAACGGCGCCTCCGGTTCGGCTTCGTAACGTAACGCGAGCGCCAAGCCCAGGAAGGCGCGCGCATGATGGTCGAGCCCGATGCCGGGCTGGCGCAGGATGCGCAGAAACGCCTGCTCGGCACGGTATTCCGGATGGTCGTGGCTACCGACATCCGACATCCAGCACGCCGCTTCGCGCAACCGCCGAGCCTCGGCGGTCTCGCCGGGAAACAGCGGGTCGGTCCACGTCAGCAGTGCCGGCGGCAATGCCGGATCACGGCCGAACCAGCGTGAAAAGTCCATCCCCGCCGCCAGCAGCGGGTCGCGCTCCCGTTCTGCCGGCTGCATCAGGCGCATGTACCAGCCCTCGCGCAACCCATTGGCGCTGAATACCACCCGGCGCGCCCCGCTGCCGCGCAGCACCCGCAACAACACAATCGCGGCAAAGGGTAAGTCCTCCACCCGCCGCCGCGGCACTCCGGGCATGCGCTCCAGGGAACGCCGCGATGCCCCGGCAACCACTCTGGCCAGGTCGCGTGCCTCGTCGTGGCCGATCGTGTAGTGATGCACCATGTTCAACGGATAGCCGGTCCGGCCAATATGGATGCGCGCCAGCGCCCGCAGCGCTCCGCCCACCAGATACAGATCGCGCCCCGCCGCTTCCCGCAGCCAGGACTCTGGCGCCAGTTCCGCTTCCACGATCGCCCGCGCCTGCCTAAGGTTGCCGTTCGATCGCTCGGCCAGTCGAATCACACCAAGGCGGAACGTTTTCGCCGACTCGCGCTGTCCGCGCTCCAGTCGTACCAATTCCATGGAACCGCCACCAATATCGGCCATGATGCCGTCGGCAGCCGGAAACCCGCAGAGCACCCCGTCGGCGGCCAACGCCGCTTCCTCCTCACCATCCAGGATATGGATCGGCACCCCCGGCATCCGATCGCGCAGGGTCGCTACGAAGGACGGTCCGTTTTCGGCGTCCCGCACCGCCGCGGTCGCCAGCACCTCGAATGGATCGGCGCCCATAGCACGCACGATGGCGGCATAGCGGTTCATCACCGTCAGCGCCTGCGCCACCCCATCACCGTTCAGCCGCCCGGAGGCTTGCATCCCGCGGCCCAGTCGCAGGACTGCCTTCTCGTTAAAGATGGCCACCGGATTGCGCCCGCGCCCCTCGAACACCACGAGGCGCACGGAATTTGATCCGAGATCGACCACAGCGCAGCGCGGAAGGTCGGCAGGAGGCGTGAATGGCATATTAGACCGAACGCGTGGCGGGCTCTTGCGTCCGCGTCAACCCCTTTCAGTCTTCGAGCATCCGATCGTATCGACGCACTATCCCGGCGGGGCCCGGCACTGCCGGTCCGTGCAGCGCCGAACCGCGGCCGGACAGCGACGGATTCGTCATGAAATATTCATGGGCCGAAACCCGCTTGCGCGTCGCTACCGGCCCCACACGGCGCCAAACGGCATCGGCCCCCAACTCCCAGGATTGCTCGGTATCGCGCAGATTCACCACCATGATCTGGTCCAACACCTGCCGGTGCACCGTGTGATTATGGATCGGAACCAGCGTCTCGACCCGCCAGTCCATGTTGCGGGTCATCCAGTCTGCCGAGCTGATATAGACGCGGGCATGCCTGCTCGGCAGCTTGTGGCCGTTACCGAATACGCAGATGCGGCTGTGCTCCAGGAACCGACCGACGATCGATTTCACCCGGATATTCTCGCTCATCCCGGCGACCCCCGGCCGCAGGCAGCAGATTCCGCGCACCACCGCGAATATCTTCACGCCCGCCCGCGACGCATCGTACAGGCGGTCGATCAGCCGATCGTCTACCAGGCTGTTCAACTTCAGCCAGATCGTCGCCGGCCGACCCTCACGAGCAAACATAATCTCGCGGTCGATCAACTCCTCCAGCGCGGGCCGAAGGGTCAGCGGGCTGAACGCCAGAGCGTCCATACGCTCCGGCCGTGCATAACCGGTCATGTAATTGAACAGTCGCGCGGAGTCTCTCGTCAAGTCCGGATCGCAGGTGAAGAACGACAGATCGGTGTAGATGCGTGCGGTTATGGGGTGGTAATTGCCTGTGCCAAAATGCGCATAGGACCGCATAGTCCCGCTTTCGCGCCGCACCACCAGACTCAGTTTGGCGTGCGTCTTCAACTGCGTGAATCCATACACCACCTGCACCCCGGCGGCCTCCAGAGACCGCGCAAGGCGGATGTTCGCCTCCTCGTCGAAGCGAGCACGCAGCTCGATCATGGCGGTGACCCATTTGCCGGCCTCCGCGGCCTCGATCAGAGCTTTGACGATCGGGCTGTTTCGGCTGGTACGGTAGAGCGTCTGCTTCACCGCCACCACGCCCGGATCCCGCGCGGCCTGCCGCAGGAACTGCACCACCACATCGAAGCTCTCGAACGGGTGGTGAACGATGATGTCCTTGGCCCGGATCGCCGCGAAGCAGTCACTGCCGAAATCGCGGATACGCTCCGGAAAACGCGGCGCATAGGGCGCAAACAGCAGATCCGGCCGATCATCCACGATCATCTGCTTGAGGTCCGCGAGCCCGAGAATGCCGTCATGCACGAACACGTCCTGGCCGGACGCTTCCAACTCGTCGATCACCATTTCGCGCAGATGGGCCGGCATCGCCGCTTCGACCGACAGATGGATCGCCACTCCACGCCGCCGTCGCTTCAGTGCCGTCTCGTAGGACCGCACCAAATCCTCGGCCTCCTCCTCGTACTCCACGTCAGTGTCGCGGATCAGCCGGAACATGCCGTGACCCTGCAGGCGGAAGCCAGGAAACAGACGGTGCAGAAACAGCACCACCAGCTGTTCCTGCATGACGAAACGGATCCCTTGGCCGCTCGCCGGCAAGCGCACGAACCGTTCGATCTGGCTTGGCAGCGGGATCAGCGCGCGCATCGGATGCACGTCCTCTACCCGCTCCAGGGCCAACGCCATCACCAGGCCCATGTTGGGGATGAACGGGAACGGATGCGCCGGATCGACGGCAAGCGGCGTCAGCACCGGGAAAACCCGCTCCATGAACCAGGCCTCAAGCCACTGGCAGTCCCCGTCGCTCAGCATCGCCGGCTCGCAGAGCTCGATTCCTGCCCCGGCCAACAATGCCCGGAGATGCACCCACACGCGGCACTGCTCGGCCATCAACCGCTCCGCCCGCGCTGTCACCTCCTGCAACTGCTGCGCCGGCGTCCGCCCGTCGGCTGAAGGCGTGGTTACCCCTGCCTTCGCCTGGCCGACGAGCCCTGCCACGCGTACCGACCAGAACTCGTCGAGGTTCGCGGCACTTATCGACACGAAGCGCAGCCGCTCCAGCACCGGATGGCGCGGGTTCTCCGCCTCCTCGAGAACACGTTGGTTGAAGTCGAGCCAGGACAACTCACGGTTGATGAACCGGTGTGGATCGGTGCTCCCGATCGTGGCGGCATGCGATACCATGGGCACTGCCTGCATCGCCCCGGCTCCCTGAACATGCGTGGAATCTACTTGGTTCATCGCGCAACCCTACAGGAGTCTGTCCGCCTCGGGAGAGGTCATAGTAACAGCATGAGTAAAAAGCCCATCCTCCGGCACTCCGGACGTCCCTCCCCGTTCGAACCCCGCCGCCACTGCCTGGGCCAACGGCCGGGTGACACGCCCACCGGCCGCGAGGGCCGCGCGATCCAGCCGTGCCACCGCCTCGCGGATGACCCCTTGCGAGCGCGGCAGGTGCAGCAGAAGCCAATCCTGCAAGGGCTCAGCCACGGCCAGTTGGCGCTCCGTCAGCAGTCGTGCCAGCAGGCTGCGCAGCAGCCCGTCCTCCGCCGGGCCGATGCGTACGGCCGTGATCGCGCGCAACCGGCTGGTCAGGTCGGGCAGCGCCAGATTCCACCGCGCCGGGGCCGCCCGCCCGGCCAGCAGCACCGGCAACCCCGCCTCGCCGGCAGCATTCAGCAGATGCAACAAGGGCCGCTCGGGTGCCGTATCTGCGTCGTCCACCGCGACGGGTCCCTCGGGCGGCTGCGCCGTTAGTAATGGGCCGGCCAACAGCGCCGCTCCCTGCCGCCCCGCCCACAGATGCATCAGATGGGTCTTGCCGCACCCTTCCGGCCCCCACAACGCCAACCGCCCCAACGGCCAGGATGTGGTGTTGCTCAGCCATTGCATCGCCTCGGCGTTCGACGCCGCCGTCAGAAACTCCTCCGACCGGTAATGCGGCGCGTGCGGGAACGGCAACGCCAGCTGGCGCGGGCCCGGGGCAGAGTCGCTCAGGGCTCGCTCTCCTGGCGCGATGACGGCTCGAGATATAGCGGGCTCTGCAGATAGCGACGCAGCCAGAACCGGCACAGTACGCCGATCACCGCCGCCATCGGTACCGCCAGCAGCACGCCGAGAAAACCGAACGCCGCCCCGCCAGCGAACAGCGCAAAGATCACCCACACCGCGTGCAATTCTACCCGGTCGCCCAGGAAGCGCGGATAGATGACATATCCCTCGAGGATCTGCCCGGCGACGAACACCCCCACCACCAGCAGCACCTCGGTCCATGTATGGAACTGAGCCAGGGCGAGGCCAATCGACGTTACCCCACCGGTGATACTGCCGACATAGGGAATGAACGACAGCAGCCCCGCCGACAACCCGACGATCAGGCCGAGATCCAGCCCCACTATCGACAATGCGCTGGCATAGAACAACGCCAGCACGATGCAACACAGCGCCTGCCCGCGCAACCAAGCCGCCAGGATGCGGTCCACCTCACGTGCCTGCGCCCGCAGTGCCGCGGCATAGCGGCACGGCAGCCAGCCGTCGATGCGCGCAACCAACCGCGGCCAGTCACGCAGCAGATAGAACGCCACCACTGGCGTCACCACTAGCAGAGTCAGCACGTTGAACAGCGCGAAGCCGCCGCCGATCACCCGGCTGATCGCCGTCACCAGCACGGACAACATGGACCCAGCCTGCCCGGCGACGAGATCACGCAACCTGTCGTCCACGAACTCCGGTCCCAACCGTTCCTGCAGGTGCTCGATAACGTCGGTAGCGAAGCCGCGGATCGAGCCGACATAGGCCGGCAGGCGGCTTATCAGAATGCCGATTTGCGCCAGAATGAGCGGATACAGCAGCAGCGCGAACAACAATCCGATCGCTACCAACGCCACGATCATCAGCAGCGCCGCTGCCCCGCGCGGCACCCCCACGCGGGTCAACCGGCTGGTCGGCGGATCGAGGAAATAAGCCGTCCCCGCCGCCGCTACGAAGGGCAGCAGCACCGAGGCGAACAATTGCAACGCCACCCAGCCGCCCACCAGCAGGGCGCCCAAAATCGCTAACCGCTGCATGCGGGTAGTGCTGGGCGCTGACTCGAGGGGTGCAGACGGGGTCGGTTTGGGCAACCGCGGAGGCGCGGCAACCGGCAGGTTCATCGGTTCCGCGCTCCCGTCCACACGTAAGCGGCTCCCGAGGCCAATGTGCTCGCCGCGACCATCCAGGCCAGCACCAGCGTCACCAGTGGCCAACGCCATTCGGTAGCCGCCATTGCCAGAGCCAATGCCACCAACCCGATCTGCAATACCGTATTCACCTTGGATACCAGCAGTGGCCGGATCTCCACCTTCTGCCCGGTGAGCCCGAGCACCAGCACGCCGCCCACGATCACCAGGTCGCGGAAAACCACCAGGATCGCCAGCCAATCCGGCAGTTCATGCTCTGCCGCCAGGGTCACGTACATGGATACCAGCAGCATCTTGTCCGCCACCGGGTCGAGCACGGTGCCCACCATGGTCGGCCCGTTGCGCCGTGCCAGCCATCCATCCAACGCGTCCGACACGCCAGCCGCCAGGAACAGCCAGAACGCCATCGCAAAGTCGTGGCGCAGCACCAACCATACCGCCACCGGTACTACGCAGAGCCGGCCAAAGGTAATGATATTGGGCAGGTTGACCACCGCGTTCCCCGTCGGCCGCGGCATCGGTGCGCCATCAGGCATCGTCCGGCCCTCCGCCGGCGTACGTTGCGCCTTGCCGGTCGCTATGGTTGTTTGCTCGCGCCGTACGCGGCACTTTCCGCCATCCTGCCATGGTCCGAATGGTCATGGCCGTATCATATCGAGGTCCAGCATGCCTAGCATGACCTATCGCACGGCCGGCGTGGACATCGAAGCCGGCGATGCCCTGGTCGAGCGAATCAAGCCGCTTGCCCGCGCCACCGCCCGCTCCGGCGTACTCGGCGGCATCGGCGGTTTTGGCGCCCTGTTCGACCCCAGAGCGGCCGGATTCCGCGATCCCGTGCTGGTTTCCTCCACCGACGGCGTCGGCACCAAGCTCCGTATCGCCATCGACACCGGCCGCCACGACACTGTGGGCATCGACCTGGTCGCCATGTGCGTGAATGACTTGGTGGTGCAGGGAGCCGAACCGCTGTTCTTCCTCGACTATTTTGCCACCGGCCGACTCTCCGTCGGGCATGCTGAACGGGTCATCGCCGGCATCGCCGAGGGCTGCCGCCTCGCCGGCTGTGCGCTGGCAGGTGGCGAAACCGCCGAAATGCCGGGCATGTACACCGGTGGTGACTATGACCTCGCCGGCTTCGCCGTGGGAGCTGCCGAACGCGACGCGCTGCTGCCGAAGGGCGTCGCCCCCGGCGACACCGTACTGGGCCTGGCCAGTAGCGGCGTGCACTCCAATGGTTTCTCGCTCGTTCGCCGTATCGTCGAGGGTGCCAACGCCAACTGGGCAGCGCCCGCCCCGTTCGCCGCCAACGGCACGCTCGGCGAAGCCCTGCTTGTTCCCACCCGCATCTATGTCCGCTCGCTGCTCGCCCTGCATCACGCCGGCCTGATGAAAGCAGCCGCCCACATCACCGGAGGTGGCCTGCCCGGCAACCTGCCCCGCGTGCTGCCCAGCGGCACCCGCGCCGTGCTCGACGCCGGCGCCTGGAAGCTGCCAGCAGTCTTCGCCTGGCTCGCCCGAGTCGGCAACGTCGCCGCGGAAGAGTTGCTGCGCGTGTTCAACTGCGGCATCGGCATGGCAGTGGTGACCGCCAGCCCCGAGGCCGCTCGCGCCGTGCTGGAAGCCGAGGGCGAAACCGTATTCGCCATCGGCACCATCGATGCCGCCGCCCCGGACGCCACGCCGGAGGTCCGCATCAACCTCCCGTCGGGCTGGCCGACGTGAAACGCCGCGTCGGCATTCTCATCAGCGGCCGTGGCTCCAACATGGTGGCGCTGCTGCGTGCCGCCGCCGACCCGGCTTACCCGGCCAGTGTCGCGATGGTGTTGTCAAACCGACCGGAAGCTCCCGGCCTCGACGCCGCCCGGGCCGCCGGCATCGCCGCCGAAGCGATCGACCACCGCCCGTTCCATGCCGACCGCGCGGCTCACGAGGACCGCCTGATTGCCCGGCTCGATGCCGCGGGCGTACAAATCGTCTGTCTCGCCGGCTACATGCGCCTGCTCACCCCGCGCTTCGTCGGCCACTATGCCGGCCGACTGCTCAACATCCATCCCAGTCTGCTGCCCGCCTTCCCGGGGCTGGACACCCATGCCCGGGCGCTGGCTGCCGGTGTCAAGCTGCACGGCTGTACCGTTCACCTCGTCACCGAGGCACTCGACGCCGGCCCGATTCTTGCGCAGGCCGCCGTGCCGGTGCTGCCCGGCGATACCGAGGCGGATCTCGCTGCCCGCGTGCTGGTCCAGGAACACCAGCTCTACCCGCTGGCGCTGCGCGCCCTCATCGACGGTGCCCCCACGTCGCCACCATCCGTCGCGGCGCTGGTCAACCCCTTGCCAGCACCAGCCACACCCCCCTAACTAGCCAACGGGCCTGTCCAACCAACCCAAGGGGAAACACAATGGATCAAGCTTCCAGCGCTCCGCCGATCACGGAAGAGACGTTCGTTTCTGACCGCCAGAGTTTCTGGAACAGTTTTACCTCGTTCACGACCGGCAGCGTCATTGCCGTGGCGATGATCCTGATTCTGATGGCGGGGTTCCTGCTCTGATCCCAAGTGGCCGGAAAGCCTGGCATAGACGTCCCCTGATGACGATGAGGAGCCGAACCAATGATGACCGGTGCAAACGATGGTGGCTTCACCGAGCGGCAGCGGCGGGAACTCGACTATCATCAGGCCTTCGCCGAGCGGCATCGCGCCAAGATCGCGCAACCCGTTCTGATGGACGTTATCGAGGATGCCGCCCGGCGTCCCTGGCACGGCTACTGGTCTACCTATGACGTCCTGATCGCCTTCGCGCCGCTTGGCAAACGGGTTCTCGTGCCCGGCTGCGGCTTCGGTGACGATGCGATCCGTCTCGCTCACCTCGGGGCGGAGGTCTGCGCCAGCGATCTCTCGCCCGACATCGTCGAGATCGCGCGCCACCGCGCAGCGGCCGCGGGCGCTCCGAATATCCGCTTCGATGTGCTGCCGGCTGAGCGGATAGACTACCCGGACGACAGTTTCGACCTCGTCTTTTTCAACGACATCCTGCACCATGTGGACATACCGATGACGCTAGCCGAAGCGCGCCGCGTCCTGCGGCCCGGTGGAACGCTCATCGCCAACGAGCTCTACACGCATTCCGTTATGCAATCCGTCCGTGAGTCTCGGTTCGTGCGTAACGTACTGTATCCACGCCTCGTCCGTTTCGTCTATAACACCAACAAGCCCTATATCACTGAGGACGAGCACAAGCTCGACGAGCGCGAACTGGCGATGCTGCGCGACATCCTCGGCCCGGACACGCGGACCAGATATTTCCAGTTGCTGGCCGGCCGAGTGGTACCCTCGTGGTGGCCGCGCCTAGCAAGCGTGCAGCGGTGTCTGCTCAACCTGTCCGACGGTATCGGCCGTCGCCTGGCCGGTCGTATCCTGGTGGTCGGGACCATCCGAAAATAGCCCGCCGTGCCGCGGGCTACCGCCGACCGCCTCAGCCGACGATTTCGATGCCGGCA
>Ga0316232_1002433_pt1 | contig 19294 bp, 17 predicted proteins | sample TBHtaG_FD_206006 | JGI IMG/M metagenome (GOLD analysis project Ga0316232, IMG submission 206006) | Freshwater microbial communities from Trout Bog Lake, Wisconsin, USA - TBH18025_13 | ecosystem: Environmental > Aquatic > Freshwater > Lake > Hypolimnion/Profundal zone | place: USA: Wisconsin... | reverse complement strand
TGCTAAGTCAAGTATATAATCGCCCGTTGACGGGTCTGAGGAACTAAAGTAGAACGATTCGTAATGTTTCGGCTTTGTTCCTCATGGGCAGAGGGGCGCCGGAAACCGGAGGGAACCGATGCTTACCCGCAAGCAGTACGAACTGCTCATGTTCATCCATGAGCGCATCCGGGAATCCGGAATCCCCCCTTCTTTCGACGAAATGAAGGAAGCGCTGGACCTGAAATCCAAGTCCGGCATCCACCGCCTGATCACAGCCCTGGAAGAACGCGGCTTCCTGCGCCGCATGGAAAAGCGCGCCCGCGCCCTGGAAGTGCTCAAGCTGCCCGACAACATGGCCGAGACGCTGCGGCCCGCCACCACCCGCAGCCAGGCGCAGCGCGCGCCCGCCATCCGGGGCCGCAGCGGCGCCGACACCCGCACCACCGCGCCCCGGCGCGGCTATGGCGACGGCGAAAGCGCCGTCAATGTTCCGCTGGTCGGCCGCATCGCCGCCGGCACACCGATCGAAGCGCTGCAGAACCGGATCTCGGACGTGCCGGTGCCCGGCGGCATGATCGGGCGCGGCAACCATTACGCGCTGGAAGTGACCGGCGATTCCATGATCAACGCCGGCATCCTCGACGGCGACACCGTCATCATCCAGGAATCCGACACCGCCTCCACCGGCGAAATCGTGGTGGCGCTGGTCGACAATGAAGAAGCGACGTTGAAGCGCCTGCGCCGCCGCGGCGACTCCATCGCCCTGGAAGCCGCAAACCCGGCCTATGAAACGCGCCTGTATGGCGCCGACCGGGTGAAGGTGCAGGGCAAGCTGGTGGGTCTGATCCGGCGGTACTGATTTCATCCTGCGAAACCGGTTGTCATCCCGGGCGCAGCGCAGCACGCAGTGGTGCGCCGCTGACGCGAGGCTTGGCCGGGATGACACTTATCGGGAAAGGGCGTTGGTCACCCACGGCCTCTCACCCCGCCATTCCCGCACGCCTTCAATCTTCAGGGACGGCGTGAACCACAGTGCATAGCCTTGATCGCGCGCGGCACGGGGACCATCGGCGATGAAGCGCGGCCCCTTGCAATCCACCGCCACCACGCTGACCAGGAGGACGGCGCGGGCGCAATCGTCATGCAGCCCCTCCGGCCTTGTCGCCAGCACCATTGGCCCCACCGCGCCCGGCACCACGCAGCCCAGCCCATCGCAGCGCCCGATGCCGACGGCGTCCCGCACCTCCCGCGCATCGCCGTCCTGGCGCAGCCAGGTGCGGGCGGCGTAGAGGTCGGCGGGCCGCAACGGAAAATGCAGCCGTCCATCTGTACCCCGTATCGCCACCGTCATCGCATCCGCCGCCACCAGCATGTCGGGCGGGCGCGCCATCATCGCCACCGTCACCCCAGCCGCGATTCCGATCAGGCCCAGCCAGCGCTTGCGCTTGCGCCAGATCGCCAGCCACAACCCGCCCAGCGCCATCAACGCCAGCGCCGCCACCGGCATCGACGCGGAAGGCGTCACCGCGCCGGGCAAGCCCGACACCGCCCGTCCCAGCGCCAGCATCAGGTCGATGCCCTGCCCCAGCCAATGCAACGGCATCGCTTCGAGCCCGAACGGCATCGCCGCCACCGACAGCGTCGCCAGCGGCATCACCGCAAAGCCCATCACCGGCATCGCCAGCAGATTGCCCAGCACCGCGTAATGGGTGGCGCGGCCGAAATGGAACAGCGACACCGGCAGCGTCGCCAGCGAAGCCACCGCGCTGGTGACAAAGATCGCATTCAGATGTCCAGGCACGCCGCGCCCCGATGGCTTTGAGGCTTCCGCCGCCGCCACGAGCGCCGCCACCGCCGCGAATGACATCTGGAAGCCGGGCTCGGCGATGCTTTCGGGCCGCAGCAGCAGCAGGATCGTCGCCGCCAGCGCCAGCGACCGCATCGACAGTGCCGGGCGGTCGCACAGAATTGCCACCAGCGCCACCACCAGCATGGTGAAGGCGCGCACCGCCGGCGCCGCCGCACCGCTGATGACCAGATAGAAGGCGCTGCCCACCAGCGCTGCCGCTGCCGCCCATTTCTTGATCGGGTAATGCAGCGCCAGGGTGGGGCTGGCCGCCAGCAGCGCGCGCAGCAGCCAGAACAGACCCATGCCCATCAGCGCCATGTGCAGCCCGGCGATGGCCAGCACATGCGCCAGGCCCGCATCCCGCAGCGCCGCTTCGTCCTCGTTGCGGATGCCACCGCGCATGCCGGTGATCAGGGCGCTGGCGATGGCGCCTTCCGAACCCGGCAGGTGGCTGCGGATGCGCCGCGTCATCTGCCAGCGCAGGCGCGCCACGCCCTGCTCCAGCCGGTCACGCCAATTGGGCGCCCATGGCGTCATCGCGGGCGTGGCGCGGCCCAGAACGAAACCGCTGCCGCCCTGGCGCTGAAAAAAAGCCGCGCGGGCGAAATCGGCGGCGCCCGGCTGCGCGGGCGCGGCGGGTGGTGCCAGTCCCGCCGTCAGGCCCACCCAATCCCCGGGCATCAGGCCATCGCCATCGCCTCGCTGGGTGACGGCCAGCCGTGCAGGGGAAGCGCGCCAGGCGCCGCTGATCGGCTGATCCAGGATCAGCCGCACACCGGCATCCGCAGCCTCGATCCCGGCGATGCGGGCATTGAGATGAACAATCCCTGCCGCCTCCAGCACCGGCGCGGCCACGGCGTCGGCGCGCAGTTTGATGACGGCGAAACCCAGCGCCAGCGCCGCCAGCAGGGCGAAGGGCACGCGGGCCCGTTTCAGGAAAATGGCGGCGGCGGCCAGCAGCAGCGCCAGCCCCGCCGCCCCCGGCCCCGCCTGTGGCGGCGGCTCGGCAGGCAGCGCGAAATAGAGGGCGGCGCCGGCCCCCAGCGCCACGGGCAGCCACAAGGGCCAGCGGTCACGTTCGCTGCTCCAACCACGCCAAAACACAGGCGTGGCGGAGGGATTTGCCAAACCTTCGACCCTGCTCTAAGTGCTGCGATCATGTCGGAAAAACCAAAACCTGTCCTGCGCTTTGCTCCCTCGCCCACAGGCATGCTGCATATCGGCGGCGCCCGCACAGCCCTGTTCAACTGGCTCTATGCCCGCCACACCGGCGGCACTTTCCTGCTGCGGATCGAGGACACCGACCGCGAGCGCTCGACCCCCGAAGCGGTGGAAGCCATCCTGAACGGCATGCGCTGGATGGGCCTGGACTGGGACGGCGATGCCATCTTCCAATTCGCCCGCGCCGCCCGGCACCGCGAAGTCGCCGAGAAGATGCTGGCCCAGGGCAAGGCCTATCGCTGCTACGCCACCGCCGACGAACTGAACGAAATGCGCGAAGCGCAGAAGGCCGCCAAGCAGCAGCTGCGCTATGACGGACGCTGGCGCGACCGCGTCCCCGGCCCCGAACAGGACGGCAAGCCCTTTGTCGTGCGGCTGCGCTCGCCCCAGGCCGGCGAGACCATCGTGCATGATGTCGTGCTGGGCGATGTCAAATTCGACAACAGCCAGCTCGACGACATGGTGTTGCTGCGGTCCGACGGCACCCCGACCTACATGCTGGCGGTGGTGGTGGACGATGCCGACATGGGCATCACCCATGTCATCCGCGGCGCCGACCATCTCAACAACGCCGCCCGCCAGATCCAGATCATCGCGGCGATGGGCGCCGCCATTCCGGTCTATGGCCACCTGCCGCTGATCAACGGCCCCGATGGCGCCAAGCTGTCCAAGCGTCATGGGGCGCTGGCGGTCGAGGCCTATCGCGACATGGGCTACCTCCCCGAGACCATGCGCAACTATCTGCTGCGGCTGGGCTGGAGCCATGGCGATGACGAGATCATCAGCACGGAGCAAGCTATTGCATGGTTCAACTTCGACTCCATCGGCAAGAGCGCGGCGCGGATGGACTACAAGAAGCTGGACAATCTCAACGGCCATTACATCCGCCAGACGCCGGATGCCGTGCTGACGGCTGAGACCATCGCCTTCCTGGAGCGGCTGACACCGCCGCAGCCCTTGTCCGAAACGGCACGGGAACGCCTGAACGCCGCCATGCCGTTGCTGAAGGAGCGGGCCCGCACGCTGCTGGAACTTTCTCAGTCGGCGGAATTTCTGTACACGGACGGCCCCCGCGCCCTGGACGAGGCCGCCGCCAAACTGCTCTCCCCGGAGGGGCGGGCCAGCTTGGCCGCCACCCTGCCCGCCCTGGAGGCCACCGACTGGACCGGACCGGCCCTGGAAGCCGCCGCCCGGACCCATGCCGAGGGCGCCGGCCTGAAACTGGGCCAGGTCGCTCAGCCCCTGAGAGCCGCCCTCACCGGAAAGGCTTCCTCCCCGCCCTTGTTCGAGATGTTGGCATTGTTAGGCCGGGCGGAATCCCTTAACCGATTAAGGGCTTACGCGAGTTCATAAAATCGGAACGGTTGGGCCCGCAATCTAGTGACGCGAGAACGTTTTCGCGTTTATATTGCTGCACTGCAAAAGGGGATTTGAGATGAGAGAAAGCAAGATCAAGCCGGCCGGGACCGCCACCCTGACCTATGAGGGCAAGGGTTACGACATGCCGGTCTATGCCGGCACCCAGGGCCCCAACGTCGTCGATATCCGCAAGCTCTACGACCAGGCCGACATCTTCACCTACGATCCCGGCTTCACCTCGACCGCCTCGACCGAAAGCGCCATCACCTTCATCGATGGCGACAAGGGCGTGCTGGAATATCGCGGCTATGCCATCGGCGACCTGGCCGAGCATTCCACCTTCCTGGAAAGCTGCTATCTGCTGCTCTATGGCGACCTGCCGAACAAGGCGCAGTTCGCGCAGTTCAACTATTCGATCACGCATCACACCATGGTGCATGAACAGCTGGCCAGTTTCTTCAACGGCTTCCGCCGAGACGCCCATCCCATGGCCGTCATGTGCGGCGTGGTCGGCGCCCTGTCGGCCTTCTATCACGACAGCACCGACATCAACGATCCCAAGCAGCGCGAAGTCGCCAGCCACAGGCTGGTGGCAAAGCTGCCGACCATCGCGGCGATGGCGTTCAAGTATCATACCGGCCAGCCCTTCGTGTATCCGCTGAACAAGCTTGGCTATACTGAAAACTTCCTGCGCATGTGCTTCTCGGTTCCGGCCGAGGAGTATGTGGTGAACCCGGTGCTGGCCAAGGCGCTGGACACCATCTTCATCCTGCATGCCGACCATGAGCAGAACGCCTCGACCTCGACGGTGCGGCTGGCCGGCTCGTCGGGCGCCAATCCCTTCGCCTGCATCGCGGCGGGCATCGCCTGCCTGTGGGGCCCCGCCCATGGCGGCGCCAACGAAGCGGCGCTGAAAATGCTGGAAGAGATCGGCACGGTCGACCGCATTCCCGAATTCGTCGCCAAGGCGAAGGACAAATCGTCCGGCTTCCGCCTGATGGGCTTTGGCCACCGCGTCTACAAGAATTACGATCCCCGCGCCAAGGCGATGCAGGTCCAGGCCCATGCCGTGCTGGACGAATTGGGCCTGCACGACGACCCGCTGCTGAAGGTGGCGATCGAGTTGGAGAAGGTGGCGCTGAGCGACCCCTATTTCATCGAGAAAAAGCTCTATCCCAACATCGACTTCTATTCGGGCATCACGCTGAAGGCGCTGGGCTTCCCCACCTCCATGTTCACCGCCCTCTTCGCCCTGGCCCGCACCGTGGGCTGGATCGCGCAGTGGAAGGAAATGCTGGAAGACCCGCACCAGAAGATCGGCCGCCCGCGCCAGGTTTATACCGGCCCGGTGGCGCGCGATTACGTGCCGATAGACAAGCGGTAAGGTTCGCGAGCACGAATGCAAAAAGGGGCGGCTTTGGCCGCCCTTTTTATTTCAGGGAATCCAGCAATGCCCGGGCCGCACGCAGCGACGGCGCTTCGGTGCCTTCGCCCAACATGGCATCGAACTGGCGCAGCGCCGCCACCTGTTCGTCACGTGCCGCCGGGTCCGTCAGCAGCTTTTCCACCGCATCGGCCAGCGCGCCCGGCTGGAGGCGGCCCTGCAGGAATTCCGGCACGGCTTCCCGCTCCAGCAGGACGTTGACCAGGGTGATGTATTTCACATTCATGATCAGCGACGACAGCGCATAGGTGACGCCGCCGACGCGGTAGCCCACCACCATCGGCGTCTTGGCCAGCGCCAGTTCCGCCGTCACCGTGCCGCTGGCGGCCAGCGCCACATCGGCGGCATCGAAGGCCGCGTATTTGTCGTCTTCGCTGTGAAGCACATGCAGCGGCGTCGGCCAATCCGCCACCGCCGCCTTCACCTTGGCCGCCACATGCGGCACGGTGGGCAGCACCGTCACCAGCCCGGGAATGCGCTGCGCCAGCAGCGCCACGGCCGCGCGGAATACCGGCAGGATGAACCGGATCTCGTTGCTGCGGCTGCCGGGCAGCAGCGCCAGCAGCGGCGCCTCGGGTGCGATGCCCAACCGCGTCCGCAAGGCAGCGCCACCCACCATGCGCGCCGCCCGCTCGATCACCGGATGACCGACGAATTCGGCGCGCAGGCCATAGCGTTTCAGGAACGGGACCTCGAAGGGAAACAGCGCCAGCACCAGATCGAAATCCTTCGCCATCTGCTTGGTGCGATAGGAGCGGCTGGCCCAGACCTGCGGCGCGACATAGTTCACGGTGCGGATCGACGGATCGCGCTTGCGGATGGCACGGGCGATGCGATGGGTGAAATCGGGGCTGTCGATCAGCACCACGGCATCGGGCCGCGTCGTCAGCGCGAAATCCGCCGCCTGCCTGACGCGCGCCAGGATACGCGGAATGGCGGGCACCACCTCGCGCAGGCCCATCACCGCCGTCGCATCCAGCGGGAACAGGCTGTCCAGCCCTTCGCGCGCCATGGCCGTGCCGCCGACGCCGGTGATTTCGATATCCGGCTGCAGCGTTTTGAGCCCGCGCATCAATTGCGCCCCAAGCTGATCGCCGGACGGCTCGCCGCACACAAGCATGATCTGTCTGTTTGATTGCGCGCCCGCAGGCGCAGTCGCGGGAGTCACGGCTTCACGCCCATGACGAAGAGGCCCAGCGCATCGGCGCGTGCCGCCACCAGGGCCTTGTCCACGATCAGCGCCCCGCCCGCTTCCAGCCCGATCCCGGCCAGCCCTGCCGCCGCCGCCTTTTCCACCGTGGCGACCCCGATCACCGGCATGTCGGTCTTGGCATCCTGGGTCGGCTTCAGCGCCTTCACCAGCACGCCACGCTTTTTTTCCGGCGTGCCGCGCAGCGCCGCGCGCAAGGTGCCGATACGTTCGATCATGCGGTCGGTGCCTTCGGCCGCTTCCACCGCCAGCGCCAGCCCTTCGCACACCACAGCGGCCTGCCCCACATCCAGCGCCCCCAGCGCCGCGACAATGGCGAAGCCCCGCGCCATGTCGGCGCGATGATCCTCGTCCGGCAAAAGCTGGCCCAGCGCGCCTTCGCCGCAGACCAGGCCGGGCGCCGCTTCGGCCACGCCAATGGCGCGAAAGCCTTCTTCCTCGAACATCGTCACCAGGAAACGCAGCAGAGCATCGTCGCCATGCCGGGCCGCCTTCAGCGCGCGCGGCAGCAGCAGCACGCCTTTCATGTCCAGCTTGAGGTCGGAGAAATTCGGCCGGTCCACCTTGCCCGCCAGCAGCACTTCGGTGACGCCTTCGCGGCGGAAACTCTTGAAGGCCTGGCCCGGCGCGCCCGGCGAAGCCAGTTCGTGCGGGAAATCCTTCACCCAGGCATCGGCTTCACCCAATGAGCCGATCAGGCCGATGACGAAGATTTCCCGGCCATTGGCCCGGGCGCTCTGCGCCACCGCGCGCGGCAGGTCGCCGCCGCCGGCGACGATGCCAAGCGTGCTCACGCTTCGGCACCGCGGCGGCGGGCCAGGCACAATTCCTGTTTGGCGTCGGCCAGGATGAAGTCCACCACTTCGATCACCTGCGGTACATCCGGCCAGCGGCTGCGGGCCTCGCGGGCGCGATCGGCCACGCCGCCGCCCTTGCCGTGGAAAATCAGCCGGAAGGCGCCGCGCAGCGCATTGATGGCATCGCGCGACATGCCGCTGCGCTTCAGCCCGATCAGGTTCAGTCCCGCCAGCTCGGCATGGTCGCCAAAGGCCATGGCATAGGGAATGACATCGCGATTGACGCCGGTGAGCCCCCCGATCATGGCGCCACGGCCGACCCGGCAGAATTGCTGCACGGCGCTGACGCCGCCGAAAATCACCCTGTCGCCGATGGTGACATGGCCGCCCAGGCAGACCGAATTGGCCATGGTGACATCGTCGCCCACCATGCAGTCGTGACCGACGTGGCTGTTGGCCATGAAATAGCCCCTCGCGCCCACCCGGGTCAGGCCGCCGCCTTTGCGGCTGCCGCTACTCATGCTCACCATCTCGCGCAGCACGCAGTCCTCGCCGATCTCCAGCACGCCGTCGGCGAAATCATTGTTGCGAATCTGGCCGTCGCCGCCCAGCGCCGCCTGCGGATAGATCTTCGTGCGCGCGCCGATGTGGGTGACGCCGGATATGGAGACATGGCTGACCAGCCGGACGCCATCGCCCAGCACGGCGCGCGGCCCGACATGGCAGAAGGGGCCGATTTCGACCCCAGCACCGAGGATGGCGCCGTCCTCGACAATGGAGGTGGGATGGATCGGCATCAGTCTTTTTCAGGATCGAGGATCATGGCGCTGAACTCCGCTTCCGCCGCCAGCTCATCGCCCACATAGGCCTGGCCTTTGAACTTGAAGACCGAGCCGCGGCGGCGCATCGCCTTCACCGGCATGCGCAGCATTTCGCCCGGGCGTACCGGCTTGCGGAACCGGACATTGTCGATGGTCATGAAATAGACCCGGTTGCCCGCATTCTGGCCCAGGCTGTGCACCACCAGCGCGCCGGCGGTCTGGGCCAGCGCCTCGACGATCAGCACCCCCGGCATCACGGGGAATTCGGGGAAATGGCCCTGGAAAAAGGGCTCATTATAGCCGACGGCCTTCCAGCCATTGGCGCTCTCGAACGGCACGATGTCGGTGATCCGCTCGACGAACAGGAACGGCGCGCGATGCGGCAGCAGCCGGCGGATAGCGTCGATATCCAGGACCAGGGGTGCCTCAGCCATGATCGTCTTTCTTATGCTTGTCCTGGCGCTTGAGCATCATCTTGAGGGTGTACATTTCCCGCACCCACTCCCTTACCGGTTTCGCCGGCATTCCGCCATAATCCATGCCGCCTTCGTAAACGGTGTTGGAGGGAATCCCGGCCCGCCCGGCGAAACGGGCGCCGTCGCCGATCCTGGTGTGGTCGCCCACGCCCGCTAGCCCGGCGAGAATGACGAAATTGCCGATATCGGCGCTGCCGGCGATACCGACCAGGGCGATGACGAAGCAGTGTCGCCCGATATGGACGTTGTGGCCGATCTGAACCAGGTTATCGATCTTGCTGCCTTCGCCGATCACCGTATCGCCCAGGGCGCCACGGTCGATGGTGGTATTGGCGCCCACCTCCACCTTGTCCTGAATGATCACCCGGCCCAGCTGCGGCATCTTGATGTGGCCGGCGGACGAGCTGGCGAAGCCGAAGCCGGGCTGTCCGATCTGCGCCCCCGGCAGGATCACCACCCCGTCGCCGACATAGGCGTTGGTGAGGGTGACATTGGCGCCGATATCGCAATTGCGGCCGATGACGACGCCGGGACCGAGGACGGCGCCCGGCCCGATGGCGCTGCCCGCGCCGATCACGACGCCGCCGCCGATCACGGCATTGGGCGCCAGCCGCACATCGGCGCCGATCTCCGCCGTGGGATCGATAGCCGTTTGCGGCCACGGCGCCTGCCCGGACTCCGGATAGAAGAGGGCGGCAATGGCGATCCAGGCATGCGGCACCGAGGGCACTTCCAGCCGCACCATGCTGTCGGGCGCGGACGTCGCATCACCGGCAGGCACCAGGCAGAACCCCGTACGGCTGGCGCCAAAGACATCCTTCTGCTCACGCGTACCGGTGAAGAAGGCGATATGCTGCGGCCCAGCCCCTTCCAGGCTGGCAAGATCGGCGATCAGGGCGGCGCCATCAGCGCCGGGCGGCAACGCGATCCCCAGCTCGGCCGCCACGGCAGCAAGGGTGCAAGGCCCCTGGTTGCGGTAGAAGCGCGGATCGGCCATCCGTCGCGGCTTACGGCTTGGCGGCGGCGGCCGGCGCCGTGGGCATGGGCGCGCCCAGCACGACCTTGTAGTTGGACATCTTGGCGTCCAGCCGGGCGATCGCGTCCGCCGTGATATCGAAGGCGTTGCTGTTGGAGAAGACCACGGCCTGCTTGTCGAGCACCATGTTGGCGCCGCGTTCCTTGACCAGTTCTTCGACGATGGGCCCCAGCGCCTGGGCCACCGCGGCCTGCGCCACCTGGCCTGCCTGCTGTATCTGGGCGGCGCGGCGCTGGGCGGTTACCTCAAGGTTGCGAACCTTGGCGTTGAACGCGTCTTCCTTCTTCTGGCGCTGGTCGGCCGCCATGATCGCAACCTGTGTGCGCAGCGCCTGACTTTCGGCGACCAGCGACTTCTGCTGCGCCTCGAAATTGGCCTTGGTCTGGTTGTTCAGCGCTTCCAGCTGCTGGGCGACGCTGCGTCCGACCTTGGAATATTGCAGGAGGCCGACACGGTCCAGCACCACGACCTTGGGGGCGGGGGGCGGCGCGGCCAGGGCCGGCGCGGAACCGAGAGCGAGCAGCGCGAGGATAAGGAGTTTTTTCATCGGTCAGAATCCTGTGCCTGTGCTGAAGTGGATGATCTGTTCGCGGTCATAAGGCGCCTTCACGATCGGGATGCCCAGATCGATATTGAGCGGGCCGAAGGGCGAGGCCCATTGGATCGAAACGCCGGCGGAGGCGCGGAAGGCCAGATTGTCCCGCAGACAGGCGGTGGCCGTGCAGCTCCGGCTGGTGATGGAATCGACCTTGCCGATGGTGCCGAAGTCGCTGAACAGCGCCACCTTCATGCCGAAGCTTTCCGGAATCAAAGCCGGCATGCGCGCCGAGAAGGTGCCGATGGCGGAGAAATTGCCGCCCACGGCGCCCAGGCGGCCAAGCGCCAGATCGCGCGGGCCAACGCCCGCGATGGCGAAGCCGCGGAAGGTGTCGCCACCCTCGAAATAACGCGAATTCACCGGCACGGGCGTGCCGTCGTAACTGGAGATGTATTTCACCTTGGCCGAAAGCGAGGCGACAACGCCGTTGTTGAACATGCTCTTGAAGCCGCCGACCGTGCCCAAGCTCTCGATATAGCGCAGCGAACCGCCGAAACCGGCGAAATTCTGCGCCAGCGTCATGGTGAAGCCGTTGTTCGGCTTTCGCGCATCGTCCAAGTCGGAGAAGACGTAGTTGTAGCCGATGATGGAGCCGTTTTGCGTACCCCTGTCGAGCAGGATCTCGATCGGCGCCGCGCCGAAGACATCCACCTTCTGGATCTTGTAGGTGTAGGAAAGCCCGATGCTGGAATATTCGGTGACCGGAAAGCCCAGGCGTCCCGACAAGGCCGTGACGTCGCTCTGGAACGCGGCTTCCTGATAATTGTTGAGCACCTTCATCAGGTCGACACCGGCCATCAGCGGCCGGTCCAGGAACCAGGGCTCGCTGAAGCTGAGCTGGAACTGCTTCTGGATCTGCGACATGCGCGCGACCGCCGACAATTGCTGGCCGCGGCCGAACAGGTTGATTTCGGTATAGCTGATGTCGCCGATGACGCTGGAATAGGACGAATAGCCGATGCCCACCGAGATCGAACCGGTGGACTGTTCGGTGACATTGACGGTGACGTTGGTGCGGTCGGGCTGGCTGCCGGGCGCGTTCTTGATCGAAACGTCCTTGAAGAAGCCCAGGCTGCGGATGCGGGTCTGGGAACGGTCGATCATCGCGCGGTTGAAGGCATCGCCTTCCACCAGACGGAATTCGCGGCGGATCACCTTGTCCAGGGTGCGGGTGTTGCCGGTGATATCGATATGTTCGATATAGACGCGCGGCCCCTGGTCGATGTTGAAGCTGACGTCGATGGTGTGCTTTTCGGGGTTGCGCACCAGGCGCGGCGTCACCGTGGCGAAGGCATAGCCCTTGATGCCGGCGGCGTTGGTCAGCGTGTCCAGCGCCTTCTGCACCAGGTCGCGGTTGGAGACGGCGCCGCTGCGGATGTTGATCAGCGGGCGCAGTTCCTTATCGGTCAGCTCCGGAATCTTGGAATTGATGGTGATCTTGCCGAAATTGTAGCGGATGCCCTCGTCCACGGCGAAATTGACGTAGAACGAGCTGGCGCCCGGCGCCAGCTGCGCCACGGCGCTGATCACCTTGAAATCGGCATAGCCATGCGAGTCGTAGTAGCGACGCAGCATTTCCTTGTCATAATCGAGCCGGTCGGGATCGTAATTGTCGTTGGTGGAAAGGAATTTGTACCAGGCGCTTTCCTCGGTGGCGATCTGGCCGCGCAAGGTGGCGGAGTCATAGACCTTGTTGCCGCTGAAATTGATGCGGCTGACGCCGGTGGGCGAACCTTCGCTGATCGAGAAGATCAGGTCGACGCGGTTCTGCGGCCGCGAGATGATCTGAGGATCGATGCGGGCGGCAAAGCGGCCATGGATGCGGTAAACCTGCATCAGGCGCTGCACATCGGTCTGCACCTTGGCGCGGGTGAAGACGCTGCGCGGCTTGATCTGCAGTTCCTTGGTCAGATCCTTGCTAGTGATCTTGCTGTTGCCCTCGAACACCACCTGGTTGACGATCGGGTTCTCGGTCACCCGCACCGTCAGAGTACCGCTGGCATCGTCGAAGTTGGTCTTGACGTCGCTGAACAGACCCGAGGCGTAGAGCGCTTTCAGGGCGACATCGATGTCGGCGGCCTCATAGGGGTCGCCTTCGCGCATGTTGAGATAGGTGAGCACGGTCGAGGGCTCGATGCGCTGCGTTCCCAGGACGATGATGCGACGCAGGAGGCGCGGCGCCCCCGGCGTGGCGGCGGGCGCGGCCGGAACCGGACCGGCCGACGCGCCGGCAGGCGGCGCCTGGGCAGGCGCCGGGCCAACCGCCGGCACCTGCGCCTGGGCAGGGGCGCAGAGCAGCGCCAGGCCGAGCCAGGCGGAGGTCGAGCGCAGCAGGCTGCGTTTCAGGCCATTGATCCGCATGTCCGTCCGGCAAACTCGCTCTTTGGATCCCAGCGCTTCAAAACCGTGAAGTGCCGCGAGCCGATGGTTCAGAAAAGATTCAGGCGGGCGATGTCATTCCAGGTCGCCAGGAGCATCAATCCCAGCACCAACACCAGCCCAAGCCGAAATCCGACATCCTGGACACGCTCTCCGAGCGGCCGCCCCAGGACTGCTTCGCATGCATAGTATAGAAGATGGCCGCCGTCGAGCATCGGAATGGGAAAAAGATTGATCAACCCGATGCTTACAGAAAGTATAGCGACCAGGCTGATGAAGGGCAGAATGCCCCACAGGGCCACTTTCCGGGTGATTTGGGCGATTCCCACCGGCCCATGGAGCTGATCCAGGCTGGCCCGGCCGGTCACCAGCTGGCCGATCCCAGCCAGCGACATATGGACGATTTCCCAGGTGCGGCCGCACGCCGCGCCAAAAGCCTGGAACAGGTTGTAGTGGGTGGTGATGACCGGCGCGTCCGCCGCGGGCCGCACCCCGATCGCCGCCGTCTCGGCCACTTCGCCCAGGGCGTTGCGGATCTGCATCTTGCGCGGCGTCACCTGCAGGGTGATGCCCTTGCCGTCGCGCAGCAGGCCCATGGTCAGGGTCTGGCCGCCGGAGGTGCTGATGATCTCGGGCAGCTGGTCGAAGCTGGTAATCTTGGTCCCATCGATGCTGGTGACACGGTCGCCGGGACGGATGCCGGCCGCCTCGGCGGCGCTCGCCTTGCTCACCTGTCCGACCACCGGCGCCAGTTCGGTGTGTCCGGCATAGAAGAACAGGCCCCAGAACAGGAGGATCGCGAGGACGAAATTGGCCGCCGGTCCCGCCGCCGCCACCAGGGCGCGCTGATATACGGGGCGGAAGAACATCATCTGCGCCCGCTCTTCCTCCGTCGCCCTGGCGGCGTCGCGGTCGGGGGTGGAGGCGGCGTCGGCGTCACCGGCGAACTTCACATAGCCGCCCACGGGGAACCAGGAGAGCTTCCAGCGGGTGCCGCGCTTGTCGTTGAAGCCGGCGATCTCCGGTCCAAAGCCGACGGAGAAGACCTCCACCTTGGCCCCGAAGGCGCGCGCCATCAGGAAATGTCCCATTTCGTGGATGAACACCACCACGGTGACATAGAAGAGAAAGGCCGGCAGGCCCAGCGGCAGCCAGGTCGCGAAATCCTGACCGATGCCGAAAAGGTGTTGGAAAATTCCCATGACGCTCCTTACAGCCCCACCCTCTGGCAAATCTCTTCCGCCATGACGCGCGCCCGCGCATCGGCGCCCAGCACCGTATCCAGATCCAGGGCGTGGCCGTTGCCGCCCAGATCCTTGTCCAGCGTTTCGCCCACCACCTTCGAGATGTCGAGGAAGCCGATGCGGCGGTCGAGAAAGGCCTGCACCGCGATTTCGTTGGCGGCGTTGAGCACGGTGGGTGCCAGTCCACCCGAGCGCATGGTGCCGATGGCGAGGTTGAGCGCCGGGAAACGGTCATGCGCCGGCGGATGGAAAACCAATTGCCCCAGCGTGGCGAGATCGAGCCGCCGCGACGGCGAGGAGATGCGGCGCGGCCAGCCCATGGCATGGGCGATGGGGGTGCGCATGTCGGGCGCGGACAGGTGCGCCATGGTGGTGCCATCATCGTAACTGACCAGGCAATGAACGATGGACTGGGGATGCACCACCACGCCCAGCTTTTCGGGCGGCAGGGCGAACAGGAAATGCGCTTCGATCAGCTCCAACCCCTTGTTCATCAGGGTGGCGCTGTCCAGGCTGATCTTGCGGCCCATCGCCCAGTTGGGATGGGCCACCGCTTCTTCCACCGTGGCGGCGCGCATCTTTTCCAGCGGCCATTCGCGGAACGGTCCGCCCGAGGCGGTGATGGTGACCAGTTCGGCTTCGGATGCGTCGCCACCGCCCAGCACCTGGAAGATGGCGTTGTGTTCGGAATCCACCGGCAGCACCTGCGCGCCGCTGGCTTCCATGGCGGCGCGGAAGACGGCGCCCGCCGCCGCCACGCATTCCTTGTTGGCCAGCGCCACGATGCAGCCGCGCTTTATGGCGGCCAGCGCCGGCTCGATGGCGGCAGCGCCCATGATGGCGACCATGACGAAGTCGGATGGCCGCGCCGCGGCGTCGATCACCGCCTGGCGCCCGGCGGCCACTTCGATGCCGGTGCCCGAAAGCCCCGCTTGCAGCTGCCCGAACAGACTTTCGTCGCCGATCACCGCCAGTTTGGGCTTCAGCGCCTTCGCCTGCTCGATTAGCCTCTGCACATTGCCGCCTGCCGTCAGCGCCACTACGGGGAACGCCTCCGCGCCATAGGTCTTTCGCGCATGCGCGATGACATCGGCGGTGTTGACGCCGATGGAGCCGGTGGAGCCCAGAATGGTGACGCTGCGGGCGATGACGCCTTCCAGCCCCGCGTCCGGTGGCCTGGTCGCCGCGATCGGTGTCATGGTCTGGATTGCCGAAACAGGAGCGTTCACCAATGACCTCCGAACAGCGGGTTGAAGTGGAGGCAGAAGACCAGCACCGCCATCGCGGGCGCGGCGGCGAAGGTGGAATCCAGCCGGTCCAGCGCGCCGCCATGGCCGGGGATCAGGCCGCCGGAATCCTTGGTGCCGAAGCGGCGCTTGACATAGGACTCGAACAGATCGCCGCCATGCACGACGACGCTGAAGACCAGGGCGAACAGGAACGCCAGAACAACATTGAAGCTGAGGACGGCGATATAGAGCGTGAACACCAGCGCCCCGGTGATGCTGCCGCCGATGGTGCCGGCCCAGGTCTTGCCCGGCGAGATGGCCGGCGCCAGCTTCTTGCCGCCGATCAGCTTGCCGAACACCAGCGCCCCGGTATCGGTGGCCCAGATGATGAGGAAAAGTCCCATCACGATGGCCGAACCATGCAGCGCCAGCGCCTGCAAGGCGACCAGCGAAACACAGGCGATGCCGATATACAGAACGCCGGCCGCGTGCCAGGCCGGATTGTCGTCCTGCCGCCGCCCCAGCAAATAAGACAGCACCGCTCCGACGGCCAGAAACGCGAAAGCCGCCCAGGGAAGCGGGCTCAGCAGCGCCGTCACGGCCAGCGCGATGCTGGCGGCGGTGACGATGGTCTGCAGGTGGAACGGATGGCCCTGCAGCCTCTCGCGCGCTTCGGGCTCGCGGACCAGACGGTGCCATTCGCGCGCCGCGAACAGGCTGACCAGCACAATGGCGGCGGCGAACCAGCTCGGCGTGCGGAAGGTCAGCGCGATGGCGACGATGGCGAGGAACAGGCCGACCAGGACCCGCAAAAGCCCTTCGCTGGCCGGACGGGCCACGATCCCGGGTTCGTGATGGCCCGCGCTCACGCGACCGCGCCCGCGTTGAGGGCGCCGAATCGGCGGTCGCGCCCGGCGAAATGCTCCAGCGCCGCCGTCAGGTCGGCGCGGCCGAAATCGGGCCATAGCGTTTCGGTGAACAGCAGCTCGGCATAGGCCGACTGCCAGAGGAGAAAGTTGGAGAGGCGATGTTCGCCCGAAGTGCGGATGACCAGGTCCGGATCGGGCAGCGCGCTGGTGAACAGACGGCTGGCGAAAAGGTCGGGCGTGATGGTTTCCGGGTCAAGGCGGCCCTCGGCGGCGGCGCGCGCCAGTTCGCGGGCGGCGGCGGCGATTTCCTCCTTGCCGCCATAGTCGAAGGCGAAAGTGAGGTTGAGGCCGTTATTGCCGGAGGTACGGCTTTCCGAATCCAGGATCATCTGCTGGATGTCGTTGGCGACGCGGCCGCGATGACCAATGATCCGCATACGGACGTTTCGCGCGACCAGCTCGTCCATGTCGCTGCGGAAATAGGCGCGGAACAGGCCCATCAGGGCGCCGACCTCGGTCTTGGGCCGCTTCCAGTTCTCGGACGAGAACGCGAAGAGGGTGAGGTTCTGCAGCCCCAGGTCGCAGGCGGCGCGCACGGTCTCGCGCACCGCACTCATGCCGGCATAATGGCCGGCCTCGCGCGGCAGAAGCCGCTTCTTCGCCCAGCGGCCATTGCCGTCCATGATGATGGCGACGTGGCGCGGAAGGATGGAGGACGCGTCGCTCATCACACCTGCATGATTTCCTGCTCCTTGGCATGGAGCGCGGCGTCGATGTCTTTAATATGGCTGTCGGTCAGCTTCTGCAGTTCGTCGCCCTTGGTGTGCTGGTCGTCCTGGCCGATCTTGCCGTCCTTCTCCAGCTTCTTGAGCAGGTCCATGCCGTCGCGGCGGACATTGCGGACCGAGACGCGGGCGGCCTCGGCATATTTGGCCGCCAGCTTGGACAATTCCTTGCGCCGCTCCTGGTTCAGTTCCGGCAGCGGAATGCGCAGCAGCTGGCCGTCCATCTGCGGATTCAGGCCCAGCCCGGCGTCGCGGATCGCCTTGTCCACCGCCTTGGCCAGGCCCTTGTCCCAGACTTGCACCGTGATCATGCGGGATTCCGGGGTGGCGACGCTGCCGACCTGGTTGACCGGCACCATATTGCCATAAGCCTCGACCTTCACCGGATCGAGCAGGGCGGCACTGGCGCGGCCGGTCCGCAGCCCCCCCAGTTCGCTCTTCAGGGTGGCGACCGCGCCCTTCATGCGGCGGTCCATTTCATCCTTGTTGTAGACGTCGGCCATGTTCCTGCTCCAGCACTGACCCGTGAGGCCCGAATCCTACCCAAAATCGAGGTAGGGCCTCACTTTTCTTCGATAATGGTTGCCCGGCCTTTTCCGGCCAGAACCAGGGCCAGCGCGCCCGGGTCCTGCAGCGAGAAAACCAGGATAGGGATGCCGTTCTCGCGGCTGACCGAAATCGCGCTTGCATCCATTACCTTAAGATCCCGCGCCAAGACCTCGTGATAACTGAGAGAATCGTAACGAACGGCGTTGGGATCCTTCTTCGGATCGGCCGAGTAGACACCGTCCACTTGCGTTGCCTTCATCATGGCATCGCAATTCATCTCGGCGGCCCGCAGGGCGGCCGCGGTGTCGGTTGTGAAGAAGGGGTTGCCGGTGCCCGCCCCGAAGATCACCACCCGGCCCTTTTCCATATGGCGGATGGCGCGGCGGCGGATATAGGGCTCGCAGACGTTGTTCATGGCGATGGCCGACTGGACCCGGGACGGCACCCCTGCCCGCTCCAGCCCTGCCTGCAGCGCCAGGGCGTTCATCACCGTGGCCAGCATGCCCATATAGTCGGCGGTGGCCCGGTCGATGCCCTTGGCCGAACCGGCCAGGCCGCGGAAGATGTTCCCGCCGCCCACCACCATGCAGAGCTGGATGCCGGTCGCCGCCGCCTCGGCCACGTCCTTGGCGATGCGGTCAACGGTGGCGATGTCGATGCCAAACTGGCCATCGCCCATCAGCGCCTCGCCGGAAACCTTGACCAGAACCCGGCGGTATTTCGGCGTGACGGTCATTGGCGCTCCCCCTGGCTCTCATGGTTCGACAAGCTCACCATGAGGAACGTTCTTAAATCCTCACCCCGAGCTTGTCGAAGGGCGAGGTCCGCCGTGACATATCAGGACTTGGTGCCGGCCATCTGGGCGACTTCGTCGGCGAAGTCGCTTTCGACCTTCTCGATGCCCTCGCCCACCTTGAAGCGGACAAAGCCCTCGATCTCGACCGGGGCGCCGAAATCCTTCGACGCCTTCTCCAGCAGCTTGGCGATCGGGGTTTCACCATCCAGCTGGAAGATTTGCTGCAAGAGCACGGTCTCTTCGTAATATTTGCGCATCCGGCCTTCCATCATCTTCTCGACGACGGCTTCGGGCTTGCCCGACTGCAGCGCGATTTCCTTCTGGACCGCGTATTCGCGGTCGACCACGGCCTTGTCCATGTGCGCCACGGTCAGGGCCAGCGGGGCGGCAGCCGCGACATGCATCGCGATCTGGCGGGCCAGCGGGTTCAGCTTGTCGGCGTCGGCGGTGGACTTCAGCGCCACCAGGACGCCGATATTGCCCAGTCCGGGGGACGCGGCGTTATGGACGTAAGCGGCGACGACGCCGGGATTGACCGCCAGGGCGACGGTGCGGCGCACCGACATGTTCTCGCCGATCTTGGCCACCAGCTCGGTCAGGGTCTGCTCCACGGTCGAGCCGCCATGGGGCGCGGCCAGCACCTTGGCCAG
>Ga0316232_1002431_pt1 | contig 19306 bp, 10 predicted proteins | sample TBHtaG_FD_206006 | JGI IMG/M metagenome (GOLD analysis project Ga0316232, IMG submission 206006) | Freshwater microbial communities from Trout Bog Lake, Wisconsin, USA - TBH18025_13 | ecosystem: Environmental > Aquatic > Freshwater > Lake > Hypolimnion/Profundal zone | place: USA: Wisconsin... | reverse complement strand
TTTTCTCCCAAGGCGGCACAGGACTGCCGCACTCCACGACGCTCGCGCGACTGCGAAGCCGCTCCCCGGTTCATGCCCAACAATCACCCTCGCGCTTTGGCGAGGTTAGCTCCTCAGGATGACAGCAATCGAGGCGCCGTCCCCTTCGCGAGCTTTCTTGAATTGCCCGCAGGGGAGTGCTTAACTCCTCTGTTTTATGGAAAAAGTCATCATCATCGGTTCCGGCTGTGCCGGCCTCACCGCGGCCATCTACTCCGCACGCGCCAATCTTTCGCCCCTGGTGCTCGAAGGAAAAGAGCCCGGCGGACAACTCACCACCACCACGCTTGTGGAGAATTTTCCCGGGTTCGTGGAGGGTATCGATGGGCCGATGCTGATCATGAATATGAAGGCGCAGGCCGAACGGTTTGGCGCGCGCTTCGCCTATGCCGCCGTCGAGGAAATTGAGCCGTGCGAGGGGCTCGTCCGGGTGAAGATTGACGGCGAATGGAAGGAGACACGGACGCTGATTGTCGCCAGTGGCGCCTCCGCGCGCTATCTGGGGCTGCCCGGCGAACGCGAGATGATCGGCCACGGCCTGACCGCCTGTGCCACGTGCGACGGCGCGTTCTACCGGAACGTTCCGGTGTGCGTTGTCGGCGGCGGAGACTCCGCGGTCGAAGAAGCGCTTTTCCTGACCCGGTTCGCCTCGAAGGTTTACCTGATTCATCGCCGGGATACGCTCCGGGCGTCGGCGATCATGGCAAAACGGGCGCTGGCCCACGCGAAAGTCGAACCGGTCTGGAACAGCGTTGTTTCGGAGTACCTCAAGGACGAGGCCGGCGAAATGCGCGCCGTCCGGTTGACCGACACCATGACCGGTGCAGAGCGCGAACTGGAGGTTAAATGCGTTTTCGCCGCCATCGGGCACACGCCCAACACCGCAGCCTTCCGCGGCAAGCTTGAGATGGACGAGCAGGGATATCTGCGGCAACTCGGCGGCACCCGGACCAACATCCCGGGCGTGTTCGCTGCCGGCGACGTTGCCGATCACGTTTACCGCCAGGCCATCACCGCCGCCGGACAGGGGTGTGCCGCCGCGTTGGACGCCGAACGGTACCTCGCCGCTTTGGAGGGGTGAAAATCTGCGATCTCACGCAGTTCTATTCCCCCGTCAGCGGCGGAGTAAGGCGGTACCTCCAAGAGAAGGTACGGTATCTGCATGCGCACACGGCGGATTCCCATGTCCTGATTATTCCAGGCGGGAAGGACAGCCGCACCGTGCATGACCGGGCCACGGTCTACACCGTGCGCTCGCCCTTGCTTTCCCGCACTTCGCGTTACCGCGCAATCCTCCGTCTGGGCGCCGTCGAGGAGATTCTCGAACGGGAACGACCCGACATCATCGAATCGGGCGATCCGTATCAGGTCGCCTGGAAGGCGGTTGCCAGCGGCTGCGCGCTCGGCATTCCGGTGGTCGGCTTTTATCATTCGCACTTCCCGGAGGCTTACATGCGAAGCGCAACCCGCTTTTTTGGCCGGACGGCAACCGAATTGGTGATGGACCTCGCGCGCCGGTATATCTGCCACCTGTATAACCATTTCGAATGCACGATGGTGCCGTCGCCGGCGCTCGGGGGCGTGTTGCGGGAGTGGGGAGTCGCCAACGTGGAAAACATCGACCTGGGGGTCGATGGCGAGGTGTTCCGACCCGAACCGGACGATGGGGTGGAAACGCGTGCTTCGCTGGGAATCGCACCGGACCGCCGCCTGATTCTCTACATCGGGCGTCTTGCCCAAGAAAAGAACACCAGGACGCTCTTCGACGCGTTCTCATTGCTGAACGGTGAACAGCCGGGGCTGGCGCATCTGCTCGTGGTGGGCGACGGCTTGCAACGGCCGCTGGTGAACGCGTTGGCAAGGGCTACCGGCGAGGTGACCTGGCTGCCTTTCTGCAACGACCCGGAAGTGCTGGCCCGCATCTACCGCTGCGCCGATCTCTTCGTGCATCCCGGCATTCAGGAGACCTTCGGGCTGGTGACCCTGGAAAGCCAGGCGTGCGGCACTCCCGTGGTCGGCATTCGCGGCAGTTACATGGACCGGATCATCTACACCGACCAGCGCCACTGGGCCGCGGACAACAGCGCCTCCTCGCTTGCCGAAGCCATTTTCCGCTCTCTGCGCGGGGAGTTGCGGGCAACCGGAGCCGAAGCCAGCCGCGCCGTTCGCGCCCGCTATTCGTGGCAGATCGTATTTGATCATCTCTTTGCGATTTACCAACGCGTGATCGCCCGCTACAACGGGGGCGATGTCCGATTACCCGCGGCAATTCGAAATCCGCAACTTCCGACCGGCTGACCGGGCGGAAGTGCGCCGTCTCTGCTGCGAAACGGGTTTTCTGGGCAACCCGATCGACCCGGTGTTCGAGGACCGCGAGCTGTTCGCGGATTATTTGACGGCTTATTATACCGACTGGGAACCGGAATCGTCGTTTGTCCTTCTGGTCGACAGCGAGGTGAAGGGCTACCTGCTCGGTTCCCGTTTTCCGTTGCGCCAGCAGCTTTACAACATCTATCAGAACGCCAGTCTCTTCCTGCGCGGGATATGCCGGCTGCCGCGCTACGGTCCCGCTTCGCGCGAGTTCGCCAAATGGATTCTCTGCAATGGCTGGCGGGAGGTGCCGGCGGCGCCGCGGCGTTGCGCGCATTTCCACATCAACTTGCTCGCCGAGGCCCGGAACGTCGCCACCACGCGCGCGCTCATGGATGCCTACCTGAAATATCTCCACGAGCACGGCGAAAAGCGGGTTTACGGCCAGATGGTGACCTTCGAAAGCCGGCGCGGCTCGAAGATGTTCGAGCGGTATGGGTTCAAGGTGTTGAATCGCGCGAAGATTTCCAAGTACGAGAAACTCCACCCGGAGCCGGTGTACCTGTGTACGGTCATCAAAGACTTGGATCAGAACAACCGGCTGTACGCTCCCCCGGCTGAGAAGGAACCGGTCGAATCGCGGTAGATTCGCCCTTGGCTAATCATTTCCCCCGCAACAGCGCCGGTTCCTGTTCGGGCTCGCTCTCCGCCTCTGGCTCGTGCATCCCAGATACGCTGCCAGTGCGGTGCAGTTTGTTCCAGCCATGACGTTTTCCGCGGAATATGGCAAGAACAGCGGCGATCGCCACTGAATAGAGAATGGGGCGATAGACGAAACGTTGAATAAAAACCACCCAGAGGCCGTCCAGCCGCCGATGGTCCAATTTGAATGCGACCAAGCTGCTAATCATCTCCAGAACAAACAGAACCACGCACGCCTTCGCGACTCCGGTGAACTCGCCCGTCAGAAGATAGAATAATAGCAGCACGTCGCATAGCGGCGCCAACTGAAGCAATAGAATCTGTGCCGTGATGTTGGGCATCGCAATGCAGCCGAGCGTTCCCCGCCCGAAGTGCCGGCGATGCTTCCACAGGCTCTGGAGCATGCCAAAACTCCACCGAAACCGCTGCTTATACAAGGCGCGCAAATTCTCCGGCGCTTCGGTTACCGATTTTCCCTGCGGAGCGTAAACAATGCGTCCGCCGTTGGCAATCATGTGGATCGTCAGATCCGCATCTTCGGTGAGAGTATCCTCCGAATAGCCGCCTACTTTTAGAACCGATTCACGCTTCCACGCTCCAGTCGCGCCGGGGACAACCGTGATGCAGTTGAGAGCCTCAAACGCTCTGCGGTCATAGTTCTGCGTGGTAACGTATTCGACGTCCTGAAACCGGGTGAGCAAGCTGTGCACATTGCCCACTTGCACATTGCCGCAAACGGCATCGACGGTCTCATCCACAAACGGTTCGATGAGGTGAGAGATCGTATCCGGATGCACGATGGTGTCCGCATCGATGGTTACGACGTATTGCTGTTCGATACTCTTGAATCCAAGGTTGAGCGCCGAGGACTTGCCCCCGTTCTTCTTGCGAATGAGCCGCACTCGCGGATCGCGCTCCGCCATCGCCGCCACAATCGCCACGGTGCAATCGACGCTTCCGTCATCGACAACCACCACCGCAAGATCGGGGTAATCGCTGCGAAGCACCCCTGCGATCGTGCGTTTGATGACCGGCGCTTCGTTAAATGCCGGAATCAAGACTGCCACGGGCGGGGTAAAATAGCTCCGACGGCGATCCGCCGAACGCTGCTTGAAGCTGGCGTGGGCAATCAACGCGCCCAGGAAGGCGATCCGGAAGATTGCCAACCCGGACACCAGCCAGAGCAAATCGCTCAACAGTGGCCACACGCGCGACACCATCCACGTCAGCACCTTGTTTTGAACCAGAAACGGCGCTTCCGAGGCGGGAACCATCGGCATGATAAAATCGCGGGGAAACCCCAGAAGTTGATCCACCGTGACAAAGCGATACCCCTGCTTTTTCAACAGCGGAATCAGCGTCCGAACCGCGGCGACGGTGCCGGCGCGATCCCGCCCGAAGTCGTGGAATACGACAATGTTTCCCCCGGTCGTCTGGATGCCGTTGAGGACGTTCTCCACCATCCGATGCGCACCGGGCAGAGTGTAATCCAAGGAATCGATTTCGGCCCCGACTATGTAATAGCCATGACGCGAGATCTGATAAAGAGGACGAAACTGTTCCGGCGTCAGCGGCGTTGTGTCGGTGTCGAAGGGCGCGCGGAAGAGCGTGGTTTGCCGCCCCGTCACCGCTTCGACGGCGCGGTGGGTCATGTTCAATTCGAAGTGGATGCGCGCGCGGGAAATCTTGCAAAGGTGCGGATGTGAATAACTGTGATTGCCAAGCGTGTGGCCTTGGGCAAATTCCTTCCTGACCAGTTCCGGGCAACTCTCCACACGGCTGCCGACTAGAAAAAATGTCGCCGGGACAGCGTTCTCCCTCAGCACGTCCAGGATCTGCGGCGTCCATCGCGGGTCGGGGCCGTCGTCAAACGTAAGCGCGATCTGCCGCTCATCGGAATGCCCCTGTTTTTCGACCGTGGCGAACTTCGGCAGCGCGGTGTAGGTGGCATAAGTCACTGCTTTTTCCTTCAGCGTCAGGGACCTTTTTCCGTTCACGGGCAGTTCCGTGAGCCGGTATACCTCTCCGGCGCCAACAACCATGACTGAATCCGGGCAACTAACCGTCGAAAGACGGTTGGGATTGAAGGCGCCGGCGTTCCCGGCTCTCAGAAACTCCCAAATCCCCTCTTCCTCCGTGCCGAGACGCCAGAGCGCGAATCCTCCCAAACCGGCGTTCCTCAAGCTCCAGAACTGGTTCCAGCAAGTTACGCCGTCCAAGAGCCAGATTTCATGATCATCGCCGTCAGGCTCCTTGAACTCGAAGTGTTCGTTCTGCGAGACGGTGTCGAGGTCCACGCCGGCGTCCATCGAATCGGCGAGATGCATGGCTTCGGCAAATGAAATGGAGCGGGCCGGGGTTTCCGCGGTGGTATCCCAATCGTAGCCGTATGCGCCGAGACCGATCAAAATGCGCTCCGGCGGAATGAGCTTCACGAGCTTCTCCATCCCCTGGCGAACCCAGTCGGCGCTGGCGACTGGCCCCGGCTCCGACGTATTGAAATGCTCGTCGTAAGCCATCACGATCACCCCGTCCACAACGGCGCCGATCGCCGCATAATCGAACGCGGGATCGGACAGCGGCACGTCCACCGTCACCAGGATGTCATGCCGGTGAAAAGCCGCAGCCAGCCTTCCGAGCCAGGCCGCGTACGGTTTTCGGTCCTCGGGCGCGAGCGATTCGAAGTCGACGTTAATGCCGGACGCATGAGCCGCGGTGAACTCCTTGCAGAGGGCTTCGATGAGCTTATCCGACGCTCGGCGATTCGCCATGAGACGGCCGACCGCTTTTCCGTGCCAGACACCGTTGGCGTCCGCATTGGAAACCAGCGGCACCACCATCAGCGAACTGGACTTGAGAAACCCGGCCAGTTCCGCGTTGACCTCTCGTCGCAATCCACTCGAAGCGTCCGTCCACTGATACCAGTTCGGTAATACCGCATCGAGGTCGTCAACATGCCGTCTTAGGTCGCCAATGCTGGTTTGAAAATCCTGGAGGATAAAGGCGGCGCGGGTCGGTTTGCCGCGCTGGAAAAGCGATTTCTTCGGAGGCGGTGCGCCTTGAACCGTGCCCGCTTGAAGCAAGCTGGCCGCCTCGATCTTCAATTCGGTCGCACCCAAAGCCTCGGCTTGCGGGAGTTCCTCGGGAGCCGGCAACCGCGGCTCGACAAAAAGCCCCGCAACAAAGACCGCAAGAAAGGTCAGAATCAGACAAGCTCCAACGAATTGGAGCAGCAGAAACGAGAACCAACGAATGCCGCTCTTATCCTCGAAAATCATACGTGCGACCTTCGCCGACCCGTTGCGGCCAAGGGGGCATTTCTATGTCGATTGCTCTGGAGTGCTCGGTCGATAGAGTTGATGGTTTTTCTGAAGCTGCGACTACATTGAACCCTTGCCAGTTTCAGATTGCAAGCTGGAAAGGGGGCGTGAACTTGCCATCGAGAGTACTTGCGCCCACCCACGGTTTGGGTCGTAATTGGCTGGTATGCACGCATCGCTCGATTCAACCAGCCAGCCCCCCTCCAGCCGCCACCGCGGGAGAGGCTTGGCAACCGTGGCTGTTCTGCTCCTTGCCGCGGGCGGCTTCTGGTGGGTTCATCCGCTCCATTCCGCCGCGACCGCCGGGAAGACGGAAGCCGGAGGGCGCCAGGGGGCACAGGTCATTCCGGTGGTGGCAACGCCGGTGGCGCGCAAAGACGTGCCGATCTATCTGGATGGCTTGGGCACGGTCCAGGCGCTCAATACCGTCACGATCCACGTGCGCGTGGACGGGCAGTTGACCCAGCTTGCGTTTACCGAAGGCCAGGACGTCCGAACGGGCGACTTTCTCGCGGAAGTCGATCCCTCGCCGTTCGAGGCAACCCTGGCCCAGGCCAACGCCAAACAGAAGCAGGACCAGGCCCAACTCGCCAACGCCCGGCTCGATCTCGTGCGCGACCAGGACATGGTGGCGCGCAAAGTGATCTCCCAGCAGCAGTTCGACACGCAAAAATCGCTGGTGGCGCAGCTCGATGCCACGGTGGCCGCCGACGCTGCCGCCATCCAAAGCGCCAAGGTGCAGCTCGGTTACACCAAGATCTACTCGCCCATCGACGGGCGGATCGGCATCCGACTCGTCGACAAGGGCAACATCGTCCACGCAAACGATCCCACTGGGCTGATCGTGATTACGCAGCTTCATCCCATTAACATCATCTTCACGCTGCCGGAGCAGAACCTGGACGAAATCCGGCGCGAAATGGCCCACGGCGAACTCACCGTCTTCGCGCTGGACCGGGACAACAAACCGATGCCGGGCGAAGGCAAACTGTCGGTGATCGACAATCAGATCGACACCACCACCGGCACAATCCGCCTCAAGGCGACGTTTCCGAACGACGACCTGCGGCTATGGCCGGGGCAATTCGTCAATACGCGTTTGCAATTAACGGTGCGCAAGGGCGGCGTGATCGTGCCCGCTGCGGTGATTCAGCGCGGCCCCGAAGGCTCTTACGCGTTCGTCATCAAGGGCGCGGACGATAATCTGAACGTCGAGGTGCGCCCGGTCAAGGTGGCTCAGACGCAGCAAGGCGAGTCGTTGATCGAAGAGGGGTTGGAACCGGGAGAGCGCGTGGTGCTGGAGGGGCAATATCGCCTGCAAGCCAACTCGAAAGTGAAACTGGCGAAACCGGCCGGAGGGAGCAAGCCCCAAACAACGCCGTGAGTCACTCATTTCTCGACAATCTCTCGCTGCGGGAAAGAGCTTCCGGGTGGCTGCGGCGCCCTGTTTGCTGTCATCCTGAGCTTGCGAAGGATCTCGCAACACACCAGACAGCGCTGTGCTATTGTTCACCTTTCTCGAAGCTAACGCCGTGCGAGAAGCCGTCAGTTCCGAGAAGGCGCTCAGGAAAGAGTGTGTTTATTTGGCCTCGCGAGATCCTTCGCTTCGCTCAGGATGACAGCATTCGGTGGTCCATCGCCAAACTGCGCGGTGTTCAGCAGTCCGCATTCCCAACATCGTGAACATCTCTGAGCCTTTCATTCACCGCCCGGTCGCCACGTCGTTGTTGATGGCCGGTGTAATCATCATGGGGATGCTCGGTTACTCCATGCTGCCGATCTCCGCGCTGCCCGCGGTCGATTTTCCCACCATCCAGGTCACGTCGCAATACCCCGGCGCCAGCCCGGAGGTGATGGCCTCCTCGGTAACCACGCCGCTGGAGCGGCAGTTCGGCCAGATCAGCGGGCTGTCGATGATGAACTCCAGCAGTTCCTTTGGCACGTCGCTCATCACGCTTCAGTTCAATCTCGACCGCGACATCGACGCCGCCGCCCAGGACGTTCAGGCCGCCATCAACGCCGCCGGCGGTGTGCTGCCGCGCGGCATGCCGAACCCGCCCACCTACAGCAAGGTCAACCCGGCGGACACGCCGATTCTCACGCTGGCCATCACCTCCGACTTGTTGCCGCTGGAAAAAGTGAACGACCTCGCCGACACGGTCCTGGCCCAGAAGCTCAGCCAGGTGACCGGCGTCGGCATGGTGACCATCGAGGGCAACCAGAAACCGGCGGTGCGGGTGCGGGTCAATCCCGGCGCGCTCTCCATTCTCGGATTGAGCCTGGAAGACATCCGCAACGCGCTGATGCAAAACAACACCAACCTGCCGAAGGGAAGCTTCGACGGTCAGCGCCAGTCCTATTCGATAGGAGCCAATGACCAGCTTTATTCCGCCGCGCAATTCCGTCCCATGGTGGTGGCTTACCGGCGCGGCTCGCCGGTGCGCCTGGACCAAATCGGGGAGGTCGTCGACAATGTGGAGAATGTGCGCATGGCGGGCTGGGTGGCCAGCAGGCCCGCGGTCATCCTCGATGTGCAGCGCCAGCCCGGCGCAAACATCATCGACACCGCCGACCGCGTGAAGGCGCTCCTGCCGAAATTGCGCTCGGCCATTCCGCCATCGGTGCGCATCGACACCTTTACCGACCGCACCGACACCATCCGCGCGTCGGTCGCCGATGTGCAGTTCACGCTCCTGCTGACGGTGGCGCTGGTGGTGATGGTCATCTTTGTGTTTCTGCGAAAATTTTGGGCGACAGTCATCCCGAGCGTGGCGCTGCCGCTGGCCATCGTCGGCACCTTCGGCGTGATGAAGCTGATCGGTTTCAGCCTCGACAACCTCTCGCTCATGGCGCTGACCATCTCGACCGGTTTTGTCGTGGACGACGCGATCGTGATGATCGAGAACATCGTCCGCTATATCGAAGCGGGCGAAACGCCGATGCAAGCCGCGCTCAAAGGTGCGCGCCAGATCGGGTTCACGGTCGTCTCGCTGACGGTGTCGCTGATCGCCGTGTTCATTCCCCTGCTCTTCATGACCGGCATCGTGGGCCGGCTCTTCCGCGAGTTCGCAATCACATTGAGTATCGCGGTCGCCGTCTCCGCCGTCGTTTCCCTTACGCTAACGCCCATGATGTGCGCGCGCCTGCTCAAGCCCGAAAGCGAGAGCAGCCACAGCCCGTTCTTTGTCTGGACAGAAAATGCATTCAAGCGTCTGTTGAACGGCTACGAACGCGGCCTGAAATGGGTGTTCCGTCACCAGGCCTTTACGCTGTGGGTGGCGATCGCGACGCTGGTGGCAACCATCTGGCTCTATATTGTCGTGCCGAAGGGCTTGCTTCCGCAGCAGGATATCGGGCTGATCGTCGGCGTGACCGACGCCGCGCAGACCATCTCTTTCAAGGCGATGGTCGAACGCCAGCGCGCCATCGCGGAGATTGCCCGGCGCGATCCCGCGGTCGCCGGGGTTGCATCGTTCGTAGGCGCGGGACCGGTGAACGCAACCGTCAACACCGGGCGGCTCTACATCAACCTCAAGCCACGCAACCAACGGGGGGCGGACGCCGGCGCGATCATCGACCGGCTGCGCGAAGCCACCAGGGATGTGCCGGGCATCACCCTCTCCATGCAAGCGGTGCAGGACGTGCAAATCGACAGCCGCATCAGCCGCACGCAATACCAGTATACCCTGCAGGACGCTGACGAGTTCGAGCTTTCGCAGTGGGCGCCGCGGATGCTGGAGAGACTGCGCAGCGTGCCGGCGCTGGCGGACGTGACCACCGACCAGCAAACGGGCGGGTTGCAGGTCGTCGTCGATGTGGACCGCGACAAGGCGGCGCGCCTCAATATTCTGCCGCAGGCGATTGACGACACGCTCTACGACGCCTTCGGCCAGCGCCAGGTGTCGATCATCTTCACTCAGCTTAACCAATACCGCGTTATACTGGAAGTGGAACCGCGATTCCAACTTACCCGCAATTCCCTGCGCGACATCTACGTCAAATCCACCACCGGCCAGGCCGTCCCCCTGAGCGCGTTCGCCGATCTGAAAACGCAGAACACCGCCCTGTCGATCATGCACCAGGGGCAGTTCCCCGCGATAACGCTCTCCTTTAACCTGCAGCCGGGCAGTTCGCTGGGCGCGGCGGTCGACGCCATCGAGGCCGCCCGCGAGCAGATCGGCCTTCCCGAGACCGTCGTGACCGCCTACTCCGGCAGCGCCGCCGAGTTCCGCTCTTCCCTCAAGAGCGAGCCGTTCCTGTTGGCCGCGGCGGTCGTGGTCATCTACATCGTCCTGGGCGTTCTGTACGAGAGCTACATTCATCCCATCACCATTCTCTCCAGTCTGCCTTCCGCCGGCGTCGGCGCGCTAGTGGCGATGATTCTCTGCGGCACGGATCTCTCGTTGATCGCATTGATCGGGATCGTCCTGCTCATCGGCATCGTAAAGAAGAACGCGATTATGATGATCGACTTCGCGCTCGAAGCCGAACGAGAGCGGGGACTGCCGCCGGAGGAATCGATCTACCAGGCATGTCTGTTGCGGTTTCGCCCGATCATGATGACGACGATGGCCGCGCTGCTGGGAGCGCTGCCGCTTGCGCTCGAACACGGCACCGGTTCGGAGCTGCGGCGCCCGATGGGCATTTCGATCGTCGGCGGATTGCTGCTCTCCCAGTTCCTCACACTTTACACCACGCCGGTCATTTACCTTTACATGGACCGGTTGGCGAACTGGATTCGACCGCGGGCAAAGAAGGAGGACGAAAGTGTCAATGCCGTTCCCGAGCCGTCCTAGTGCTGTTTGAAAAGAAGTGCGTTCACAACGTCCAGTATCGATCGCGCGCGCTCGTTCCCAATCTCTGATTGGGAACGCAATTGTCTTCGAATCTCCGATTCGCGACGCGTTGTTTGCCGAACCGACGATGGAGCAGACGAAAAGCCCGACAACACAGGGAGCCCGCGCGAAGCGCTTTGGAGTGCGGCGGTCCTCCGCCGCTTTCACAGCGGGACAGACGCTCTTGTTGTCCACAACCGTTAGCCTGCTCCAGAAGCGAACGGCCGCCCAATGTCTGCGCAGGCACCGTTCGTCTTGTTCGTCCAGAAGCGGGAAGATTGCCGGTTGCTGCGCGATACGCACGCCCCCCCAAAGCGCCAGAGGACTCTTTCCATTACCCATAAATCGGAAACCGAGCCCGGAAGCCGGAGCGGCCCTTATTATTTGTCATCCTGAGCTTGCGAAGGATCTCACGCCACACCGGCAAGCCCTATGCAACCATTTACCGTTCTCGAAGCTGACAGCGCCGCACGATGAACCGTCAGTTCCGATTACATACCGACTGAAAAGAACGTCCAGATCGCCTCGTGGGATTCCTTCGACAGACTCAGGACAGGCTCTTCGCAGGCTGCCAATGAACCTGCCGGTTGCACGTGGGCGTTCAGCGCCAACGGCGCGACCATATACCAGCCTAGGGCAACGCCCCATAGGCATTAAGTTAAGAAAAAGCGCGCTCGTTCCCAATCTCCAGATTGGGAACGCCATTGTCTGCGAATCTCCGATTCGAGCGGCGTTGAAAGAAGGATCGGCGCTACGACCAGCAAAGGACTCCGTGCCAGGAAACCCTTCATTGGACCGGGTGCGGCGATGGGTAGTTGACGGTTCACGAATCAGAGATTCGAAGACAAGTGCGTTCCCAATCAGAGATTGGGAACGAGAGCGCGAACGAGCGCACGTTGCTAGAGCCTCCAAGCTTAACTTAATGGCAGTGGGGCGATGCCCTAGGCTACATTGTCGCTGGGCCGTTGGCCCGGAAATGCGCGCGAAGCGCTTTGGAGTGCGGCGGTCCTCCGCCGCTTTCACAGCCGGACAGACGCACTGCAGCCTGCAACCGTTAGCCTGCTCCAGCAGCGAACGACCGCCGAATGTTTGCGCAGACAGGCATTACACCCAAAGCGGCAGGGGGCTGCCGCACTCCAAAGCGCTTCGTACCCGGCAAACGAAGGCGTGTTGGGTTTCCCTGTTTGAGGCGGCGCTGGCGTTGGGCCAAACGCATTCCGCATTCCCATGAGCCTCTCTGACCCATTCATCCGCCGACCGGTCGGCACGTCGCTTCTGGCCATCGGTCTCGCGTTGCTGGGAATCGTGGCGTATCGTTATCTGCCGGTCGCGGCGCTGCCCCGCGTCGATTTCCCCTTCGTCATGGTCTCGGCATCACTGCCCGGCGCCGATCCGGAAACCGTGGCGTCATCGCTGGCGGCTCCCCTGGAAAAACGGCTCAGCCAGATTTCCGGCGTCTCCGAGATCACTTCCATCAGCACGCTCGGCGGCGCGACGGTGACCATCCAGTTCGATCTCGACCGCGGCGTCGATTCCTGCGCGCGGGACGTTCAGGCCGCCATCAACGCAGCCTCCAACGACTTGCCGATCGATCTCCCGGGGCCGCCCACCTACCGAAAAGTCAATCCCGCCGACGCCCCGATTCTCGTCATGGCAATGACCTCCGACACCCTGCCTTCGGCAGACGTGTTCGAGGTCGCCGACGAGATTGTCGCCCAGCGCCTCAGCCAGGTCGAGGGCGTCAGCCAGGCCGTCATCAACGGGGCTGAGAAATCAGCGGTGCGCGTGCAAATCGACCCCTCTGCGCTCACCTCGACGGGGGTCAGCCTGGAGGAGATTCGCACGTTCCTCGGGCAGGTGAACGTCGATTCGCCCAAGGGGAGCATCGACGGCAAAGAGCAGTCTTACTCCATCAACAGCAACGACCAGCTTCTGCGGCCCGAGCAATACCGGAATCTCATCGTCCGCCAGCAGAACGGCGCGGCGCTTCCGCTCAGCGCTCTGGGCACGGTGGTCGAAGGGGTCGAAAACACGCGGCTGGCCGGGTGGTCGGGCACCAAGCGCGCGGTGCTTCTGATCGTCTTCAAACAGCCCGGCGCCAACGTGATCGAAACGGTGGACCGCATCAAGGCGGTGATGCCTCAGCTCAAGCAGTGGATTCCGCCCGGGATCGCCATCGACGTGCTGGCCGACCGAACGCTGACGATTCGCTCCTCGGTGCATGACGTGCAGGTCTCGCTCCTGATCAGCATCGCGCTGGTGGTGATGGTGATTTTTGTGTTTCTACGGCGGTTCTGGCCGACGTTCATCGCCGGAATCACCGTGCCGCTTGCTCTCGCCGGAACCTTTGGGGCTATGTACGTTTTCGGCTACGCCATCGACAATCTCTCGCTTATGGCGATCACCATCTCGGTCGGCTTCGTTGTGGACGACGCGATTGTGGTGATCGAAAACGTATTTCGTCATATCGAAGCGGGCCAGCCGGGAATGCCCGCCGCCCTGCTGGGCGCGCGGCAGATCGGATTCACCGTGGTCTCGATGAGCACGTCGCTGGTGGCGGTCTTCATCCCGCTGCTTTTCATGGGCGGGCTGATCGGGCGCCTCTTTCACGAATTCGCCGTCACACTCAGCCTGGCGATTCTGGTCTCCGGCGTCATCTCGTTGACGCTCACGCCAATGCTCTGTTCCCGCTTTCTGCGGCGGGAATCGAACTATCCCAAGCCCGGCTTTTTCATTCGCGCATGCGCGGCGGGGTTCGACGGAATGCTGGCCGTCTATGAACGCAGCCTGCGATGGGTGCTGCGCCACCGGGTGTTCACGCTGCTGGTCGCGCTGGGCACGTTCCTTGCGACGCTCTGGCTCTACGGCGCTGTTGCCAAAGGCTTCTTTCCGCAACAGGACACCGGCCTCATTTCCGGCACCACCGAAGCCGCCCAGGACGTCTCTTTCACCCGGATGTCCTATCTTCAGGATCGTGCCACGCGGATCGTCCTCGCCGATCCCGCGGTGGACACTGTCGGTTCCTTTATCGGCGCAGCCTCCGGCAGTTCCAGCACCAACAACGGGCGCATGTTTATCACGCTCAAGCCTTGGGAAAAGCGAAAGACGACCGTCGACGACGTGATCTTGCGGCTGCGCAAGAAACTCTCCAGCGTCGAAGGCATCACGCTCTATTTGCAGGCGGTTCAAGACGTGCGAATGGGCGGGCGTCCGGGCAAGGGCCAGTTCCAGTATGCCTTGCAGACAGCCGACCTCCAGGAACTCAATCGCTGGTCGTCGCTTCTCATCGATAAATTAAAGACGTTTCCGCAACTCAAGGACGTCTCCAGCGATCAGTTGCCCCGCGGGTTGCAGACCAACGTCGTCGTTGACCGGGATGCCGCGGCCCGTCTCGGAATCAGCGTTGCCGATATCGATAACACGCTGTACGACGCCTTCGGCCAGCGCCAGGTCTCCACGATCTACAAACGCTACAACCAGCATCACGTCATTCTGGAAGTCTCCCCGGAACTCCAGTTGAACCCCTCCTCGCTGGACCGCATCCGCGTCAAGTCGAACACAGGCCAGATGGTTCCACTCTCGGCGATTTCGAAGTTCACGCCCGGCAACGCGTATCTTTCGGTAACCCATCAGGGACAGTTCCCGGCCTCGACGATCACCTTCAACCTGGATAAGGGCGTGGCGCTCGGGCAGGCCACCGAGTTGGTTCAGAGAGCCACCGAAGAATTGCGGATGCCATCGCGGGTGCAGGGCAGTTTCCAGGGCATCGCGCAAGTCTTCAAGGCGTCGCTTTCCAACATGCCGCTGCTCTTCCTGGCGGCGCTGGTGACAGTCTATATCGTGCTCGGGATGCTCTACGAAAGCCTGGTGCATCCCATCACCATCCTCTCGACGCTCCCCTCCGCCGGCGTGGGCGCACTAGTCGCCATGCTCGCAACAGGCACCGAGCTTTCGCTGGTATCCTTCATCGGCATCATCCTGCTCATGGGCATCGTGAAAAAGAACGCCATCATGATGATCGACTTCGCCCTCGAAACCGAACGCAACGAGGGGCTTTCACCCGAGGAGGCCATCTACAAGGCGTGCGTGATCCGCTTCCGCCCGATCATGATGACCACGATGGCCGCGCTCCTGGGGGCGCTGCCCCTGGCGCTGAGCTTCGGCATCGGCTCGGAACTGCGCCGCCCGTTGGGAATCGCTGTCGTGGGCGGATTGCTCTTCTCGCAGGTGCTCACGCTCTTCACCACCCCCGTTGTCTACCTGGCGCTCGAAAAGTTGCGGAAGAGAACCCTCGGCCAGGCCTGAACTATTTGGCGGTGCGCGTCTTCAAGAACCGCGTGTTCCCCGCTCGCCGCGTGACGCCGATCGCATCGAGGTGGTCGAGCATTGGCAGCGCGTATTTGCGGGTGGTGTTCAGGAGATACTTGAACTTTACGCTTTCAAGGCGGTCTTCGCTCTCGAAGTGCCGGACTGCGATGGCTGCCGCCTCTGCAACGGCATCCGCGTGAAAGAGGATGCCTTCCGGGACTTCAACGAGCCGTCCGGAATCCTTGAGCGCCTTGATAGCCTGCTGCAAATCCCGTTCGCGCGCGCCCAATTCCAACCCTGCTTCCGATACGGAGAGCGGATTGAAGAGGCGTTGCTTGAAAATCGATTCGAGTTGTTCGCAAAGCGCGGCGACGGCTTCGGGCAACTGCGGTTTCCACGAGGCCATGGCAAAGCGGCGCGTCGTTTCGTTGAACGCAACGCGTCCTTGTGCAATGAGAGCCGCGATCGCCGCTTCGAAACATCCGGCGGCGACGACTGCGAACTCGATGAGCTTCGGCCTTGTTGCTCCCGAACTAAGCGGTTCCTGGCGGTGATAGTTCTCCAGCGCCTGCACAAGGGCGGCGGCGGCCTCGTCCACGGTTTCGCGATGAACGAAAGCGCCGTTCCCGAGTTCCACAACAACGGTGCCGGCCTTCAGTTGGCCCAGGCAGGCTGCCACTTCCTCCGGCAGCAAGGTGGTATTGCGCGAAAGCTCATCCACTGCCGCCCCCGTCATGCCGGAACGGCGGATGGCAAGCTCAACGCTCCGCGCCGGGGCGTTGACCGCCTCGGCTTTCTCAGCGGCGTACGTCAGGGTTTCTTCCAGGGTTCGCTTGAGCCTCCGTTTCAGGCCCTCCAGCACCTGGCCGCCGGCAACGGTCCGGGGCGGTGTTTGCGAGCGGACGATGAAACGGTCCCGCGGTCCCAGCACCAGCGCGGTGTCGAGCCGGATTTGGACGACGCCTTCCTCGCCGGCGCCAAGCCGCCCGCCTTCCAGCAGATAGACCGACCCGGTAACATCCGATGTGCCGGCGTGAAACCGAATCCGCTCGCCGTTACGGAGCTGATTGCGGTCAGCAAGTAGCACGCGCAACCGGCAGAGAATCCATTCGTGCGGCGAAAAAAATCCCGGTGCGACCACAGCATCCCCGCGCCGGATACCGCTGTGTTTCCACTGTGGCACGTTGAGCGCGGCGCACTGCCCCGCCAGCGCGGTGTCCGCTTGCTTCTGATAGACTTGTACGCTGCGCAAACGCCCGCTTTCCGGCACGGGATTCGACTGGCGAACGAGCTGAAGTTCGTCGCCAATGGAAGCCGAGCCGCTGACCGGGATTCCGGTCACGACGGTTCCGAAACCTTTGACGGCAAAGGAGCGGTCCACCGGCAGGCGAAACGGGCCACCGGTATCGCGCGGAGAGATTGTGGGGAGGATCTCGGCGAGCCGCTCGCGCAGATCGAGCAGGCCGTCCCCGGTGATATTGGAAACCGGAACGATCGGCGCGCCGGCCAGGAACGTTCCGGCAACCTGTGCGCGGATTTGCTGTTCGGCTTCCTGAAGACGCTCCGGAGAAACGCGGTCGGACTTGGTCATCGCGATCAGGCCGTTCCGGAGTCCGAGCAGCGCAAGGATGTCGAGGTGTTCGCGCGTTTGCGGCATCACGCCGTCATCGGCGGCTACCACGAAGAGGACACAGTCGATGCCGGTGGCCCCGGCGACCATCGTGCGGATGAAGCTTTCGTGTCCCGGCACATCGACGATGCCCACTTCGAGTCCGCGATGGGCAAAGGGCGCAAACCCCAAATCGATCGACATCCCTCGCTCTTTTTCTTCCTTGAGCGAGTCGGTGTCGCAACCCGTCAGGTTTCTGACCAGCGAGGTCTTGCCGTGATCGACGTGCCCGGCGGTCCCGACGGTGAGGTTCAGGGCTGGAATTAGAAGGCTTGCGCCACTACCGGTTGGGGTCGCTTGGCTAAAGGTCATACGCTCATTCCGCCTTCAATCGAAGCACTGCGGCGATTGCCGCCACGATCTCGTCTTCTTCCCCGGCGAGAAGCGTGCGCGGGTCGATGAGAACGGCGTCTTTCCGGATGCGGGTGAAAATGGCGGGCCGCGAACGGCGCAACGCGCGGGCGAACTCCCCGGCGCTCATGGCGCGGGGGCGGACCTTCACCAACTGGGTCGGCAGCTCCTGTTCGGGCAATGAACCGCCGCCCATGAAACCGGTGTCGTTTTCCAACGCGACCTCGCAGTCCAGCCGTTCCAGCCCGGAGCGAATGCGCGCGGCAATGGCCTCGATTACGCCCATCGGTTTGCGCAGCATCCGGAGCGTCGGAACGTTTTCCATGGCGTGCTGTTCGTTGAGGAAAAGTCGCAGCGTCGCTTCGAGCGCGGCGAGCGTGATTTTGTCCACGCGAACGATCCGGGCGAGCGGATCTTTCCTTACCCGCTCCACCAGTTTGGCGCGTCCGAGAATCAAGCCGCCCTGCGGTCCGCCGATGAGCTTGTCCGCACTGGATAACACCAAATCCGCGCCCGCCGCGAGGGACTCCTGAATGGTCGGTTCCTTGTCGAAGCCGAAGCTCGACAGGTCGATCAAGGCCCCGGCGCCGAGATCGTCGATCACGGGAATGCCCAGCGGACGGGCCAGTTCGACCAGTTCCGCCGTCGAAACTTCCTTGGTGAAACCGTGGATGCGGTAGTTGCTGGGATGGACGCGGATAATCGCCCCTGTGCGCTCGTTGATGGCGGCCTTGTAATCGCGGAGATGCGTCTTGTTGGTGGAGCCGACCTCGACCATGCGGCAACCGCTGGCGGCCATGACCTCTGGCAGACGAAACGAACCGCCGATTTCTATCAACTGGCCGCGCGAAACGATCGCCTCGCGCTCTTTTGCAAGGGCGGAAAGCGCGATCATCGTGGCGGCGGCATTGTTGTTGACGACCGTGGCGGCCTCGGCTCCGGTGAGAAGCTTCAGGAGGCGTTCCACGCCGGTATCCCGCCGGGAGCGCTCGCCGGTTTCGACATCCTGCTGGAGAATGGAGTAGCCGCGCAGTTCGGCGGCAATCTGGGCGATGGCGGCCTCCGGCAGGGCGGCCCGGCCCAGCCCGGTGTGCAAGACAATGCCCGTGGCGTTGATCGCCCGCCGATAAGACGGAAGCGCGACGGCATCGAGCGCCCTGTCGAGGCGCGACTGGAGTTCCGCGTCCAGCGTGTCGGCGGCAGTGGAACCGGGGGCGGTCAGTTCGCGCCGAAGCTCGGAGACGAGGTCGCGGAGCATCGACGTGAGGAGCGGTCGCGAAAGAGCGGTCGCGCGCGGATCGCCGGAGAAGCGCTCCAGGAGCGCCTCCACCGAGGGCAGCCGCCGCGCGGGGTGTTCGTTGGATTCTGAAGTCATGGGGAACATGGCAAGAATCCCTCGCACCGGGGCTGCGAGTCAAGCGATCAACCGGGATTTGGCAGGTGATGCGGGACTCCGGGGAGCGCGCGCGTCTCGCGTGCTGGTGTCCGGCGCCTCGCCCACACGAACTTTTTCGCCCTCGAATCGCCGCATTCGGCGCCTCCAGCCTCAGAAATCCTGACCTCTTCTGGAAAGAACGGCACGGATTGAAGAGAGGAGGCTCGTGGACTGCGGTGAAGCGCCCTTTCCATTACCCGCAAATCGAAAGCCGAGCACGGAAGCCGGAGCGGCCCATATTATTTGTCATCCTGAGGAGCTAACCTCGCCAAAGCGCGAGGGTGATTGTTGGGCATGAACCGGGGAGCGGCTTCGCAGTCGCGCGAGCGTCGTGGAG
>Ga0316232_1002418_pt1 | contig 19395 bp, 6 predicted proteins | sample TBHtaG_FD_206006 | JGI IMG/M metagenome (GOLD analysis project Ga0316232, IMG submission 206006) | Freshwater microbial communities from Trout Bog Lake, Wisconsin, USA - TBH18025_13 | ecosystem: Environmental > Aquatic > Freshwater > Lake > Hypolimnion/Profundal zone | place: USA: Wisconsin... | reverse complement strand
CGCGCGACCTTTCGCGACTGCTGGCGGAACCCTGCGCCTGCGGCCGCACCCTGCGCCGCCTGCAACGCATCAGCGCGCGTTCGGACGACATGCTCATCATCCGCGGCGTGAATCTCTATCCGTCGCAGATCGAGACCGCCCTGCTGTCGGTTGAAGCCGCGTTGCCGCATTATCAGATCGTGCTGACACGCGAGGCGGATCTCGACCAGCTGGAAGTGCAGGTTGAGATCACCGCCGCCAATTTCACGGATGAAGTCAAGTCGCTCGAACGGCTGCAAAAGGGGATTGCGGATGCCATCGAACATGTCACCGGCCTCCGCGCCCGCGTGCATCTGGTGGAGCCCAATACCCTCAAGCGCAGCGAGGGCAAGGCCAAGCGTGTAATGGATCTGCGCAAGATGAGTTGAGGCAGGGACACCCGCCCGGGAGCGTGAATGAAAATCCAGCAACTTTCGCTTTTTCTTGAGAACAAGCCCGGACACCTGAGCGCCATCTGCCGCGCGCTCGCCGATGCCAGGATCAACATTGTCACGCTGTCGCTGGCCGACACACAGCAATTCGGCATTGTCCGGCTGATCGTGGAAGAATGGCAGCGGGCGCGCGATGTCCTGGAGAAGTCAGGATTTGTGGTGCATGTGCGCGAAGTCGTGGCCGCCACCGTGCCCGACCGCGCCGGCGGCATGCTGGAGACCCTCGACGTGGTGCAAAAAGCCGGCGTAAACATTGAATATATGTACGCCTTCACCTGCAAACGCGGCAACAATGCGGTGGTCGTTTTCCGGTTCGACGATCCGGATAAGGCCATCGCCGCTCTCAAGGCCGCCGGGCAGGAAGTGCTCGGCAGCAATGAGTTGTTCAGCTAGCTCAACCCGACTGCAAGAGCTGAGAAACGCACACAGCCACCGTGCGTCATTGAAAATAAAAGCGCCCGATATCGCGCTGGCAAAACCATTTGGGTTAATGTTATTATATAGAGAATTGTTGCGTTTTGAATAAAGACCGTCGACCCGTCCCGACATTCAAAAATAATCGGCTATGCTGAATCGCCACATATTTCGAACAGTTGTCTTCCTATCCGCGATTGCGGTGGCGACATCCGTTGAGGCTGCCACGCGGCAGATGCTGCACTACCCATTGGCATCGATCACAGACAAACTGCAAGTTGTTGGCAATTATCCGGCCACCAACCGGATCCGCGCCGCGCTTTGTCTGCCCCTGCGCAACCAGACTGCACTCAGCAATCTGCTGAGCCGGATATCTGATCCTTCCAGTCCGGATTATCGCCATTATCTCACGCCGGATGAATTCACAGAACAATTTGGTCCAACCAAGGAGGATTATGCTGCGGCCGTTGCCTTTGTCCAGGCGCAGGGATTGAATGTAGCCGTCGTGCACCCCGACCGCCGGTTGCTGGACATCGAGGGAATGACGCCCGATTTCGAGCGTGTGTTCCATCTGCACATGCGCCTTTACCGTCATCCGAAAGAGAACCGCATTTTCCACGCGCCAGACACCGCCCCCGCCATCGATCTCGCCGTACCCGTGCTCTCTGTCTGCGACCTCGACGACTATTCCATACCGCACCCCGCCGGATTTCAACGGGTGCCAAATGCACTGGCCAAGCCGATGATCGGGTCAGGTCCGGAAGGCGACCTCTGGGGTTCCGATTTTCGAAAAGCTTATGCGCCAGGCGTCGCACTCACCGGCTCCGGGCAGAGCGTCGGACTTTTGCAGTTCGACGGCTACTATGCCAACGACATCACCAACTATGCCAGCCAAGCCGGCCTCCCCGGCGTCCCAACCCTGCAAAATGTATTGATCGACGGCGCCAGCGGCATTCCAAGCGCCAATACGGATAATGTGTGCGAGGTGTCATTGGATATCGAAATGGCCATCTCAATGGCGCCGGGGCTCAGCAAGGTGATCGTTTATGAGGGAAAGTCCGCCATTCACATTCTCGCGCGCATGGCCCAGGATAATGCCGCCAAACAACTCAGTTGTTCCTGGACATGGCAAACGCTTCAGCCAGGCACCGAAAGTTATTTTTTGCAGTTCCAAACACAGGGTCAGTCCTTCTTCCAGGCGTCCGGCGACAGCGATGCCTACACCGGCGCGATCGACGCGCCAGCGGATGATCCCAACATCACCGTCGTTGGCGGAACGACGCTGACCACCGATTCAAGTCACGCCTGGCAGTCCGAAACAGCCTGGAACTGGGGCGGCGGCTACGGCAGCGGCGGCGGCATCAGCACCACGTATGCCATCCCCGGCTGGCAAATAGGGGCCAACCCGGCCAACAGCCAGGTTTCAACGCAATTGCGGAACATCCCGGATATCGCCATGAATGCAGACAACCTCTACCTGATTTTCAATAATGGCCAGCATACTCCTTCAGGTTATATTGACGGTGGCACCAGCGCTGCGACACCGCTGTGGGCGGGATTTTGTGCGTTGATCAACCAACAATCAGCGGCGAATGGACATTCGCCTGTCGGCTTTTTCAACCCGCCCATTTATGCGCTTGGCACCAACACTTCCATCGCCACTACAATCTTCCATGACATCGTCACCGGAGACAACATCGGGTTCAACGCCGTACCCGGCTATGATCTCTGCACAGGATGGGGGTCGCCGGCTGGACAACCGCTGATTAATGCGCTCGCGCCCCTCCAGTTGACCCTGACCGTCGTTTCGACTCAAGGTGGAATCGCGCCGGGCACGGTAACAACCAATACGGGCGCTTTGGTTAGCGAGCGGGTCTCGAATTCTCCGGTCGTCAACAGCACCACGCAATACGTCTGCGCCAGCGGGACCGTCGTCGGCAACTCCTTCACGCAGCTCAATCCAACCAACATCACGCTCACCCTCACCAACAACGCCGTCCTCACCTGGAACTGGCAAACGCAATACCTGCTGACCAGCGTCAGCAACGGCCCCGGCACAGTGACAGCCGGCGGGTGGATGATCTCCGGCAGCAATGCGACGCTGACCGCCACGCCCAATGCCAACGCCCACCTGGTGCAATGGTCGGGCAATACCAATGGCTGCGCGATCGCCGGCAATGTGCTCACGGCGGCCATGACGCAGGCGCGCAGCGTCACGGCCTTGTTTGCAACAAACACCGAAACGCTGAGCGTGGTTTCGGCACAGGGCGGCACGAGGCCGGGAGCCAGCACCGTCAACTACGCCACGCCGCTCAGCGAATGGGTGACGAATTCACCGGTCGTCAATGGCACCACGCAGTACGTCTGCACCGGCGGCGTTGTTGCCGGAAATTCCTTCAACCTGATCAGCCCGACCAACATCACCCTGACGCTCACCAACAACGCCACGCTTGCCTGGACCTGGACGACCAACTACTGGCTGCACGCCGGCAGCGGGGGCAACGGCAGCGCGGCGCCGACAGACGTCTGGGTGGGCAACGGCAGCAATGCACAGGTGACCGCCATACCCGCCGCATATTACACCGTGGGCAGTTGGAGCGGACAAACCAACAACAGCATCGCCAGCAGCAACCAGATTGCGTTTGCGATGACAGCCCCCCGCACGCTGCAAGTGCAATTCAACCCCCTTCTGGCCACCAACAATGTGCCGCAATGGTGGCTGGCGCAGTATGGCCTGACCAATGGCGGTTATAATGCCGCAGCGCTGGCTTTGGGCAGCGACGGCTTGCCCAACTGGCAGAACTACATCGCCGGCGCAAATCCAACCAATGCCGCGACGCTGCTGCATATCACCAGTCTTACGCCCGGCAGCCGCATCACCTTCACGCCGGCATTTACCAACCGCATTTATGTCGTGTTGGGCGCAACCAATCTTCAGTCCGTCAGCTGGACGCCGCTGACCGCGTACCAGCCCGGAACCGGCGTGGTCACCGCGCTTCCCGTAACCAACTCCGCACCGCGGATGTTTTACCGCATTGGCGTGCAGTTGCCGTGATGACCGGTTCCAGGCGAACGGCGGCGACAACGCGCCGCCCTCCAATTTATTTTCTCAGCCGTTGGTTGACGTTCAAATAACAAACGACGACAGCGCGCCGCCGCTCGCTTTTGCTTCTTCACGCCCGTGCCACGAAATCCGGCGGCAGCGTCGGTTCGGGAACTTCGCCCTCGAACCAGGTGGTCACGGATTCGTCGAATCCGATTCCCAGCATGTAGTTGTAGACCGCCTTGCGCAGGCCGGCGCCAAGCGCTTCAAGCCGGCCGGCCGATTGTCCGCGCGCGGAGCGGCCGGACCGGACGCCAATTTCCGTATAGACCAGTTCATTGTGCGCAAATGTGCGTCCGGAAATTTTGCGCGGCCTGTGGATGCGGAGACCGAATTCTTCCGGCGCCGCGGCAATCGGACTGTGGCAGGTGAGGGCAAAGCGGTGCCAGTAGGCGGACTGCACGACACCCGCCTCGAACAGTTGCCGCACGTATTCCAGGCCATCGACCGTCTCCTGCGCCGTCTGCGTCGGGAAGCCGTACATCAGATAGGCATGCACATGGATCCCCGCATGGGCCAAGGCCTTGCAGGTGCGCGCGGCGCTGCGCAAGGTGATGCCCTTGTTCATCAGCGCCAGCAACCGGTCGTGGGCGCATTCGAGTCCTCCGGTCACGGCCACACAGCCGGCCTGCGCCATGCCTGCGGCGAGTTCCCGCGTGAAGATGCGCTCGAAACGGATATTTCCCCACCAGGTAAAACATGTACCACGCGCCGCCAACCGCCCGGAAACCTGCCGCAACAGCGCGGGCGCCAGAGCTTCGTCCGTGAAATGAAACCCCGACAGACCGGTGCGGCGGTGCAGTTCAACCATCCGGTCCACCACCGCATCCGCGCGCGGCGGCTGATAGCGGCCGATATAATCCAGCCGTATCGCAAAACCGGCACTGCCGCCAGTAGCAGCCGTGCGCGAGCTGGATTTTCAGCCAGCGTCCGTCGGACCACAACCGGTGCATGGGGTTGAGCGATTCCGCCAGGGAAATATACTGCCGCAGCGGGAGGGCGGCGAAGTCGGGAATGGAACGGTCCTGGTGCTTCGTGCTTCGTGCTTCGCCGGCAACCAATGACCGCGGAGGAATGACCAATGAAGAATCCTCATTGAAGCCTGATTTTACGACCCGTCCCCGTTTCCGCACCATCGTCCGCGCCAGCGGCACCCGCGCGCCGGCCAGCGTCTGCGCGATGCGCAGGAGCGGATCCCCGCCATGGTCAAAACAGATGTAATCCACGTAATCGAAAATTCGCGGATCGTCGAGGTCGCGCAACTCGGTGTTGATGTAGCCGCCGCCCAGCGCGATGCGCGTGCGCGGCCGAATCTGGCGCATGCGGCGCGCAATGCGAAGTGCGCCGTACAGCGTGCCCGGAAATGGCGCCGTCAAACCAACCAGGGCAGGCTTGTGCTCCGCCAGCGCAGCCGCCGTCATTTCGTCCAGCAGGCGGTCCAGCAACGTGGGCCGGCCTTCCAGTGCCCGTTGCAACGGATCGAATCGTGCCGCCGCCACGGCCAGATGCTCGGCATAGCGCGCGAACGCAAACCGCGAATCCACGCCTTCGCGGATGGCATCGGCGAGGTCGTCGAGGTAGAGACTGGCGAGGTGTTTGGCGAAGGCGTGCGGGTCGGCCGGTTGAACGGTCCGACTGTTCGACTGTCCGACCGGTGCAAATCGCGCCCCCTCCGGCAAGAATCCGCCGCCGGCAATCCGCCACGCCAGCGTATCATCGCGTCCCTGCAAAAAAGCCACCACGCTTTCCACCGTCTGGATGTACGTCGCGGCGTGGTCCAGAAAATGGCGTGTGGCAGGTGTCCGCTGGCGACGGGAACGAATGGCGGATTCCACCTGTCGCAGGCCGTCGGATGAAAAAAGCCGCAGCGCAAGTCCAAGCGAAAGATCGGCCTGCGCCACCGGAAAGCCGCGTTCCTGCAAGCATCCCGCCAGCACGGCCGTGGCGGGATAGGGCGTGTTGAGCTGAACCATGGGCGGCGTGATGAGCAGAATGCCCGGCTTCGCCTTGGTTGTGACGGATTGTTTCAAGTTCTTCGTTCTGCGTTTGTGGTTCTTGGTGTTTGGCATTTGAGCCTATCCGAAGCCCCTACTCTCACACCGCGTTGCGCTCTACGCCTTGCGGCGGAAGGTAGGGACGGCTCGCCGAGCCGTCCGCAAGTGCGAGAAGAGGTTTTCGGAGAGGCGCTTATTCGGACACGGTGGAGGGAGAAGTATGCACGACATCCCAGCCAAGAACCAAGAACGAAGAACCAGGCACCAGGCACGAAATTTACTGGATCTTCAGCCCCTTTTCCGTCGCATCCACGGTGATGGTTGCGCCGGGCACGTAGGCCGCGCCGACGATCTGGCGCGCCACCGGCGTTTCGATCTCGCGCTGGATGGTGCGCTTGAGCGGACGCGCGCCGTATACCGGATCAAAGCCGGCTTTGGCGATCCATTGGATGGCTGCAGCCGTGACCTCGAGCTTCAGCTCCTGCTCCAGCAGGCGATGGCGCAGATCCTCGATCTGCAAGCGGACAATGGATTCGATCTGCGGCAGGCCTAATGGACGGAAGAGCACGGTTTCGTCGAGGCGGTTCAGAAATTCCGGACGGAATGCGGCCTTGAGCGCCTCCATGACTGCGGCGCGGGTCTTGGCCGAGATCCCTGTCCGATCTTTACGGTTCGTCCGATCCGACTGATCCTCCGCCAGCAATTCCGAGCCGACGTTGCTGGTCATGATCACAATGGCATTGCGGAAACTGACCGTGCGGCCGTGCCCATCCGTCAAACGGCCATCATCCAGCACTTGCAGCAGGATGTTGAAGACATCCGGATGCGCCTTCTCGATTTCGTCGAGCAGCACCACGCTGTACGGCTTGCGGCGCACGGACTCGGTCAGCTGGCCGCCTTCCTCATAGCCGATATATCCCGGCGGCGCGCCCACCAGACGGGAAACCGTGTGCTTCTCCATGTATTCGCTCATGTCGATGCGGATCATGTTCTCCTCGGAGTCGAACAGTTCCGCCGCCAGGCAGCGGGCAAGTTCGGTTTTGCCGACGCCGGTCGGGCCAAGGAACAGGAATGCGCCCACCGGGCGACGGCGGTTCTTGATGCCGGCGCGGGCGCGCAACACGGCATCGGCCACGGCATCGACCGCCTCGTCCTGTCCGATCACATGCCGCTTGAGCGCCTCGCCCAGACGCAGCAGCCGCTCGCGTTCGCCGGCCATGAGGCGCGTGACCGGTATGCCGGCCCAGCGCGAAACCACCTCGGCGATTTCCTCCTCGGTGACTTCCTCGCGCAGCAGGGTTCGCGCGCCGTCCTGCTGGCGAAGCTGGGTCTGCTTGGCCTGCAGTTGCTTTTCCAGCTCGGGAATGCGGCCATACCGGAGTTCCGCGGCTTTCTCGTGGTCGGAGGTGCGTTCGGCCGCCTCGTAGGCATGGCGGGCGAGTTCGAGCGCCTCGCGCAGCTTGCGGGTTTCGTCCAGGAGGCGTTTCTCGTTCTGCCATTGGGCTTTCATGGCATCGCCTTTGGCGCGCAAGTCGGCCAGTTCCTTGCGGAGCTCTTCCAGCCGCGCCTGACTCCCGCGATCCTTCTCTTTTTTCAGGGCGGTCTCCTCGATTTCGAGGCGTGTCACGCGGCGAGTGGTCTCGTCCAGTTCCGCCGGCATGGAGTCCATCTCTGTGCGGATGGAAGCGCAGGCCTCGTCAAGCAGGTCAATGGCCTTGTCCGGCAGAAAGCGCTCCTGGATGTAGCGGTCGGAGAGCACCGCGGCCGAAACCAGCGCCGCATCCTGAATCTGGACGTTGTGGTGGCGCTCAAATCGTTCCTTCAAGCCGCGCAGGATGGAAATGGTGTCCTCCACGCTGGGGGGCTCGACCACCACGGGCTGGAAGCGGCGCTCGAGCGCGGCATCCTTTTCCATATGCTTGCGGTATTCGTCGAGCGTGGTGGCGCCGATGCAGTGGAGTTCGCCGCGCGCGAGCATGGGCTTGAGCATATTGCCGGCATCGGTGGAGCCTTCCGTGCGTCCGGCGCCGACAATGGTGTGGACTTCATCGATAAAGAGGATGATCCGACCCTCGGCGGCCTTGATCTCGGTCAGCACGGCCTTGAGGCGCTCCTCGAATTCGCCGCGGTACTTCGCGCCGGCCATGAGGGCGGTCATGTCGAGACTGAATATGGTGCGGTCCTTCAGCCCCTCGGGCACGTCGCCGCGCAGGATGCGCTGGGCTAGACCCTCGACAATGGCGGTCTTGCCGACACCCGGCTCGCCGATGAGCACGGGGTTGTTTTTGGTCTTGCGGGAGAGAATGCGGATGACGTCGCGGATTTCCGTGTCGCGTCCAATGACCGGGTCCAGTTTACCGGCGCGCGCCAGGGCCACCAGATCGCTGCCATATTTCGTGAGCGCTTCGTACTGGCCCTCCGGATTGTCGGATGTCACGCGCTGGTTGCCGCGCACCTCTTTCAGGGCGGCCAACAGCCCCTTGGCATCCACGCCAAGCCCGGCCAGCAGGCTGCAGGCGGGCGCGCGACGTCCAAGATCCAGCATGGCCAGCAACAGATGTTCAACCGAAACATATTCGTCCTTGAGGCGCTTGGCCTGATCGTCCGCCTTGACCAGCAGTTCGTTCAACGTCTGGGTGACGTAGATTTTTCCCTCTTCCGTGTCGCCGGAAATCTTGGGGCGGCGTTCCAATTCCTCCTCCACCCGGCTGCGCAAGGCAGGAACAGAGACATTGATCCGCTCCAACAGACGCGGCACAAGACCATCTTCCTGATCGATCAACGCCAGCAGCAAATGCTCCACATCCAACTGCTGATGATTCAGCCGGATGGCTTCGGCGCGTGCAGCCTGAATCGCCTGTTGTGCCCGTTGCGTCATGCGATTGGTTTCCATAACATTCCTCCGCCAATTACACAGCAGATTCGATGCCAGAACATCATTAAGCGCCTGCAAAACCTCCTTCGTTGGTTTGCAAACGCAGTATTCAGAAGCCAGAATTCAGTAGTCAGTCACGCCGCCGACCGGCCGGATAGAAGCACAGGAATGAGACAGGGGGGATCGAAATCGATCGGAGTCGATTTCGATACCGATTTCGATTTAGCCCCCCAAGAAAGACGCCGTCATAATCACAGCAACGTTTTTATCAGCATGGTGTTACGCTGATTCTCGTGCTTTCAGTCCGGAGGGGCAAGCCTGCCGGGACCGTCCTTTCACGGACAACGCGTTAAACAGCAGGTTCTCTGCCAGAACGTATGTAAAACGGCGTTAGCCCGAAACCAAAACTAGACAAAATCGGACAAAATCGGACACTTTTGGGGGCTGTTTTTGGATTTCAGAGACAACATTAACAATCGTAACATGTTTAAGAACAACGTGTTATGCGTATTTTCGAGACGGAATTATGTGTTCTCACTTCGACTTGCAAAAACACGACACGGAGACGGCGGCGACGGGAGTCATCCAGTTCGCTGATTTTTTGACCAACGTTATTACGAAGAGATTATTATCTTGTTGGTTCGCTTTGGTTGTGAGGGCTTTTTGTACCCGTGTTAATAGCGCCTATTTGACGCAGTGAGACAATTTAGGCTGTAGGTGGTAGACTGAAGGCCGGTAATGGGTCAGAGTACGGGGGCGGCACTCGCGGGCTTGCCCCGCCGGACCGAACGTTCTGTGCAGAAAAGCCCAGCAATCCGCCTTTTCTCCAGAACTTCTTCACCCGCGGCGCAAGGCCGCAGGGGTCGCCGCTCTATGCACGGGGTACAAGGCCACAGGGGTCGTCGCCGCCCCCGTAACTGCGCGAGTTCTTTGTTGTGCAGCCAAAATTCATTCATTATAATAGGGAGAGTTATTGAATGGATAGGTTTCTTCCGACCCCCTTGGAAACACGGCCATGGTCATGGCCGCAGGGGCGTTGTGTTAATATGGCAGTAGCGCGTCGGTGTTCTGGAGAATAGCGTCATGATCACAATTCAGCGTTTTTCGGCGTCTTTGTCACTCCTGCTGGGCGTTTTGCTGACAGCATCAGCCTTGTCGGCCCAGGCGGCAACGGTGACTCTGTCATTCAACAATGCGCCGTCGGGCATTACAGTCACCAACGGCACGCTGGTACCCGTGAACGTGGTGGCCGCGACAAATGACGCACCGGTCATGGTCGCGGTGTCGCTCAATTTCCGCACGTGGGCGTCGCTCTGCACGAATGCCTGGAATGTCATCACGACAAATGCTGCCGGAACCAATTTCACGTTCACCATTCCGCGCCTGCCGGCCGGCAACGTGGACTACTATGCCAGTTGCACGTACGTCGATGGCGTCGCCACCACCACGGTCCAGACCGCCACGAATACGTACACCGTGGGGGGCGTGCTGCCGTCCACGCGTAATCAGGACTTTGAGGGTGGCAACTGGACGACCAACCCGCCCTATTCCGATAACAACTGGTCGAGTCCGGATGGATGGACCGGGACGTTGATGAGAGTGGGCTTAAATTCGGTCCTGCGAAATCCAGCGATCAACCCCTCGGCGAATGGCGCCTGGCTGCGTAATGGAACCAATGGCCTTGGCCAGACAAGCTTTATCCGGTCGCCCCTGCTGCCGGAAGGCGCAGGGACGCTCTATTTTGATGCGGCCATTCGCAACACCAGTGCGAGCTATACCAATCATTTCACGGCGCAGATTATTGCTTCGAACGGCACAACGACCAACAATCTGCAAAGCTTCACGCTCACAGGTTCCGCCATACTTTCCCAACAGCCGGTGACGGTCAACACACGCACATCTCTGTACGTGCGTTTGGTGCGCACAAACGAATTGAATGATCCGCAGGCCAATAATAATTCAGCGCTGGTTTTGGATAACATCCTCATCGTACCGCCGCCGGCGGATCTGCTGATCAGCCAGCCAGCCAACGCCGTGACGCCCCAGTATGCCTTACCCACCGACGCAGTGACCATTCGCTGCAACCTGCAGGATGCCGACACCAATCAAATGACCGTCAATCGCCGGGTGACGCTGTATTACAACTTTGTGACGAACACCGGAACTGCAAGCGGCTGGACATCCTTGGGCATGACCAATGTGCCCGCCGTTTCAGGACAATACGCCGCCACGCTCCCCGCGCTGGGTATGGGCACGAATTTCTTTTACTACCGCTGCGATTTTGACGGTTATTACTATACAAATTCGGATAAACGCGGGCCGTACTATCTTTCCAATGCCGGCCAGACCAGCACCAATTCCATGCCGACGAACTCTGCTTTTCAGTATGCGGTCAGCAGCTCGTACAACCGTACAATCCGTCTGCAACCGCAGACCGATTTCGCGTTTGGCACGTGCGCAACCAACGATACCCGCACCCGCACGCTCCAGGTTTGCAACGACGGCAATTTACCGCTCACCGTGAACAACATTTCGTTTGTCGGATCGGAGTATTTCGCATCCCCCACAAACTTCGTGGTGCTCATCAACGGTACGCAAAACGTGACGGTTGTGTTTGCGCCGAACGTGACGGGACCGGCCAACGATACGCTGCATGTGTTGTCCGATAAGACCTCAGGAACCGACACCTATGCTGTTTCCGGCATTGGCATGCCGGTCGAAACGGTCAGTCAGCCCACGGTGACAGGGCCGACGGGGGGCGCGGTTGGCCAGACGCTCAGCTTTGGCCTGTCCTCAGCCGCCACGGACAATTGGGGTTACGTGGTTCAGAACAGCTTTGACTGGGGCGATAACACGACTTCCGCATGGGATACCGCCTCTTCCACCACGCATGTGTGGTCCAGCGCAGGCACGTACTACGTGCGGGCGCGCGGGCGCAGCAGCACCAATGTCAACATCGTCTCGGCCTGGTCTGCGCCAGTCCCGGTGGCCATCTCCAACACGATTGTGATGGGCTTGCTCGGCAATCTCAATTTTGACGTCGTGGGCGTCAATACGGCGTTCACCAACCAGCTCACCATTACGAACAGCGGCAACTTGTCCCTGAATGTGGCCAACATCACCAGTTCAGATCCGAACTTCTCGGTCTCGCCGACAAATTTCACCGTGCCGGCGTACGGCGCTTCCTCCGTGAACGTGGTTTTTGCACCGACCACGGTGAACACTTTCTTGTCCTTGATCACGGTTGTTTCGCCGAACATGACCTCGGGCGTCAACACCACCAACGCCACAGGCTCCAGCGAGCAGGTGAATATCAGCCTGTCTGCGCCGAGCCAGGGCGGAACGCTGAATCAGCAGCTTGTCTTTACCGCGGCGGCCAACAACCCCGCGGCGCCCTCGGAGTCTTTTAAATACCGGTTCAACTGGGGCGATGGCAGCCCGCTGACCGCGTGGACGAATGCCACGGTCTCGAACGCGTGGGCCACCACCGGGATTTTCTATGTTGCGGCGCAGGCGCAAAGCACAAACCACCCCAACGTGTTCTCTGCGTGGTCCGCCAATCTGCCGGTGACCATTACCAACATCAGCAAAATCTCTTTGTTGAACGGCCCCCTGAATTTCGGGAATGTGCCGGTCAACGCATTTTCCAACCTGACGATCACGGTGACCAATATCGGCAATTCAACCCTGCATGTTCAGGGCATCTCCTTTTCCAACAGCAGTTATTTTGCGGCCACGCCGTCGGTTTTCACAATGACGCCCAATGGGTCGCAGGTTGTCAGCGTTAAATTTACGCCGCTGGCGGTTATCCCTTACTCCGACACATTGGTGGTGGCTTCAGATGCGCTCAGCGGCACCAACACCATGGCCGTTTCCGGGTCTGGCGAAGCCATCGGCCAGCCGACGCTCGTACCCACGAACGCCGCCGGCACGCTGGGGCAATTCCTCACCTTTACGGCTTCCGCGTCCGACACTGCCGGCAATCCGCTCGACTACTTGTTCGACTGGGGCAATGGCGCAAATTCCGGCTGGGTGACAACCAACTCCCTTTCGAACGCCTGGTGGGCGGTTTCGAATTATTATGTCCGCGCGCAGGCGCGGTCGCATCTCAACACCAACGGCGGTGTGTCTGTCTGGTCGAGCAATGCCGCGGTAAACATCACCAACACTTATATCATGGCCATGGTTCCGAATCCGCTCTCGCTGGGCGGCGCCATGATCAACCAGTCCGTCACCAGCACCCTGGCCATCAGCAACAGCGGCAACGGGTACTTCACGGTGACCAACGTTGTTTGCACGAGCCTGTATTTCTCTGTTTCCGGATTTACAACCAACATTACGATTCAACCCAGCAACAGCTATCCCGTGACCGTCACATTCGCGCCGACGGTGTTGGGCCCATTTTCCGGCACCATCACAGCCTTCTCCACGAACATCATGAGCGGCGGAACGAGCGCGGTGACCACCGCCGCGGTCAACGGGTATTGCGAGACGCTCAGCCCGCCGATTCTGACCACGCCGGCTGGTCATGTGAATGACGCGGTAGATCTGGGCGCTTATTCGACCAATAACAACAGCGCCGATTCAACGAATCAGTACCGCTATGTATGGGGCGATAGCGTCCAGACATCCGGTTGGGCCACTGTCGTGACCCATGTTTACACGAACACAGGCACCTATCCCGTGCTTGCCCAGGCGCGCAGCGCAACCTATACCAACGTGGTTTCCCTGTGGTCGCCGACGAACTCTGTAAACATCTATCTGGCGCCGATCTTCAGCTTCTCCCAGACCACCAACGGGCTGCCGTTCCAGGTCACGGCCACGATCACCGGCGCGGCGCCCAACACGGTATCCAACTGCGTCTTCTACTTCCAGCCGCAGGGGTCTGTGGCAACCAATGGTCAGCCGACCAACATGGTCTTTATCGGCAGCAACAACTGGACCGCCACCCTGCCGCCGCTGAATTCCGGCGTCATGTCGTATTACCTCCAATATTGGCGCTCCAACGTGTCGCTGCGTTATCCCGCGGTCAACGTCAACTCGTTTTCAATCACGAATGTGTTGGGGATCGGACGACAGGTTGGTTTTCAGGAAGGTGCATGGACCACGAATGGCACGCCCGGTGTTACGAACGACTTTAACTGGTGGACGGGACCATCTGGATGGTTCGGTACCATGGCGAAAGTCGGGTCTTTGGGTAATTATGCGAGCAGCTTCAGCGACCCGACAGGCAACGGCATGTGGTTGCGAAACGGCACAAACACACTCGGGCAATACGCATATATAATGTCCCCGTTGATTTCCGGCGGTGTGGGTACAATTTATTTCGAGGTGGGCATGCGTTTTGGCGGATGGTCCGCCGGACTTGAGGTGGATGTGTCCACGGACAGTACCAATTGGACATCCTATTACGGAACCACCGTATCATCACTTGCAGGATCATCTACTGGCGTTTTGCATCCGGCGATCACGGTGAATCTTCGTCAGCCGGCATGGGTGCGCATCCGGAGAACAACATATGATTCCAGTGATGTTATTGGCAATAGCGCTGTCGTGCTCGACAACCTCACGATTTCGCCGCCGCCCACCGATGTGCAGATCACGGAGAGTCTGCGCAACCCGGGGTATCCGAACAGCAAGGACCCGGTCCGGGTCCGCTGCCAGGTTGCCGATGCTGCGAACGCGGACGGAACGGTCAGCTTCCCCTCCGCCAACCGGCGTCTGACGGTCTGCTACAACTACAACGGCACATCGCAATGGAACACCGCAAGCATGTCTCCCGCCAACGCCAATACATATACGTACGAGGGCGTGATTCCAACCTATCCGCAGGGGTTCATGACCTACTATTTCAAATGCGACTTTGACGGCTACTACTACAGCAACAACGTCATCACCAACACGGTTTTCCCGAGCGAGAATCTGTCGCCTGCGTATTCTCCGGATCAGCGGACTCCGCCGGTTTTGGCCCGCTATCCCGTGCCGAGCGGCGCCAATTCGCCAATGATCCCAACGTACAATATTACCTTCTTCCGCTCGGAAGACGCCGCCATGTCATTCCATCAGATCTCGCCTACGAATCAATCCACTCCCATGACGTTGGTGGGCGACTACACCTGGCAGGTGTTGAAGAGCATCGACGGCATCACCAGCCAGACATGGTATTTTGAGGGCGCCGGTCACTACGACAACGATGCGACGAACTTTGACGCTGCAATTGAGTCGTGGGGTGGTGGTTCGCGGCAGGCCAATCCGTACCCGCCCATGAGCGGCAGCGCCTATTCGACAACCACCGATGCGCTGCGCGCCCAGACGACCTACAGCGGTGCGCTGGTTTACTTTTTCACCCACAACTCCGTCATCAATAACAGCGACGTCACCACCTACACCACCAATTTCATTGTCAAACGCGCGGCGTACCAGGACTTCGACAGCTGGCAGGCCGATCAGAACCGTTTTGTGGCCAGTCTTGGTCTCTACGGTTCCGCCGATTATCTCAACGATTTCGAATCGTGGGGCACCAACCTCTGGCCCGCCTTGGAATGGAGCACGGAAAACTTCTCGTCTGAAACGCTCAACATCGACCGCACCGACTGGTTTTCCACGCGCAGCAAGTGGGCCTTCAAACAGGCCATGGCCATTGCTGAGCGTGGCGCGACGCCGAATATCGCGTTGCAACTGGACCAGAGCGTCAATGCGCCGGGCGCTGTGCGAAAAACAACCACCCCCTGTACAAAGGGTATCCACAACTTCTCGTTCCGCGCCCGTCTGGCGCAAAACGACGGCAACTATGCGGTCTATCTGGGGAATACGAACAGTACGCCCGCCTGGACCGGCGGCTATCGCGTCACCAATTCGATCCGGGCCATTTCAATGTCGCCGGGGTCCGCGTCGGTTTCGCTGCTGCTGTGTTACAGCCACGACAATCCCGATCTGGGCAATTACTACGAAGTCCGTCTGTCGCAGGTCACGGATACCACGATCGGATTGCAACTGAACCGCTGGAATGGCGGCGTGCTGACGAAAACAGTCGCAACGGCTTCCTCTACCAGTCTTCAGGCGCTCACCGATGCATCGCCGCTGTTCATTGACATCACCTGGGCCAGTACCGGCACCAATGTCACATTCAACGGCACGGTCACCCGTCCGGGCACCACGATCTTTACGATCAGCGCGGCGGACGCGGACGCCAACCGGCTTGCAAACGGCGGAACAGTCGGCTTCCTCTGCGCGGATGCGGAACCGGAAATCAGCGCGCTCGGCGTTTTGAACGGCGCAACGCCGATCCCCATGACCTCCTATAATGCGACACCCAGCACCCCCTGGTACTTCGGTCCGCCCAGCACCCCGGTGTGGACGATCAACGGGGCCGGTAATCTCACGCGCTCGCCCGCCCCATCGCAGTTGATTCTCTCGGCCTACCGGACCGGTACCGGCACCACCGGAACACTGCCGGACCCGGAAATCTGGACAAATTTGGCGACGTACACTGTGTCGTCGTACGGGTACACCACCAATACGCCATCGCTCAACTATTGGGACAAAACATTTGTCAAACTCCAAAGCGCCACCAACAACCCCATGCAGGTTGTCGTGGACGATCTGACGCTCGATCCCTGGCGCGCCGACACCCGCGGCTCTGTCAGCAGCAATTTTTCCTACGAGGCGCAAGACAGCGGCGGCGTCTTCTTCTGGGACTGGACCGATCCATCATCCCAGCTGCAATATTCGCAACAAACGGCGAACCAGCCATACGACCAAAGCCAATGGCTCATCTTCGAGGGGTGGGTCACGCGCTCCAACAACAACACCTATGCCACGCTCGACCGTTCACGCGCCAATACGAATTACGACAGGTCGCAGGGCATCTGGAGTCCGCTTCTCATCAACGGCCTCGGCTTTATTTCCTTCCAGGCCTTCTCGAGCAGCGGCACCAGCGTCTTCCGCGTCGAGGAAACCTCTCCCGACGATGCGTCGCAATGGTCATGGCTGCCGGGGCAGACCTACACCAATACCCCTGCCAGCGGGGTGACGAACATTTACGCACCGATCAGCATGCTCAAAACCCAGATGCGGTCAACTCCGCCGTATGGCCGCATTCGCGTTGTTCTGCTTCCCGCCAGTTCGCCGAATGCCGTGCTCAATCTCGACAACCTCGAGGTCCGCGATTATCCGCCGGCCGACTCCCTGACGTGGCAGGCCTATAACTGCCTCATCGCACGGCCAACCACCGCTAACAATACGTATGACAAGACCTTCGAGTCGCCCATAACCTATCCCACCCATCAGACCTGCTTCATGAACAACAGTCCCACCAGCAATGTGGGCCCCCTGGGCGCGGTCCTCAACGCCGACAACTCCTACATTCAGACGCCCCAGATGAGCAAGGGCATCGGGCAGATCAAATTCTGGTGCCGCGCCTGGGATTCCACCCATGCCGCCCATCTCTCAATCCTGGCGGCGCCCACCACGAACGGACCGTGGACAAATGTTCTCACCACCCTCACCGTGTCCTCCACCACCTACTCCAATTTCGACAGCGGAACGGCGATATTCGACACGGACGACCAATACGTGCGCTTCTACACGCAGACCAACACCCCTGCGTCCAACAACATGGGCCGCCTCTGCATTGACAACGTCCTCGTGGCAGAGCCCATGCGCCCCAGTTTCGACATCCTCCGCGTGATGCTCCAACCCGTTCAGCCGCTCTTCTCGGATCAGGTTGGCGTGGCGGCTACGATCGGCAATAAGTCGATGTTCCCCAGCGGAATCCGCGTGTTCCTCAGTTATCATGTCGGTACGAATGTCTGGGGCTACCAGAACTGGCGGGGTACCGGCACCAATTGGGCGCCGACGGCAACCACCATTGAACTCTTCACAAACGGCACGCCCAACCTCGACCCCAACCTCACCACCTATGCCTCGGGCTCCGGCTGCATCCCCATGCAGGGCATTGACACCGTCGTGCAGTATGTTGTCTGGGGCGTCTATTCGAACATCATGGGCCACCCGTTTTTCCAGGACACCAACGCGTTTGTGAACCCGCCCTGGTACGCCCCCGTGGACCTGAACCTCACCTATACCAATGGCTGGTCGCCGTATTACTTCGCCTATTCCTGTCCGCCCGGCAGTGTCTGGGTCAACGAGATTAATTATCCTGTGTGGTTTGAGTCGGAATGGACCAACGAATACATTGAACTCATCGGCCCGGCAAACGCGAACCTGGGCAAATGGAAACTCGAACTTTTTGACGGTAATGCGGCTGATGGTCTGCCGCTGACCACGAACTGTTTCATAGCCAATAATTTTGTCCTGCCCAACACCTACAGTAATTGGGGGTTCTTTGTCTGGGGCGATGCTGGCGTTCCGAATGTCAATCAGGTGTTTGACCAACCGGGCAGCTACGACCTGCAGATTGCAAATGTTCCGACGCCCAACGGTGCGGTGCGGCTCACCCGTAGCATGGGTGCAGTGGAGGACGCGGTTTGCTGGGGCGCTTCCCAGGACGGGTTCTTTAGAACGCAGAACGACAAGTTCTGGCTGGGGATCCTCGCCCCGATTGCCCTGCAGGGCGGTCCCATTGGCGGCGGCACCAATCAGTACGACTTCGTATGGGCGCAGCCCAGTTCCGGCAACTACACGCCCGGCCTCCCCAATACAGACCAGCATCTGGGCGTCGCGCCCGTGATCCCAAAAGACCTCTTCTTCACCATCACCACCGTGATTGGCGCGCATGGCCGTGCTTCGTGCCTTACTTCGATACAAATTTTGGCCAATACATCCACCAGCATTGTTTACACGGCGGATGACTGGTACCGGATCTCAGCGCTGACCGTCAGCGGTGCACATGTGTTCGACGCAGAGGCCGGGAACGTGAAGGTCTATACGCAGGCCATCAACAACGTCTCCGCCAGCATCAGCAATGCCGCCTCGTTCTATCTGCCCGCCAGCATCAGCAACAATGGTACGAACATTCCGACCAGCTGGCTGACCAACTGGCCGGAGGCTCCGTTCTATAACAACAAGCTGAGTCTCGGGCAGGAGTACTTGCTGAACATCAACCCCTTTGTCTCCAACGATGTCAGCTTTGTGATGGATTATATTGGCGTGACCGGGACCGCGGTCAGCGTCACGGTCAAGCTGCTGGAGTGCACCGATGGCGTCTCCTACAACCCGCAGCAGACCATCAACGGCACGCTGTCTGTCCAGGGTGCCTCCAACCTGGCGAGCGGCGTCTGGGCGCCGGTGTCCAGCACCGCCCCGGGGCTCATCTTCGACGGCGCCGGGAACAAGACCTTCACCTTCCAGGACACCACCAACCGGTTCTACCGGGCCAATATTCAGTAGGTAGTAGACTGTAGCCCGCCGCGCGGCATCCCGGCCGTCGATTACGGCGGCAACGGCGTGCCGCCCTCCACTCCCGCGCATCCCTGCATTGGAGGGCGCGGCGCTGTCGGCGCCGCAATGTATGGATAACACGTTGTTTATGAAATAGTTCTAATTCTGGATACGGCTCTTGCAAAAACCCTCCACTTG
>Ga0316232_1002416_pt1 | contig 19398 bp, 20 predicted proteins | sample TBHtaG_FD_206006 | JGI IMG/M metagenome (GOLD analysis project Ga0316232, IMG submission 206006) | Freshwater microbial communities from Trout Bog Lake, Wisconsin, USA - TBH18025_13 | ecosystem: Environmental > Aquatic > Freshwater > Lake > Hypolimnion/Profundal zone | place: USA: Wisconsin... | reverse complement strand
GCGTAATGCTCCACAGGCCGGGGTAGCAATACCGAATCGCGGGAATCGAAACTTTGAAGACGGTTTGGCTGGCTTGCGTGTCGTTGGGCGCGCAGGGCTCACCCATCAAAAGGCCGCCCGTACCAGCTTCAGGTCATCTACCAGCTGAGCAGCGCGGCTGCGGTCGGTGTCGTTCTCGGCGGACAATTCGTCTTCCTGCGCGTCCGAGATACGCTGGTCGAGCACGGCAATGTCCAGTTCGTTCATGGGGATGGCTTCCTCGGCCAACACCGTGATCTTGGTGGGACCGATTTCGGCGAAGCCGCCGCGGATGAAATAACGGTCATCCTTGCTGCCCACATTCACATCGATCATGCCGGCGCGCAGGGTGGTGACGACCGGCGAATGGCCCGCCATCACGCCCATGTAACCCTCGGTGCCGGGCACCGTGACCATGTCGGCCTGCGTCGAGAGCAGCAGCTTCTCGGGCGAGACCAGGTCGAAGGCGATCTTCGCGGCCATGCTTACGCCGCTTTCGCGGTGTCGGCGGCCATCTTTTGGGCCTTGGCGGCGACTTCTTCAATCGCGCCGACCATGTAGAAAGCCTGCTCCGGATACTGGTCGCACTCGCCATCCACGATCGCCTTGAAGCTGCGGATGGTGTCGGGCAGTTCGACGAACTTGCCGGGCGAGTTGGTGAACTGCTCGGCCACGAAGAAGGGCTGCGACAGGAAGCGCTGGATCTTGCGGGCGCGCGCCACGGTCAGCTTGTCCTCTTCCGACAGTTCGTCCATGCCCAGAATGGCGATGATGTCCTTCAGCGCCTTGTACTGCTGCAGAACTTCCTGGACGCGGCGGGCGACGGTGTAATGTTCTTCGCCGATCACCTGCGGATCGAGAATGCGGCTGGTGGAGTCCAGCGGATCGACGGCCGGGAAGATGCCCAGCGAGGCGATGTCGCGCGACAGCACGGTGGTGGCGTCCAAGTGGGCGAAAGAGGTGGCGGGGGCCGGGTCGGTCAGGTCGTCGGCCGGCACATAGATCGCCTGCACCGAGGTGATCGACCCCTTGGTGGTGGAGGTGATGCGCTCCTGCAGATTGCCCATCTCGGTGGCCAGGGTCGGCTGATAGCCGACGGCGCTGGGAATACGGCCCAGCAGCGCCGACACTTCCGAACCGGCCTGGGTGAAGCGGAAAATGTTGTCGATGAAGAGCAGGCAATCCTTGCCTTCGACGTCGCGGAAATATTCGGCGACCGACAGGCCGGTAAGGGCGACGCGGGCGCGGGCACCCGGCGGCTCGTTCATCTGGCCATACACCAGGGCGCACTTGCTGCCTTCGGTCGAGCCGGTCTTCGGATCCACGTTCACATTGGACTCGATCATCTCGTGATAGAGGTCATTGCCTTCGCGGGTGCGCTCGCCGACGCCGGCCAGCACCGAATAGCCGCCATAGGCCTTGGCGATGTTGTTGATCAGTTCCTGCATGGTGACGGTCTTGCCGACGCCGGCGCCGCCGAACAGGCCGATCTTGCCGCCCTTGGTATAGGGGCAGAGCAGGTCGATGACCTTGATGCCGGTGACCAGGATTTCGGCGCTGCCGGCCTGCTCGGAAAAGCTGGGGGCTTCGCGGTGGATCGAGGACATGTTGGCTTGGCTGATCGGGCCGGCTTCGTCGATCGGCTCGCCGATCACGTTCATGATGCGGCCCAGGCAGGCAGGGCCGACCGGCACGCGGATGGGCGCGCCGGTGTCGACCACTTCCTGGCCGCGGGTCAGTCCCTCGGTGGTGTCCATGGCGATGGCGCGCACGGCGTTCTCGCCCAGGTGCTGCGCCACTTCAAACACCAGGCGGACTTCCTTACCCGTCTTGGCGTCGATGTTCTTGGTCTCCAGCGCATTCAGGATGGCGGGAAGCTGGCCTTCCGGAAACTCCACGTCGACGACGGCGCCGATAACCTGGCTGAGACGGCCTTTTGCGTTGCTCATCTTTATCTCTCTTTCTTAAACGGCTGCGGCGCCGGAGATGATTTCAATCAGCTCCTTGGTGATCTGCGCCTGGCGGGTACGGTTCATTTGAATGGTAAGGGCCTTGATCATGTCGCCCGCGTTGCGGGTGGCATTGTCCATCGCCGTCATCTGGGCGGCGAAGAAACCGGCCTGGTTTTCCAGCATGGCGGTAAGAATCTGGATGCGGATGTTCTGCGGCAGCAGCGCGGCCAGAATGGTGTCCTCGTCGGGCTCATAGTCATAGAAAGGGGCGGGACCGCCGCTCTCAACCTGGGCGGGGATCAGCTGCACCAGGCGCGGCGTCTGGGTCACCACCGACTTGAAGGAAGAGTGGACCAGGGTCACGACATCGAACTCGCCCGCCATGTAGGCGTCGAGCACGCGCTGCGCGATGGGCTTGACCAGCGCCATGTTGGGCGCCTTGAGGCCGACTTCATAGTTTTCGATGAAGCGGTTGCCATAGGCGCGGCGCAGGCCGTCGCGGGCCTTGCGGCCAATGGTCAGGATTTTGACGTCCTTGCCTTCGGCCAGCAGGGCGGAAATCTTTTCGCGCGCGGCGCGGATGATGGAACCATTGAAGCCGCCGGCCAGGCCGCGATCCGAAGTCGCGACAATGATCAGGTGGCGTTTGTCGGATCCGGTGCCCGCCAGCAGCAGCGGGGCGGAAGGACCCGAAACGCCGGCGGCGAGGTTGCCGATCACGTTGGCCATGCCCCGGGCGTAGGGGCGGGCCGCTTCGGCGGCGATCTGGGCACGGCGCAGCTTTGCCGCCGCCACCATCTGCAGCGCCTTGGTGATCTTCTGCGTGGACTTCACGCTTCCGATCCGGGTTCTCATTTCCTTGACGGAGGCCATCAGTTCTTTCCCAGCACTTTTTCGCAGGCGGATTTGTAAAAGCCCGGACCCTGGTAACGCACAAGCTCGGTCACGCCGGAAGCGGTCGGGTTCTGCAGATACGTGTTCATCTTGTCCAGCATGTCGCCGCCATCGATCTTCGAACGCCAGAGCGAGAAGGTCACCGCCGTGGCGCAGCGGCAGAAGCTGCCGATCCTGGCGTCGTCGGGCAGCTTTTCGGCGCAGTCGGCGGAAATGCCATCGGCCACGGCCCGGTAGGCGGGATGCGCCGCCAGGGCTTCATCCAGATCGGCTTCGGATGCGCGGACCTGGTTTTGAAGCGCGACATCCTGCGCCTGCGCCGGCATCCCCATGGCCACGGACGCAAGAAACCAGGCGCCGGCCAGCGTGGCGGTCGCGCGTCCGGTTCTTGCATGCAGGGGGTGCGGGCGGGCCATCATCTTCTGTCAGCTCAGGCGAAGGACTTGCTGACTTCGTCCAGCGCCTTCTTCAGCGTGGCTTCGAGATCGGGCGTCAGGGCCTTCTCCTTGCGGATGCCTTCCAGGAACTGCGGGTAGGTTCCCTTGAGCTTGGACAGCAGCGCATCCTGGAACGCCTGCACGCGGTTGGTGGGGAAGGGGTCGAGATAGCCGCGGGTGCCGGCATAAATGACGGCGACCTGTTCCTCGACCGCGAAGGGCTTGTACTGCGGCTGCTTCAGCAGCTCGGTCAGGCGTTCGCCGCGCGCCAGCATCTTCTGGGTCGAGGCATCGAGGTCGGAACCGAACTTGGCGAAGGCCGCCATCTCGCGATACTGGGCCAGCTCGCCCTTGATCGGGCCGGCGACGGTTTTCATCGCCTTGATCTGCGCCGACGAGCCGACGCGCGACACCGAGATGCCGACATTCACCGCCGGACGGATGCCCTGATAGAACAGGTCGGTCTCCAGGAAGATCTGGCCGTCGGTGATCGAAATCACGTTGGTCGGGATATAGGCCGAGACGTCGTTGGCCTGGGTCTCGATGACGGGCAGGGCGGTCAGGGAACCCGCGCCATTGTCTTCGTTGAGCTTGGCGGCGCGTTCCAGCAGGCGGCTGTGCAAGTAGAAGACGTCGCCAGGATAGGCTTCGCGGCCCGGTGGGCGGCGCAGCAGCAGCGACATCTGGCGATAGGCAACGGCCTGCTTGGACAGGTCGTCATAGATGATCAGGGCGTGCATGCCGTTGTCGCGGAACCACTCGCCCATGGCGCAGCCGGCGAAGGGCGCCAGGAACTGCAGCGGTGCCGGCTCGGAGGCGGTGGCGGCGACGACGATGGTGTATTCCAGCGCGCCGGCATCGGCGAGCGTCTTGACGATCTGCGCCACGGTCGAACGCTTCTGACCGATGGCGACATAGATGCAGTAGAGCTTGGCCTTTTCATCCGTTCCGGCGTTGACGGCCTTCTGGTTGATGATGGCGTCGATGGCGACGGCGGTCTTGCCGGTCTGGCGGTCGCCGATGATCAGTTCGCGCTGGCCGCGGCCGATCGGGATCAGGGTGTCAATGGCCTTCAGGCCGGTCTGCACCGGCTCATGCACCGACTTGCGCGGAATGATGCCCGGCGCCTTGACGTCGACGCGGCGCTTTTCGGCGGCGCCCTTGATCTCGCCCTTGCCGTCGATGGGGTTGCCCAGCGGATCGACGACGCGGCCCAGCAGGGCCTTGCCCACCGGCACTTCCACGATGGCGCCGGTCCGCTTGACGGTGTCGCCTTCCTTGATGGTGCTGTCGTTGCCGAAGATCACGCAGCCGACATTGTCGCTTTCCAGGTTCAGGGCCATGCCCTTGATGCCGCCCGGAAACTCGACCATCTCGCCGGCCTGGACCTTGTCGAGGCCATGGACGCGGGCGATGCCGTCGCCGACGCTCAGCACCTCGCCGACTTCGGAGACCTGCGCCTCGGCACCGAAATTCTGGATCTCGCGCTTCAGGATGGCGGAGATTTCGGCGGGTTGAATGTCCATAGTTTAGTGTCCTTTCATGGCCGCACGCAGCCCGGCGAGCTTGGTGCGAAGAGAAGAATCGATCATGCGCGAGCCCACTTTCACCACCAGGCCGCCCAGCAGAGCGGGGTCGACTTTGGCGTTGAGGCGCGGCTCGCGGCCGAGACGCGCCTTGAGGGCGGATTTGAGGTCCGCCAGCTCGGCATCGGCCAGCGGGCGGGCGGAGGTGACTTCGGCGTGCGTTTCGCCGCGCGACTTGGCGACCAGGCTCTCATAAGCCTGGATGATGCCGGCGAGCGCGAAAAGGCGGCGCTTGGCGGTCAGCAGCAGCAGGAACTGGGTGGTCAGCGTGCCGGCGCCCATCTTTTCCAGCACGGCCTTGAGCGCCTTGCCCTGGTCGTCGCGGGAGAAAACAGGGGATTTCACAACCCGCGTGAGGTCGGGACTGGCGTCCATTGCCCTGCGGAACGCCGCCAGGTCGCTGCTCACGGCATCGACCGCTTTCTGCTCTCCGGCCAGTTCGAACAGGGCGGCGGCATAGCGGCCAGCCAGTCCGGTTTCGTGCGCCTTTTCCGATCCCACATTCACCCTTTCGCGGCGCGAAAGATGGACATCTTCCCGCAGGCCGTCGATTGCTTGCTAAGCTGTTGAATTTTCAACAAATTCTCGTCACCAGGCGAGTCACCCCACCCAGCTGGGCGCCAGTTAGCATGGGCGATTACGTCGGCGCAATAAGTGCCGCTTTGCCGCTTTGTCGCGGGGATAAAAGCAAACGATGGCTTGCCAGCGGGACGGGGTGCGCGCGAAATCGCCCAATAAATAAGCAGGCCGGACCGCCGATTTTCCGGGCAGCCTGCTCAATGGGGAGACTGTCGTGATCAATAGTGGCGATACCGCCTGGATTATCACCGCCACGGCGCTGGTCCTGCTGATGACCCTGCCGGCCCTGGCCTTGTTCTATGGCGGCCTGGTCCAGGCCAAGAACATCCTGTCGGTGCTGGCCCACTGCTTCGCCGTCGCCTGCCTGGGGTCGGTCTTGTGGTTCCTGTGCGGCTACAGCCTGGCCTTCTCCGGCACCGGGGCATGGCTGGGCGATACCGCCAATCTGCTGCTGGCGAATGTCACGCGCGGCGGCGTACGCGCCGGAACCGGCCTGCCCGAAAGCGTTTATGTGATGTTCCAGATGACCTTCGCCATCATCACCCCGGCGTTGATTATCGGCGCCTATGTCGAGCGCATCAAGTTCAGCGCCGTGCTGCTGATCTCGGGCCTGTGGCTGCTGCTGGTCTATGTGCCGGTGGCGCATTGGATCTGGGGCGGCGGCTGGCTCGCCGCGCGGGGCGTCATGGACTATGCCGGCGGCATTGTCGTGCATGTCACGGCCGGTATCTCCGCCCTGGTGATCGCGGCCATGCTGGGCGCGCGCCATGAATTCCCGCACGGCATCCGTCCGCCGCATGCGCCCTGGATGGTGATGGTAGGCGCTTCGCTGCTGTGGGTCGGCTGGTTCGGCTTCAATGCCGGCAGTGCGTTGTCGGCCGGTGGCGACGCTGGCATGGCGTTGCTGGCGACCCATCTGTCCGCCGCCACCGCGACGCTGGTGTGGATGACGATCGAATGGATCAAGTTCGGCAAGCCATCGCTGGTCGGCGCCGTCACCGGCACCATCGCCGGGCTGGCGGCGATCACGCCCGCTTCGGGTTTTGTCGGGCCGGAAGCGGCGGTGCTGCTGGGCGCGTTGTCGGGCATTGTCTGTTTCTGCGCCGTGCTGCTGGTGAAACGGGTGATCCAGGTGGACGACGCCCTTGATGTCCTGGGTGTGCATGGCGTCGGCGGGGCGCTGGGCAGCCTGATGTTGCCGTTTCTGACCCTGCTGGGCGGCGGCGTGGCGCTGTCGCGGGGCGTCGGCGGCCAGTTCGCCGTGCAGGCGCTGGCGGTGGGTGTAACGGCGGTGTGGTCGGCGGTGGCGACTGTCATCATTACCAAGATCGCTGCCCTTACCGTCGGGCTGCGGGTGGACCGCGATACCGAAACCATCGGACTGGACTTCGCCGCCCATGGCGAAAGCGGCTATCATCATACGGCGCGCTAGGGAGATATGTCCGTCCGCGCGAGTCCAGAAAAGGAACTGCCATGAAATTGATCGTCGCCATCATCCAGCCGCACCGTCTCGACGCCGTCCGCGAGGCGCTCACCGCCATCGGCATCGAAGGCATGACCGTCAGTGAAGTGCGCGGCTATGGCCGCCAGAAGGGCCATACCGAAATCTATCGTGGCGCCGAATACCAGATATCCTTCATTCCCAAGCTGAAGCTGGAAGTGGCGGTTGCGGATGGCCGCCTCGATGACGCCATTCAGACGCTGGGCGCGGCGGCCCGCACCGGCAAGATCGGCGACGGCAAGATATTCGTGCTGGACCTGCAGCAGGCGCTGCGCGTGCGCACCGGCGAAACCGGCGACGGCGCGCTTTAGATCGTCCTGAAGAAGCGCTCGAACCGCACCAGGCCCGGCCAGGTGGCGGGACCGTGGGCGTTGAGGAAATCGTAGGAGCCGATGGTGACCTCGGCCCGCGCCATCAGGTTCTCGACCGGCACGTAACCAACGCCGCCTTCCGCCTGCGGCACGCGGCTGTCGGTGGAATTGTCGCGGTTGTCGCCCATCATGAAGAGATGTCCCGCCGGCACGGTGAAGACCGGCGTGTCATCCAGCAATGCGCCCCAGCGCAGCTTGAGGATGGGGTGGCTGACTCCGCCCGGCAGCGTCTCGGTGAAGCGCATCGCCGGCTGGGCGCGGCCGCTTTCGCTTTCGGCCTGCACAATACCCGTTGGCTCCAGCGGCACCTGCGCATCATTGATGTAGAGACGGCCATAACGCATCTGGATGCGGTCGCCGGGCAGGCCGATCACCCGCTTGACCAAGGTGGTCTGCAATTCGCCGGGCTTGCGGAAGATTACGACATCGCCGCGCTTGGGCAGCTTGCCCAGCAGCCGGGTCTCGGATGCCGGCCCCAGCCCGAAAGGCGCCGACCAGCGGCTGTAGCCATAGGGAAATTTGCTGCCGATCAGGGCATCGCCGATGGCAAGGGTCGGCTGCATCGAGCCGGAGGGAACATAAAAAGGCTGGGCGATGGCGGTGGTGGAGATGAAAACCAGCCCGACCGCCAGCAGTGGCTCGGCGACGAATTCCCACAAGGCGCGCAGCGTCTTTTTCGATGTCATGGCGGAAATGTCGGGTGCTTTGCGCCGGGCTTCAAGCCAATTTTCCGTTAAATCCTTGACGGGAAGGGGCAAAACCACGATATGCCCACCAAATGCTCGAGATTTCCCAGACCTTCGGGTTCGACGCCGCCCACCATCTCAATGCCGGGGCGCCGGAAAACCGCCGGATGCACGGCCACTCCTTCCAGGCCGAAGTGACCTTGCGCGGTGACGCCGGCGCCGATGGCTTCCTGCGCGATTTCGGCGAGGTGGATGCCGTGCTGAAGGCGATCCGCGAAAATCTCGATCACCATCTGCTGAATGAGGTCGAAGGCCTGGGCACGCCGACGCTGGAAAACATCGCCCGCTATATTCACGATCATGCCAAGGCGAAGCTGCCGGAAGTGGTGCGCGTCACCGTGCGCCGTCCGTCCTACGGCCAGACCTGCACTTATGGCGCTTGAACCCATGCTTCGACAGGCTCAGCATGAGGTCTGTATTCAAATCCTCGCCCTGGGCTTGTCGAAGGGGGGACGCAGGCGATAATGGCGAAGAAACTCACCCAGCTCGGTCATCATGTCGAGCAGCCCGTATCCCCTGAAAAGGCGGTGCTGGAAGCCGTGCCCAATCCGCATCCCGATGCCGATTATGTCGTGCGCTTCACCGCGCCGGAATTCACCACCTTGTGCCCTATCACCGGCCAGCCCGATTTCGCCCATTTCGTCATCGATTATGTGCCGGGCAGGACAATCGTCGAATCCAAGTCGCTGAAGCTCTATCTCACCAGCTTCCGCAATGTCGGCAGCTTCCACGAGGCCACCACCATCGCCATCGCCAAGCGCATCGTGGCGGCTTGTCGGCCGCGCTACCTGCGCATCGGCGGCTATTGGTATCCGCGCGGCGGTATTCCGATTGATGTCTTCTGGCAGACCGGAAAATTGCCAAAGGACCTATGGCTGCCAGACACCGGCGTTTCTTCTTATCGGGGCCGCGGCTGAACCGTTCGCAGCCTTAGCGAAATCAGCACCGCGGCCAGCAGCATGCCGCCGCAGAACGTCGCCACACCGGGCCAGCCATTGCGGGCCCAGAACCAGCCGCCCAGCGATCCGGCGATGCTGGAGCCCAGATAATAGACCAGCAGATAGAGCGAGGTGGCGTGACCCTTGTCCGATGCCGCCAGCCGCCCCACCCAGCCGCTGGCGACGGCATGGGCGGCGAAGAAGCTGGCAGTGATGCAGGTGATGCCCAGGATTACCAGGGGCAGGGGCGCCAGCAGCGTCAGCGCAATGCCCGCCAGGCTCAGACCGATGCTGGCCAGCAGTACCGTCAACCGGCCCATGCGGTCGGAAAACCATCCCGCCAGGGAGGAACTGAAGATGCCCGCGACGTAGACGGTGAAGATCAACCCTGTCTGCGCGGGCGAAAGGCGATAGGGCGCCGCCGCCAACAGGAAACCCGCGTAATTGTAGACGGTGACGAAGGTGCCCATCACCAGCCCGCCGATGGCGAAAAGAGCGGGCAGGCCGGGATGGCGCAGATGCGTGAACCAGGCGGCGAAATGATAGCGCGGGCGAAAGCCCGGCTTGGCGACGAAATTGCGCGACTGCGGCAACAGTGCCGCGAAGACCATCGCCAGCGCCAATCCCATCAGACCGATGGCCAGGATGGCGCCGCGCCAGCCGAACGCGTCGGCGACAAAACCGCTGATGACGCGGCCCGACATGCCGCCCAGCGCCGTACCGCTGACATAGAGCCCCATCGCGGTGCCCAATCCGCCCGGCTCGATCTCTTCGGCCAGATAGGCCATCGCCACCGCCGGCACACCGCCCAGGGCATAGCCTTCCACCGTCCGCAGCAACAGGAGAATGTGCCAGTCGGGCGCGAAGGCGGCGCCGATATCGCAGAGCGAGGCGGCGGCAATGGATACCGCCATCAGGCCGCGCCGCCCCACCCATTCCGAATAGGGTCCGGCCATGAACACCGACAGTGCCAGCGCCGCCGTGCTGAAGGACAGGACCAGTGATGACGCTGCCGGGCTGATGGCGAAAGCGGATGCCAGCAGCGGCAACAGTGGCTGCACGCAATACAACAGCGAGAAGGTGGCGAAGCCCGCGACGAACAGGCCCCCGCTGATGCGGCGATAGGCGGCCGAACCCGGCGCGGCGAAGCCCGTCATCGGTTCCGGGCAGGCGCGCTAGTCGCCACCCGTCGAGCCCGGCTGCGTATAGTGCAGGCTGGGCGGGCGTGGCGTGATCGCGAGGCGTGTGCTCATACCGTCGCCATTGTGGGTGGCGCGGTGCCAGCGTTCCTCCGGCGCGAAGACGATATCGCCGGGGAAGGCGCGCACCAGCTTCTCGCCCTGGATCAGGAAATCCTCTTCGCCTTCCAGCACGATCCAGAACTCGGCGAAATTTTCGTGAAAATGACCCCAGCTGGTGTCGGGCGGCAGCGGCGCGCCCTTGCCGCGAATGACATTGGCCCAGGTGTGGTCATCCTTGACGACGCCGCCGCCCTTGCCGCCGCCTTCCACGATCTCCTTCTGGAAATCGAGATAGGGCTTGTTGTCGGCGTCATATTTGCCCTTGCCGGTATAGGTGGCCTGGACGTAATTCCAGCTGGCGCTCTTGGGCGGCGTCTCGGTGGTGGGATAGGAAGGCTGTTCGTAGGAGGCGCGGACCTCGAAGCGCAGCGACGGCGCATCGCCCACCGTCTCCATGCTGTACGGCACGCGATACGGCACCTGCACGATGAAGCCCTTGGTCGCCACGAACGGCTCCTGGCCTTCGATGGTGAAGCGGATGGCGCCCGATTCCACCACCCAGAAGATGCGGTCATCGGCCCAGAACTGGGTCTTGGTCTTCTCGCCCGGCGCCATCTGGATGTACTGGCCGATATAGTCGCGGGTCAGCACCTCGGTCTCGGTCCAGCTTTTCTGGTTCCTGTGGCGGGCGGTGATGTCGGAGAGTTTTTTGAGAAGCTTGTTGGGCGTGGTGAAAGGCGCCAGCCTCTTCGGCTGCGGCGCCCAGGCGGTCATGGGCGGCACGCGCTGCGCCGAAGCGCTGTCCACGGCAATGACGGATGCAAGGACGGTGATCGCCATGACGGCGTGCCGGATACGCATGAATTTCCCCCGATTTCAGCCCGGTTTCCTGCCCGGGCTTTTGTCGAGTATCCGCCGGGTTTGCCGCTCCGTCCAGTGCCGCCGACCGCCCTCCACATTGCAGCCAGTTTATCCGCGAATATCTGGGCGCCGCCGCGGTCAGCGCAGTTCGTGGTCGTGTCGTTGTTTCGGAAGCGTTCCCTCGATATCCAGCCGCGCCTTGTCCAGCATATGGGCGGCGTCATCCAGGCCGAAATCGCGCACCGTTTCTACGATCTGGCGCAGGGCCTCGACGATATAGCGCAGCGGCCTGGGATCGGCTTCCACCGAGATCTTGACATGGCTAGTCATTGGACGCCCTGGCTTGGGCAATCTCTGTGGCATGAATCCATCTCCGCGTATCAAGCACTTCGCCATACAGGCGTACAATGTCTCCCACCGCGCGGTGGGCGCTGTCGGCGTCGGTGTTGTCCAGCCGGTGACTGGCCGAGGCGTCTTGCAGGAAGGTGAAGGAATGACCGCGATGAAAAGCGTCGATGGCGGTGGAAAGGCAGGCGGTTTCGCCGGCAAAACCCGCCAGCACATAGGGCTGGCCGCTGCGGCCCATGAACTCAGCGAACTCGCGGCTGGCATAGCAGGAGGGACGGCTGCGCTCGAAGATCATATCGGCGCCATGCGGCTCGAAGCCTTCGATCCAGCGGGCGAAACGCGAATTGGGATTGAAGAAGGGGGCGTCTTCGATCCAGCGCATGAAGGCGACGGGGAAGCCGTGCGCCCGGGCATGGTCGAGTGCGGCGCGGCAGTGTTCCAGCGCGTCCTGCGCCCCCTCCAGCGCCAAGGCGCGCGGCGCGGCGATATATTCCTGCTGCAGATCGAGCAGTACCAGCGTCGGAACCGAGCGGGGATTGGCATAGGCGCGGAAATTGATGATGGACATCAGGCGGCCGTGGCGTTGCGGTTGGGACGGCTGGCGGGGCGGGCTGACGAACGCTCCAGCGCGCTGGGCAAATGCCAGCGGCCTTCCGGCCGGAGCAGGACATAGGGATTCATGCCGATGGCGATGGCGTCGGGATGGCGATCCAGTTCCATGACCATCTCGACATAGTCATAATCGGAAAAGACGAATTCCTTGCCGCCTTCGAAGGTACGAAAGCCGAAGCGGGTCCAGAAATTGGCCAGGCGCTTGCTGATATGGCCATAGATGCGGCGATAGCCCTTGACGCGCGCCAGTTCGATGGCGGCCTTCACGATTTCCTCGGCGACATGCCTGTTGCGGAACTGGTGGCGCACGGCGACCCGTTCTATCTTCACGAAATCGGCGAAGAAGCGCAGGCGCAAAGTGGCGACCGGCTCGTTGCCGACATAGCCGATTAGATGGGTGGCGGAAAAATCGTTGCCGTCAAATTCTTCTTCGTAAGGACATTCCTGCTCGGCCATGTAAACGGCGCTGCGGATCGCCATCGCCTTGGTCACGTCTTCCATGGTGCGCGCCAGGGTCACTGACGTGCCCTTGGCCTGCGGGCCAGGGCGGTAGCTGTCATAAGCGGGGCGAGGGCTGCGGTCCTCGCCGCGGGGAAAGACGAAGAGATTCGGCGCGAATTTTTCACCCAGCCGCGCACCCAGGCGCCAGCCCAGCGACTGCATGAACTGGCGGCCCTCATCGGTCGCTGCCCGGGCATATAAAGTGGCGTCCTGGTGGAGCGGGCTGGAGAACTTCTCGAGTACCAGCGGTACGCCCGCCGCCAGCACTCCTGGGGCATAGAGCGCCCAGACATAAATGGCCGCCGGTTTTTCGTGCTGGGCGGCCAGGAAGGAGGGGGCGGGATCATGGCCATCGAGGGTGCCGTCGACCAGGGCCTCTTCCCCCAGGGTGTTCAGCATGAGCAACGCCAGGAACCCTTCCGCCTGCGGTGAGTCCCAGTCGACCCGCTTTTTGCGAGCGATGGCCCACAGGCTGTCCGGGTTGAAGGAAACCACCCTTTTGAAGGTCTCCAGGGATGCGAGCCGGCCCATCTGTTCGCTAGCCTTGGGCAACAAATCGGCCAAAACCGCCTTGGGAGGCTGGAAGATGACCAACTTTTTTGATATATTACTTACACTTAGATTGTCCAGAACCCGGGGGGACGTGGGCACGTAGGACAAATCCGGGTAGGCAGTCCGACCGATGCCGAGTGTCTGAATGGTCATTTGTTTTTCTTCGACTTTCCCGTTCCCGGGCAACTTGGTAGAACTCTAAAAGCAATCGGGGTCCTTGGTATGCAGCCAGTCCGCGACATGGGTGTTCCGGAAATGGAACAGGCCCCCGCCTCAAAGGCGAACACCCCACTTCGCGTCTTAAGTAACTGGGATGGCGTGCGGATCTTCCTGCAAGTGGTACGCCACCGCAGTTTCCGGGCCGCCGCCGAGCATCTGGGACAATCCGTGAATACGCTGCGCCGGCATGTCGAGGAGCTGGAGCGGCAACTGGGAGCGCCCCTGATCACCCGCCATGTCGATGGCGTGCGCATGACGCCCGAGGGCGAGGAAGTTTTCGCCGCGGCGCAGCGCATGGAAATGGCGTCCTTTGGTCTGGTGCGGGCGCGTGAGCGCGTCGATACCGCCATCAGCGGCGAGGTGCGGCTGGCCGTGACGGAAGGCCTTGGCACCTTCTGGATCAGTCCCAGGCTGATTGACCTGCAGCGCAGCTATCCCAAGCTGGTGATCGACATGAGTTGCGCCACGCAATCGGCCGACGTGCTGCGCATGGAGGCGGATGCTTCGGTGCAGCTGACACGGCCAACGTCACCGGATCTCAAGGTCGTCAAGCTGGGCCGCATGCATGCGATGCCCTTCGCGGCCAAGTCCTATATCGATCGTTATGGCGCGCCCAAATCCGTGGAAGAGCTGTTGCGCCATCGCATCTGCCTGCAGGTCACCGAATATCTTCCCATCACCAAGGACTATGATCGCTATTTTCCCGGTGTGCCGCAGCCGGGCTTTGTCGCCATGCGCACCAATGTGGGCAGCGCCCATTACCTTGCAATCGCCAAGGGAGCGGGTATCGGCCTTCTGCCCACCTATGTCTTCGCCATCGGCGGCGATATCGTGCCGGTGGATATCGGCATGCTGTTTCCGACCGACATCTGGCTGGCCTATCACCCGGATGCGGCCCGTATTCCGCGCGTTCGCCGGATGCTCGACTGGATCATCGACTCCTTCAACCCGCGAAAATTTCCCTGGTTTGGGGACGAGTTCATTCATCCCAGGGACCTGCCGCAGACGCTGGAAGGCGAAGCGGTGGCCAATCTATTCGCCGGCTTTGGCAGCCGCCGTTCGCCGGATGACGATTATTATCCGATGACGGGCTGACACCCGCCCGCACGGGAAGAAAAACGCGCCTGGTAAAAACCGGGCGCGTTTCGCATTTCATGCAGTAAAAGCCTAGCCCTTCACATACTTGTTGAACCAGTCCAGCGTGCGCTGCCAGGCCTCCTTGGCGGCTGCTTCGTCGTAACGCGGCGTGGTGTCGTTGTGGAAACCATGGTTGGCGTTCGGATAGATGTGGCCTTCATTGACCACATGGTTGGCGTCGAGCGCCGCATGGAATGCATCCCAGCCGCCGCTGATGCGGGTGTCGAGCGCGCCATATTGCGCGTTGATGGGCGCCTTGATCTTGGCGACGTCCGCGGCGGTGGGTTGGGCGCCATAGAAGGGCACGCCAGCCGCCAGGTCGGCGCCCATGCGCACGGCCAGCTGGTTGACGATACCGCCGCCGTAGCAGAAGCCCACTGCGCCGATCTTGCCGGTGCAATCCGGACGGTTCTTGAGGTAATAGGCTGCGGCGACGAAATCCTCGCGCATCTTGGCGCCATCGACGGTGCCGAACTGGGCCGCGCCCTTTTCGTCGTCGCCGCCATAGCCACCCACCGAGGTGAGGCCATCGGGCGCCAGTGCCATGTAGCCGGCCGTCGCCAGGCGGCGCGCCACATCCTTGATGTAGGGATTGAGGCCGCGATTTTCGTGCACCACCAGAATGCCCGGCAGCTTGCCGCGCGCCGCGGCGGGCCGCACAAGATAGCAGTCGATATGGCCGTTGCCTTGGGGGCTGGGCACCGACACCGTCTCGGCATGGATGGACGGATCGTTCTCCGGCACCTGGATGGCCCAGGCAAAGTTGGGGCGCAGCAGTTCCACCAGCGCCGCGCCGGTGGCGCCGGCGACGGTGAAGGTCTTCGCCGCGTCGATGAATTCGCGCCGGCCGATGGCGCCGTGGACATAGCTGTCGAGCAGGTCGAGTAGCGGCTGCGGAAAATCAGTGGCCTTCTTGCGTTCCATGACGGTCTCCCTGGGTGGCTTTGGCGGGAGCCTAACACGGCTGCAATGACGCGAAAGATGGGTGGTGACGGATGTCTCTCAGGTTCGGGTAGAAAGTTCGCGTGGTAAATAATTTAATATCATCATGGCCTTAAATGAAAAAAGCCGGTTTACGGCACGCTGCGCCAGCGTTGGTCATTGCGTTGCCGGTGTCAAAAATTCATCCAAACAGTCCCAGTATGCTGCTGCTGCTATCCGTGCTGCTGGAGCTTCCGCTGCTGCCGGGTGTGCCGCCATCAAGGATGATCTGAATATTGTTCACCGCATCGCTGCTGTTGGTGTTCAGCAGCGACAATGCTGTGCTGTAGCTGGAAAGCTGCGCAGTAACGTCCTCACTTGCCGTGCCAGTGGTATTGCCTGGGTTTGCGGGTGTCGTGCTGGCGGCGGGCGCATTGGTTGTCTGGTATATCTTCTGAATATTGGAAAGCACCGATAGCAGAGTAGAGCGTGTCAGGTCCGCACCGGTGGTGGTGGAAATATCAAGAGGACCCAAGGCTGTTGCGGTCAGGCCCAGTCCATAGGTGGGGGTCACGCTGGTAGAACTGCTGGTGCTCGACGAAGCAGTGGTGCCGCTCGCGGAAGGCGTGCTCAGCACGCCTGCGGATATGCCAAGGCGTGTTGCCGGCGTTTGCGCTGATTTTGAGATTTTCGCTGCTTCCTGTGTAATTGACGGCCGCAACGCCCGTGCTGCCGAGCTGGGCATTGATCTTGGTGACCAGCGAATCGAATGTCTCACCCTGATCTATCGTGATGGTGGCAGTGCGGGCCGCCACGCCTTCAATCTGGATCTGAAACGAGTCGCCAGCGCGCAGTGTGGTTTGTTGCGTGAGGTCAACCGACTGGTTCAGGGTGAGTGCTCCCCGCGGCAGGCCTAGTGCATCCAGTACGCTGGCACCTTGAGGATCGATGGCGATTCCCGCGCCCGTGGAGACACCATCGGCACCGCCAAACTGGCGAGTCCAGTTGACGGTGCCGTTCGCCGCGATCGAGCTGGCGAATGCATTCGTGACGTTCTGCACATTGCGGCTTTGCGAGGCAAAGGTTCCTATGGTGGAACCCGTCAGATAGACAGTTCCGTCCGAGCCAACGGTAACGCTGCCCCCGGTGTCGCTGCCGGAGGTGCCGACATATGAGACGGTGTTGGGTGTTGCCGAAGTGCCGTTATCCGTGGTGCTGAAGACAAAGGCATCCAGTCCACCGCTCGCCGGGGAAGCAACGCTGGCCTGCCCCCCGGCGGTTAGGTCGGCGTTGCTGGTCGTGCCGGACACGTACACGTTGCCGTTGGATACCGCGATACCGCCGATGGCGCCGCCGGCCTGGAGACTTCCGAGGTTTTCGGTCCAGACTGGCGCAGAGCTGATATCCCCATTCGCATACTTGGCCAAAATGGCCTGGCCACTCTGTGTACTGGCAACGTAGAGGCTGCCGTCGCTGCCAAGGGCGGTTGCAGCGACGGAATCGCTTCCGCTGGTGCCGAACTGGTTTTCCGCCAGCAACTTGCCGCTGGAATCGAACTTGGCGAGATAGGCGTCGCCATTACCCTCAGCACTCTGTCCCGATCCGATCACGCCGCCGCTCACGCTGCCGCCGATGATGATGTTGCCGCTTGCATCAACACTGACGGAATTGGACTGATTGGTGGCGAGCGTCTGGATCTGCTTTATCCATGTCTGAGTACCGTCGGAACTGTATTGGGCTAGGAAGGAATCGCTGTTGCTGCCATTTGCCACAGAAGTGGTGGCGAGCGGTGCGGTGGAAGAACCGGTGACGACAACACCGCCGGTCGCCGGATCAAGCGCGATACCGTAGCCGTTCGCACTGCCGCCGCTGCCAAGCAGGTTTTGAAATATCACGTTGCCTGAGGAATCGTATTTGGTGAGATAAACGTCTTGTGAACCCTGGTTCAGCTGGTTCCCCATATTTCCGGTTGCCGTACCGATCACATAGACGTTTCCGGCGGCATCCACTGTCGAAGCCTGGGCCGTGGTTGTGCCGGTTGAGGCGTCCTGGCTGACGCTGAAGGCCGCTGTGGGAGTGCCATCCAGGCCGGACAGCTTCGTCAGGCGTCCCGTTTCATCGGCCGATGTCACTGCGGCGGCGGAAGAGTTGCTACTCGTATCGGTATTTGAAGCGGTTGCGAGGCCGGAATTGCCGACCACATAAAGCGAAGGCGTTGCGGCCGCCGAAAGTGATACCTGCTCGGTCCCGCTCGGCGTTATCTGGAGGCCATAGGTCGCGGCGCTGTCGGAGGTCGCCGTCCCGCCGGTTTCGGTCTTCTGAAAGCGGGTGGCAAAGCCTGCGGCAGAAAGCTGGCTGTTGATGTAGCCGACGATGTTGGAGAGATTGAGTGTTCCCGGTACCTGGCTGAGGTCGATAGGTACGGTGGTCGTCACCCCGTTCTTTTTGATCGCAATATTGAAGCTTTGTGATGCAGAGATGTTCGGCAATGCATTGCTCAGGGCCGAATTCGTGACCAGCGCCCTGGTCGAATAGGTATAGCTCCCGAAATTTATACCGGCGGTGGATGTCACCGATCCGGCTGGCGTTGTTGCCTGCAAGTTGAAATTGTTGAAGCTGGTGCTGCTGACATATTGCTGGATTTGGGCAAGCCCAGACTGGAAGCGCGCGTTGAGACCGGCCAGCTGGCCGCTGGTGGCGGTCGAGCTTTGCGCCATTTGGGCGAGCGTGGATAACGTGCTGGTCGCGTTATAGATGGAAAAAAGCTTCTGATTGTCCTGTTCCATCTTCGTGTCAGTGGTGGCTCCTGCTGACAGCGGCACATTGTTCGAATTGAGAAAGTCGGTGGTGGAGAGAACCTGCGCGTCCAACGTCACCGGATTGGGAGGGGGGGCACTCCAAGGCAAAACGTCATTGGCGGTTGCGCTATTCTGCGTGGTGGCGCTCGCGGTGTTCTGTACATTGGTGGCCGCGATGGCGCTCGGGCTTGCGCTCAACTGGGCTTGGTAATAGCCCAGCAGCACCGAGGGGGCCAAGCCGACGATTCCGCCAATTGACATGGCGCGACTTTGCCAGCCGCGACTTAAGGCCGGAATAATGACCATCGCGTAACGCAAGGGCCATCGGCGACACTTCGAAGTGGCTGTTCGCAAACCAACGCCAAGCAAATGTTGGCAATTTCAAATTCCATTTTTTGTCGCGGGGATTGCTCTGGCCGTTATCCCACTGTCCATTGCAGATTTGTATGGGGGCGGAAATGCTTTGCCTGTGGCCTTGCTCTCGCTGACCTGTCCCCCGAGGGGCATCATTATCCCTGGAAGCGGGGCGCTACGACCCATCGTTGTCTCTGGCGTTCAAAGTCGCGCGGCTTGCGGCGGGCGGCCGAATGAAAGGTCTTGATCCAGATCATATGAAGCCATCCGCGCAGCCATATTGTTGATAGGCGGATAAGTTTAGGGGCAACGCGGGTCGGAGCTACTACCTAATTGATTTCCTTGAAATCATGGAACAGGCCTCGGGCCCAAGAATCCTCTGCTCGCACGAAGAAATCGAACGCCCGCGGCGTGTACTTTAATGGCTGCTGAATCAGTTCAAGCGGCTTACCCATGCGGGCAGAATAGGTCAGCATCCTGTTTTTCACTGCGGCCTCGAGCAGCACGCCACCGCGTTTATGCAGCCACATTCGTCACCCTTATGCTTCAACGCTATATAAATGCCGATGGCGCTGAATGCTGCGCCTACAAGGAAACTGGCGAACGCTGCCAATGCGGGGTTTCGTTTTGCGAAGCGTTCTAGCCATCCCCAAACCGGCGGCTCAGCTGGGGGAGGTAGTTTTCCGCGCAGTTCATCGACACGAGCGTTTAGCCTGGCAGCAATGTTTACCGGGTTTGGTGGCGCGCCCAAGGGAACCAGCCCTGGCGTCTGAGTAAGGCGCCCCTTAACTGGAGCGGCTCTCGATCGAAGCCTCTGCCTGGCCTGAGTGAG